>Ga0065711_1003789_pt1 | contig 39540 bp, 34 predicted proteins | sample Hoacrofraction12_FD_59098 | JGI IMG/M metagenome (GOLD analysis project Ga0065711, IMG submission 59098) | Hoatzin crop microbial communities from Cojedes, Venezuela - Epithelial fraction 12 v2 (version 2) | ecosystem: Host-associated > Birds > Digestive system > Esophagus > Crop | place... | reverse complement strand
GGCTGCACAGCACCGCGTCCAGGTGGGTCTGGAATATCTCCAGAGAAGGAGACTCCACAGCCTCCCTGGGCAGCCTGGGCCAGGGCTCCGTCACCCTCAGAGGGAAGAAGTTCTTCCTCATGTTCAGATGGATCTTCCTAAGCTTCAATTTGTGCATCATTTGACTCTTCATTAGGAAAAATTGTTGGAGAAGATCTCAAGCTCCAATTAAATACTCTTTGATGATAGAACACTGAGAGATCTGAAGTTTAAGGAGATTTCAGATTTTGGTAGATTTGATTCCTGGGTCACAGACGTTGCCCAGAGTCCCCCGGGGCAGCTGACGGGGGAAGGGGCCCGTATAGACTCGTGGCAGTTTTGTGGGAGCAGGGATGTGCTCACTTAGAGTTTAGGAGTGCTGAGAAGCAGAGGAGGAGTCACTGCAATTAGGGAAAACACAAACGAACAGCAATTAATCATTACTTTGACATTCTTTGGGTTGTTGTTTGGTTTTGGGGGGTTTTGTTGATTGGGGTTTTTTTAATTGGGATGGGATCATAGTAATTTGTCCTTTGCTTGCCCTTTTCAAAGTGTTTTCAGAGAATGACTTCAGCAATCTTCACACCACCTGAATGAAGTTGACCTATGCATTATTATTGTTGTTATTACCCTCATTTAGAAGAATGAGACTTCAGTCTGAGATTAAATGATTTGCTTAAGGCTGAAGGAGATATTTTTACCCTTTTGGTACCCTAACCTGTCCTCAGATGTGTTACAGCAGATCTTAACGTCTTCTTTCAGAGATGTGTATTGCAGAACAGATGCATAACCTCTTTAAAGAGATTTCTTTAAACAGCATTTTAACATACCAGTGTTTAGATAACGCAGGAAAGGATTTGAGGGACAGGAAATTACTTTTCTCATCTTACTCCCCCTGAAACATGGAGAAAATTTGATAATAACTGAATGATCCTAATTATGCCTTTTGGTCACTATCCTAGTATTTCCTGGCACACGTGAAATTATTATCCTTCACAAATACTATAAACAGGCAGAAATTATGATGCTAAAAAAACCACAGCGGCTTAGTTGAGTGAACTGCCTTTTGATTCTTATCTGACATAAACAGAATGTTAACTTCATGCCCTTCAAGACAAGATTTATTTCTTGTAAAGGAACTTGAACAACTCTTCTGTGGTCCCTTCATTTGCTTTGGCAGTGTGTACTTCAGAGTTTCTTTTGCATTTTCCTTCTTCTCCTCTGGTTCAAACCAAGTGGTTTACAATCGGGAGATCGGAAGAAGATTGCATTTGGACTTGTTTTTTTAATTCTTTAATTTTTTTTGTAATGAGATGGGGATTTTGCACCAGGGTCAGTGTGTTCTGGATGATAAACTCAGCATCACAGACCTCTTGGAAGTAAGAAGTGGAGAGCTGGCTATGGGGAACCTGGAGAAGATACGGCGTGGTTGTGGCTGTGTAGCAACACGTAGAAGAGAAGTAGAATATCCTCTGCTTTGCAGGCTGTTCTTAGCACATGGACTAAAATGCATCTGCTCATCTTGAAGATACTGTATTTCTCCTGGATGTGCGTAAGTTGTTTCTTTTTGAAAGAAAAGGAAGGGGAGTACCTGCAGTGCGGCGAGGTGCCGGGGGAACTTGCTCCTGCTCAGCCCCGGGCTCCCTGCTGCCCCCAGCCCAGCACCACAGACGTCCTGCAGCGGCTTTTGGGAAGAATGAGCAGTGCTGAGATGTGCCACCTGAAGACTCTTGGAAGCAGGAAAGTTGAAACTCATCTTACGCTGCTGAAAAGTGTTGGGCTAGGCCTGACTGCTTGGTTTGGAAAGCTCAGGTTTGGGTAGTTCTCTTCCGGGCGTCAAAACCAGCTTTCATCTCTTTTGAGATGGTCAGTGCCCAACTACGACAAGATCTCATGGTCGTCTGTGAAATTACAGCTTCCCTGCTTCTTGCATCACTTTGTAGAACTGTGTGAATATTTGTCTCTCTTTTTCTAATTTCTCGTGTGACTAAGCACACATGAGCTATGTGGAGCAACTTCAGCTTTCAGTTGTTTCTACTGACACCAGAGATGATTGATGGCAAAACTTTAAACCTCATATGTTAGCCACCAACCTGAATAAACAAAGAGCAGTGTGGCAGCTTAATATTAAAAGCTATAAAACCTTCGGGGGGGGTTGTGGATTAAATCAACTCACCAAAATGAATTTTTAAAAAAAGACTTTCTCAGGATTGAAGAAAAATGAACACAACAGTAAATGAAATAGAGCTATCCTCATCCAGCAGACGAAAGCCCTCCTGAGGGCTGAAGAATTGCAATTTTAAACACCTCTCAAGGGTGCAAGAGGAGACACAGTATTTGTGGATCCTAGGGAGGTAGCTTGAGGCTACAAAAGAACAAAAAAGCCTTTAAGGCAAAAAAAAAAAAAAGAGAATCCCTGCAGACATAGCTTTCATTGGTCAAAAATAAGTGTTAAAAAATTAAAACCTTCCTCCATTAAAATCAGTATACATTAGCCCACTATATGTTATTTTTCAGTTGCAGGAGGTGATTCAGATTTTTGCCATGTGCTATTTTAATCTCTTGGGTCAATAAACCTTGATAGTAACTTCAGCCAAGAATATCAGCATGTTGTTTATCATAATATGACAGGAAACAGCTGGGCTCTTATTTTCATCTTACTGTGATGCAATTATTAGTGAGCACAGTTGAAAGTTACATATTTTGTCTTAGCAAACAAACAAATTGTAGTTGTATCCCGACCAACAGTTTTCACTGCAAAAAAAGTGTGTGCCTTCCCTCTGAAATGCAGTGAGAAATCAGCCCCAAGCCATATTTCAGCTATCAGGGATTGTTTCTCGTTTTCTTTCTCCATTTTCAGCCGATCCATTAATATATATCCGTACTTTAAAGCACAGTATGTATTTCTTCCTGATTTTCCAAGAAACACCTTCGTCAAAAGGGAACAATCCCCTTGCTCCTTTGCAGAGTTAACAGCAAACATGAACCGCGTTGTGAAAGCGGTATTTAGAGGACACTTGCAGACTGAACGATTAAAACTGGAGACGTGGTTGAAAGAAGACTTGCACAACGAGAATATTGTTATTTCACTCGCAGAGCTGCATTAAAGTTTTTGTTGCATCCATTTAAAATGAAACTTTCTTGACTTTCCTCTAGGAAAAATTATAAGAAGGGGCTCTTGCTGTGTGCCTGGCACCGGAGGAAGCTGGTGCAGGTCCCAGCTGCTCCGTAGGCATGGCTGGGTCGTGGGGCAGTGAGTTCTGTCGGAGCTCAGGCGCAGCTCCTGGCATCTGCATCGCCTGTAAATGGAGAGCTTGAGAGCCCCTGCGATGGACTTTCTGTGCTGGCTGGGTCACCCCAACGTATTGGCAAGGCGGTCGATCATCCAGATCCTCTTAATTGTGAAGTAGATCTTTATTACTCAAAATTGAGGAAATAGAATCATTCTGCTCTTCTAGCTGCCTGTGTCTGCTCCCATTTCACCAAACAAATGCAACATGTTGAATTAACTGAGATATATGTTTCTGCTCTATCAAGGTCCCCACCCAAATGAGCTGTTGGCTCAGAAAATATTTATCCTGGCAAAGCACCTATGCATAGCTTTGTAAGCCTTTCTAGAAGTAGTAGCATGAATTTATTGGAGTAACTTTGAAAAACATAAATTTTGATCCCTGGCTTATATACAAGCAGAGTTCAAACAAGGTTTCTTGTCTCACCTTTTTTTTTTTTGCTTTAGATTTGCATAGTGGCATCACTTACTTGCAGCTTACAAGGAAAGCCTCTAATTGCCTGTTTGCATAGAGATTTGGAGATTTCTTCTGCATGTCGGAATGACTCATAGAGAGAATTTTCCTAAAGTTGCATCAGATGATTGTTTTATTCCTTTTGTATTGATAATTGTGTTATGCATAATGCATAGTTTGGCATGACCCGTTTTTTCCGCAAGATGGTAACTGGCACGTCTTGCAGTGAACTTTGTGTTTGGTTCTCACGTGTTTAAGCATGTGCACTCCTTGCAAGCTGGGAGCTGGAAGCTACAACGCGGCGTCTTCAGATGTAAGACTAAGGTCTGGATTTGTGGTTGTGATGGTAGATTTGCGCAATTTGGTAACTAAAACAAAATTAGCACAAAATGGCGTTGGTGTATAAATCATTGGGAAAAAAGATTCAGTTTGAAAATTTCAAGATATTTTATAAGTTAATCTGATATTGAATCCTTTTTATCCTGTATTTACATATTCAGCTGCTAATCCAGAAAAACACCTAAGTACTTGCTTAATTTGAATTAAGCGGTTAATCCTATTGCAAGTTAAGTACAGATGTGCGGCCCTGATTCAGCCAAGTAATAAACCGTGCGAGCAGTCCTGTGCGACTTGGTGGCCAGAGCTGAACCGGACTCTCTGGGCTTTCCCTGGGTCAGGATTCAGCAAATACAACCACAGCAGAGCAGTACGAAGCACAACCCTGCCAGCTGACCTGCCTTCCTAGAACGCTGCTTTGTAACTGTACTGTTTACTCAGCATCTGTTGAAGAAGGTTGTGGACTAAAATGTCCTCCTTTAGCTGTAATCGTTTTGGTGTGAATATCTGATACTGTAACGTGTCTAAGATGCTCAAACCCATTTGTCAAAAGTCCCATCAAGCATCAGTGAAGTTGAGGAAGACGCAACATGCAATGAAAAATGGTTGCACAATAAATAAATGAAAAAGAAAAAAAGGCCTTAAAAGCATCTAGAAGTTGAGAAATTTTGTAAAAAAATCTTAGGAAACAGTAATTCACCTTGTCTAAGGGAGTAAGGGGCAAATATTGCTCCAGTGGCCTGGTTCAGATCCCACCAAAGATAGAAAGAAAACTTCTGACTATGAATTTGCAAAGTGTATGTCTGTATAAATGCTCTGTTGAGACAGATGTAGGAGTGATTATTACTTCTTCAGACCATGTCGCAAGAAATGCCTTACTGTGTCCTTTTCATGATTTTCTCCTCCTCTCCATGTATTTTTTATTCTCATGTTTTCTTTTTTCTTTCTTCCTCTTTTTTACCTCTTTCACTCTTTACAGGTCTTTGCTGATCTTTCTTCTCTCTCCTTCCCTTTCTCTTGATATCCCAATTCTGAGTTTACTTGGACTCCAAATTGGGCAAAAGAAGTAAAAACGTTACTCTCTGGCTTCCAAGAGTAGCCGTCTATAGCTAAATTTCTTTTTGTTCTGTTACAGATGACCCATATACGACAAGAATATGAAACCACCCTCAAAGGTCTGATGCCAGCATCTTTGAGACAGGAACTTGAAGACACCATTGTATCTTTAAAATCTCAGGTAAATTCTACTATTCGTCTTTTTGGACTCGGTGAAAACTTATCTCTTCTAGACAAGAAATTTGGCCAAAAATACTGAATAAGTCTCAAAAACAAATGATGGCAGCGCTTGCATGCTTCTCACTCCATCATCTTTCACAAGGCGTTTCTCCTCTAGTTTCCTCACCTTGAGAGCTACCATGTTGTGTCTTCTGATCCCAAATTTTGCTTCAGTTGGCAATTGAAAGTTGAAATTATGCTGTATTCAGTATTAGGGGTTTTATTGTCAGCCTGTAAGAGTAGCACACAGTTCCCTGTCATCTTCCTTACCCTGTTTCTCCTGAAGGAATTGTTTAAAGGATGCAGAAGAGAATGAGAAATCATTTTGTTTCCTTTCAGCCTATATAATAAAGCAAATGGGAGATTTCTTTTAAGATAGTAGTCCAAACTGTATTATTTCTACATTTTCCAATATAAAGATCCTCTAATAAACTTCTGCAGCTGCTTTGTTTTTAATATTGCAAAACATTAGCTCATTTAGAATAATACAGAGTCGATATGATTTATATGAAATAGACTATAAAACTGGCTAACAGAAGAATCAAAATGTCATTGTAAATAGGGAATTACCAATGAATCGAGTGTGTTTCTTGTACGTGGTTTCCACAGAAGTTATTTGATGCTGTCCTACCCAGTATCTTAGGCGCTGGGAGGAAGCAAGATGTCATCATTGCCTGAACTGACATGAGGAAGGATAAATAGCAATAAAGAGGAGCGATCGTAGGTGTGGAATAATGATGATACAAAGAAAACACTGTTGGTGTTCGCATACGGCCCAGTGCAGGGCTGTGTGTACAGCGTGTTGGGAAGGACGGGGTCTGTCCCGGGCTGGAGGGAAGAAGTGAGAGGGCGACAGGGCAGTGCTGGTGACCAGAGCTGCCTGTCAGCTCTGGGAAGGACCAAAGCCCTGAGGACAAGGCACACAGGTTTAGTCTTGATACCAGCGCACGCCATATACCAGTTTTCAGGACCATTTTTTAAGCAGTTACAGATCAACAAACTTTCAGTTTCTCTTTCTTATGCAATCTGTCTCTATGGAGATGGTTGGTAATTTAATGTATTGGTGGGGGGGATGTCCCCTTTTTTTTTTTCTCTTTACAATGCATAAGGGTTATTCTGTAGCATTATTTGCTTTGCATGGGATATGTTCCCTGGCAAAGTGTGCCTTTAATAGGAGTAGGAAATTTTCCTAGGGGGAAACTTTCGTATTCCTATGTGCTAGTAGTGACACAACTTCAACACTATGGTTGTAGACACTGCTTACATGTCATAGAATCACAGAATCATTAAGGTTGGAAAAGACATCTAAGATCATCAAGTCCAACCACCAGCCCAACACCCCCATGCCTGCTAAGCCTTGTGCCCAAGTGCCACATCTACACATTTCTTCAACACCTCCAGGGACAGTGACTCCACCGCTTCCCCTGGCAGCCTGTTCCCATGCCTGACCACTCTTTCAGTAAAGACATTTTTCCTGATATCCAATCTAACGTCAAAGGATTCCTAATAGAAGTGATGCTCTTTCTCATATAAATAGTTGTGAGAAGTAAAGAGTTAAGGATCTACTGGGGAAATCTATTTCCAGTTGATAGTGAAAAGCTGTTTTTAAAGTGTCGTGGACTATTAGCACTGTCTGGTAGGAAGCGTTACTCTGGAGCTAATATAAGAATACCACGCCTTTTAACAAGTTAAAAAAAAAAGGTAGGATCTGCTATCCACCTGCAGGGCTTCTGGAAGCAGCAGCAGCAGCGTGGCAAACGAGTAAAAGTAACTACGGGCACTGAAACCTGGGTGCTACCCCAGCAGTACCCGGCTGCCGGCGGCATTTCCAGCGGCACGCTGTCGCCGCAGACCGCTCGGTAAGCAGGGCTCTTTCCGAGGCACAGGTGTCCTGGGCTATGAAAATTGTTGAAATTCCTGTTTGAAAGCATCAGACAAGAAGGGTAGTGGAATCTCTGCACCTGTCAGGATTATTTATTGTTGGAGGAGGGTGGGGAGGATAGGCCATGTAAAAGCACCGAGCAGTGATAAAAACAAACAAAACAAAAAAAAGAGAAAACACTTGAGGCTTGGGCAGAGTTTTCTGAAAAAGTTGCTAAATATGAAGTATGCTGCCCAATTGTCTGCTCATTGTGAGTCGACCAAAAGTGGCCACAGTGGATTAATAAACATGAATTTTCATACACTTCAAGAACAGGTGATGACCTTCCTCACAAAAGTAGAAGCGCAGGGATCAGAGCACAGGCATCATATGGGAGCTGAGAGAACCGGAGCTCGCAAACCCTTGGATAACCCATACGGTACCACCAGCTGAGTTTCAAAACTCTGTTCCTAAAGGAGTAGACAGTGTGCAGCTGGAGCAGGGCCAGGGAAGCCATGCTAGCAATCTGCTGTCGAGTATTAATTCTAGTAAGCAGCCGGAGTGTTACTGCATTTTATTTAGGCAGGACAGATGAGGAAACTACCCCTTATGAAATGAGCGCAAAGTTATTAATAGAATTTTGTACACCGTGTTCACGTGGGCTGTGTTTTACAGGTAAATATTCTGCAGAAGAGAGTCTCTGTCCTGCAGGAAGAGCTGAACGCCTGCCACGCCAGAAGGTGCGTGCGTCTCTTTGATCAATCTGTGCTGTTTCACACCTGCAGATCCCAGTTATTGAAGTTTTACGGCTTAATTAAAACACTCAAATATGGTTGCAGTTTGAAAAGATCCTTATTTTCAGTAAATAAGCGTCTGAGAGTTTTCCTGGTGCTTAGTCAGTGCTATTAGAGCAAGATTAGAGAACTCGCAGGTTCCTTACAAGTCTGGGCTTTGCCTGGACGGTCGTGGTGAGGCAGTGGCTCGGTGCACAGCTGCAGCTCTGCGGTGATGCCACCTCCTTTTAAGATACAAAACAATGATGCAATGCGTAATATTACAGATCGCATCTTCAAAGCACCGGATCTTCATGAGCCTGAGCTTTTTTCAGACGTTTACACCCTCCCATATAAATTAGGGCAAGTGCTGCAGCAGTAAAAAGCCTTGCCGTGCCTCTAGAGTAAGTGATTCACATGGAGAGGTGAGTGAAAGGAAACTTCCGAGGAAAGCCACTCCATCTTTTGTGTATTTATAGACTTTGATGATACTTTCTTATCTCACGTGAGGATTTCTGCAAATAAGAATGTGTGCTTGTAAAAATAGTGTCAAAATTTGTAAGATATTTAAACATTTGTAAAAAAGTTAACAGTGTGCAAGTTGTCTGAAAGTATTAATCCTAAACTTTTTCTTAATGAGAATTAGCTAAAGCTAATTGGAAACTGAAAATGTCATAGATTCTTGAGAATTGTCCAGCGTAGGTGGCTTTGTTAGGTAAATGTAAAGCTGTAATGTGGTCTCTAGACTCTCTCCGACAGCAGCAGTAGCATTACTGAGAGATACATTTTGTCTCAAACTTGTTCTGAATTACTGGCTTTGCATTTAGGAGAACAGCTATTTAAAAAGATGAATAATCACATACCATTAGACCAGGCTGGGACCCAAATGACCGAAACGCTGGGGTGGAAGGAGCCTTGGCCATGTTGTGGTGGAGAGGAAGGGCAGGGGCAGAGCCAGCCCGGCACGGAGCTGCTCCTCTCCCGGCACAGCAGCTCCCACGTTTGCTCGTCGGCTCGGAGGAGCTTCTGTGCTGCCTCTGTTCAGGGGAATCGTCCTCCTGACCAGATCTTTTTTTCCAAGACTACTTCACGCTGAACTTTGTGTTAGTGTTTACCCCACCCTCTTTCACTGAAATACTGCTTTTTGCTGCTTTAACGGACGCGCGTGCCCGAGGCTGCGGATTTCACACGCGCTCCTGAGCACCCGGCACAGCAGCGGTCACGGCCGTACCCAGGCCCGCAGCCGCCCAGACCCAACCCGGCTTTCAGCCTGTTGTGTTTGTATAGTAAAAATAATAAGCTGCAACTAATGAGAGTCTCTTCATTTTCAGGTAGCTGCTGGAGCTGTTGGATTTCTTCGATTGCCAAATGGACTGCTTTGAATAGGTTTGAAGATTTGGCTCTTGTGAATTAAAATGCAAAGATCGGTGGCTGTTTTGTCAGCACATGAAATGTAATGGAGTTCATGCTAATACATTCATTGCTCATGCCAGCATGTTTTTAGTTGTATCTTCCTTCCATTATTCTTTTTATCATTATCTTGTTGCAGGCTTATGCTTTTGCTATACTGTGTGTTTGACTCCGTGCTGAGCTTGCTTACCAAGCGAGTAGAGTTTCCTCTACTAATATTTTTGTTATTACTTCCCAGTACCATTCTTTTCACTTTTATACATGAAGAAAATCCCATTTTCTATTATTATTGTCCAAGATATTTTAACATATTTTGACATTATTTTGTGTCCATGTGTTTACATAATATTAAAATATTATTATTTTGTACCGTTTTGTTTTGACATTATTGTCCTGCTTGGGCATCTCACTCACCTAAATAGCCACAGTGCTTATGGGAGTTTTGTATGGCTTTGTTAGCTGGGAAAATATTTTCATGGTGTGTTTCAAGGACAAATCTTGGAGCGAGAATGAAAACACCATGATGACAAATGCAGTCAGCGGTGCCGGTTATATCTGTCTGTCGTTGGGGTTGCATACGCCGGTCACAGGGAAGTCCTCTGTCATTTGCTGATAACACAGTTCTGGGGCGTTACTGAAAAAGAGTTGTGACCGATACGGCCTCGGTTGTGCATGGGTGTGTGCAGGCTCTCTTGGATGAGCCCGGTAAATCTAAGCAGATTCCCGAGGGTCTGCAGGGAAGAGGCTTGAGCAGCAGTGGGAAGCTGTGGGATCCAGACAGGGAGTTGTCCTCATAGCTGGCTCTGCCTCCCAGGCATCGGAAGGCTTCCTTATCTCTTGGCCATCCATGAGCCGGAGTGTACATGAGTACATTTGTAATCTGTGAATTTAGATATGCTGAATACAAGAATAGCTTTTTTTTTCCCCTCGGCACCGTCCTGCCGGCAGCGTTCGTATCACAGTTAATGGTCCGAGTGCTTGAGAGGGGGCCAGAAATTCCTCTGCTGGCAGCAGCAGCGAGACCCTCCGGATGGCTGCTGGCGGGGACGGCCACCTCTCCTCCCTCCGACACCCGACATGCCGCCATCCCTGCAGAATTCGGAGGGTCCCGACCGCTCGAGTGTCCGTGGCTGGACACGGCTGTCCCGACAAGTCCCGGCTCGCCAGCTGCGCTCTCATCTCCTCCTGGCACAGAGATTAACGAGGAGCGGCTTTGGCAGGCTGGGCTCCATCCACCCTCAACTCCCGGCAGCACGGGCGAGGAGCTCCTTGCCAAACAGGGCTCCAGCTTTGCTGGGTGCTTTGCTGATTGTCAGTCTGGTCCGGGCCTGGGCAGGTTTTTCACCTTCCTTGAATCAACAAGTAAATCCTCTAATCGTAGATAAGGGGCTACGGGTTGTCGTGGCTCTGATAAGTGAGGAGGTGCTGCCGCAGGTGCCACAAAGCCTCGCCTGGGGCAACGGTGAGTTTTAGTAGGAGGAATTTGTTGGGATGCATTTAGATAATTGTGGGCAGTAAAATGAAATGTGTTTCCTCAGAGCGGTGCACGGCAGCGGTGGTTGGGCTCTTCGGGAGCAGCACCCAGAGCTCACGGAGCAGCGGGCTGTGTGCGCTGGCATTCACTCGCTGGATAGCACCCTGGTGTCCAAGTGGCAAACGTTGGGACAGTGAAATCTCTCTTCTCACGCATGAAGGAAGCGAGGCGTTTTTGATTCTGCTGCTCTGTTTGTGTTTTTGCATGGTATCTGGGTGGTTATATGGCTTTTGAAAGCAGTAAGGGGTGGGGGGGTACATGCGTACAGAAATACATGGACTCTCTTCTAGCTAGTTGACTTCAGGCCTGAATTTCCTTCTTGTTGATGGAATTGAGTTGCTGATGTCATTGATGATCAAAAAGCAGTTTGAGAAATGTAGATCTTGGTCAATCTGGGAGTTTGAAAACTCTGGGAAGCTGTCTCCAGCATCAACTACAGGGTGAGGACCATTTTGAAGGTGCTTCTAAACCTGATCAGAAACTGAGTTCAAAGTTGGTTGGAGTTCTCTTGTAGTTGTTGTTAATGTTTCTTCAATCGTTTTTGTAACAAGTAAGAGTCCAAACTGCAGGGTTAGAAATGTTTTCATGCTTACCACTTGCTCTCTACCTCTCTTTTCACCCGCTAGGTAAGGAATTGCCAGCTGCCAGTAGCTGGCTTCATTGCCCATGAAACAAGCTCGGGTGAAGCCAGCTTGGGTATGGTTAGAGCTTATTTCGTATGTTTTATTTATTTAATTTTACTGAGTTTTGCCGTGGGACAGAAGATTGTTTCACTCTATATAAAACCCCACAGGGAAAAGGCATCTTAACATTTTTCCCCAGTATCAAGGGAGGTGACCCTTATCCAGGTGACACTTTATTTCAGGGCCACTCACAGTTCTTGTGTTACACGGAACAAATACGCTCATTTCTGGTGCAGCTGGAAGGGATACAACCTCCCTCCTTCTCCCGGCCTCTGCTTTCTTCTGCAACAGAGCTGTAATTGTCCTGGCGACAGCAGATACTCCTGTTACTTGCCCAAATCTCTGCCGACAGTGGTTTCAATCTGAGAAATGATTTTGCTGCACAGAAAAAGATTTAATTGTGACTGGAAGAAAACATTTGCGATCACTAGAATACCTTACAGTGTTTTGTTGAATTTTCTGAGAAACATGCACAGCTTTGGTTCGAATGACGAACAGTCTTGATAGAGAGTGTCTATGGCATCTGGTTTTGGGTTTTGTTTTTTTTTAATTATCTTAATGCACTGCAAGTCCTTCCCAAATCACAAAATGTACCGGAGGCACCACACTACTAAATTATACTTGGTCTTGTTCTGAGGGTACAAAGGAAGAGTAAGATGTCAGATATTGTATGAAAAAGTTTCAGAACACAAGGTCATTTTAATTCAGACTTTTTTTTCAAGGAACTATCTCTTCTAAGCTTTGATATTTTGTTCAGAAAGGTCATTTCTTTTAAGCCTTTGTCATTAAAGAAGACTTCTTTAAAGCGCGCTATCAAAGAGTGCAGAAATTACAAGTTACTGAAACTAAAATGCATGATCAATTTTTAAGTCTGCCAACTAAAGCCCACTTAAAATTAGTTGTGCTCTGGTACTGGTGGCTTCTTTGATAAATCCAGTGAAAGACAGGCAGTCGGTCAATTCAGACCAAACAAATGAAGATAATTAAATTTAACTTTTCCTCCCTACATTAGAAATTATTTTTTTTGCAAAAAAAGCATTGAAAGCACTAAATAAGGATCTGATCCTGCAAACACGTGTGGGAGAGAGCGTCTGTCTGTGGGTGTGCTGTGTTTGGGAGCAGTTTGCAACACTTTTACATAGGAATTATGCAGCTCTTAGGTTATCAGACATTCGTAGTAACGTAAGTCAGGCCCCTGGACAAAATATCATTTATTTACCATTTGCTACCACGGGATGATCTCTCCTCCACTGACAGACAAACATGGTAACCGCAACGGGTGAAGACCTTGTGCCGTGCCCTCGCTTTGCAGCCCCTGACCCCGATCCCTGCTGATCCAGCCTGCGTCCCATGAGCCCGGCCCTCGGTCTCTGGCCGTTCAGTGCTGCGCTGGCTTCAAGGGCACCTTGGGAGAAAAGACGTTTTCTTTCCTGATAGTTCTCCTAACACTGTTGCTAGCAACGCTGAACTGAATTTTCGTTTTAACCCAGGCATATCCAATGTCCAAGGCAGTATTTTTGAGAGAGCATTGGGAAGCTGGGCATGCAGCTTACCTTCACACGAGGAGGATTTCGGGCTGCAACCTCCTTTGAGCAGCTCTCTAAAATAATTTTTTCTGTACAGCTGGGTCGGAGCAGCCTGTTTTGTCTCACATGCTGCATAAACATATAGCTTAGTGGAAGGGGAGATACACATTATGTATCAGACAGTCTCAGTACTTAAGACTGGAAACAAGGAAATGTGTGTTTGTAAAATGGGCAAAGTAAAGGCATACCTTTATCTCAGATGGGCAGTTCGGTTATAACACGATACTTTCAACTTCATAACATCTATTCACCAGATTTATACTTCAGGAATCTTGTTCTTCTCCCCTTTGAAGCCTAGTATCAAAGTTTAATAACAGGCAGATTTGGCCATCATGTCAAAAGAAGGTTGTGCATCCTAATTCTGCGCTTGTCGTATTCCAGCCAAACTAACGCTGAAGTTAGCTTTGTCAAGTGTTGCCCAAAGAAAGACTTCAAGGAATTTATTAAAATTCTGGACCTAGAATCCATAAGAAATCTTTCAGTCAAAGTAATCCTGAGCTGAAACCGAGGCCTCTATAACACCACCCTTGTCTCTTCACTGAGGATCGGTGCAATAGTGCTGAGAACTCCTGGAGGGTGCAGGACGTGTTCAATGAGATTTAGTTGACAGTCTGTATGACCCGAGAGGTAACCCCTACCTGTAACACCCAGTACCGAGGCAGTTGTTGACCAGCTGGTTTCCTTCGTGCCAAGCTCCCCGTTAGCTGCAGGACAGACTCAGCTGGGTAGCATGGCGCTGGAGATGCGGCTGGGCAGTTGAGGGAATTCATCTGCAATAGCCCGTGGCTTCACAGTTGACAACTTTTCTTCCAGAGCAAGCATTTTTAGAAAGGGATTCCTCAGAAATGGCTTTTTCTCTTTAAATTAAGAGCCTACCTAAATCTCGGTAAGTTTTTATACAGTCCGGCTCTCATTCTGCATCTAAGAGGGGTGGAAGAACAGAGCTAAGAAGGCTAATGACTCCATATGGATTTCATGAACAGTCAGAGCCTGGATGTTTGTCAGGCTGTGTTTAATCGTGCTCAGGAATGATGTTACGTCTTCTGAGACTTATCGACACTTGCTTGTCATCTTCTTGTTTGTTCATCGCTGTTAGATGAGGTCATTGGCTGACTAATTTTGGTATAGATTTGCAAACTCTGAATGAAAACTCTGATTTTAATTAGCTCTTCCTCCCCTCTCCCTCATCTTCCCTGGGCTGTAGTAGATGAAATCTCGCTTGTCCCAGGTTCCTGCTGGAGGTCAGCACTGTGGAGCAGTGAAGGGATGGGGAATTGGCGCTGGGAGACAGGAGCTGCTCCGGGCTCTGCCGCAGACCGTCACCGTGGCAGGGCACGGCGTGCAGCCCACGAGCAGGAGGTGCTCACCACCTCTTCTTCAAAGAGGTGCCAAAGCCGTGTTTGTAAAGCTTAGCTGGATGAAACCTCAAAGTGCCAGCTCAGCTGTGTACGTGATTGATGCTCACAGACCACACAGGGTATCTGGAGTGCTTTATTTAGCATTTCCATTGGACCTCGCCAGCAGCCTCAGAACACCTCCAGCCCACGCAGCCCGTGTTTTCCTTTCCGCAGTTGGCCGCACCTCCAGGGAAGTGCAGGTGCACCATGGCACGGGCAGTGAGCGCTGATGGCATCGAGTGCCAGCGAGCCCTCCGCCAAAACCACGCGGCCCACGGCTCACACGGCCTGGATGAGCTCAGCCCCCTCTTCGGATCAGCAATAAATGTATCTGCATCAAAACCGCTGTGCAGCAGTTTGCAGGCAGAGGAGCAGAAGATGCTTCCCCTATTCCTTTTCCCCATTTGCTTCCTTCAAGAGGAATTCAGAGCTCAAATAGCAGAGTGGAACAGCAGCTGGATGTGGGTGAAGATGCTTCAGCAAAACGGAGCGAGGAAATTTGCATTGTATCTCTTCAGTCCTCTGCTTAACCCAGATTTTTAGCCTTCTTGTGGAAGATTTATGTATCGGTCAGGGTGCCAGCCTCGGACTTAGGGGAACTGGCTCGCGGTTTGCTGTCCTGACACCAGTCTGGTAACATTGGGTGTAACATGAAGCTCCTCAGGCATTCAGATACCTGAAACATATTGTTTTCGTAAATCCCAGGCTAGCACTGTATGACATTTAAATTCCTCTCCAAAGTCTGTAGCTGAGTATTCCAGCAAAATGCTGATGTTCGAAAGAGCGAGTCTCCTGAGCGCTTGTTTACGGAGCCCCCGGTGCATTTACGGCACTGAGAACCTGTTTAGCAGATGATTTAGCCGCTGGGCACCCAGGCCTCATCCAGGCACAGATCTGGAGCAGAGCAAACATTCAATGACTCCATTGACCGCTAATTACTGCTCCTAACAGAGCTGAATATTACAGCTGAAATTGTCAGTGACCTGTGCTGAGGAGATCATGCTTTGTTGGTTTTTCCCTGTTTATAGAGCCACATGGGCACTCCAGTTAAAGGTGGTTAACGGAAAAATGTCTGAAGTCCTAAAATTAAGTTGCGTGAATTTATCCACACTCCATATATATTTCAAATGCAAGTGGAAATAAGACAAAATCAAGTGCTTCACACTTAAGTGAAGAAAGATCTTTCATTTTATTAGATGTTAGATCAGTAACGGCAATGTGCTCTGACCGAGCAATATCCCTCCCCAGGGCCTGTAATTCTTTGTAAATCAGGACAGAAGAAAAGCAGCCACCCGTCAGGAGACGGAGAGTCCTTATGGTTTAGTGGGAAGCTGAATTTGCCAAAATATAAAACGAGCGGCCTCACCCGGGTTTCAGTGTAATGAGGTGATAAAACCATCAGTAACTAAGGGGGATTCAGCCCCCAGAGAGAGACTCTGGCTCCTGCTCAGGTCATTCCCTCCCTTGCTTTAAAGGCTGTTTGTCAAAGGGATGGTGCCACCACCATGGAGCTCCTGCAAGGGGGAAGGGAGCCTGGCTCCGCTGCCGGATGTCTTCTGAACCCCCCTGAAGTAGTTCTGCAATTTCAACCTTTCCTCACTGATTGCAGCAAAACGCCTGGAGAAACCAACTGAATCAGCCATTTTTTTTTAAAGTAACCCACGGGATTGATCGATTTGCAGTGAAAAAATGTTTTTAACGCAGGCATCTCATAGCTGAAGCGACAGAGGAGCAGGCAGGGTTAGGTGACAGGCAGGTCGCAAGGCCAGCCACGGTCCAGCCACCTACTTTCCCTCTTTCTGAATCTTTTGAGTAACGTGCTGTAAGCGACCGTCTCCATTTTCTCCCCTGACTTCATAACAGAGACCCAATTTTGTCACAGTATTTGCTATCCTCATGTTTAAACCTTTGCTGCCTTTACAGCCATGAGGCTGGGCCTGATCCAAACCCTTTAAACTCAAAGAGAAACTTTCAGGAGACTGTGGCTGGCTCTAGACCAAGCACTGCAGCTTCACACCAGAGGACCACCAACGTTTCTGACATCTCCTGCGGAGGGTGCAGCAAGCGGGGCCGGTCACGGCTGCTCCGCTCGGGACATCCTGGGAGCTGCAGGGCTGAGCCGGCGTGGGTCTGGAGACTTGGAGTTGCTCTCTTGGCTGCTCCTCCATCGGCACACGAACATTGAGCGGTTCTGTAAGATGTGGCTGCCATGTATATAAGGTGGACACGCCCTTCTGCTGGAGGCAGACATAGGGTTGCACGTACCCGTTCTGCCGCCCTGGGCATGGCTGGAGGGACACCCATTTGTGGCTGCACCTGAGCAAGCGCGAAGCAGTAAGACCTGCCATGAAACAGTGAACAACGGGCCCTCGGGGTTGTCATCCGCGCGCCTGGCCAGTTGGTCCAGCTCCTGGGGCTTGTGCCACCCAGCCGATGCAAGCTCACCTCCCTGCTGCTGGAGCATTTAGTGTAGAGAAGGGGAATTTGAGCCTCCCATGGGCACAGAGATGAGGTGTGGGGGGCTTCATGTGTTGCGTTTCCCCCAGCTCGCTCTCGAGCAAGGAGCAGCGAGACCCACAACTTCCCACCTACGGCCAACTTCAGCCTCCTGAAAGTTTCTCTTAGAGCTTACGGGGTTTGGACAGGGCCCAGCTTCCTCACTGTAAAGGCAGAAGAAGTTAAAAAAGAGGATGCAAACACATGGATCCCCCTTTCTGCAGGGGCATGCACACGGAGCAGCTGACCGGAGGAGCATCTCCTGCCGACCCGCTCTCCAGAGCGTGGCCCCAGTGATGCTTCAGGGCCTTTTTTCAGACCTTTGATTCACGTGGTTCTTCCTCCCAGCTCTATGGCTGCCATAAACCACAGGGCTGCTGTGCTATGGTTTGAAATATAAATACTGAGTGTAGTAAAAGAGTAACCAGGCACCTGCAGACAAGCTCCGGTTACAGCAGTGGGGTCCAGCTGCCACCCCACACCCTGCCCCAGCAAGGACAGGGCCTGAGCACTTGCAGATCATGGACAAAAAGCAGCAGGACAAACCAGCTGGTTCCCAGTGGGGCACTTCCCACCTGAACCTTTGGCCCTAATTCAATAAAGCACATGTGCAAACACTTAACCTTAAGCCTGCACTTAAGTCCAGGCCCAGCCCCATGCTTGGATGTGCTGATGGCTAGGGACCTTCTTGGGGCTTCAGATCTACAGCTGGGTTTGATGGTTAACCTCTGCCTTCAGTGCAGATTATACCTGAGCTGGTTTGTGCTCCCAGATGTCTTCCTCAAAGCTGAGGCAGTTCTTCTCTACACAGCAGTGTTGTACACAGCTTGACCTTCTTCCTGTCAGCAGCTCCGGCTTTGCCCTTGGGTGACTGTAGAAAGACTCATGTGAACGTCTTGTCTGCAAAGGACGATGGAAGGTCTTGCCCTGCAGTAAGTTAGTGGGTTTTCATACCGGTAGAAGCAGCTTCCCATGTGGAGTGGGTTTGTGCATCAGCAGTACTTTGTGATTTGTTGGTGGAATCGAGTTATTTAACTCTTCTGGTGGATCTAATAAGGGCTAAGGACTATTTTCTTTCACATAGTTCTGGTGGGAGTTGATCCTTTCTCTCCAGGCAATGCTAAACCATATTTTAGGATAGATGCAAGAGCTTTGCTCTCAGGAGGGAGCCTGCACCGCTGTGACAAGCAGCGCTAAGCGGCCACCGATGCTGAGCCTCGCACCAGATCCACCCGCTTGTGGCTTGGTGTGAGGCCACCTCGACAGATGGGTCCGGGTATCGGGGCTGGACCACACCGGGTCCCCGTGGGGAATGCCTGACGGGAAGGGGCTGAGCCCTCCCCACTTCATCCTTCGGCCGAGCCGTTATCTTTGCGGAGGAAGAGGAGGGCTTTGCTCAGGTTGAGCCTCTGTAACACGCACGTGGCTTTTTGAAAATGATGGCTGATGTTATATTGAACTATAGGATGGGCAGTGCTTGGTGGAGGAGGAACTGGTGGCCCTTCGCCTCCACGTGCCGTTGTTATGGAAGGTGCTGGGTGTTGGCCAGCTAGCCATTGCGAGGTACATAGTCACTGTGAGGAACAGGGTGAGAAATCCCAAGCTTACATGGAAGTAATGTTTTGAAATTAGTGCAACTACTAGGAGCTTTCTAACTGATACGTGCTAATCTCTGTGCACCTACAGACCTTTATTGCTCTTTTTTTTTGTATGACAGCCATGTCCAAGTAAGTGTACGCATACTCGTAGGAGTGCTAGCTGTGAAATAGCTGCATGGGTGCTTAGAAACTTGTATTCAGAGGTTGAAGACCAAAAGGGACTGGGGAATGGCCTAGGGACATTCTAAACATCCTAAAACATCCCTGAATTAATTTTCTGCTTCAAATCCCGTGGGTTTGGCTGAAATAGAACATCTCCATTAAAAGAAGAACTACTACCCAAATATTATTGAAATCCTCTTCTGTGTTCTCACTGACTGTGATCAGATCCTCTCTGAGTAAACTTTTTAAGCGGAATAGAGCAAGTTCCCTCAATCTCGCAACAGGTTGTAATTTCCTGTTTTGTAGTTATCACCATGTTTCTTCTCTAAAATCCCATGAAAAATAATACCAAGTTAATTCAATAGGATGTTATTAAGTAGATTGGCATTAATTATAATGTATTCTTTTATTTATTGAGCATCAGCCTCTTATGCAGTTGGGAATTAAACTCAGGGCTTAGGTCGACAATAATGTGGAACATCCCGCATGTCTTCAAACACTGACCCAACGTAGCTGTCTGCTGTGGTCCCCAGACCCTCCCCTCCGAGCAGGACGTTTCACAGACCGGGGCGGTGGCCTGCCAAGCTGCAAGACCAGCTTGGGGAAAAGTCTTTGGCAGCTTTGCTGATAGCCATGTTTTACTGTAAGATGTGTAGTGTATCCTAATGTTACCTTTCTCAATAGAAAGGTTTCGTCTCCGTTCTAATAGCTTACCTGGCTTTTTTCCAAATACAGAGAACACTTTTGACTTTCTGCCATTAGTCTTTCATTTTGCTCTAATAGTGGACACATATCATGCAAATCATCTTTCATTGTAACATTTTCTTAAAAAAGCTGTCCTTTGGACTGTGTTGAGATTTTATCATGTCCTTTTTCTTGACTTGTAATTTCTTCCCTGAATTTCATGTATATTAGTTACCTTCTCTTTTTAATTTGTGATTTATTTTTTTATTTTACTTTTTGCTGCTTTCACTCCCTCTTTGCACACTTTACTTGCCTGTGATACTGTTCCATCATTATGAAAACATACTTACATTGGTTTGGTCTAGCTAGAAATATTTTCAGAGGTTGCAATCATCAGTCACAATTTTTTGACAAAAGTTTCTTCCTAAGTTGAGTTTTCTTCTGATTGTTCCCAAGCTGGTGAAGAACAACACCGTAAAACGCATCTCTCGCAAGTGCAGCCTCAGAGCTACGTTGCAAGGGCACAAAACATTGGGCTTGGGAGAACAACAGAGAAAATACCGGAGCAGAAACACCTCCCTCCCTCACTTGCCTGTGGCCTGACTGCTACTTCCAGTGTTTGGGCGAAGGCTGTGGTTAAAGCCTGGCTGAAATCACCCTCCACCAAGCCCTGGAGGCTCCTGCAGATGTTCGAACCCTGGAGGTCACAGCCTTTGCCCTTGCACCAGCCCAGCTTTGTAGCAGGGAGCCCTTCCAGGGGCAGGCAGGTTCGAGCCTTTCCCCTCCACGGCGTGCATTTGAAGCTGTGTTTTCAAAACAGCTATGGGTTTTGATGCTTGCCTTGATTTGAATGCCCTAAGGGCTCTTTGATGGAGACTCTTCACAACCTAATGTTCTCCAAGAAACCCAAACACCCTCCCTAATTAACAATGCGCAATTATGGTGGGCTTTATTTGTATCCCTGACCTGTCATCTGGGCTGTTTGTCCTGTTGGAAGACCAAAGAGGAGATTGGGCTCAGGGCTGGGTCTGGATTCTCCTCCCAGGATGGGACTTTTGGGGGGGCTCAGGCCACGGCTGAACTATGGGGGGAGCTGGAGCAGGGGGAGAGAGAAGGTGTCTTACCCCAGCCAAATTCATGTTTTACATCTGCAGTCACAGTTGGTTTTAACCTTTTCTCGCCCATGAAGACTGCGTCCTGGCGGGGTCTGTCTGGAAGCGCTCGGTGTCCGTGGTTTTCCCTCCCCAGGCAGAGAGGTACCGGGGTTTACGGTGAGCAGCGTTAGCTCCAGCGAGAAAGCGGTGATGAGACAGAGCATCACAGGGAGGACATAACGGCTGATGTATTTACAGCGACGCTGCTTCCTCGATGTTCCCGAGATGCAGATGAAAGTAAAACTGGCAGCCGCTCCACGCGATGCAGATCGCGCGCCGCTGCAGCGGCCCCGCGGAGGTATGCCATGTTTAACCGCGGCTACGCAAGGCGCCGCTGCCAAACCATGTTTTCCTCCGTATGCGGCTTGACAGAACATTGTGTTTAACCTCAGACTAGATGGGATAAAACACGGTTCTCTGTCAGGACTACAAATCCGTGCTTCTGACTGCACCTAAACTCTATCTTCCAGCCTTGGCTGTGGCTATTTCCATCGTGTAGACAGGTGGAGTATTTTCATGGAGGCATAGGAGCCTAAAATCTTGATCCTTTTCATCTGAATTAGGTTCCTAACTCAAGTGACAGCTTTGAATTAATGCTCCTAAACCATTTAAACACTTTTGAAGAGTGCCTTTCAGTCCCTAAAGGAAATCCCTCGCAGTGGTTTGCTGATCAGCTTGGCCCAAATCTGCTCGTACCCAGATGTTGCCCCAGCTAAAAGCAGACTCTGTTCTCTACCCAGTGTTACATACGCATTCAAAACGTTTCGTGGAGCCTGCGTGGGGGTTAATGTGTAACAGGGCTCTCAGCTCAGCATCCCTGAAAGATGTCCAAGGCAGGCACATCCCCAGCCCACGGCTTTCCCAGATGGAGAAGGAGAACAGGGTCCCAGCTCCATCCCGTGCGGTCCATGTATGGCAACGCTCGAGCGCTGATGGTCTGTAGCGCAGCTCCCCAATAGAACGGTGTAATAATTAACAACAGCCTCTGTGGTTACATGGCAGCTTCCATCTGGGAGTCTCGGAGCACTTTACAAGCCTGTATTCCCTCAGACATACGATGCTGGGTCCAAGAGCCCCATCTTGATAGATGATCTCCTCGGGCTGGATTTGTGGCATGGCAGATTTGTTGCTCGTGTTTTGACACGTCTGTTTGAGAAATCAGATCCGTGTTTCCGCTCGGTGCCAGGAGGCAGGAGCTGTTGAGGGGGCTGCTGCAGATCTCGCGCTGCACGGGCCAAGGCTTGAGCAATGCTTTGTCGGCATCTCTTTATTGTCGACTCTAAATCTGGCCCTGCTCAGCCGCTGCAGGGAAGAGCCTGCGATAGCTAACGTGATCTGTCTGCTCTCAGCCTGAGGAATAATTAGCCGTTGGTGCATGGAGCCAAGCACGATGCCTTCTTCTGGCTGCAGCCTTCTTGAGGTGGTTTGATTTCAGGGCTTCTCCAGGACAGCACAGAGCAAGCCCTGAGCATCCTAACGAGCCCTCTAACGAGCTTTGTTTGGGGGCTGCGAGCACAGCTGCCATGGGGACAGCTGGGAGACACACGGAGCTTCTGGGCCCTCCATATGGATGCTCTTGACCTCTGAGGCCTCCAGAACTCCATGTGGCTGCTGAGGACACGGGAAAGGGTCAACCCCTTCTCTGCACCCCCAACAAAAGGAGTTTTTTTGGTAGATGCAGCCAGAACCGAGTGGTGAAGGGGTCTGAGAGGGAGGGAAGAAAAAAGAAAAAAGGCAGTGGTTTCCACGGGGAATGGATTTGCAGCACAGCAAAACTCGCTTGTAAACGCGAGTTGAAAAAAGCCAGCTCCACTCTTGCAGCCCTCGCCGGGTGCCCGGTGAATGGGGCCAGACGAGTCGAACGGGGCTTGGATCCGGCTGCCGCTGTCCCACCGAAAGCCTCTTGCAGCTCGCCCGGGGGGCGTGGGGTGACTTTGAACCCCCTCCCCGTCCCCGGCAGCTTTGTTATCGGTGCTATTGTGGGGCCGGCGGAGCCAATCCCCGCCAGCCCCGATTCAAAGTCCAGGTGCCAACCAACTTGAACTCTCCAGCATCCCCGCCGTGAAGCAATTATTCCCTCAGACACATTCATTGTTCTCATTACACCATAAATTGTGAATGAATTAAACATGCACTTACCACTATGCACCACAGCTGTCAAGGAAAATAACACACAAATATCGCGCGGGGCTGGGTCCTGCACCCGCTCCTCTCCCAGGAAGGGCTGCTGCTCGCAGGGAAGGGGCGGCAGCCAAGCTCGCTGGAGCTGGCATTTTCTTTATGGCGAGGCCAAATCTCTGTTCTCACTTACAGCAGTGCAGGGCAGGACGATCTCTGTTGGGTTTGATGTTTTAATTGTGGGTGGTTGTTGGGTTTTTTTTCTTTTGGCCACGCAGCTTTCTTGAGATCCCCTTTTGACCAGGTCTCACTTAGGGCACAAAATCCTGCCGTGGGTGTGAGAGGACAAATCGGGTGTCCCTTTGGGCTGGGGAATTTTGGTGGATGTGACTGATAGCTGGCAAGGGAAGCTGTGAAAGAAAGGGAATTCAGAGTGCCCGACTTCATCTTACAGTGCTCTATATATACACTATATACGTATATAATGCATATATATATGCTATATATGCTTTCCCAACAAGAAGCATGAGTGTTTGTTTATTTTCTAATCTCTGCTCCATGTCCGTGGAGTTTACAGAGCCGTGAACAATCTCTTAGCATATCACAGATAAATTCCCTGATTGTCCCTGCTCCAAGGAGGGGACCTGGAGCTCGCGGCTACCTTGGGGTACAATGTCGGGATTCACCAGACAGGATTACAGAGGGGGCTTTTCTTCAGAGGGCGGGAGCTGGAAGTTTGTCTGCATTTCTCTCCTTGCACCACATCTCCAAGGAGGTTTTCACTTTCTAAGAAGGATGTTACCCACTGAGCTATTCATAGCAGTTAAATGAGAAAAGGAGTTAATAAAATACATGCTGGAAAAAAGAAAATAAGATTAGAAGGACTGATGTTTTGGCTGTGAGGCCTTCTGTGGGCTGCGGAGAGCAGGGGGAAAAAAGGAACAAGATTATTATTTTATTTTCTCTAGCTCAAAGGACTTCATGGCCAGAATGGCACCACTAAGCCAATTTTCTTTCTAACAACTATTTTGTCAACACCTCTTTCTCCCCCCCACCCCCCCTTCTCCTTCCCCCAGTCTCTACAGTGACGTATGAGTAGTTGTGTTAAAATTAAAGTTTCAGCTCTGTGGTGTCCCTGCCCTGCAGAAGCTTTAGCAGGGCTCGCAGGAGCTGGAGCCGCCCGAGACTCCGTGCCCATCTCCCCCGGCACACGCATGCCCATGCGCACGCAGTCGTTGCACTGCTGGGCACCTGGTTTTCTCTCGCCGACCACAGAAAAGGATCTTTTACAGCCGCTCAGCGCCGTTTGGCAGAGGATCAGATAGCAGCTCCACTGAAAGCAAACAGCCGCCTTTCCGAGGGAGTAAATATTTCGCAACGTGTTACTTCAGTGTTATTTATTATGAACATATTTTCCCTTTTATCCGGGGATTTGCCAACTCTTCGGAGTCACAAAGCCTTGCCGTGGCCTTGCGAAGGGCGGCTGCGCCTCTCCTCCCATCCCTGCCATCTCGGGGGGGACCAAGCGAGGTCTTGCCCAGCCCTGGCTCCTCTTGGGAGCGGAGGATGTTTTGCAGGAGCCTGGGATCACCCCCTGCTCGTTTAAAGGCAAGGGACACCTGAGACGGGAGATTCAGTTGAAGCAGTGGCGGTGGGTCGTGTGCCAGAGCAAGGAGAAGTTGCAGTGGGACCAGTCTGCCCCAGTACACACACGGCACAGTGTCCTGGGGGCCATACATTAGAGAAATGGGTAAAACACAGGGAGGAGAATTGCTCTGGCTTGTTATCAGCCTTCTCTCTTAAAACCTGATGGAGGGAGAAAAAGGGAAGCGCTCGTGCAGTGGAGGGTGCTGGAGGAGGAGCGGCTGGGGGAACCATCAAGAGGAGACCCAGAGAGGACCATTTATCTTGGCTGGGGGAGAAAATGAATTATAGTCCTAAAAGAACCCAACTGATCTTCATCAGCCCAGGCCTCCTGTCTGGCTGTGGGAAACTGCTGCGACACTGAGCCCTTCCCCCCACCCCCCAGCCCCCTCCGTGGAGGTGGGATGGGATGGCAAGTGGCCCTGCAGCTCCAGGCACTGCTCCTCGGAAGATGCCATCTTTCGGTGGCACCGTTCTTTCCCCTCTCTCAAGGATTAAGGCAGCTGGTCCTCTCCCTGCAAGGTCTGCCTGGGTCTGGGGGAGGACCCGAGATAGGGCTTGTCCGCCTGCAAGCGCAGCAGAAGCTCTCGGGGATGCTGGCACCAGGGCAGCCTTTGCCCGGCTTGGTCCCAGCCCCCCGGGAGGAAAGCAGCATTTACGGGGGGCTCGGTGCAGGGAGCAGGGCACAGCGGTGTGTGTCCTCTGCTTCGCACAGGGCTCAGGACATTTCAGAGTAAAGTGATCCTCTCTATGGTATTTGGCGCCGTTCTTTGATATAATGAGCTGGGAGGAAAAAAAAAAAGTTAAGTAATAATCATAGTGCAAGGGGGTATGTAGCTGCAGCCAGCCCCCTCCTATGGGATGGGGCTCAGCCTTCCATGGGATGAGTGCGTGCTCCCCACGGCAGAGCCGGCTGGGGTTTCCAGCGGCTGAGGAGGCTCCCCGGGAGCTGGGCTGTGCCCTGACCATCCCCGGGCAGGCCGTCTAGCAGAAGCGTTATTACAGCAGCAACAAGAACTTGGAAGTGTTTCTTTCTTCCTTCATTACCTTCTTACATTACCTCCCTCTTGCCTGAGCATCCAGGTGCTGACAACTGGCCAAACATCAGAGCAGCTGGAGCAGGAGCGAGCGCTCAGCCCCAGCCTCGCCGCCGCCGTTGGGGATTGCTGCTTAGCCAGGGGTTAGCGGGGCCGGGAGTCCTCCTGCTCCTCCCGGGCTCCCGCGTGAAGGGCTCTGGAGGTAGAGGAGCAATGACCCACGGTGGCTCGGTGCACGCAGAAGCCATCTCGGGGTGTTCCCGTTTGTTTCTAATCCTTCTTGGCACTCGTCTTCACTAGAAAATGAGACCGTGTTGGAACATGACTTTGTTTCAGCATATTAATTACTAGGATGATGAAGATAGGTCAGCAGTTAAGTGTAGACAGGCACGGTCATGCTCAACGTACCGTCAGGTGATGGGAGTTAATCCTGCGATTCCAATAAGATTCACTCAGGACCAGATGGTGTAACTACGACCAACTGAAATTTCTTAGTCAAATTTGGATTTTGGTGGGAAATCAAATTTTCTACAGACAGAGAGGATTTTCTAATTCATGCCTTTTTTCCCCTCCATGGCAAAGCTGAAACTCCAGGGCAAATTTCAGCCAAGAACCAGCGTGCGTACGTTCTGAAATGCAGCAGTAGTGGACGTCGTTGTGTGGGATGCCTGATGCTGCCGTTTCCCGGCCACACGTGTGCTCCTCCGCTCCCCCACGCTCCCCTGGTCCAAGCACAACGCCCAGCCTGTCATGGGAGATGCAGTCTGGGTCTATGGAAGGGCGCAGAGCGTGAGACACAGAAACTGCAGCTCCCGTGTTGCATTGCAATTAAAAAAAGAAGCTTTTTGGGTTGCAATACAGGGTTTATCAGGATTTTTTTAAAAGAATCAGTTCAGTTTTCTTTGGAAAACCCTTCCTGCCAGTCCTTGTTCAGCTAGTTCAATGCACAAAGACCAGCAGGACCCCATTTAGCCAGCAAATGACCACCCGGTCTGGGCTGTGGCAGCACGAGTGGCCTCCCGGGGTGCACTGGCAGCCGGCTGTGCCCTCCCTCGCCCCGCAAGGCTCAGCGATCCCCGTCTCGCTGCGCTGCTCTCGGAGGTTTCCTCATCCCAGACCTGGCGTTTGATGTCCCCAGCCGGTGTCACCTCTTTCACCAGACCTCCTGGTCTGGACCTGTGGTGCCATAAGCCCGCTCCCCGGCCGCCCCTCTCCGGGCACGGCTCCCCGGGCGCTCCTTTGCATCCCACTGAGGCTGTCATTAGCATTTCTCAATCAACACTTTCTCATTAGTGACTGGGGCCAGTGGGAGCTTTGAATGAAGGTGGAGCCAAGTCAGAAAAAGATCCTCTCCTGAAAAACTACAATGAAAGCAATAATGGTTGGGTCCTTGAGCAACGCCTGCGTATGACAATCGTTGTCTGGAGGCTACCTTAATTACGAAACAGTGTTCTCAGCCTCGGGCTTCGCGGTCTCCGTGCCTTTACTCTCTCTTGAGCAATATTTTATTGCTATTGTCCTCAGCCTATTTCATATTAAGCTCAGAGTATCTGAAAGTTATATGAAATATATGTTTGTTTCCTATTCTATTTGCACAAATTTCTTGTATTGGTTTTGTTGGGGTTTTTTTAAACAGTATCTGAAAGCCTGAAGCTGGGATTATGTAAAGGATTGTAGGAGAATTAGGCACCCAAAGCCAATTGATTTTTCACTGTGAATTACCCAAGTGCATTTGGAGGGCTAGAGACTTTGCTCTGCACTCATGGTTTCTCGTCCACCTTGAACCTTCTCGGTAGAGACCTCAGCACCTCTTGGATGGCCTGAAGAAGGCTGATGCAGGAGCAGTCGGTAAAACTGCAGGTATGAGGAGGTAGATGTGTCCCTGAGACATCAAACTGCCTTTGAAAATCTCCTTCTGACTCCCTTAGGCTCTTTTGAAAATGCCACTTTAAGTTACCATCAATTTTGATAATTAAGCACAGATTTAATTTTAGAGTAACAATAATTGTCAACATTTTCCAACCCAAGCACCTTAAATTAGACACGCAGATCCAAACGCTGGCACCGGATCAAAGCGGAGCGCTGCGCTTTTCGGGGATGCTGAGCGCGCGCCGCTCTCGCTGGACGGTGCTGTAGGTTGTGCTCAGGACCGCAGGAGACCAGGCCGTTTGGACCTGATCCCCTGCCAAACCCGGTGTGCTCAACGTGCGTTTCAACACCTTGCTTTAGGCACCTCGGATTAAAAAATATTTAAAAAAATTAAAAAATAAATTGGCCAGGAGTATTACCCCAGTTTTCCCCTGACAGAGTGAAAGTGGAGCTTGGCTGCCTTTCCACGGGGAAAGCGCTGGGTCGCCCGCTGGAGTCCTCGCAGGCTGTGACAAGAGATGTCACCAGCATCCTCGCTGACAACGAGCGGGCAAGGCCAAGCCAGCAGCCGGGTTAATTCTCTGACCCCCCCCTTTCCCTGGGCCTCGCCTCCCTCCGAGAAGGGGCTCCGGCCTCTGTGGCGGCTCTGTGGTGGGTTTTGGGGACAGGGAGGGGTGGCCGAGGACCTGCTGGGGGACAGTGGGTGGCAGAGATGCTGCTGCTCCCGAGCAGAGACCCCCTTGCTGGGGCTGGGAAGGAATCCCCCGTGTCCTGCTGTGCATCTCCTGGTGCCAGCGCTTGGCCCGGGGACCGCTTGCTTTGGGTGGGGGTCACTGCTGGGGGCCGGGGAGGGCAGCGGGACCCCGGCTCCGTCCCTGCTGAGGCTGGCAGGGTGAGGGGCCATGGCGGACATCAAAGCTGCGATTCAGGCAATACTTTAATCGTATCCCCGTGCCTCCTTATTCGTCCTGCGCCTTTGATGAGGGCTTCACCTCTCCGTGCTCTCCCCGCTCCCAGCCCCACCCTGAATTAGTGCTTTTGCTTTATTTTTAGCAGTGATTTGGAAGTTGCTGGGGCTCCTCTTTTCTTTCCTTCGTTCCCTCCTTTTTTTCCCCTCTTTCTTTCCTTCTTTCTCTTTTTGTTTTGGTTTGGTTTGAAGGACCATGCCAGAGCCCAGCGTCCCTCCCAGCCCCTCCGAACCCCCAGCCAGCCGTTAAGGGCACATTCACACCTATTTTCCTTGCCTTGTCTCCCCTTTATTCTTATGAAGCTCTCATTGATTATTGCCCTTAAATTCCTCAGTCCGGTCATAGATAAAAGGATAACCACTTCAAAGCAAAGTGTTAAGAGTTTAACCTCGAGCTAAAAGAGTGGACAACAAGGTAATTGAGGGTAATAACTGATCACAGACCTACTTTCAAAGGCACATGCAAGCCTCACTTTCAGATGGCTTTAATTTTATTAACATTTGTAGCAGCTCTAGATGCTTTTGAATCATTACAAACTTCAAAGCTTGAGGTAACACTCCAAATGGAGAACCTGACACCAGGTTTTTTTGTTCAGACCCACATCACATTGATAGTCTCTGCTGCAAGCATGTAACATCTCTTCTCAAACTATAAAAACCTAGATGAAAAAAATATTGCCAATAGAGAAGATCAAAGCCTGAACCTCCCTTTGAATGATCCCAAAGAAGTCAAAACAGAAAACAACATGGAAAAAAAAAAAAAAGTATCTATATTATTCCAACTGTATTTATCCATATTTAAACTTGTCTGCTGAGGTGGATGGATAATTCTCCCTGAGTGTTATCGAACTATTTGGCTAATCATCTGTTTCTCTTTGGGCATTTGGAGCTGGCCCTTTTGCTGTCTGTGTGTGAGGCATTTCAACCCAAGCATTTGGAAACAGCACATGGAGGAGCAGCCCTGACTCAGCTGGGAGGGGAGCCACACGAGGTAAATGTAAAAAAATACATTTATAAACTGAAAACACACGGACTGCAATCAAAACTGCAGAAGCACACAAGAGTCCTCCCACCTCCAACCCCTGATAGTCAGAGGAGAAGAAGTCATCTGTGGGTGCGAAGCTGTCCTGCGGCTGGGTGGGTGCCGTCCCCACGTCGGCGGGGTGGACCCGTGGTCACCCCACGTCGCGGGGCAGCGCAGCCGTGCGGCTCCTCGCCTTGCCCCACGGTGAATCAGCCCCAGGAATCGATCCAGGGTATAAATAGCCTTTTTTCTTTCTCTGTTTTTTGGGCGGGGGAGGGTTATTTTTAACTGGGTGAGTTCCCTGAGCTAAGGCACGAAGCATTCGCAGGGACAGGGGTGGCCCGAGGAACCGGGCTGTCGCTGCCGCCAAAAAGCACGTCCTGGCTCCCCGCTGCGGGCGGGCAGCGAGGCTCCACGCAACGTCAGGCAGTCGGGGAGAGCCTCCCCAGCTGCTCCAGCCTCCCCAAAGTCACCGAGGGAGGAAAAATCACAGGGGTTTCTTATTCTTTACTGGTATATAGTGGTGTACTGGTATATACCGGTGTAATCCTTTCCTCCTGATTTGCATCAGGGCAATAGCAGAGAGAAGCATTAGGCAGGTTATTTTTTGACTCCAGGGTGTTTCAACATCCCAGCTGCTGAGCGGGGCTGGTCCCGTGGTCCTCCCACGACAGCCCACTCGTGCTCAAAACTCCAGCTACTCCGGCTTGGAAATGCAGAGCCAAACCCTCGGCGGCTCTGCAGCACGGCGGCTTTATTAAAACCGTCACAGGCGAGGGCTCGATGCTGATTAACCCCAGGTATCTGGCCCACAGGTTTTTGTTGTTTTACTTGCAGCCACGCATGACAGATCAGCATTTCCAGTGCTGTCTGGTGTCAGGTGTATCACAGAACAGTATCATCATCTGTGTTCGCTTCGATAGCAGCTGGGAACGTGTATAAGCTTGTGGAAACTGCATACTTTTAAATGTATTAAACAACTTGTTTTTTAGCCTGCACTGATATTGCATTCCTTATGAACTGAAATCGATTTACTATAAGTGGTTCTCTCTGTTCCCGTGTTAGGAACGTGCCCGTGTAATGAAAGGACAATGGTATACTGGTTACATCTGTAGAATTTATGTTATTGTCTTAAGTTATGGCTAGAATAATAAGCAGTTATTTCAGCATTTCTGTTGTGCTTTTAAGGAGTCTATTATCAGTTGCACAGATGGGGTGGATAGGTGGGACCCAGCGCTAGAACATATGGTCCAAACGCCCAAGGCAAGCCCCTTGCAGATCTGGATCTGTACAAAATATGCTCAGAAATTGCTGCCTCCATTGCCGGTTTGTTTCTGCCTCTGCCCACCGGCACTGCCGCCCATGCCATGCCATTCCGGGGATGGGCATCCCACCGGCATGTCCTCCGCGCCCGGCCGGAGCGTGGAGCAGGAGCTGCCCCGTGCTCCCGAGAGCTGACCATCATCCCCAGTTCACTTCGGTGGGACAGACGTATCACAGCTCTCCCTGAATTTAACCAACCAGGCACGCGAATGGGGATCGTAGCCGTCCCCACCGGTGCAAAGCTCTCTTCCCAACACCATTGCCAAGCAAGCCCCTTCATGCGTGATAGGAGTGCCCTCCTTTCAGCTTGCAAGGGGCTTGTGCGGAAGCTCTCGTTTACATTGATGGGAGTTACGTGCGCAGAGGTAAATAGACCCATAAACACAGTGCTAACAAAATCCTCAGACCAGTATTTTGTAGAGGTTTGAAATACTGCAGCAGCGTAGTTGTCCTGTAGCCCTCACAACCTGACTGCATTAGCCGCAGAAGGATTTTGGCTTTTGCTGCTTTCTCGGAGTTTTTAGAGCTTGCCCCAGGTGGAAATGTTCTCCTACCATGGGAAAATGGGAAAATGTTACCATTTTAGTAGGCATGGTGGTGTTGGGTTGATGCTTGGACTTAATGATCTTAGAGGTCTTTTCCAACCTTAATGATTCTATGATTCTATGATTACAAAACAAACTCATCTCAGGAGAAAGCAGCTGGGACTGAGGAGGTGACAGCAACCTCCTGCTCCCCTCAGTGCTTCCTGGCATGGCCACCATCCCCTACCAGGGCCTCTGCCGCAACATCACTAATGAGGTGATCTGCTTGTTTTATTAGAAGACCTTAGAGGGGGACATGGGACACGTGGGAGGGAAGGTGCTGGCCTTTTCCGGTGTAACGATAGCAAGCCAGGAACTGCTTCAGTCCCCAGAGGACGCTGATGGGGATGGGTTACATTCTGTACAACCCCATGAACTGGAAGGGCTCTTGGAGGAACAGGAGGATGACGGTGAATGGTCATCCTGACAAATGCAAATGCTATGAAAAAGGAGCGAGGAGTTGTCAGTGGTGACGCGAAAGGGCCAGGAATATGCTCTCGAGATAACAGGAGCCTCCAGTCAGATTTGTTTTCAAAGGGGGAAAAAAAGTGTGTCTTAATTTCAGCCTCGTTAAGAAAAGAGGCAGCAGCCCACAACCTGGTTTTGGTGACTATGGCTGGAGACTGCAGAAGCGGGGATGTGGTCTGATAGCACTTCAGTTTCTCCTGATTTTCAGTGATACAGTGAGGTTCCCAGACCCCCCAGTTTCTTATGGGGAGAAAGGATCCTGGGTAGGTGACTTCCAGGCTTCCACAAAAGGATTAGAAAGCACAACTAGCAAAAAGGGGAAAAGACTAAAATAATATTTTGATGGTCTCTCCCACAGCATGACCATTTCTACTAAAAAGAAAAAAATCATTAATGACTCTTCATGAAACATGTGTCCAAACAGACATTTTTTGGGTGTAGTCTGGAGGGAGATTGACTTTGCACTTACTGAGCTTCCCCTGTGTTTCATGAAAAGGGGAAACAAAGATGCCAATATTAATTGTTTAACCTTTCTTGAAAGGATTACGGTGCAGGTTCCCACAGCAGAAGAAAATACCTTTTCGTACAATCAGTAAGGCTTTGGCAGAGGAAGAGATCTACGAAAAAAAATAGATAAATTGGGAGAAGGGGGAGCAGGGCAATCTGACACTAGATGAACTAGTCCTAAAAATTTGCACTTTGTGCTCCTTGGGCAGAAAGGGCTCGACAGACCCAGTGCCATGACGCCCAGGCAAAACTCTCCCAAGCACCATCCAGGTATTTGCTGGAGAGCAGGATGGCTCCACGGTAATAAATACATTTTTGGATGTTTCTGCTCCTCTAGAAGACAAGGGCTGGCAGCTGGGTGTGTGTTCTGCCCCAAAAGCACACTGAAATTTTTCTGGTTCTAGTTCTAGGAAATTGTCTCAAGAATTGTGTAAATGCTCCTGATGTGGAGGGCCAGGTCCTACAGCACAAATCCTGCTGCCCGCTTGGTTGCTGGTTTGAACAAGGTGCACAGGAGAGGCGATCTTTAGGGCTTTCCCTTCAATGCACGGCAGTGAGGTAGAGCTGAGTGCCCAGCTGGTCTCCATCAACCTGCCAGCGGTGGCTCTTGCAAAGGACAAATCCAGCCAAAGGGCATTCGGTAGCTTTTGGGGGACTGTGCTGATTTTCCCTACATGCTGGGAAGTCCCATGCCAGCTGTAGGGTCTTTTTTCTTTTTTTTAGAATTAGCTATCCACTGTTTCCTCTTTTAACTACAGAAATCTGCCCTCTGGTTCCTCTCCGGTTGGCATCCCTTCTGTCTGATAGATACTGGGGATGTTCTCCTCAGGGCTGTTTCCAGCGTCGAAGGGGCTCAGATACGGGATTTGGTTGTGCAGCTCTTTGCGTACAGGAAACTGCGGCGACTTTGGGGACCAGGTCCGCATCTGAGGACCCAGTGGGTGACGGGAGGATGAGGCTTTCTCCATGCAAAGTCTCCTCCCTCCAGTCTGTATTTCCCACCTGGAAACACAGGCATCCTTAAAAAAAAATAATGTTTCTTTTGCGGCCTTGGGACTGGTCCAGCTTGTGAGGGGAGGGTGGAGGCATCATCCAGCTCCTGACAGCACTGCGAGGGCTGGAGCCTCGCACGCCTCACAATCCTCCTTGATGCTGAGAATTGAATCGACAGGCAGAAACAAACCAAAACAGGTATAATTTTAGGGTACTCAACTTTGACAGTGCACCTAAAAATAACTGTGCATAAAGGGTTTGGGGTTTTTTTTTCCCCTAGAAGTGACGAGTTTTATTTGACTTTGTGATCCAGAAGTTTTCCACTAGTCAGGAGAGCCTATTCACTCGTAACCGTTGCCTCTCCTCCTGCTTTTTCCATTATCATCGTCCCCTAAAGGCTGTGTGGATCAGGATGCTCAGCGCCCGGCCGCAGGTGTGGGTTGCCCAGGAGCAGGCGGGGGTCAAGCGCGTTTTGCCAGCCGAGCAAGCACCCTGCGGCATAGGAAGGGTTAAACTTAGTGCTGCAGCTGCAAAGCCCAATTTCTTTATTTCCTGTTAATGACATTATTGCCTACATAAAACCATTGAAACATGTTTCTTTCATTTGTTTAATTTCAAATTCTGAGCACACTAGCTGGAAACTATGTTTAACAGTTAAACTCAAAACATTTGGATTTCCTTTCCTCGCTGAGATTTGCAGTGAGTACGCTTCATACTTAGTTGAGTTTTTAAGTAACCATTTTTACACAGCTAGAGAAGCCAGCCAGAAAACAAAAAGGATTAGATTGCAGAACCAAATCCCATCAGTTCAGGCTAGTAACAGATCATATATTTCACTTCCTCCGCAGTCGTGCCAAGATACCATCAGACCCGACTCGTTACCAAGCTGGCCATGTTCTCTTCCTGGAGCGTCCAGCCTTTGCAGAACGAGAGCCAGCACACCCTGCTTGCTCTGTGCACACAGAAGAAGGACTTCCCTGAGCGTGCATGGAAAAAATGTTCCTGTTTCCATGAAAAACTAGGATGGAATCTACTTCAGGCCTTCCTAGCACTGATGCTCCCATCACCTCCCCATGTTTGTCCCACATCCTCCTACTGAACCTCACGTGCTGGGTTCTTGCTGCCAAGCGTTCTCTGGGCAAGGGCGCAGAGTAGGCAGGATGAGTGCATGCGTAGGTAGATGTGAACCATCTCCAGTTTGAAGGGAAGTCCTTAAACCTGAACCCATTTGGCAAATAAAGATCCAGGCTGCCAGAGACACGGTATCCACCGATGCTTTTAGCACACGGCCACAAACTCTGCAAGGAGCAGGGGGGATTTAGCCCTCCCAGGGTGATGGAGACCTACAAGCAGTTGTCATGTAAAGCACAAAGTGTCTAAAAGCCACTTCATAAGCACTCATGGAATTAATGCATGGAGAACCCTAGTGGAAACTGGGCTTTAAACCAGTTTAGATTCAGATTCTCCTTGGCACGTGTACACTCTACATGAAGCAAACCCAGAATCAATATTATGCCTAGCAGAAGCAGTGAGCAGAGATGGAGCAAGGAGGAACGTGGCCCTGAACAGGACTCTCTGAGGAGTTATCACCTGGTCCTGACTAGAGGACCACACTCAGTGCCTCTGCCATGGCGTCACGGATATGTCCCCAGCAGCCACAGCAGTGCTCAATTTTCCATAAAAAAAAAAAATCAATATTTGACTGAAAAATTTCAGTAGGACTTCAAGGGCGAAATCTGGGCTTCGTGTTGCCTGTGAAGAGCTCAGCTGCTCGCACTAGAGAGCACACAGCACGGCTGCATGCCCCAGCCGAGGTGTTTGCACCCTTTACTCCCATCCCAGCGGCACGCACCCAGTTGAGAAGTTGCCCTTCAGAGGTCTTGTAGACCTGGTTTCCTATCCGTTACCTGAACAAGAAGCTAGCAGAGAAAGCGATGTCTCGCTCGTGCACAGCAAGGAGTTGTGGAAAAAATAAGTCGTGGGAAGTTGGTCATAAAAATCTTCATTTGCCTCTTTTGCCCCCACCCTCTTTTCAATCACTCTCCCGCGCAGGTGGAGGAAGCAGTTCAGAAATGTTAATAGGTAGCAAAGTGCTTACGTGTGTTTTATCAGCTCTCGTAGAACGGTTAGTGCTGATATGGTGCCCCTTTTAAGTCTAAAAAAGCTGGCCAAGCGTGTGCAGATAGCAGGGAGTGCGCTGCACAAAACATCAAGGAAAACAGTCTGTAGGGGGGAATGGAAATGTTCAAAGGATTATAGGGAGAGAAAATGTATCGGACTTATCTGGCAATACGTGGTAACAAAAGTATGTCGGTTTATGAAATGAACTTCAAATCCCATAAAATAATTGTGTGTTTTCTTGTCTTATTTTCAAGTATCTCTGGCAGTGCTTTTTTTCCCCACTGCAAAAGTGTGTCTGCATGTGGAGAATACTCTCTGCTTGCACTACATAGAGAGATTATACAGCTGATTGGGTTTATACCTCTTAAACTAATGATGTTAAACTAGTTTATAAAAAAAGAAAAAAAAATAGAAGGAAGAATAACTTCAAAGGTTCACATGCGGGTTGCAAAGCTCTCATGTCTTCTGTATACAGGGCCTTCCTCTTATTTTGATCAAGACTGTTCCCAGCACTTCTGTGGAAATACTTGCAAGCCTTTGATCTTGTTATCAACATGACCACCAGTGAGAGCACCGCCGCTCGCTGCGCGTGTGACAGCGCGGATGACGTCAGTCGCCGTCGCTGACTAACGCCGCTGTTGGGTTTAGACCGTACCGTCGCGCGGGCCCTCCTCGGGCTGTGCGTATCGCAGAGGGGTCTTCCTGCCGGGGAAAGGATTTATACCCTGAGGCCTCAGCCCCCCGTGGCGACGCATTTCGCTGGGGTGGGAAGAGTAAACAGCACTGCTCGCCCTCCTCGTGCTTGAGCAGGGAAGGGGAGGCAACGGGATGGAGCGGGGAGCAGGGAGAGGTTTGAGGGGTGCTGGGGGGGTTTGGCCCCAAGTGGGGGCTGGTGAGAGCTTGCGTGGAGAGGAGGGAGCTCAGCATGCTCGTTTCATCCTTCCTCCGCATTTTCCACCAATGTCTTTGTGATCTCACCATAGTTTTAGCAGAGGAAGCACTTTTGAGCTGCATTGGTAAAATCAGCGTCAGGCAGGAGCAGCGTTCTCCAGCCTGGGCAGCAGGGGCTGCCCGGGGTTTGGGTGGCATCTCCTGGCTTTGTCACTGCTTTGGTGTCGTCCATCATAACTGCGTTGGTGTCACCCATCACCACTGCGTTGGTGTCACCCATCAGGCAGGCGCTTCCCTGGCTCTCGGTGTCTCTCTGTGCACAGGGAAGGAGGCCGACCTTGACCTCTGGTGCAGGACTTGTAGCTCACGAAAAGCGCAATCCATAATTCAGGCATTGCTGTTATTTGCTGAGGCTGTGTGATTTGCTTCTGCTCCTCGTAACGCTGTCACCCCCACAAGGCCACGCACCAGGACGAACAGAACAGCCCTGGCGTAGTCCTCAGAGCCCTGACATTCCCGACGTTCAGCCTAATTTCCTGCAGGAAGACGACAACCTGGAGACATCTCTTTTGGAGCAAGACACCAGCAGAACACCCGCCTCCTGGGCAGAGAGGGCAGTGGTGGAGGCCGGCTGGCTGGGAGCAGTCGGGACAAGACGGGGTGTTGCGTTACGGTCCCAGGGAGCGTGGACTGGGACATCTGTCAGCGCTGCTCCAAGAGCGATGCTCCTAGGCTGGCACTCGAGTCCTTAACAGCTCCCACTGATTTTTTCCTTTCCTACTTTTTTTTTACGACCTGCTCTACAGAAGTGCTCACACACACACGCAAAAAATCATTTCTGTTTATTGTGTAGCTTCACTGTGAAGTGACTCTTTTCATCTAAGATTATTCCTTTTTGGTGCCGCAATCTGACTTCAAGCTTCTTGGCGCTGCCTGTGAGCGTGAGGGATGGTGGCAGGCAGCAAGGCGGGGACGCGCCTGGCCTCCGCAGCGGCAGCGTGAGGGCATCAGCACGGCTGGGGGACGCGGCTTTACGCAGCTTCTTGCAGTCGTTTTCTCACACATTTACTGAATTTTTATCTAAAACGCAGAAGGGCTAACAAATAAAATATAAATAGTTAATTTTCCTTCTGTTCAGCCTGGGAATTCAGATTCAAGTTTAGACTGGAAAATCAGAAGGAAAATCAAAGATACTCTGCTTTCTTGATGACTGCAGCTGCTAGCGGAACACAGAGATTCCCTGTAGATCTGCGAACAAGGACTTCCAGAAACCGATAAAGATGAAGAAAACTCTGGAAGACCTTCTTGTACCTGCCACCGCCTGCCTAGTTCGTCGGACTACTTTCAAATCTCAGGCACTACGTGACTCTTCCCTGTTGGCAGGAGGAGAAAATAGGCTCCCTGACTGGACACGCGGAAAAGGGACGGGGCCGCGGCAGCTTTGGGGAGGACAAACTGCTCCGCGGGCACTTCCACACAAAGCCACATCCCCAGGGGTTTGCCCTCCTCTGGTTTTGTTCCCAAAACATCCCTTTTTGGTGACTGTCGTAGAGAGGATGGCGGGCTAGACCGGTCTTGGGGTGGGCTGCTCTGACGCCCGCGCGACCCCAGCTAACGCAGTGCATTAAGCACCTGGCTGGGTGACTCGGCTGCTCGGTGTGCTCCCAGGGCAGTGCTATTGCACAACGGGACTCGGAGAAATGAGCTGGCTAAATGACATTGTTATGAAATATAACAAACGATGCTTAATGAGCTTTTCTTCCAAAGTGGAAAAGCCCAGGGTTTTCAGCCTCCATTATAATGGCTGCATTTTCCGGGCTCAAATAGCAACCGGGACTCGGAGAGCTTCCTATGCCAACATGGTTTCAAAGCAAGCTCAAGATGTGAGTAGGAGGAGGTGATGCATCAGCTTCTGGTGGTTGGTGGTCCTGGGCTGGAGGTGTTGTCACCGTCACCGTCGCAAGGGGCCCAGGGGTCACAGGCGGTTCGGTCTCCCGGGAGAGGATCATTTACCATGGCTCAGTAGCGTCTGGCGTAGTGGCACATCAATGCTTCGCATCACCAGCAGCAAAAATATTAGTAATTCTAATAATTCATAATGGCTTGCAGTGCGTAGAAATGGCTTTTACTGCTCGGCTCGTGGGTTTGGCAGAAAGTTTGCTTTCCGTGCCCAATGGTAGCCATTCCCAGGCCTGAAAAATGTGTAATTGGACAGCAACAACAGTCACCCACATGTTATTTCACATTATTAGCCCGGGTTGTCCAGCCCAGGCACCTCGTCACACACCTCCTTAGCTCCTCGCCGCCATGTGCAGCACTCGGATGGGTTCAGCCACCCCGCAGCTGACGAAATCCCAGCTTCAAAGGATGCCACGTCCGGGGCCACCACGACACGTGGCCTCTCCGGTGTTTTGCTCGTCGCCTTGGTGGAGACGGTGGTTTGAGCAGGGCCCAGAGGAGAGGGAGAAGCGGGGAGCTCTTCAGCGCGGGGCGAAGCCAAGCGCCGCGTTCGGCGATGTTGCAGACCGGTTGCGTTTTCAGCGGCGCGTGTAAAGCGGGCAGCTCGGGAGGGGAGAGGCGCGGGGCTACGGCCACGACTCCGGTTTCTGTCCTCCCGTTTAGGGTCCGGTTAAGCCCCTGGGGCCAGGGTTGGGGTTTCCACGGTGTGCCTGCTGCTGGGGCCCTCTGCACCCCATCACTCCCTTGGGGTTTCACCATGGGGTCCCCGCCCTTGCTGCGGGGACGGGGGGAGCTGGGGGAGCCTGGTGGGGACAAACCTCGGTGGTGAGAGCAGGGTCCGTCTTGGCTCCGTTTCTTGGGGCTCCGGGTGTTTTCGCTGGTGGCATGGGCAGCTTTGGGTGCTGCAGGAGGTGGGCTCAGGGGGGTGTACGGGGCAGTGCGTGTGCCCCCGCGGGGTGTGGGCGCGGGAGAAGGGCTGCGCTTCGCTGTTGCCTTTCCCAGGAGGTGCCATAAACAATGTTGGGGCACACCAAGAATGCAAGGCGCCATTTATTTCTGGTGCCGGAGGCATCGCGAGCTGTCTGCGCTCCCCTGCCCAGCTGCCATCGCCTGCCCGGCCCCGTGCCCACGCGGTCGAGGGGAAGCGGGCCCGTTTTGCAAAACTTTTTTCCTCCGAAAAGGGGGGATGGCGGGGTGCTGAGCCCAGCTGGGAGCGCGGGTGCAGGGAGCCGGGGGTCTGCTTGGGCGGAGGTGCCCGTGGTGGTCCCTGCCAGGGCTGGGGGGGGGGCTTCTGCGTCCGCGGAGGAGCGGGGCTGGATCCCGAG
>Ga0065711_1028723_pt1 | contig 39541 bp, 24 predicted proteins | sample Hoacrofraction12_FD_59098 | JGI IMG/M metagenome (GOLD analysis project Ga0065711, IMG submission 59098) | Hoatzin crop microbial communities from Cojedes, Venezuela - Epithelial fraction 12 v2 (version 2) | ecosystem: Host-associated > Birds > Digestive system > Esophagus > Crop | place... | reverse complement strand
GGAGGGGGAGAAGAGGGAAGAGGAAAAGATACCTCCAGAAGGATTATGAATAAAGTTAATCGAATGAGTTTTGCAGTCCTGCATTTCAGGGCCAGAAGACTTTATGGTTTCCTGCAGAGTGTCATGTCACCTTCCAGACTCCCATGATTCTCCTAGTGCATACTGGAAGAAATTCTAGTTTGGGGCAGCCAGAATGAGTGTTCCAGCTAAGGCTTTAATATTAGCTATCAGAAACTTGGGTCCTTTCCTAAGTGTTTATGAAAACATGAGCAAGTGCTCTTGAGAGTATTCCAAGTTCAAGTTTATTTACTTTACTCATTAGAATTAGATGTGTAGAGAACGGTTCTTGCACGATAGGGGTGGGGGCATGGTGTTATAAAACAGAACAGCTTTTTAGCATTTACAGATCAAACATGAGGGCTGAATCCATACCAAGCCTCACTAAATTGCTGAAAATAGCATTTGGTGAGCCTGTAGCATTCCAGATCTCCAGCTCATGGTCTCACCTTAGGTAAATGCTCAATACTAAACTATGAAGTCTCCAATTATCCTAAATACACTTTGGTCTTGACAAGGTGCAATATATTATTCAAGGATTACAGGCTTTCCATATTAAGAAACTGCACACTTCTGAGGTTTCAAAGCTTATCATTCTAATTGTGCGCAGAGGCAGACCGGATCTGGAGGCTGGTAATGTTGTTCTGAGAAACCTGTGTAGGGAGTCGTAACTGTGGTGGGTGTTCATTCCTGGAGACAATTTAACACATAGTGTATTTGGGCAGACTGCTTAAATAATGAACAACAGAGGAGAAAATGGCCTTTTAAAGAAGTTGCTAGCAGGCATAAGGAAGCTCTAGTTAGGACTACCTTTCATGACCTAGTTCACAATTGATGAGATACAGATGTTGATGAAACCTTTGCAAACATGAAAAAATTATCTAAATACTGGACTAAGATCTATTGTCCGAATGACTGGGATCACGGTTTTAATGCAGCTTTCCAAGGTTCTAGGAAAACAGTTGTTACAATCTCCTTCATGTGTGAAATGAAACATCAATTCATTTTCCTCTGTGTGACAGATAATGAGTAAGATGAGAATATCCTATATATTACTAACAGTAGGTTGCAAAAGATAAATTGTACCTATATGCTAGACAATTATACAAAGTAAAGCATTAAAATTCAATAAAAGTAAAGGTGATGGTATTAATAAGGAGACAAGGACATAGAAGTTCTGACAGAAAGAACTGGATCGCTGAAAATGCGATGTTCAGTGTGTGAGACGAAGGTGAAGTGTCTGCAGAAAATCTCTTACCTTTCTGAACAGGGAGTATGCTGATGCAAAATTAATGTGTCGCTGATGTGGATCCTGAGATAACAATTCTAGCATTATTTTGAAACAAGAAGGTTAAAACTTAAAAATTAGAGAGTTTTCCAGAACATATGGACCTGAAAAAGTAAAGCCAAATAAACTTTTCACTTATTTATACATTTTGATCTTTTGTAATTGTATTACTGTACATTTTACTACCCTTTATAAACCTGAGGGAAGGGTGTCATTTTATTGTAATGATATGACTGCCTTCCTTACTAATTTGGAAACACATGTATTTCACACAACACATCAGTCAGTCACTTTAAGAAAGTGGTATGTGTTCCAGAGGTAGTATGAATAAATTATTACATGCAGTTGCCCTGGTAACTCCTAATTTGTTACTGCATGACAGAATTACTTGTGTTTCAATGGCTGTAAAACTTTTCTTGAGGCTGTTATGAAAACATACATTTGTCATTTCCTTTTACTTTTGAAATTGAATTTATATATTTATGTGTGTATATGTATGTATTAAACAGGAAAGATGCTTTTCCAGCTTAAATTTACCTTTCTTATAGTTACATATCCTCAAGCTCTCATCAGGGAAAGCATCTTCTCCATGCAAAGCAAAGGATGGTCCTTGTTGCTCTGGAAGAGAAGTTCTCCAGAACTAGCATCTCCCCTCTTCGGGCACTAGTTTCATAAAACAGCTAATAAGAGTTTTTAAAATTCCACTTTACTGGACTCTATTAGACATTAGGAAGAAAGTATAAAGCAAATACAGGATTTTTATTCTATTTAGTCCAATTCTGATAGAAAAACAGAATGATTCGACTAAGCTCTTAAGTGAAATAAATGGTCTCATATTTATCACTCACTGACTGCAAATAAGGCTTTTTTAAGCACTCGTTTCATAGTTTAAAATAAACAGTCATAGATAAAACTTGTTTAAAATACATACACACTTTCTTATTAAAAAAAGAAAAGAATCTTTAAAGTTGCATCTTTCCATACTTAACAGAAAAACACAAAACCAAGAATAAGTTTTCATCAAATTTAACAAATAAAAAAGAACATAATTTTAATCCAGTGACAATCTCAGAGTCTAACAATGAAGTAAAGCATCCATAATTCTATTTAACTCTGCTTGATGTGAAGGTTTTATTTTGTGATCATTTTAGTGCATAAACCCTGATGAATAATGGAATTTTAGAAAAAGAACCCCTATTGAGTCAAGCTTCATTGACATCTGACTGGTAGTCTAAAAGCCTGCAGAGAGGGTCCAAAGCAATGCATCATAGCCTCCCAGCAGGTCATTAAGGCATTACCCAATTAGAAAGCAAGGCTACGGAGCGACATTGTTCACAGCAGAGCAAACATAATTGATTTTTATTTCAACAGGGGGGAGAACCTCCTTACTAAAGAGCTTTAGCATAATTTCTTATTTAGGAGAGGTTTAAAGAGATTTGTGCTGGAGTATTTAATTCCAAACCCTGGGACAGTCTCTGGAAATGTGTATAAATTAATGGGCAGTTGACTTCACTCATTCACATTCAAAATAGAGACTCGCTTGTTGCTCAAAAGTAGCATGAAGATTTCTGAGCAATGGCATCCAACACCAGCTGTGCAGGGGCACAGAACCTGGACCCTCACAAGCTTTGTGTTGTTCATGTAACTATCAGCAAGCCAGTTTCCTGCTTGAAGACTTCTCTCCTAGGTATTTTAACATGCTAATGCACTGTATGTAGTCAACAGCTCTTTAAGAGCACTGTGCAGATGGAATTCGCTCCCAAGACATCTTCATCATCATCGATCTGCTTCTCATTTTATTGCTTCCCAATTGGTTATTTTTGCTCCCACTGTTCATGGGCACCACTGGGTGGGAATGTTCAGCAGCAGCCAGCCTGTAGCAAGACCTAATGAACGACAGCTTGGATTTTCCAAATTTACTGTGTTACAGTAACATAGGGAAAAATGTTATCTCTTCTAAGAAACCTGCGTTTCCTTTTACATATGATTAAGATGATGCTTTTTCTCATTGCAAGCCAAGCAAGCTAAAAAAGAAAAAAAAAAGTCCTTTTGCAAGCACTGCACTCCAGCTTTGAAAGCAATCAAATCATAAATTATACAAAGAATGTTTATCTTAATTTACTAACAGTCAGTGTTTCAGTGGCAAAGAAGTAACTTTTCAGGAGAGGTTTCTTCTTTAGTCTGCATTTAAGGTCCACTGGAGAACAGATAGCTGGAAACTGCTATGAAATCCTCACTTTTTACAAGACCCAAAGCAACACAACAAAAATTTTTACTGGAAATCTTTGTAGATTATTATCTCCAAACTATGTGTACAGTAGACTTGAAAAATATATTTTCCTCTATTCCTTTCACTTCAGTGTGCCAAATGAATCACTTTAAAAATAAATAAATAAATTAAAGGATTTCTTAGCTGCAAAGGCAGCAGTCCAAGCAGTGAACTTCATAAGTTGGGTCTATACCTAAGAATCACGTGACTCATCTGTCTCTAATTTTCTATTTTCCATCATGTTTCCAACAAAAATAATTATCATTTTCAACTTGACTTATGCCTGAAAAACTCCTTTATTCATTCTTAGTTAAAGAAAAATAGGGAAAAAAATTTACATGGCACTTTCATTGCAAAGTCTGCCAGCAACACAGTGACAATTTTATTCCCCTTGGTTGTTCACAAGCCTACTTCTCTACCTTGGTTAAGAACTATCCTGAAATACAAGGAAAGCAAAGATATGGTGTAAATAATTTTTATAAACACGTATGTACTCAGATATATCACAAAGCTAGCAGCAGCGAGGGTGCTTTAACAGTCGCTTGTCTTACCATGGCACTTACGAGCCCCAAGCCCAGATTGCTACCCCTCAGTGTTAGTCACGACGCCAACACATATCAAAGCAACAATCGCTGCCCCTGAAAACTTCTCCTGTAAAATTTGTGCCCGAGACCAGCTGTTGATGAGTTTATCCACATATTCCCAATTTTGTTCCCCTTTTTTAATGTTAGGATCAAAATCAATTTTTACTGTTGTGCAGATCAACACAAGTATAAACTTTCAGTACTGGCAGCAATATATTGTGCACTTTGCTTAGTCAAGTAGCAAAGCAGCTAGTAAGTTTTTCCGAGGGCTGCCAAGTCACATCCAGTGCCCATTTCATGATAGGACCAGCATTCTCTCTTCCTCTTGTGTTAAAAGGACTACAGTTAAAATCAGCTTCTATGGACTCTTTACCACAGATCAATTTACTGTCAACTGGCAGTCAATCAGATTATTCAAATCCATACATATTTAACTAACGCATCCGCTCCTTCCATCACATCAATGCATAAAAAAACCTTTTAAGCTACTTGTGACAGAAACCATCAGGGCATGAAGTGGTGTGGTCATTTTTGTTAGTTAATACTAGCGGCTTGGTACCTGTACCGCAAACTGTTTCAACTGCAGTCGTTCCTGGGAAATTCTCTTTTTTTCGCAAAGAAGCTCCCACCGATAGGCCAGCTAAAAACCTGCAAAGCCATCAGTAAAACACATAGTTTCTAAGAAATAAGATAGATCCACAAACATCCAAAAAGGTTCAGGACCTTTACTTTGAAAACAAATTATCTGAGTCAGTGGTTCTCTACCTTTCTTTGTTTGCGAATTTCTAAATTTTTTCTGGCTGTAACAAAGACCCTGTATCATATAATAATAATAACTTTTCATTTTCTTAGACTTGTTATGGCTGTCATGTACCTCTTGAAAGTGATCATTGACAATTAGGGGTTTCTTGCACCAAGTTTAGCAATCACAGGTTTGGTAGTACACTTCAAGTACGAAAAGTGAGCAAATATTGATCAAATATCTTGAAAGCATGTTGGAGAAAGTTAAAAACTTTGAACTAGCTGAACTCCTTATGCATAGACATACCTTTACTATGCACCAGCTGCACAACTGAATTCACAAACCTTCAGGGGTGCACCAAGCAATAGGGAGGCCAGGGAATGTGGGAGAAAGATCACGTGCTAAAAGCCAGACAAAGGTACAGGAAAATACCCTCTCCAGCTTCAGGAAGGACAAGCAGAATGGTTTATATCGGGAATTAATAGGTCTCTTGACTTAATGAAAATAGGCAATGCTTGGTTTTGTATGCGAAGTTAGAGTGTTTTCATTTGTAATGAGGAAAGAAAGCGTAGAGTGCACTGTACGTGGCCACATTCTCCCACAGGTGTGTGAGTGTGGGCTGGAGAAAACAGGCTAATTTTAGAACTTTCACCTTGTTAAATGTTTCTGGAGTTTAACTTTGTAATAGGAGACATGCTGATATTACAGTCCTTGAACATTCCTCACCAGTGAGAAAACAGAGGGAAATGGTCTGAAAATTCAGTGCTTAAAATGATAACTATAAATTATACTGTAACTCCAGTGCTTATAAAGCTGTGTTTAAGGCTATGTTTTTCTCCAAGGAAGATATGCTGTAGTTCACCACAGTAAATCTGTGTGCTGGCACTTAAGTTCATGAACAGCCATTATTTAGTCTGTAAAATCCTCCTCTAATATTCAGTAAATTGTAGGTTGTTGAATTCTTAAAAAGAAAACTCGGAAAACCATTGGAATTCTCTGATTTTACATTTTACCTACTATCTTATATACTAGTTCCTCTTCTATAGCCTTCATTTATATGCTCACTAACTAGCTGTACGTTCAATGTTTAGCACGAATGGACGTAGTATAGTTACACACATGGTACATAGTGTGTTTGTTTGTATCTATACTAATTGAAAGACTGATTTCCAGAAACAGAGACAAAAGCACAAAGAGTCACTTGAACATGAAAAAGCTCTAAGGATTGTTGACTAGGAAAAGAGCAAATTTCTGAGTGTTAGAAGAGCTCGTGAAGGTTCACCTCTAACAGAGCCCCTCTGTCTGGTGCTTCAGGAGCAACACCGGAGGCAGAAAGCCAGAGCGCTGAGTTGTATTACACCCCTTTAAGAGGCCACAAACTTAGCTCATGTATTTTCAGTAGTTTGGGTAAGCATTTTGCCTGAAGTAGAAGAAGAAAACAACGATTCTTCAAATCAAAGCTGACATTGCCCTGAGAGACTTTCTGATCTAAACGTGTCCAGTGGGGACCCAAACTACTCTATCCAGTTTTGTTCTTTGGAAATCAGAGTAACAGGTAGGACCTCTGATCATAGACCAAAGTCTTTTTATAATAGATGCCATACTGATACAGAACAAAAAGAACTTATAAATAATGGGACAACATGGAAAACATCTCCTAAGCACAATCTTAGTTTTGCTTCAGCGTCCTTCAAAATGCCAACAAAAAAATCACCAAAAGAGCCAGCAAGAAAAGTGACACGAAAAATTAATTCATCGGGTTGAAGGCTGTGTGCTTAATCAACTTTACTAGATAATAAGGCTTTTGAAAAAAATCACAGTGATTTCTTCCTCCTTCTTCACTACATCTTCCCCTAGTGATGCCACGAACATGAATTTTCTGTTCATTTTGACTGTAGAGGGGTTGGGGAGAGGATGTGTCTGTTATTTTTGGAGGCTTTTCTAATAACAAAAAAATGCCACTAGAAATTTTTGGTCTGTTTGATCACTTCAAAACTTTGTAGTAATTCTTTGAGTGAATAAAACTGGAAGCAAGCAAATGTTGAGGTGGAAAAAAGTACCATTTGTTGGCTACTAACTCCCTTCCACAACCACTGCATCCTCAGACTTCCCACATCTCAAAAATTATAAACTTGCACTTACATATGAAGAAAATTAATTTAATGAAACAAGTACAAACCTGTATTACATGAATGAAACATATATATTCTGCTTTTCAAAACCAAATAGGGTTGGATTTTGAGGAGCTGAAGTAAATGGATTTTCTAATGAAATTCAATACTAAAGGTAAATACAGTAATCTGATTGCCTCAACTCGTATTTTTATGGGCTTGTAAGTAATCTATATTCAAAGACACACAGAGCACAGCAGAGACTTCTTCAATGCATCTCTAGTAATTTTGGCAAACTGTCAGTTTATTTCATGCTGAGCTCCTGAAGTGGAGTAGAAAACAGAAGAAGTAAATATACAGTACGTGGGGAAGTTTCTGTATCAGTGCTACCATTGCATGAAACCAATTTGCTATAAGTTTGTTCACTTAGAACACATCATAAGGCTACCAATATTTTCATCAGCGGTGACTTAATGTTTTGAGTTCAAGTATTTATCCGGCCTTGTGATGGTTACATACACAGATACCAGTAAAAAGAAATGTTAAGATTCATTTGTCTATGCAGTGTTTCATGACTAAAATCTTGGTGCAGAACCGTTCAAACTTTACTGATTCAGGAGACACACAGTGTCCGATAGTTCTATACAGACCAAGAAACTGCAAGCGATGTTGACTAACTCCACACTAAGAAAAGATGCAAATACCGAGGCCTAAAGATGCAATACTAGCAGTAATAAAGTGGAAAAGCTTTATTTTCTTTAGCTTTATACAGTATAATCAAAGAAGAAAAACTTGTCAATGAAGAGCATTTCTGATCACGCAGTCCAAGTCCCTTTAAATGGTACAATATGGTCTGTCCTGTAGCCCCATGGAAAGCAGATGGCACGCTAATGACCCAGGCCTGCAAGCGTTTGAACCTGCAGTGCCATGTTCAAAGTTCATTGATGTCAAGGCACATTTGTCATGTGCCCCGACTTTAAACGAGGTCCATAAAAAACATCAAGCATGAAAGTGGTCAGGAGTCAAACAGGGCCTTTCTTGTGAATGAAGGTACTCAGGAATATGTTTGCCTGAAATCATTTGAGTTCATGGAAAAAGGCCAGTCTTTAAAGTGTTTGTCAGAAAATGGTGCATCATTCTTAGCACCTATAAGCATGCGCATTAATACATTTTTAGAAACTGGCACATTATATCAAATTTTATCTAAAAGTAGAAGAAAAAGAAAGCAAGGCAGAAAACTTAATTTTTCCAAACTCACAACTCTTCCTAAATTTTCACGTTATAGTTTTGCAACTTTTTTCCTGCATATAGCTTGTATAACTACATAAATATTTTAATCATTTACAAATTTAAAGAGATGGTCATAGATAGTCATTTGTATTTGTGCAACATTTTTTCCATTTTATGTTTTCCATGTGCCCCCAGACATTTCAGGAATACATATGGGAGGATATTTGGGGGGAATAGATTTTAGCAAACTAAGAACTGTGAAAAACATTACACATTTTTCAACTTCTAAGCGCAGGAAGTGAGTTATGCCCATCTGATGAAAAATACACCATATGCCCGAGAGGTCTATTCATTTACACCACAAGAAGTATTGAAAAAATATCTTTAAGCTATAAATACCTACAAAGACATTCATGAAACTTGCTAATGTGCCTGGGCAATTTACTGAAACTCATATATTTCAATAAATTATTAATTAGGATTTATTTTCCATAGCTAAGTATCACACATAAATTACTGATAAATACTAGTGAAATCTGACAGCTGAAAACATCTGTCCTCCCATGCATATACATCTTAATTTTCCTCCTTCAGCTTGTCTTTATTTCTCAAAATTAACTGTGCCAAATGGCTTAAGGATACAGTATATTTGATTGATGCCACACAAAACAGAGTTGTATGGCATACTCTACACTTAGAAAGGATACAGAATGTAGTTCCCAAGGCTGGAATTGTCTCAGTAAGAACACCAGCTTTTCATGCCTATGGCTAATGAATTTATCTTCCGAAATAAATGTATCTTTTGGACTTGGATCAATGCATGCCTTAATTAAAACCATGTTTCTGCATAAGCATCTAACAAGAACATGTGAAGACCCTATTTAAATTGGAAGAGAACAGTATAAACCAGTATGGCTTTTAAAACTAACTGCTTCCAGGTGCAAAGAGAATGGAAGTTTGGTGCTGTTCCCAACTTAATGCTTGGATGCCTTTGTTCTTGAAAGTGTAAGGTTTCCCTCATTCTCAGTTTTATGACTTCAGGTTTCTATGTTGCATAACACCCTATAACAGAGCACCAAAGAGCTTAGTTTTATTGTTTTGTTTCACTTTATTGACTGCATGTTTTACTCTGCTAATATGTGCCATAGAGGCAGGCAGTAACATCTCAATTACAACGCCAGTGCTCTTCCTTCTCTGTAAATGACCAGCTACAATCTGAACCCTATTATATTCACATGCAGATGTTAAAAAGCAAGAAAGGAAGGATGAGGGAAGCCAGAGTGGAAACAGACCCTCTAAAGCATTACAACTGGAAAGGCTTTTTTCCCAGGTAATCTAAAGCGAAGCACATTCCACTATATGATATTTATGCTGTGGCAAGCCACCAAGCGCCAGCCACTATTGCATAGAAACGGGTTTGAGAAAGTTCAAATCTAAATAAAAACTCCTCCAGAGTTTGATCAGAGCTGGATCTGGTATTTCACTTTACTCATTTCTACTATTGTACATCCCTGTTGGAGAGCCAAAGAGACTTTGGCAATGCAACAAGTATACAAGCAAGAAATTGGCACTCGCTACAGCTTATTCAATGTCCTGAATATTAAAGCTTGTTTTACTAAGAAGGGGAATGCTGAACAGGATGGCATTAGGAGTCTTCATGGTTCCTTTTGTAATGCCATTGGATTTTTTTCATTCCCACAAGGGCAAAGAAACAGACCGGGTTAACATTACAGACAGGTACAACCTTTTCCTGTTAATCCAAAGTATGCTGAGCTGCCAGGGAAATGGGTGGCAGGTTGGGGGAACAGAGGGGAGAAAATGAGGAAAAAAAATTCCAAAATTTCATTAATAAAAGAGAAACAAGGCATTCCTTTGCAGGTGGAGATGTAATTGAAGTGAGTGAAAAAAACAAACCCTCCCTTATTTTATCTGAAGGACGCCAACTCTGATAATACAGCAGCATCAATCAGTTCAGCACATACGCCCAAGTCCTGCTAATGTCTGGTTTTCTGGCCATTGATAAACAGCCAGATACCAACCATTACCAGAAATCACTGTCCCTGTAACCAGCAGACACTGGATACTGAACGCTGCAAGGAACAACTCTTACTCTGCCTTCCCATAGGAAGTGCCTGTAAGCCAGCAATGGATCGTTCCTGTGGAGGCAGAGGCAGGAGCTGTGGCATTTTCTAGCTACAGAGAAGGAAATAATCTTTACAGTGTTTCAGAGATTGTTAGTAAATACTTTACTTTAGCTGAATTGTTTATACCCCATTGTGAGCCTTCTGGAAAATGATGACAATTTCATCTTGTGTTTATAAAGAACTCAAATATTCAATATCTAGCTCAGTTAAAGGCAACTGGAAACAGCGAGATGTATTCACAGTGATGCTTCAGGCCAATTTGACAACAATAAGAAAGAATGATTTCTTTTTAGTCTGGTAGAAAGGGTAGCTTATTACACAGACATTCCCCTGTCTTCAAAGGCCAAAAACCTGGCTCAGTTTTTTCACATTTTTCCCACGTCCTGATTTTAGGATACGTCATTCTTATCCTGTGTTGGTCTCTTTTGTCAAATTCAGGTTTCCGTGTATAAGTGATCTGCTCAAGAGCATTCTTAGTAGCAAAGTGACGCAGTTAAACACAAGTGCCAACATGTAACCCCTATATAGGGCACTTTAAGCTTGTTGCTCCACTCACTGACTACATCCAGTGGATTTACTGGATAAGGAAAGGAGAAAGACTTTGCAGATCAGTCCTGCAAGATGTGTGTGTTTCCTGCAAGGCACTACTGGCCTTTGCTCCTGCGGTGACACCCGGAATCAACATTTGGGCTGACACCTTACAGGAGCAGAGGGCTGAAAGTCTGAAGAGAAGATAGGAAACTTGAAACAGCTGCAGTTTCTTATGTGATACTAAGCTTGAGAAATTTGCCACGTAATCTTCCAATTTCTTCTTTCTTAATTCATATCAAGTACATGGACAACTACCCATGGTGGCGGTGCAGCTGAAAGGTCAACACTTACGCTACAGCATCCTTCCCCCTGTTCTGAAAGCCATTCTGCCCCTCACACATATGGGAACGATGCAACAATCCTGGCTGGTTTGGCTCGAAAAATGTTCAGCTTCAGGTGCAAAATGAGCAGCCTGACCCCAGAAGGAACAAATAAAAATTGCTTTTAGCAGTATGCAATCGCTTCCTTTAAGTTGGGGATTCGTAATCTGTCAGAAAAAAGAAAAAGAGAGCAGGCTAGAGCACCTTATAAAGCCCCTATAGAGATGGACAGAGACCAGCAGCCGCTCCTGCAGTCCACAGGAAGTATCTACAGGAGCAGCAACCAGGAGAGGTGCAGCACTGCTGGGGCTCAGCACAAGGTGGGTCTCATCTTCCAAGCCCCATCCAGGACAGTCGCATAGATCACGTTACTCTGACTTTATTGTTATTTATGATTATTTGTTAAGCATCAACAGCATGCCTGGAACTGAATGAGGGACAAATAAAGAGAGTCCCCTCCCAAAAATGGAAACGATCTGTCTTTGTGTGGGAATCCAGAAATCCACCCATATAAACGGCTTTAAGTATCCAGGACTGTTAATTCAGCACAAATCATAAGCAATAAATTCAGTTAGAAAAAATTTTAGAAATCAGTGGTTTTTTGGTCTTTGACAGCTTGCTCTGAACTAGAAGTCAGAAGTCAAAGACTGAAAAGTAAACACACTTTTCCCTCAATCCTCCAGTTTCTTTTTTGCCAAACTGTATTAAAATATAGTCAATACCTTTGATATCCTGATATTATTTCTTCCATGACTTTTATGGCCATATAAAGATACTATCTTTGACAGTTGGGCTGGATGCTTTCCTGATGTAAATCAGAGTCACACCACTAAAGCCAATGTAACTACATTAGAATGAAACCATGTAACGATATGGACCTATATGTATATTTTTTTTCTAAATGGGGAACAGGGTAGCAAGGCTTAATGATCCAACACTTTTATTTCCTGCTGAGAGAGAAAAACTATCATTCTAACTGTACATAGTACATATTAAATTATTGTTATTGAACTTTCGTGTTAAATCCCCAGTAATCTGCTCTGTAGTGAAAACGATACTGCAGCTCTGCTACTGATAACATCATAAATATAACATTACAATAACTAATGCTGCCCTCCTATGACACGCTACAAATTAAGAACATTATTAACAAATCCTGAAGTGGATGCATATGTCAAGTTTTGCTAGATGAAAATGTATTTTTCACTGTTTTACTCCCTTGACTATATCACAAAACCACCATTTTTCAGCTCTGTACAACCATACTGTATATTTTTAATATTATACTAATTGAAAAAATGTTACTGTATCCTACCCTTTGTACACAGGAAATCTCTTTAAAAGCCACAGTGTTCACTATATAGGGTATGATCTGGGAACAAAAAGATCCTTTGTTAATAATCCTCTCTAAATGGTGACTTCTTTATGTGGGTTTCATGAAGGAAATCTATCCTTAAACAAGAAAAGCTCCACTGCATGTTCAACGATCCACCTACTTCTGCCAGAAGAATCTCTTCAAGTCAATCTTCATGTCCAATTACATAGAAAAAAACACCAAAGCCACAAACCCCGATTTGTCGTACCCTGGGAGCCTACATGCTGCTGCAGTGTGAATGAGTATTAAAGCTGAATTTCTTTAAGAATCAACAAGGCATGTAACTTATACTGGGGGGAGAAGAGAATCTGCCGTTCTGTCCCATGACCACGGTGGGACCAACATCACTTCCCTGCACGTGAGAAGTGTCGGGTGTTTAGTGTGCAGGAACAGCCCCACACATTAATTTATACCACCATGGAGTTTAACTTCACTCTGCTGAAGTAAGCAAAGAAAATTGCATTACCTAAGGACTTCCAAGTTATTGACATTCGAACAGAAGGAGGAGAGACATCCTTGGAGGAAGCATCAACAGAAAGCAAAAGCTTCTCCTATTTCGGACCCTCCTTTGTTTGGGCGAAGCACACTAATAAATGTTGCTTTCACCAGCACACCAGACAATCACAAAACTATCTGGTTTATTTGGCAGGCTCCAGCAGAAGCTGTTTTTGGGATAGTTTCATCTGTTGGAACTAAAGCGCAACGGACAATGATCACTGCTGAAGCATGTAAATAACTCCATGTGAAGGGCATACGTAATGCCCTTCAGAAGCGGATCTGCACAGGCATGTTTTACACTCATCACACCATCTTCGTGTCTGAGGCTATCTTGAGAAGGCAGCTACCATACCCTTTTGTGGTGAAATTAATGCATTCAGCTTTGTTGCTGTTTAACATTTCTTTTTCCCTTCCTGGCTACTGCAGTCCTCTAAGCAGCAATATCCCTACGAACGAGCAGCCAAGAGCCTCGCAAGAGCTCCCAGGCTCTGAGAGTAGCAGTTGCACTGTTCCCACTCGACTCCGTTTCATTCATTTCTGGTCAATTCTCTCCTCCTGCCTGCCTTTCTCCCTCCTCCTGAGACCTCAATGGAAAGCTGCAAGCAGAAAATGGGCTGGGACTGGGGAGGGGGGTGGATAAGCCCCCTGGCAGGCCCCCACAGCAGGTAAAAGGTGTCAGAGTTAAACAAGAATCTCTTTGCTATGAGAGCAGTTTGAGCCAAAATAATTATTAATCCCTGCCTCAGGTACTCTTCTCCTCCCTCTCACCCCACAAATTATATTTTGTATGTTCCTAGCCCAAATTTTTTTAATTTACTAATGAGGTCAATAGTTCTTTCCTTAATGACGCCTTGGCAAGCTGGCAGAGGTAGACAAGCAGCGGTGTGGCTGGACAGCACTTTTGTTTTTAAGTGGATATCATAGTAACTGTCTTACTGCGAGGGGTGTAACTGCACGGGGAGAGTAGGTACCAGCCAGTCAACAGTCACGGACTCATTAACCGACGTGGTTAAAGAAGTCACAGCGTCAGTTAATCCCAGTGACTAAGGCTGGAGTAGAAACCTGGTGGAGCTGACCCTAAGCCTTCCTTTGGCCCAGGAAAAAGAAATATAGGCTGGGACAAGACTTCCCTCTCTTACAAGAGATACATCTCCTCCACCTCACAGACACAGGCTGGTCTCTGAAGGCCCTGTTTGTATCTATTGCCTGAAAGAAACGTGCACACAGCCACCAATTCTCCTTTTACAATTAGTAATACATGCCCTTAACTAGTCAGAAAAGCAGCAGTGCAGTAAAGACCACTCATACGCATCATGTGAACAGCTAGAGCTGTGAGCTTAATAAAAGCTCTTTACTACCACAAAGCATAGCTTATAACATCGTGTTCAAAGTGTTTCTCCATGTACAATTTGGGTGAATTCCTGGTCCCACTAAAGACAGTGGGAGTTTTGCCTTTTGCTTCAGTGGGATGTATTTCACCTTTTGTGTTTAATTGCCAGCTGTTAGGGAAAGGAATAAATTACATTCTGTTAAATCCAGGCACAATAATAATCAACAAGTTCTTTTTTTAAGAAAGAAACACTACCATGAGACCCCTTTATACCTAGCTGCAGTCTTAGAGAGCCCCTTTTAAGTGTTCTGAAAGTTATTTTATGATACTTTTTGTGTATTCCTGGATGGTTTCATTGCATTTGCATCAAACCAACTGGATCAACATGAAAAAAACCAAACAGGGAAAAGCCATTAAGGGACAAAAGACAAGATTTAAAAAACTTTCACAGCCATCCACTTAAAAGACTGCACTGTTTAACTAGCTTGTCCAAATTTACAGTGTAACAAGAGCAATAATCTCTATCAGTACTCCTCACAGCCCCTGCCAAGCTGAGAGCAATGTTCCCATTGACTTCTGTATGCAGATCAGCTCCTGGAAAAGAGAGGTTGTATGCCAGAGTCAGAACAGTTAGACAAATAAATGCAAACAGCAAGATGGAGATATCCTTTCCCTTAGAGTTACATTATTTTGCCATGAACAGGACATTTAAAGTCTGTAACGCTATGAGTTACAATACTCTATCAGTATTGAGAGGACCCATCTGTGTTTTAAAGCAGATTAGAGTGCATTGGGAGGCAAATGACACATTGCATTACTTAAACCAAATGTTCAAAATTCCTCTTGCTATTGGTACAAGCTACACACACTGTATCTTCAGTCATATGTCTGAACACATTCCTAGTGAGCTTAAGCAGAGTGTAGTTAATTGAATGAGCCTATGGAAACCTGCCACACCACTGCAACCTGAAGTTGCTATTTCTATTTCAGAAGCCTTTGAGTAATTTGCTTCAAGATCCTCTGATTTCTCCTCTCTCTCTCTGCACTATCCATAATGACTACATTTTACTGGCCTACAACAGTATCTTTATCTTCATTTGATCATTGTCCTTTATAGAACAGAAGAATTTTTAATGCTGCCGTCTTGGTATTATGAAACATGTCTGTGTTGATGCCACATTCACCAATCCGATACACAAAGACAGAAGTACAAAATACCGATCTAATCCATTCTTCACAGGTTGCCTCTTTGCTACCCCTTCTCAAGAGGCTCACCATCCATGCAGCAGTTATGTAGAACTGCCAGAGGCTTTCCTGCCATTCAGCCCTTGGACAGTCCTACTGCTGCTGCTGCATTATGGCCTTCTCCAGGCAACTTGAGCGCCAGTTTTCTAGAGTCTACAGATTTTATTGGTGAAAGCAACTTATGCCATCAGCAAGAGAGAGGATGGAAACGTGGCACTCCTTCATCAGTCAGCACTGATGCTCAGAATAATTATTCAACATTCTTCATGTTTAACACATCAGTTCATTGAGCTGGCATTCTCATCCCACTTACAAAGGTAAATGAAGGCTAGAAGGGGTCTGTGAAACTCTAGAGCTAATGAAAATGATGCAGCTGGCTCCAGACTGTAATTCTGGCAACGAGGTGCAAGATCTTGGCACCATCTGCTCCTTCCAGAGAGCTAATATTAATGAAAAACTCATCACACCCCTGCTGAGTGAGGGAATGCTAGCACACAGCTCCCATTAGATGCATGCAGCTTTCAGCCATATTTTAGCACTGCTGATACGTAGCTTCTGCCAACTTGCTGGGATATGGAAATTTGAGAATTTGAGATGTAGCATCCGTTTGACTTCAGGTTGGTAGGCCTGGGCTGCAGTATTTCTAGCCAGGACAACCTGGGGAATACCATGTCCAGATACTCTGAGCAGAGCAGGCCCAGCGAGATGGGTATCTGGGCCATGCCAAGCTGCCTGGACACACCAACTATGCAAGGTACTGTGTCTCCAGGATATCCAGATATTTAAAACATTAAAAAAGTCACCAAAGTCTCTCAATTCCAAACAAAATTTTCAGGTGGAAAAGGAAGGACCAGGTAACTTAGGTAGATGATAGTCCTTTGTTGACTATAAACCAAGTTTCACAGTCAAAAAGACATGTGTATCTCTTCTCTGCCCCATACCCCTTTTTATTCTATCCAAATGATGCCTCATGGCCCTGTTAGTCTACACAGACCCGTCATCCTGCCCTTATTCAGGGGATGCAATACCCAGAAAGACATGAAAATCTGCTGACCACAAGATAGTTCTTCTGTGCCTCCAAACACCCAGTTACATAGCACTGCCATTAGCACATGGGGGGAAAAAACTCTTTTGTAGTAATATCCAGAAACAGTGAGGCAAATAATTCCTGTCTCACTCCTACAATCCAGGGCTTCCCACCAATATTTTTTTCCACATAAAAACTTTGAAGTACGTATCATATTCTGCATGCCACTAAAACAAACATCATTTTACTATTTTACTCAAAAAACATTTGCGTGATTAGTGTACTTTGAAACTCTGTGTAACCAGACTGCCAGCTATTTGCTTAGTTGCACAAGAGATCTCATGCTGCTAAACCCTCTTCAGAATTATCTTGCCCTCACCCCACTCCTCAGAAAAGACTTCCAAAATAAAATAAATCATTGATCCAGTGTCAGGAAAGCTACCTTCTCAGTATTACCCAGTCCCAGTGCATTCTCTGTAGGTCTGTTTCCTACAGATAACAGGGGCAACCCTGAGGCATTTTATGGATCCATACACTTAAAATTTTACACATAGCCTTTTGCACTTACATCCCCATTATCAAAGATATGGGATCCCATTCTTGTTGGAATTCCCAACAGATTGGCAGTAATAAAATTGTATAGAAAAAAAAATAGTTTTCCATACCATGTGTGCCGCATAAATTCTAAGATATATGCAGTTGATGCTTAAATTATCCTGTTTAAAAATATATACTTTGCACAAGAAAACTGTTGCATAAGAACATTGAGGTTGCAAAGCAAAGTATTCGGGATCTCAGAGATGTGAGAATTAGGATTTCTTGGCACATAATTTATCCCCTTTCTGCATATCCCTTCAATAAGGCATAACCCCTGGAGGGCTGACTTCAGTTGGGTCCAGAGTAGCCAGTGTGGCTGAAAATGCTTCTGATTTGAGCTGCTAAATATACCAAAGCTGTCCCTATGGGACACATCCAAATTTTAAGCTATGGAAATCCCTACCATTTAGCCAAATGTCCATGGATTAGAAATGGTAAGACTTCTGTCCCTGGGTAAAGACTCAGACAATCATTTCCCCACTGAATATCAAGCCCTTGCTTCAGGCATTGAGATATTTTACCTTTTCAAAGTTCACCAGATTTTTTTACCAGTGTATTGTTCTCTAGCTCTATTCTCAGGAGTCATTTTGGCTGAAATTTTCTTAAACAGTTTAGGGAGACACCCAGCACAGAAAATTTCCTCCAAATTTCATTCAAAATGGTTGAAGTCTGGCAAAGTGTACGTCAATCAAATCAGAAGCTTGTAAGAGGCAATGTTACACAATCGTCACAGTAAGAGACATCAGCAGCTCCACCTGTAATATTTTTTCTACTTACAATTAATAGTCTGGAAAAATGCATTCTGAGAAAGTAAAATAAGTAGCACAAAGAGGAGGAGGGTTTCCAAGCAACTGCTTCGTTTTCATTTTAAGCCGATGCTGCAGAAGTGTTAGCAGCAACTTAAGGGGCTAGTCTCATCCCCAGCCTGCAGGAGAGTGAAGAAACTAGGTTGTAAACAGTAATTTCTTGCATATAACCTTAGATTAACATACAACAGGGGGATCAAAATGAACGCTTTTAAATCATTGAGCCCACAGTTAATTTCTACATGCAATACACCATGCAGTCAGAAAATGTGTTTGTATGGCCAAGTCACATGCCCACTGATTTTTGCAAATCCTCTGGTCCCCAGATCTTCAGTTAATAGGGAGGGAAACCATAAAGAAAAAGCAAGCATAAGTACTGCCCTCTCTTAGCAAGCTCCTCAAGCTCCTCCTGAAAAGCTGGCTTCCAAACCCTGTTTCCACTGGTGCTGGCTCAGCGTGCCACCTTACACTGCCCAAGCTTTGCTCGCTCGGTCACTGCATACTTTTTTCTTGACCTTTTTGCTGAACTGTGTCTTGGAATTACCACAAGCCCAGTCCCAGCCGGTCATATTTCAAAGTCGGGCACCTTCAATAAATGATCTGATTTCCAGGAGCTGCAGAGTATTGTTAGCAAGACAAGAGGACTTGCAGGCCCCCTGAATGTCCTGGAAATCAGGCCACTTTCTTCTATGCTCCTACTTTCAGCTTCTTCAGTTTTTCCTCCACCCAGTGGCCACAAAGAGAAAAAAATCCTATATACCGAAAGACGCTATTAACATGACAGGAGTCTGTGTTTTCTGGATCACTACTTACAAAATATCACTGTGTACCTCTGTTAAAGCATCAAGTACAGGAGTACTGAGGATGCGCTACATTGTGGAAGACATAGGTATGACGTGCAGCTGACAAAGATATGAAACTGTGCTGTGGGGGAGGATGGGAACTTACACAGGACCAGCTAAAAATATTATATCCCCACAAAGCCTAGAAATACAGCCATGGTCAAGAAAAGAAATTGCTACCATTGACAGGAGTGGAAAAAAGGTCAAAACAAATTGAAAACTATTGCTGTGATCTCAAATCTGTGTTCTTTCATATAAATCAACCAACTGATGAAGTCTCCCGACCAGTTTCCTACTGGTACTTGGAAAACACAGATTTCTTGACAATTGACTGCCCCGCCTGAGCAGATGTGATGAGCTGTGGATCCGGGCTTCGGAGCAGAGCTCCTACAGGACACATGAGAGGGAGGAGTCCTCTTCGGTCTGGCTACAGACTGCCATGAAACCCTCTGGCAATTATAATTTCATTTTGGATTTTAGTATTCAGCCAGAGATTTGAAAAATGCTTTGCTTCTGTAGATGATGAAAGCATATTACCTTAGCCAGCTGGCAGAATTGTAAAGTTGCATTTATGTTTCATTACTAATAGCTATTGAATTAACTCTGTAATTGATTCTGTAAGAGTATTTGCAAAACATATTCTGTACAGTATACTACAAAACAGTTCTGCTAGACATTAGCAAGGCTGCAACAGAACACAAACACATATATGCAGATATATCTGCATGTGTACAAACGTTTACATCCCTACAGATATATGCTGGATAGATATCTCCAGCAGGATTCAGGCCTGTAAGAAGAACTACCAGGTTAGACAATTTACAGTCCAAGATATAAAAAAAACTAGTAAGATTCTTAAAAGTATATGATATTATCATTTGCTTACGGAAAAATACAATTTTCTTTATTTTAAATCTCATTCAGTGTTTGGCCTACATCTGTTTGACTGCATTACCAGCGCAGGACCGCTTACCCTCTGATCAGGACACTAGTGAGCCATTCCCCATTGCACACCGTTTTCTTACTCTTCACGGTCAGCCCCTTCTCCCACTTTTTGCCCAAACAAAGACGATGTTTCAGCTAGAAGCCTGAACACACCAGGTACAAATGCATGCTTGCCTAGCACCACAAGGCAGCACGTTTCCACAGCTCACAGCACTTCTCACTTTTGCCAGGACCTTTGAAGGCTCGATTTGCTCAAGACGAGCTCACTGGAAACCCCACTGCCCCAGAGCATGCAAAGCAAACAAGGGCTGGAAATACCATCCCACAGATTAAACCTTCTTCTATTTGAAAGAATGATTGAGAAGACTTGCCAGTGTATTTACTTAGCTCTGCCCATAAAGATTTAAACTTGTTTGCTATTTTCCACTCACCTTGAGTCTGTAGTTTATGACAAGCAGGGAGGGTAGGTAGGGTGGCGGAGCCAAGTGTCTTGATGGTCCTCAGAGTGCTTTAAGGCAACATCGTAAAAGGGGTCATGGACAGAGCTTTTAGCCATGACCCCTCTCTGCAAAGAAAGCAGGAATTACTGGGCAACAGTGTCATTCACAACATTTTCCCCTTGAGAGCACCGCTGCAAGAGCCAGCACGCTGGGCAGCAGCAGGCAGCTGCGAGCGTCTTTCAAGTAACTGAGCGCAGCCATGGGTTTGCCCAGCTCCGTGTCCGACCTGGCACTCTTGGCTTGCCTGGGGAGCTGCAGACCTGCCACAAAGCTTCATGAATTATGTTGATTGAGCAATTTTCAGTATTTCTCTGGCTGACAGCAGTAGTGGTGCTCTGTCTGCCAGCTCTTGGCTAGACAAAGCAGATTTAGTGTCCCCCATCTGGCAGTTGAACTCTGCGTGCAATCTGCATGCAGCCACAGCCAGCACTCAAGCTGGGACCTCATGGAGCCTTGGCAGCGCTGGTACCAGGTAAGCCAACACAAAAAGTGCTGCGGTAAACCTGTCTCGCTGGGAAGTGACTCTTTGCACCTGCAAGGAGCAGGAGTGGTGACAGAAATATAACACTAAAATACAGCTAATCAGGATTGCAGAAAAGGAGCTTTAATAGCTATGCAGATTGGAGAAAACCCACAGAGCTGGCACCACTTATGGGACTTGTTTACACTTAATAGTGAATGCTGGTTACTACCAATATCTTATTTAAAATATAAGGCCATTTAATAGGCAGCCATTGATAGTTTACTATCCTAAGGCGAAGGCATTATTGCCAGAATTTTGTGTTTAAATAAGCCATCATGTCCTATAAAAAAATCACAGTTTATGCCTGTAGGTTGTTGATTTGAATCCAGCTCAAATCGGTAATGACAAAAACCAGTCACTCTGCGAGGATGCTCGCTGACCTGTATGCACCACACTCACAGGTACAGCCTTGCTGCAGTTTGCACGCCTTGCTACGGGGCTGCTGCCCACCTCCACTGCTGTGCTTAAACCTGCCAGGTTGCTCCACCGCCCCAGTGCCCAGGACATACTTGTAAGCCTGATGTCACCTTCACCCCGTATGCTTGAGTCTGATATGACCTGAAACTAGTGTTTCATCACCAAGAAACAAGTCCCACTTCTTTTTCCCTCTCTCTCCAAAGTGTCCCTTTGTTTCATTTATCCTCCTCTACTGTACTTTGCCTGGGGCATGCCCAGGCTGGGCAGTGCCCTTGGTCCACACCAGCACCTCTCTGCCACCTACACAGCCTTCACCTGCCAGTGCCCTACTGAACGGGTCTTGTTGGGACCCAGTTTCACACTGTTGGGACTAGATGCTATCCTGACATGGAAGTGAATTAACCTCATTTTGGATTGTGGCCCCTTCTCCAGGAAAACTGTTATGAAATACTGAACCTGAATTTCCTCAGAAAGTCTGCTCCTGCTCCCACATCTCTCTCTGCTGTTTTGCACTGCGAGTGCATATTGGTTTCAACCCGTGCACCAGCTGGTGAACCCATATAATGCTGGCCAAGCAAAACGGCTGTGGTAGGGCCCTTTCCTAATCTTTCAAAACCAGCCTGAATGCTCAGGAACGTGCTTTGCCCCTGCATTTCAGCCCTGGCCTCCGCACTCAGTGAATGGTGCATGTTTCCCTGTTTATGTGTGGCAGCACGGGGCAGCAAAACACACAGGTTACCTACATGAGGGAGATCCCTTCCAGTTGCTTATCGTTTATCATAGCTTCATTCAGGCCTTCTCAGAGATGATGTGTAACCTGCAGGTACTTGTCAAGTGCGATGTTGCATTTAGAAGAAAAGAATTGCATATCCTCTCATTTCATCCCTAGTTCAGATTTTCCAGTTAATTCATGATTTTTCTTAAATTCATCACTGGCATATTCTACTTGGATACACCATCAGATTGACACAATGTAGGTGTAGTTATAGAAGAACATGCTGTGCTCCCTAATCAGCACAGCGATGTGCACAGCCATGGCCAGGCAGCACTGGGAGACAAGGCTGAAGGCTGATGCAGACACAGCAGCGTCCCATGACACGGTTGTACACCGAAATCCTCGTTCATCTTCAGGGTCTCCTTCAGAGTCAGTGACAGCCGGAGGTCTAAACTCATCCACAGAAGCAAACCATTAGCATCTTGGGCATCTGAGTGACTGGATTACCACCATCCATCTCCAAATATTTACTGTGGTCTGTTTAACTCTTCCCCACCCTGAGTGTGAAGCGGGTGATTTTTATGACATTTGCACACATGTACGCACACACGCTGCAAAACACAGCATTTTATTTTCTATTCTGCTAGCTGAAAGAAACTCCTCCTTTACTCACAAAAAGGCAGATATGGGAGGCCAAGGCCCGCACCAGCCAGAGCAGGGCCCCCCCACCGCCAGGCAGCAGCAGCCCTGCAGCCCCTTTGTGCTCAGAGCACCAGGCACGGAAAACCTATCGTGCAGTTTTATTCTCTGTGAGGTACCAAGCAGCTCTGTCCATGCAATGGAGCAAACCCACCAGCTAGGCAGGCAGAGGAGGAGGGAGCACTGAATCCTCCACCGCTTCTTATCCCTAATTAGCTGTGGGATGATGGCTGCCCTGTCTCTACTGACGCTCTTCGTTAGTATCTTCAGGCTTTAAATAGATGCTGTCTGTCTGCCATGCCCATATAGTTGCAGGCCAGCAATACAATGTAAGTATGAAAAACCTACTGATAAAAGTCTGTGCAGGATTCACAATAATAGTGAAAAATTGAAACTTCAATGGCAAGTGTTCCAGTACTCTACAGTCAGTACTTGTTCACTTGTTTCTTAATGTGAAACAATCAAACATTTAAAATATGCAGGGACACACACACACAATTTGTATGTATAAACATACATTATTTAGACCAGCTGAATTCTCAAGAGCAGAAAAAAGTCCATGAATTATTCTGTAATTTATATTTCCCCCATCTGAGAACATGCTTCCACAAAAAGACTTTTCTTTTGCAATTAAAATTCATTATGTTTGCATCCCAACCAAGCAGACAAAGTAACACAGAGGGAGTGCAAGGTATGACCCATGGGCTTTGCGTGTCAGTCTGCTCCCAGACATCATTTTCCCCATAAGCCCTGCAAGGCATAAATAGAAAGCAGACGCTGAGCCAGATGAGCAATTCTGTTCGCACAGTTCTCCCAGCCAACACCTTTTTAGGAGGCACCTGAAACACAGCAGCACACTGAAACCAGCAAGAGCCTCCTGCACACATGCCATACAGCTGATCCAAAAAACGAGCAGCAAGTCCGATCAACCACTGCCCACGCGCTTGCTGGCTCAGCCCATCACCTCGCTGGGGTGAGGCTTCAGGTACCACTGCCATAAAGGATGGGTTTTACTCTCCTCTTCTGTATAGATTTGCATGCTAACCCACCACTCGGGTCTAATTTCAGATGTAAAATTCCTGCTGCACATAGACATCCAACTTTCCTTAGATAGTTGAGCCATAGGGTAATGGTTTCCTTTTTAGCATGGCTGCATAGCTACTGAATCCTGCATAGCACCAGGACCATAGCTTGTGAAGCCACATACTTCTGTATTTGTACTGAAGGTTGTGGAGTTTCTGCTCATTTCACTTCTGCTCCTAACCTAGAGCTTCTGGAGTCTTCTTTTAACAATTACCTTTTTTAAAAAAAAAAATAAATGAGTTTATCCTCTTATCTGGGATGTATAAAATAGCTTGAGAAGATACCAGAAAAACTATAAAGGAGGAAATATATTTTAACATTAAAAATTAATTCTTTGTCTATCCTGAAAAAACCCCATAAAAACTAATGTAATTATGACTGCAAAAGATGATGAAAGTTGCACTACAGAGAGAGAAGAAATGTCAAGTTGGGCTAGTTCAGGTCCAGCATTGTGCTTGTTGCACTAACACCTGTTGAGTCCAAGCACTTCGAACAAAGCTCTTCTAAAAACTAAATGCCTCTGACTCTTCGAGCTGTGTTTCATTTTCCTGTCCTTGAAATCCCCAAGGAGTTGTCCAGGGAAAAAAAGGGGAGGGGGAGAGCAGCAAAAGCAGACTTTGCATTCCTGTTATTTTTAAATATAATAACAAAAAAATCCACAAGCAGAAAGCTGGGAATATTCAGAGCTTCCCACACCTTTGTATAACATTTTTAAAACCCAAAGGGAAAAACAAAACAAAAAGGAGCAGTAGAAGCCAATTTTAAAATTTCCTTTGCAGGTCACCTTTGAGATGAAGTCACAGATTTCCTCCATATAACATGGGCTGAAAACACATTATGATGATATTGATGGTTTCTGTGCTAAAACTGCAGTGCCAGCAACTGAATTACAGCTCTCCTGCCTTCTTCTCCAAAGTCCTGATGAAGCGCCCAGTCTGAATTCTTGTTTCCTTGTAAAAAATTATGAACAGAATAAAAGCTCCTATCCCAAATACCAACACTTCTAGTGGTTTTACCTGCTAGAATAAGATACAACTACTGCTATCAGTCCTGCAGACACCCTTTCTAACAATGCACATTAAGTTGTACTGCAGCCCCTCTGCACATTAGCATTTTTGGCTATTTTTTCTTGTAAGTTCCCCAAAGCATTTTGTGTAGCAGGAATCCAGTCCGGACAAAAGAACTTTACTATCTGGAGATACCTGAAAGCAATCTCAAGTGTTCACCTAGAATCCAGCAACATTGTTCTTAACTTTGTTTATATCTAAAGCATCAGTTGAGGATTTGGTTAGAATTTCAGGTTCATTTAAAGAAAGAAATTCATAGGGATTCACATGGAACAACACAGTTACACTGAATTTAGCTTCAAAATCTTGCTGAATTAGTGGTTTGCACTGACTGTTACAAACTTTTTTACGTTTGCCCACCAACGGACGAGGCCACTTTGCCCTACTTTCACTTTTTGACTGACCTCCAGAGCATTCAGACTCCACACGGCTCAAGTCACATCCCTGTACTTCTTCAAAGCCAAAGCTACCCCGTGCATCTGCCTGCCCATGACCCCACCTTCCAGATCTGGACCAGATCATTGCTTAGCTCCACTTAATATGTACCACGAAAAGCATTCCTATATCAAATACAACTACTGTATTTGAAAACATGACAAAAATGATGGGTCTTTTGTTGTTTTGGCAACCAAAGTCAGTGAGCGTACAACAACTTGCATCGTCGGGCTAGTGGGTGAGAATTTGACTGAGATAACAAACAGTACCTTGCACTGCCCAAAAATGCAACCTTTCACAATTTAGAGGAGCAATCAGGCAGCCAGGCTGGGAAGTGGTCTGTGTGCAAGCTCCAAACCTTCCAGTTCTTCCCTGAAGATTTTTATGTTTATCCACTTTCCTTTGCTAAGGACCTTTCTGAGCAAAGCAGTCTGACTGTCTAAAGGCAGTTCAGATTCGCAACAAGCACCCAAACTGTGAATAGAAAACCCATCAATTATAAGCACCCTAGAAAGTATTCCTGTGCATTTTGTGTCTTTACTCTTTTGAGACCACATATTGAATCATGTCCAAAAAAGAGCCAGGGAAGAATCCTCCCCAAAAAATAAATTCAAAAAAAAGCAGGGACTTTAACTTGCAGCCTGAACATTCCATTGTTATTTGTATTCTACTGCTCCCCAGGAGTGCCAGCAATGCCCAGCTGATCACATCTGATCTGTATAAAACACCATCTTCACCTGACACTGTTTTGTCCAAGGGGAGCTCTCTAAATTAATTCCACAAGCTTCTCATAGACTTGACAATTCCTTTTTGATCTTCTCTGCTGCTTCCCAGCACTTTCAGGGATGTTTAAACCCAGTCAGAGCAGTATAAAATGAATGGCCACTCTTCTCATAACACTGTCTCTTTTGCTATGGCTACTGGATTCTCCTTACACAACAGCTACAGGTAAAATCAGGGCACTACCCAGTCAAAATTAGCAATATGGCAAATAATTCCTCCCCCTTATCTGTCCATCTCTGGAAGACTTCATTAGCCCACGTACCACCAAGCCAACACCAAGACAGAGCTGCGGCTGCCGAGGAGCACGAGGCACGAGCCGAAGGCGCACGTCTCCTGTTTGGGTCGGGAGAGGTGGCAGCATTAAGCCAGCTGTGGAGGAGCTGGAGCAGAGCCCTTCCCTACACCAGCGTGGCTTTGCTTGTTTGCAGGACCGATATAGAAATTATGCATTAACAAAAGCCTAGCCATTGTAAGTTGTGTCTGCACAATTGATATCTCTACCCTGACAAACCTTTTAAATTTTCCAGAAAACATCTCGTACAGAGAAATTTAGGGTATAGCCATATTTCAATTATTCAAAATAAAAATAGCTGTTTCATTCAGATAACCCCAGCCCCATCACAAAATATTTCTCAGTGCATTAGACCTGTCTCCTGTGGGAAAGACATGAAATAGATTTTCCTATTCTCACTCAGTTCAGGACTGGGTTTTGTCTCATTTCAGACCCCCCTGAGGATTCATTAGATTGTGGGTGGGAAGCACACAGTGCTTGAAAGCAAAGAATTTTCCTGCTAAGGCTAATAGCCAGCATTTCCAAACTTGGGCTAGCCAGATCACAGTGGGCGATTACAGAAAATCCATGACATGCTAGAGCAGGAGCTGAAGAAGTTCAGTTTAGCTGAATTTCACACCATGTCAGAGTCCTATTTGCAGCTTAGAAAATGAATTTAATAAAGCTTTTCTGCTGTAACATGGAGTGTCAGCTAGCAGATTCTCTGACACCTGCTGCTCTTTGAATCTGATACCATATTGCAGCATAATGTGGTCTAAAATTAGACTTCACGCAACACACCAGGTTTCAATCTTTCAGAAAATAATTCTGTTCAGCACCTTTCATTCTCTAGCAGTGTTTTGGGACACTCTTTGTCCTTTCTTTCCTGTCCCCTCCTGGACTAACACTTGGAATTCTCAAGCAAGGACTGGAATCAGTTGTAAAAAGAAAAATAAAAACAGACCAAACTGAAGTAGTTGCATATCCACTTGATTGCAGATTATACCATGAAGAAATACATACACCAATTTATACAGTTGCTTCCTAGCTGCACCCCCACAGAACAGAGACAGCATAAAGCTGGAAAGCTTTCAACTATGGCTGCAGAGAATTATTGTCTGAGAAGGAAAAATATCCAAAGCTTAAATGACAGTTGGGTGTTTGAAAATCTATTTGAAGACTGAGAACCAACTACAGGAAGAAGCCAGTGACAGCTCCCCAGGATAATGCAATTTTTCTGTATAAATTTCACTCATTACCAAAGAAAAGAATTAACCTGATCTACTTCTTTCTTTAATCAAGATACATTTTTGTATTCCAAATTTAAATGCAATTAAATGATAGTTTATTCCTTTTATAGAGAATTGACTGCAATTAATGCTAACGTTTATTCTAAATAGTAATTAGATTTTCTAAAATGTGCCTAGACTTTAAAATCTAAGTTGGCTCCAAAACCCAGCTCTCAGTTGAAATCACATAGGAAGCTTCTTTCACAAGACAAATACCTGTCTTGCCTTTCCCAGCTACCTGCAAACACTTTAAGACTATGTGGAGCTTATATACATCACATGAATAACAACTTGCTGCCAAGAAATCTAGTACTGGTTGGTGCGCTCCAACGCAGACAAACAGTGTTTTCAAAAGAATTTAGAAGAAGTATAATTTAAAAAGTAAAGCATAAAAAAAAACACAGAGGCAGACATGAAAATGTATGGAATTCGCTGTGGCAGAAAAGATACAGTCCCTTCACAGGCAAGAAATTGCTCCGAGATACCCAACAGAATTAGTAACCATGCTCTCATCTTGGAAATTATAATCGATCTACTTTTTGTGTCAAAATCAAATGGTGTCCAAGCTTAGAATGCAAGATCCTACATCAGCTTGCAAATAAGCTGGAGTGGAAAGGTAAACAGATCAGAAATACTAAACTTTAAAAATATAAGCAGCATGTAAATTGAAGCAAATAAGATGTCCAGTAAATAAAAGAATGTAACTTCCCTGATTTTAACTGAATGTCCAGAATATTCTTTTGTACAAGACACCACCCGTAAGAGTAAAACTGAATCTGATTGACTCCCTTAGCCAAGTCATAAAACCTTCCTTCACCAAACGTGTTTAAGCAAGTGAATATCCTTCTTTACAGCAGACAGAGGAAGGTCGCTGGGGTGGGAAGAGGGGCTCCGCAGCCACACCCTGCAGAGCATCACTAAAGCAACCCTCAAACTGCGTATGCAAGTGTGGGCTTTCCACGGGTGTCCTGGAACAGTATCGCATACCGGTTGACAGGTAAACCTAAATAAAAGGTTTAAAAACAAGGTTGGTAAACATTTGATTTTGTACAGTATAGGGCGAATTTAATTCTTTATGCACTGATAGCACATTTTAGCTCAAGAATTATTCTAAAATGAATGAATGTATGCTGATCAAATTATGATCTCCTCACCCTTCTCACTAAAATATATTTTCATCAGACATTGCTGTTTCCATTCAAAAAATGGGTGAAGACAGAAATTTCGTTGTACACCAATATGCCATAATCCCTACAAACTACTAACCTTTCCATGAAAATTATATGGGTCTGAGCAGAAGCTGAAGAGAAGGGAGAACATAAAGCCTCTATACATCTCATTTTGTTTAAACTAGCTTCACATCTTCTTGGAAACGTAATCTACATATTGAAACAAAGGAACCATCTTAATGGGTATATTACAATAACAGCTCCTCCCATCAATCTCCATTTACACCCATCCATATGGCAAAAAAATGGTAATCTAAACAGAAAGAAGCTCTTCAGCATTCCTGAAGTATTCTCAGGCTATTCAGCCCATCAAATTTACATCTATGAACATACTCACATCCCATTTCAGAGATAATATTCATTATGCTCATCAAAAGTATTCGGTCTCATTTTTATGTTGGAGGTACAGATGTTTATTTATAGCTCAAACTTTAAAAAAAAAACCTTCAAGAATAAAATGCTAGGACCTGCCTATCTCAGAGGTGTTCTTCAAGCACTGAAAATCCTGGTGCCAAAATCTTTCAGAAATACCAATAATCCAGAATGTGACAGCTTGGTAACCTGGGCTGCAGCCACCTCAGAACTTTCCTTCATACCTTGCATGAGCTCTTGTTCCTTGTTATCCCCAGATGTATCTCTCTGCAAACCAAGGGTATGACAAACCCTTGCATGGTACTTGTGAGAGTTCATTAATAAAAACTTACATTTGTAAAATACTGAACATCTTCAGTATGCTCATAAATCTTCAAATGTATATAAATGCAGTTGTTTTAAAATTTGAAACTACATGCATAAAAATTATAGGCTATAAGATAAGATTGTCTAAGAAAGGCATATGGAGCACGTTGTAGTTTCAGACATGTTCAGGGCCTGGAGATGAGAGTCAGACTCGGGCAGTCTGGCTACACAAATTCTTGAGGTTTGGGTGGTAGCTCGTTAGCTTTGTTTTATGGCTATCCAAAGTTGATGATGGTCTTAGTCATAAATTATTTATCTTTTCTTTTAATGTTATTTCATGAAAACTAGCTATTATATTCTGTTTGATTATGGTGCTGGTTTGCACTTTAATCTGTTCTAATCATTTTGAATGCTACGATTAAGAGAGAAGGAAGTAAACAGGGTAGATCAGGACAGGCACAGTCATATCATATGCACCCTTAACTAAACTGAGTCTGGGATCCCAGGCTGAAATCATGCTCACGTACTATGAAGTATCCCCAGAGCAGTAAGAAAGATCTCACTGTCCTGAGGCACCAAACAATTCCCCACACCTCCCTCTCCCAGCTTGAAGCTCAGACCGTGATGGGTGATTCCCTGGGATGCACAATCCTGCGAAGGAGTAGCCGGGCAACGGAGGATGCAGCCGACACAAAGCCCCGCACAGAGTGACTGCAGACAGGCACAGGAGGGAAAGCATACGTGGGGGTGGTGGGTAGAGGAAATCGTGAAAGCTATTCAGAGGCATTGCCAGTGCGGAATATTTTTATATCCTTCTCAACTTTGAAACAAGTAATATATTACTTCATGTATGTTCAGTGTTCCCAAAACAAGGAGGACCTGAAAGCCAGCGCTGAAAGAGGGAAACCTGACACAAGCACAAGCTAGCAATAATGGAAGACATGCCCAGAAAATACAGGCTTGTCTTCACACAAACATGGTCTCCTTTAGCTGGGGCAAAGAGGGAACCAGAGGGACCACTCCAGAGGGACTCATGTGGTTAAGATGGCCACTTTTCTTGGTTTGATAGATCTTGACAAATAATCCAACATGCACATGGCCACAGAGAACCCTTTCCAACATATAAAATGGAATTCACCCATCTGGAAGGAATGACATGCAAACCCTGACCCCACTTAATCCCATTACCTGCTTAAATACCTATTCTGGCTGGATTCACATGCAATGGGCAAACTGCATTTTAATTCACATGCAGAGAGTTTGAATGAACACTGTTCTGCTACCGAAGTAGAAGATGGGAATACCTCCTAGTAATTCAAGATGATAAAAGCTTACACGTAGGAGAAGCTAGGCAGGGAAACGAGCTTAACTGCAGGCTCCAGCCATTAAATGGACTGTTAGGGGCTTACAGCATCATGAGGAAGCCTTTCTGTTTTCCATTTTGATGGATACATGGCTTTGTACCTATGTTCCAATCCAGGACTAACTTGAATGAAGTCTTGTTTCAGAAACGGGATGTAATTACAGTTGTTGAAAGAAACAAGAGGTTGCTTCACAGGGCCTCTGTACCAGTACGACAACATAGGATAAAGCTGAAATCTGTTTTCTAAAACAACGTTTAGACTGATACCATTGCTACTAATCCCAGTATGCAACCAGTTTCAATGGCATAAGGATGCCTTAAGCCAGTATAAACTTTCTTACCTGCTTGGGAATATACCAGAAGGTTACAATTTGGTGTACAATAGAGTCATAAAGTACCACCAGCATTACAGAGGACCTCAAAGCAAAATCGAACACGTCAGACTCTGTGTTCAAATCCAGAATGAGCTACTAGTTCTCCTGCTCTGTGCAAATATCAAGAAGTGGTAGCTGATGGACTGCAATAAAAGTGAGACGCAGCCACCACCTCAATGGTTTGCAATAGTGATGCCTATTTCAGATCTCTGTGGGTTGCCCAGCTTGAGGCGTGCACTGGGGCATGCAGCCTGTCCAGCCCATAAACGAGCAGAGCTCTGACCACACACTGAGGCTCCTTCCAGGGGACCAGGGCAGAGGACTGTGGATCCAGCATTAAAGCAAGTGGAAAAACCTGAACAAGCCACACCCTGCTTTTCTGAGCCAAAACAGAATAAAAAGTCCTTGCTTCAGCACAGCACTCAAAACAATGAACCAGAACAAGTAAACAGGGTTGTTAATTTGTCATTGACTTGACTAAGCGACCACTGTAAATAACAGGAACTCAAATGATGTTCTGTGTAGATAATCAATTGTCTCTTGTTGAGCAACTGAGATTGAAGAACTGGTGAAAACATGTATGCATTTCATTCCTGCTTCAGTGATGCGTGACCTGTGAAAGACTCCTGCCAAACTGTAGTGTATGTAGTCTAAGATTTGCCTATTCCATCAAATTTGAGCATGAACATGGGAGCATTTTGAGCATGGGAGCTCCAACTTCTGGGTGGAAGGAAGTTGTGATCTGTGGCTCAGAACAGAAAACAGCTCTGTGACATACCAGATATTTTCTTACTGGATCCACAGCAAGTTTTCCCTAACTCACTGTTTCTAGGTAGTCAATCAAGATGTAGTCTAAAAAAGTTAAATGATTCCATAGTTCATAATTATTGGCTAAAATGTGTTTTCAGTAACCTGGCTATTTGCCTGGTCCATGATTTTTTTTCTGAGATTCAGTCCATCAGGCTGTAATGAAGCCAAGAGTTAGAAGAGATGTCCTCCAATTTTAGCAGAGGAGGAGGAGGAGGAACATAATTCCCTGTAACTCCTTACCGTGACTCCCGATTACCTCGACATGCAGAAGGTTGATCCAGATGGTGAACACAAGACTGCAGGCAAGCATGCCTCAAATGAATTCGCAGTGTGGAAGGGTGGAATAAGCCATATGTTTTCTCAAATTAGGGGTGACTCTCTAACGCCTCAATGATGAAGCAGATCCAAGAGTAAGTTATGCATGATCCTCCCCGATGAGTGAAATGTTTTATTCAGTGCCTCATGCTGTGAGCTATATTTATACTACATGTATCTTTGTACATTTTAAAATGTTATCTGTGAAGAGGATATTGCAACTGCAACACAGGACTATGTACATCGTTGTTTAAAACCCAAGAGCTATGGGAGGGCTGTATGTGGCCTTGACACCATCCAGCTGTGAAGTTACTTGTCCAGGTGACTCAGAAAGGTCAAAGACCTTAAAACCCAGCTAGCAAATTGCCCTGGAGAAAGGCTTTTTCCTCTATGCACAAGGTATGAAGCCTCTGAAATCATCTGACCAGATTAAAACACAACTAGCACCTTGTGTTCCATCCTTTGTTATGGTAGCTATCCAATAGCACTATGTTTGAGACTTTTTTATTTTTTTTTAAATCCCCAGCTTCTGGAATCCCTAGATTATGTTAGTACCTTACTGTTTTCTTCTTTTACTTAAAATCTCCCCCCCAAAAATAGATATCAAACTAAAATTATCATTCTTTTAATCTCAGAATTGTTGCGGGGAATTTATAAGCCTCCAGTAACAGAGAAGGCTGCTCAGGTAGAGCCGTGGAAGGGAGGCAGCCCTGTGCTTGCCCTGCAGCCCCCAGGAGCAGCATCCCTGGGGAGCACGGCCTGCACAGAGGGGCTGACCCCCCGCCTCCCTGGGAGATGCTGCTCTGCCTTCAGAGCCAGCTGACAGCAGAGAAGAGATGCCGCCAAACAACAGTGCTCTCGCAGGAAGACTATATATCAGATGGAAAGAGAACAATGGTAAAAACAAAAGCAAAGATCATTCTGACTGAAAATCCATAGCTACTCTTAAACATAATAACTACAATCGCATTTATTGACCAAGTTGCAGAGTTAGAGCCCATAGGCAAGATCATCTGCTAAAATGAAACGCAATAGCACCATTAACTTTAGCACCCCACACTTGATCTCGCCCACTGTGCTCCCAAAATGGCAATAGTGTATTTTTTCCTGGTATCGTACAAAACCAACAACCATTTTAAAAAGTACATTTGCTATACAGCTTACATTTCCACTGTAATTCATTCCCCAGCCTAATCTGTATCTAAACTTACGCAGTAATGCAGTCTACCAACGTCTCGCTTATGAAATTCATGAACTGAAAAGACCATAGAAAAATTTTTGTAGCTATCTCCTGACCTTTTAATCAGTTGTTACCTTCTGCAACAGAATTTCTCAAAGCTCAGCTGCTCTGAATTCTTGCCTGTCTCATGTAATGAGCAGATGTGGCAAAGTAAGGATTTGTAACATGATGAAAGTTATGATGACAGGTCTTTCTCTGCCAGATTTTTGTGTTTTTACAGGCTAACATTGAACTGCAGCACTTTTTTTTTTTAATTCAGCTTTTGACAAGAACACATAAAAAGTATATCAAAGGCAACAATAAATCCACTAAAACACTTCTCTCGATTCAAACAGATCTGCATTTTACAGGACCATGTAGATTGTACTCTGCTTAAATTTACTCATAAATATCGACCCCAACATCTCAAGACTCATGGTGCCCTGCACGTCCCTTCTACTGCCTAAAAATAACCCCATGTGTTACTTGGTGAGGGGAATCGAGATGATGATATGTAGGAATATTTAACTGGCAGAAGAAAGAAGAACCAAACCCAGTACTGAAGACAATGATAAAAGCAAAACAGTCCTCTCTCTCCCCTGGGCAGTAACGCAATTACGAGCAAGCGTGCTGCTCCATGGCTATTACTGCAGGCTGGAGTGGTAGCGTTCTCCATGATTATCACAAATGTCTCCACTGGGAAGGAAGTGGGAGGATTTGCCAAGCAGCAAATCCTCTATTTCCCTCCCCCTGTTCCCAGCAATTCCTGCTGAACCTAGCTCTGTACAACAGAGAGGTGCCTTAGACAGCTCCAGCAGATTTACACCACCTCCTAGAAGAGCCAGACCAGGACAGGGCAGCCATGGGGAACTCATCAGCATTGATCATCACCTTGCCAGGCTCACCCAGAGCTAGTGAGGACCCACAAAGGTCTCACAAAGCCTCTGGCTGAAAGCTGGGGCGTCTTGGTATCCTTTCTAATATTTTAAACACTGCCTCTTGCTTTGATCCAGGACACTTTGAAAAATATATATGAAATGAAGTTATTTCTTCTCAAAAAAGTCAAAATGCTTCATCTTATTGTCAACATTTCTAAGTGTTGTTACACACCTAAAACTTTATTCAAAGTATTTTGATAACAAGACAAAAATGCTAAGAGTGAAACATGTTGGTAACATCTCTCTGGAGCCTGAGATAAATAAATAAATCAGAGAGCTTCTATCTAGCTCCAAAAGTAACCAACACTGCTGACACCTACCAGACCCCACTACCACATGGGCTGGTAACTGTGTCTAGCGATTAGGGGTACGCCTGTGCAATGCTTTGCAGGCAGACACAAACTTGTTCTGCCAGCGCGCTAAACCAAAAGGAATCCAAAAAACAACAAAGCAAGTAGTTTGGCAGGATGCTGAGCCCACGCCAATACACTTCGCCACTTAGGCCACGTATGAGGTCAGCGCTGGCCCTACGCTAAGACTGCTTCACAACTGCTGCCCCATGAGAATTAGAGCTCAGATAACTCCTGAATGCCTGCTTTGCAAAACACTCCAGAACCATACTTCTAAATGTCTAGAATATAATTAGACTAACAATAAGGCCCACAAAGTTTAAAATACGTCATCGTCCCTAGGACTACTTCCTCTAGAAGCAAAGTGTATTATTAGTAGGATAGGAGGGGAAATGGTCTGCATTGTCTAAGCAATACCTGGTCCATTAAGGGAAAACCTGCCTACTGGGCTGCTGCTTTAGTATTTCCCTGGCTAAACCGACATAGGGTTCATTATTATTGTGCATTACGATAGCCCCTAAGGAACCCAGCTATATCAGGGCCTCAGTCTGCTAAGCACTTGTACAAACACAGGAAAAGAGCCCCTCCTCTGAAGAGCTTGCTGTCTAAACACAGGAGACAGACAAAGGGCTGAGATGTTGTGTGAGGGTTTGCAAAAGTTATCTTACATTCGAGGCTGGGGTTTTTTCCTCCAGTTGGTTTTCTGCTTTGGTGAAAAGAGGGTTTTATCTTTCAAGAGACAAAAGAAAATGAAGTGAGGGACATAAAGGCTGACGAGATGAATGGGCAAGGTGAAAACCAGGAACAGGGGGGTTAATGAGAAGAAACTGAGATATGAATAAATACAGACGAATTTTACATTTCTAAGAGGAAGGGAGCATATTTTCACCACATGTGCAGCAGATAAAACAAAAAGTAATAGGTTAATACTGCAGGAAAACCATTAAATATTACAGAAAAAAGTTTTATGGAAGTAAGACCAGGGAAACCCAGGGACAGAGTGCTGGGAAAGCTGAGAGACATCAGCTTTGAAGGGCCTCAAAAATACATTGAACAATTATCAAGAATGACCTAGACATAAGTGACTCTGCCCAGAGCTGGAGACTGAGCTCCCTGCCCTTGCAACCCCTCTCCCATTTCTGTTGTTCCAGGAGTGTCACCTCTATCCCATAGTTTTGGGCTAGGGTCACTGCTCTGCTGTCGGTGGCTGTAGGTACAAAACGAACAAGTCTACTCAGAAATACAATCAGAAATGAAACCACCTCTTTCCCCATGTTCTCACTCATTTTTATTTCCCCAGACATCTGCTGTGGTAAGACGTCAGTAAAGAGGAATCATATACACAATGAAATATGTCCAAAAGGGGAAAAGAATGCCCAGTCTTTTCAACTTCATATAAAATCCAAGCAGTTGCTAAAGTCTGAGTTGTGTTTCCTGGGAAATGCTACAGATGCCACAAGTCCACCTTAGATTCTGCACCCATGAGCATGGAGAGACAGCTCTCCAGAGGGCTAGACAGGAGGAAGGAACAGCAGATGACAGCAGTGCCAGCCAAGAGGAAAGCCTTTGCTAATTCCTTCAAACAGATCCGTGACACTTAGGTAGGGCTGATATCCTATGCAATCCCCTTGATTTGCGAAGGGTCCCTTTCTACCTCTTCACTGAGAACAAAGAGAGCACTTAAGATAACTCCTAGTGCTCCCAGCTCTGGTTATGGGGGGGAAGGGGGAGTGTGGAAACAAACATCCACCAAGGAGCATCCAAAAGTGTCTTCCTTGTCTTGTGCAGCAGCAGTGATATCTAACAGCAGGAGAGTGTCCATCTGCTAAATCCTGTTCTCTGCTTCTCCTGCACAAGATGATCTTTCACTTTAATCCAGGAAAAGAACAGTGATGCCTTTCCCCTTGTTCACATACTGGATGACCCAGAAATACCCTGCCAACTCCCTCTGCCCCTCCACTGTTGAAGGGGACAGACGAAGTGACTCAGAAACAAAAATGCAAAGCAGTATCCACTTATCCACCACTCCCCACGATCACAAACAACTGCAAATTTAAGTAAGGTCCTACAGGGCATGGACGGTGATGCACGGCTTACATTCTGGGCTTGCAAAGGGTAATGCCATGTTTCTGTATTGCTACTGACTTTCTTGCAGAAGAGTCACACCCATAAGATGTGTTCATTTGAAATACCTTTGTTTTCCTGAAAGGCTCTACTGCGACCATAGGATACGTTCCTTCTCCCATCCTTTGAAAGCTGGTTGAGAAAGAGACCATTACCCTGAATGGGAAAAAGGGTCATATGAAGCCTCTTCCAGTCTTTGGTAGGAGTCTTCCCACAGGCAAGATCAGACTTCTGCAAAAATAAACAGAAGTGAAGAGCCCTCTGTACCTGCTTTCAGCATCACAGATGTTATTGTTAACAGAGCAGCACTTGGAAGGACTGAAGTGCTCCAGAACTGCTTATCTTTATGACCTGTCTCTAGCAGAGAAATGAACTCATTATTCTTATCTTAAAATATTATTCTATTAAAACATAGTAATATTGTTTCATTGTTTTGATCTCAAGAACTTCGGTCTCACTCGGAACAATAAGTTTCTTGTTGGGTTCTTCCAAATACCTAGAAAAAGGCAACTCATGGTTTACTGAATCTAGTTGAATTTCTGAATTGCAGGGCTCTAGTGGTTCAATTGCCTCTGCAGCCTGGAGGAAGTGTGCACAAATATCCTCTCAACTAAACCCAGCTTTCTCCCCTCCATCACCTCCCCAGCCCCACCGGAATAATTAGCCTCAACATGTAAAGAAAAAGCGGGGAGGGGGGGGAACCAACAAAAACAAATACTCTAAAGCATATAACCTGGAATTCTTATTCTGAATATTTTTCCTTCACTGGCTCATCTGCCTGCAGGGAATTCGGTTAGCTACATTGCTAGACTAAAAAACCCTGAAGCTGTCCTTGAAATGAATGGCTCCATTCATTTAAGTGGGAGTGTGTTCTGGTTTTATTACCTGACCCCATATTTCTACCGCAGAATCACAGGGCAAGTCAGTAAAATAACCTGTTCTCAACTTTGGTTGCCTGGTTATATCCTCCTATTACATTAATTTTTGTTATTTTTCTAGGGTTAATTCAGTGCACTAGCAAAGGATAATATCCCCAACCTCCCCACGAAAACACAGCTTTCAAATACCTTCTGAATGATTTAGTGCCACTCAGCCCATCGAATTTCTGTCTCAGCAATTACAAGGAAAACCAAAGGAATTAATTAATAAACTGAGAGGGGGAAAAAGGCTTCTAAACTAACCATTACAAAAGCTCACTATAAGCAACAGCAGCCTTTCCATCACCTTCAATGGACTTCATATCAGATCCAAACTGTAGTCATTTATTTCAAATAAGATAGAGCTGTGAAATTGTAAACCAAAAAAACCCCAGCAGCATTCACGCAAATGAGGGTTGGTTTCCCTAACCTTTTCATCCTCCTTTTACAAGGTTTTCAGGAGCGCGTCTCTGGGAAGGCCCCTTCCCAAAACCGCTCTGCAAGAGATTGCATCTCAGACGTGTCGGTGCACGACTGCGCCCACGCTCCTACCCTGCCGCCCGAGCAGACGTCTCGGCGTGGGCACCGGCCCGAGCCCCCGCAGCTCGGCACATCCCAGATCAGGGCTCACCTGCGCCAGCTGCCTGGAGCGGAGGTAGGGTGCTGCACCCATGGGTGCTCCCGCTCCAGCATCCCTACGGTGGCACCCCTGGGCATGCTGCCAGCCCCTCCCGCACACGGAGATAATCAGTCTCATAATTTTGGCCTGATATGCAAATAGGTCTTTATCGTTACCAAGCTCTGTAACAGATAAATATACCTTACAGACCAAATAATTATCTAACTGCTTTTCTTTTAAATGGAGCTGGGCAATTATTTTTAAACCCTGCTATGAGGAATAATAGCCGACTTCACAGGGCTGGCTGTGAATGGCCCATAATGCTCGGGGAAAGTCCAGGCTGAAATGCTCTGTAGTTTAATGACACGATACATAGGGAAAAAAATGTATTTGGAAGGAAATACCATTAAAAGAAGTAAGAAATAAAATGCTGCACTGTAAAATGCTTATAAGATGAAAAAAAAAAATCTGACTATTCAATTTTCAAAAGATTTCAGAGCTTGTCTGCCTGGTCTATGATGAGTAAACTCAAGAAAAATATCCTGGTTCTGGATGGAGCTGAAGGTGACCTTACAGGACCTTTTTTGTTCTGAGAGACAAACTAAGGAAGGTAAAACAGGTGCTATTGTTAAGACAGGGATATTCAGCCCTAGGATGATTATGATTCTTCAAGCTGTAGAAATGCAGTCAGAAAAATCTGCAGCAGCTTTAACATCTATTAATAGTACAGAAGCATGTTCTGGCATTAAAATAATGAGGAATGCTAATTCCAGATCTCTTTTGATCCCATCTTTCTTTCCCTCCCCCCCCCCTTTTTTTTTT
>Ga0065711_1028722_pt1 | contig 39543 bp, 19 predicted proteins | sample Hoacrofraction12_FD_59098 | JGI IMG/M metagenome (GOLD analysis project Ga0065711, IMG submission 59098) | Hoatzin crop microbial communities from Cojedes, Venezuela - Epithelial fraction 12 v2 (version 2) | ecosystem: Host-associated > Birds > Digestive system > Esophagus > Crop | place... | reverse complement strand
ACCCTGCAGATATTTATAAGCATTTATAAGGTCCCCTCTCAGCCTTCTCTTCTTCAGGCTGAACAAGCCCAGCTCCCTCAGCCTCTCCTCGTAGGAGAGATGCTCCAGTCTCCTCCTCATCCTCGTAGCCCTCCGCTGGGCTCTCTCCAGTAGCTCCTCATCTTTCTTGAACTGGGGAGCCCAGAACTGGACACAGTACTCCAGATGAGGCCTCACTACGGCAGTGTAGAGGGGAAGCTTGTTGGGCTTGTTTAGCCTGAAGAAGAGAAGGCTGAGAGGGGGTCTTACAAATGCTTATAAATATCATAAGGGTGGGTGTCAACAGGATGGGGCCAGACTGTCTTCAGTGGTGCACAGTGACAGGACAAGGGGCAATGGGCACAAACTGAAGCACAGGAAGTTCCGTCTGAACATGAGGAAGAACTTTACTCTGAGGGTGATGGAGCACTGGAACAGGCTGCCCAGAGGGGTTGTGGATTTTCCTTCTCTGGAGATATTGAAGACCCATCTGGACGAGGTCCTGTGCAATCTGATGTAGGTGACCCTGCTTTGGCAGTAGGGTTGGACTGGATGACCCACAGATGTCCCTTCCAAACCCTAACATTCTGTGATTCTGAGATATCAGGACAACTCACACCTCTCAGCTAAACAGACACGAATTAACCCAAATCAATGTCCAGGCTCCAAGCAGTTTAAGAGGCTGCACAGAGGCAGCAGGACACCTCGTGGCCTTATGCTCTGCTGCCTGCGCATTTCATTACATGTTATAATATCCAGCTTCCTCCACAGCAATCTGAACTGCTCTGCATTCTGGCACTGAATGAACGTGGTTGTCAGACTGGATAGATACCAAGATCGAGGTTAGGGATATCCGTAAGTAACCGCTTAATGCTTATGCTGATCTTTTAAATACTGACAACAACATTTTTATTATAGGATTCATTTACTTGTGGTCCTAATTTGGGGTTGCAAATTCTAGCAAACTGACAGTTCTGATTTGATCAAACAAGTCTGCTTGGGTCATTCACTACTCTGTCATCTACCAAGGTCCTGGCCAAGTAGGTACCAGCTACAAGGCAGCCGGAACCTGCTGTTGCTTTCCAGTTATTGCTTCACAACTATAACAAACAAACTCCCGAGGCACTGACCTGGCAGGTATGGTCTTCGTCAACAAGTTCTGAATGGTGACTAAAACTACCTTCTCACAGCCCAAATTTGGCAGCTAATATGGTGATGGCTCCTTGTCAAATTAGTAGCACTAGAGCATTAAAATACACGTTATAGAATTTGTATTTTATAGTTAGGTCTACATTTACCCCCCAAAAAGAATTTGCATCTTCCAGTAGCCTGCCAGAAGACAGGCAATTTATGTTCCGTTTGAAAGCTGTCCCACTGGCTATTATGCGCATTTAAATTCCTTAAAGAACTGCCTAAAACCACTGACACTACTTTACCTTCTATGCACCAGCTTGTGCATTTCACTGTCCTCAAGAAATTTAGCATAAAAAATAAAGCACAAAAGCTAGTTCGCTTTCCCTCTCTTCTGGTACACCAACCAGCATGTCTCAGAGACCACCTACCCAAGACGCTAACTTTTCTGCACAATGGATTGTGATTTTTGCTACTCACATGATTTTGCAACTGCTTTGCTTAAGACTGCTCAGCACCTCTTGCACAAAGTTTCATCCCTATTTCTCAAATTTCCTCCCTTTTTACATGAAAAACAAAGAACAGATTTTTCAGTGTTTCCTATTTATCCAGAAATACCATTTGCTTGTTTTTTTAGTGAAATGTACGTTTAAACCATTTCTAGTTAAAATTCATTGTGGATTTTTAGATTACTATATTAAATGGGTAAAGAGAAATAAGAACTAAAAAAAAAAACAACTTATCTCCTTTAGAGTAAATGGATTATATTTAGAGGGGAAGTAGGCTGCACGAATCTAACTAATTTCTGAAGGCATGCAGAATTGCTGCTGGGATAGCTAGTTTAATCAAGTAAGAAAACTGAAACTATGATATTTTTCCTCAAAGAGGAAAAGAAATGCTTGCTGGGTAGTATCCCAACAGCCAGAACATGCTATACCCAGATTTATTGGGGTCTTGCTTATTGAACACTGCAGCAGGTTTTTCCAGGGCTGATGGACTTAGCAGTGTTAATCGACATGGTTTTCACACCCTATTTATCAAGCAGCTACTACAACAAAGTACATGAAATGGAGCAACTTTAACAGATTGCCAGAAATACTTGCATTAGAAATACTCAAAAGCAAAGGGTTAAGGCCACACACATATGCTGCACTCACACATGTACCCGCAGAATACTTTACAGATCTCCAGTAGGAGATTAGCAGGAATTTAGAACATTCATAGAAACTAATGGGTCTGCAAAAAAGAACAAGAGTAAATTACATTGACGAATTCTTCATTCCTTATAGAACTCATGTGACTGAGAAAGTCCCTGTTCCAGGTATTAATTTTTCACTTCTAAGGAACATCAGTGATATTAAGGACAACCCTGGTTTTCCAACATTAACACAGCTTATCACCACAGGACTAGTGAGCAAACTAGAGATTCTGTAAAGGAAACTAAGAGGCTTTTCCAGATGAAATAATTTAACAGAATGAGACATTTGCACACACACACCCCCCCAAAACAAACAAACAAAACAACAAAAAAAACCCCACACCAAAATCCCCACTGAATTTAATAACACTGAAAGAAAACCTTCAGTTTGATACTGAGAGAGGTCTTTGGCTCCCCTCAAATCCAAAGGAGAAAGTCGTGTTTCCTCTTAATAGTTCTCTCCGGCGCAAACCCACCAAATCTAATGGCTAAAATAATGCCCCCTCTGAAACAGACAGGCACTACTCCTCTACCTGTCGGTTCCATTGCTGCTTCTATATCATGAGTTAATACAATGTTGACAAACACAGTGAAAATCAGCACATTTCAAAGTAAGGGTCAGGCTGATAAATGGTAGCCCCAGAAAAGCCAGTATCCTTCCCCAAGTCAACGATTTAGTGCCGAGTTCTGAATGCAGAAATAACCTCAAACCTTTTCACTCATTACAGAGGATGTGAGCAAAAATAACTAAGGCAGCAAAGGAAAAAAAAAAAGAAAGGAAACATGAGAGGAAAAAATTGGGTGTTTAATGTAAGATACAAAGAACATTTTTAGCATTAAAAATGCATGAAGAGAAACATCAATATCAGTTCATTACCTTTCCCTCAGAAAAAGAAAGTACAAATGTCTCATTTGTACTTTGTTTGTAGTCTGATTTTTACATACAGCAGGATATTTTTTTGCAACTTCAGCTTTGTTTGATCACATGTGTTTTTGAATCATTCTTATTTGGAACCTGAAAGGAGCTTCACTTGCTATCTACTCAACAACTAGTCTATAAGAAACTCCCTTTTTTTACTCCCGTCAAGCAACTTTTGTGCTTATTCTTGTGCAGTCACTTACCAAAGAAACTCAATTTTCCACGAAAGAACTGATTGCAAAAAAAAAAAAAAAAAAGCTAGTGTTTACAAAGTATAATTACATTCAGAGAGCTCAATATAAAACCTCATGGATCAAAACACATTAGCTCAATTACCCAAGTTTCAAGTCCGATTACAAATATCCTTGTGAAGATAACTACAGTGCAGCTGTCAGTTCTAAAAAGCCCTGCAGTACATAATGAATTGTCCTCTTACAGCTTATGGAATGAAGGGAAACATTATTAACCAAGTCTTGTAATATACATATTAGAGCAGGAAAAGTTATCTGCCACTACACCAAAAGGACCAAAAAATAGTCATCTTCTATGATAGAAAAAGCAGTAGTTTAATAACATACAGTAATGCTAATTTTATGATTTGCTATCCCAACAATTATGCTTTCATAATGGGTGTATCTCTTCAAGAAGCATGACCAAATCTGAATTTCTAACTCTCAGGACTGCAGAATAAGTCATACATACTCTAGAAGGAAATCAAAGCAGTATCAAGTTCTGAAGATGTTGTTAAGATCCAGAAGAAAAATCACTAAGATGGAGTTTGAATGCTCTTGTGGTGATCCGTCATTGTGTAAAACCCAAGGGAAATCTTATCCAGTAACTAAATCCGTATCATATTTACAATTTTCAAACATTTTAATGAAAAAAATATTTAGTCCACTTGTAAAATTGCACCCCACCTACACATCTCTTGCGAACTTAATTTAGCACTGTGTATTCCTTTGGAAACTCTCTGGACATGAAGTCCAGTGTTTTAAAAACAATGACTTCGAATCAAATGAAACAGATGTGGATGGACAAGTCACTTCCTTTTCCAGTGTCTCACTTTTCCAACATGAAAAACATGAATGATAAGGCTGATTTCTTTTTGTAAAGCACCTCAAGGTCTACAGATAGAAATCTGACTTCAGAAATATCATCTCTCTGTTAAATCCAGATATAAATCCAGGAGACATTAAAGTGAAATTTTCAAAGAAGGAGAAAAAGTCTGCACTAAGCTTTTCTCACCAGAACACTGGACCTTTGTTTGGAAAAGCTGACCAATTCTGAAAGCATTTTCATCAGCTCACTAAACGGCACCGGTACAGATCAGCCCTCTTCCTCAGACTGTCCCGTTGTCCCTGATCCAGCAATGCGCTTCACCTACTTTTAACTCAAAGCATGTGTTCCATTCATTTTAATTGAAACTATTGACACATCTGATGTTTGCCATCGCTAAGTCCTTTGCTGGATCAGGAGCAGAGCTGCTTAACAAAGGACAGTATCAAGACCACTATGCTGACTGCCAGTTTCTCAGGGGCTAACAGAACAAGAAATTCTACCTCATGTGAAGAGACTGAAAGCCCTCTTTTGTGGCCAAGACTATGAGCTGCTATCGTTAGATGTTTTTGCACAAACAACTCTTAAATTGCATCTGGATTCAACAGAAGACAACCAACAAGATGGATTATACATATGGCACTGGAACAGCCTGCAAAAGAAGTGTGAAACATAACTGGGAAACTGCAGTGGTGCATACTATTTGCTTCTATCTTTGGTCACATGTAAAGAGCTGAAAATTATCAACCTATTTGGTCCCTTGGTTAAAAGAATTTTTTTTGGCACAGGTTCAAGCCTGAATATAGCAACCTCCAGACCTCAGAGTAGTATAAATTTCAATCCCTGCATAGACTTGGTTTCGGTTAAGCTGCAGTCTGCTCTTGTAGCAGGGAGAGGTAGAATTTGGCTGTAACATATTCTCTAAGCACAGTCAAATTAAGCTCTTTGGTGTACCACATAATCACAAATAATTATTGTATACATACTTAAAAGCATATTCTCATTATGTTCAGCACATGGAACTCCCACTGACATTAACGGGAATTCCATGCCTGAATGTAAAGGACACCCATGTGGTGTGGGTTTGGTTTTTGTGTGTTTTTCCCCTATTCTTTGAGAGTCACGATAATCTTGTAATGAAGACTTAGCCTTGGGTCTCGAAAGATCTGGGTTCAATCGGACACTAGGTTCTTGTGAGACTTCAGGCAAGTTATTTCATTTTTCTGGTCTCTGTTCCCCATACATTAACAAATACAATACTGCTTTCCCACCCCCCCTTCCCCTTGCCCTCTTTCTCTATATCTCATCTTCCAATCTGAAACGCTGGACTCGGCCCATAACATTTAATCTCCTTATTCTTTTGCATGAGGGGCATAGGTTTCATTTGACTATTCAAAGCACTATCAGAGCAGAGGTAATAAAAAGAGCCTAGTAATGACGATGTTCAAATACACGTTAAAAACCCTGAACAACCACCATGTTTGGCAATTTGTTCATAAATGTCAAAAGAGACCAAAAGAGATTTGCTTCAGTCTTCTTGGAAAAACTTCTGCCCTAATTTGGCGTCTAAGGTCGCTACGCTTTCAGTATTTACCCTATTCCTTTGTCCTCGACTGTTGTCTAAGGACACTACACTTTCAGTATTTGCCCTATTCCTTTCAATCAGTTCTCAGTAATTTTCACAGGCACCAGCATAAGAGCCAACAGAGACAAAATCTGTCAATTTTCAGATTATCTGAAGGCATGGGAGCCAGTAAATATATGTCACAAAAAAAAAAAAAAAAAGACTAAAAAACAAACAAAAAACCCAATGACAGCATGTTGCACTAAATGTCAGTAAAAGACACTCTTCTAGAAGTAGCATTCAATTTGCATAGAAATAGTTCTGAAAAAGGACTGCATTTTAATCTACACATCCTCTTATTTGGCTTCTTATTTGCACAGGAAATATGACTTCAAAACATCCTGATAATAAAAGAACCACACAGGTATGCTTTGACAGCCATTCACTATGGTCCTCCAGCAAGTATCATCAATGTTATTTATACTTGGAGGGGGAAGGCAGAGATCAGCCTAATATTAATGAAAACAACAGAAAGTATAGTTAGTCCTACTGGAAAGAACGTCAGAAAGCAACCTTGCTATTTGGTTAGCTTAACTCTGAAAAGCAGGATAGAAGCCAGAACAATATACATTTGCAGGGGTTTATTTTGACAGTGTGTTTAGTTGTTCAGTTGTTTCAGACATTTTTCCTCCTCAAATGCCAGTAGTATTTTTTAAAGGCTAATCCCAGATATTAAACAACAACCAGCTTAAAAAGTAGTACAGTACATCTGAAAAGAGTAAACTACTGGTGGGATTGTTTCTAGGAGGGAAGGGTCCATGGCAACTGCTGTTTAAATTGGCAGGACACCTCTATTTCATAGAAGAAAAACTGTCCCCGTTATAAAACACTTCTCTCGTTAGCAAACGCTGCACACAAAGGGGCAGCTGTACTCTGCTTACCTCACGTGTGACTCTTCCGTTGTTATCAAAGTCATACAGTGTGAAGGTCCATTCTTGCCTGTTATCTTCCTCTACAGACACATCACATTGCAATTCCTAAGAAACATGCAAAGAGGAGCTGATTACCTAAAGCAAAAGACCTGTTTGCAGAGTCTCTGCAGAAGGAGGCTGCTTGCTTTCTTCCTCCCTCCCTCCCTCTGTCGCGGGAGGCAACTTTCAGGATCCGTCCCGGGAGGCCTCTGTCCACCACAGCGAAGGGGTCTCAGCACATTCACATGATAATCCTAACTCCCTTTGGCTAGACTTTGGGGAATCTGCAAGATGCCTTCTACTTCATTGCAGAAAATACAAAAAGGTACAAGAAAACTACTCCCCGAAGCTCTTGAAATACAGTAAGATTTCCCACTAAAAGGGGAGAAAGAAATGCTACTTAACTCAGAAAGATAACAGAAAGAGACTCCCAGAACGCAGCGGCACACCACAGTGCCAGGAGTAATCGTTAACACAAAGCGGACGTATGGTACAAATCCCCACCAGTGAGACCTGTCCTTGACACAGGTATTTGACAGCCAAAGGTTGTCAGAGTTAGTGCAGTATGGCATCATGCCACTGCAGCTCCTGCAATGGAGCCTGCCTAGGAACTGGCAGGTCAGAACCACCTGGGAGTAGTGCCTGGTCCTTCTTTTAACTGCGCATCTGTTAGTGAGAGTGTGATCTGCGGAAAGCCTGAAAGAATCAATTTGTTAAAGGGAAAAAAAATCCCCAAATCAAAACCAAGACTTCAGTGGAGAACAAAGGATGCACTTTGACGGACTCCAGTCACCTGGGTGCAAATCGTTTGCTTGCTCTCAAGACCTTTGCAATCAGAATTACCCAGAGCCACAACAAGGCAAAACAGAAAAGTTACAGTGCAATTAAAATGAACACCATTGTATGCAAGCAAAATAAACAGCTCCAAATAGCTTCAGAATGACACAGCTCAAAATACCTGGTTGATCTTCTGACTTGAAACCAATTCCCAAAAGCAGTTATGGGTCCCCCCCGGCCCCTGCAGAGTTCAAAGGCAGCCTGCTCGCAGTTGTAAGGAGCCCGTCTGAAAGCCGCCCAGTGCCCCACACTCAACTGTGGAAACACAGTCTCATATTGCATAAACATTCCCGGCACCTTTAAAAGCCAAATCACATTCACCTCAGATTTAGACCTCTTGTCTCATCACTTGCGTTTCTGATTCTTTTATACCTTGGACACATTCACCAAACTCTTAGCTCCGAGCTTACATAGCTGGAAAACTTCCATTTGTAGAACAAGGGAAAAACTATCAATACTTGGTTTCTTGCCACATATTAATACTTCCCTCTCCCACATTGCCTAACATAACATCTTTATGTGAGGATGTGCTCTGCTTAGTTAAGAGCCATGGCAACCTTCCCTGCATTAGTCATGGAGCCTAGTACCAAGTTCTAACCTTTATGGCATGCCAAGAACTACTTGGGAACAAACACAGGCTTTGCCAGTATGGTGGAGTTCCAGCTACGCCGGCACCAACCATGTTGACAGGTGTCCTCCAACATTCAAGTATCAAGGCACTGTTAATTGCAATTTATCATGCCTTTCCTGTCCGCAAATGTCTGCTACTCCACGTAGAATATAAAACGTGCTGAGAAAAAAGAGTTATCGCTATGCAAAAACAAAAAAACCCAAACAAACAAACAAAAAAAAACACCAAAAAAAAAAGAGGCAGGAAAAGTCACCTCCCACCAGAAGGCACAGAAGCACCTAGCAACACCTGACCCGCCTATGGGAAAGCTACCTCCTTTTGATCAGTCTTAAAACGGTGAAATATAATTGTACCAGACTACTAAATCTGCTCTAGAGAAGGAAACGAAAACCCGAGCCATGCTGCAAGGTGGCTGCACGGTCTTAAATAACAACTGAGGAATGCAAAGCTCATTACTGTGACAGGTTGACAGCACTGAAAGGCAGAAGTTTGCCACGTCTGCTGGAGTGCAGAGAGATGAAAATTCGTGCTGTTTCTTGCCCGTACTGGAGTATCTTCCTCCTCACCAAGACAGACAACCCTCTAGCTGGATGACAGCATGCTTCAATACTAATACGTATTAAATCACTCCCTATATAAACAAAACCTGCCAACTATACACAATTATCTGGCAGTTGTATGATGTTTGTAAGTCTACAATAGACCATCAGACTCCTTGCCCTCCAGGATCCTTTTCCTCCTGCCATGTGATCAGATGGATTTCCCATGTAGCAGATCAGGGCTACTCCACTTGGGAGGCCCAGGCACAGAAGACCGATGGTTAAGGAAGCTTTCACAAACTTCTTTTACACTAGGCAAATTTAACCAAGTGCAATAGTCCACGACAGTCAATCTAAAGATTTGATAACATGGTACCTGGCATAATAAATTACTAATGAAAGGATCCTAGATAAAGGGTTAAACCGAATGCCTCTTCTTATTATACATTTCAGATTCTACAGACGAATGATCATCATTTCATCTTCTCCAGACCTGGAAATCAATCTCACTAATCACCTCACAAGCAGCACCAAGAGCAAGACATTGACTTGTGCCAATTCTGCTCTCCCTCCTGTACCCTTTACAATCGTTGGGAGCTATATATGTGCATTACAGGACACTATTTCGTCCACAGGTTATTTTTCTACCATAATTATGTTAGCACAGTGAAACATTAAAATACAGAGGACTTACTTCAAATTTCAGTTGCTTCTTGGAACCTGTGCGTGTGTCACTTTCTTTTTCTGCTTTCTTTTCATCTCCACTGCAAACTCCATCTGTTTTCTCTGGAGGCAAAGCCACTGCGAAAAATATTTTTAAGAAAAAAAGCTTATAAGGAAATGTCAAAGCAGTCTCATGTTTGCAAATCTGTCTTTATATTTAGGGTGAAATTGATTTCAGCAAACTTGTATGAGAGGATCATTATACTTGATTTGCCTTTGTGTTCACTACACATCTGGGATAATTTCTGCAGACAACCTACCAACAGCTTTTGGTACACAGCCTCTCCTACAAACATCACTAGAGTCACACGAAGTTCAAACACAGTATTATGAGAATATAAATCAGCAGAACTGTTACTGTAAATAAATTGAATAATTTTGCAAAATATTGGAAGTCTGTGACATATTGCAAAAACACACTGCATTCACCAGCAGTGAATGAAGTAATGAAGCTGAAATGAAGTCCTCATTCTGTTTCACTTTCCCTCTTCAAATATGCACAGACCTTACGACCTTCCAAAAAGGTAGCACGACCTGCCAAAAAGGTTAAGCTGCATTTTCTCAACTATGTATGAAAAAGTACATTTCACTAAGTTTCAAGACAAAACATTTGCACTTCCATATTTCAACAGGACTCAAAAGAGAATCAACAGTAACAACTATCAGACACATATCACAACATATCATAACATAATACATATCACATATATAATAGAAAGATATATTTACTTCTCAGGTGGATTAAAAGACAAATGCCCAGGAACTTCATAGGTGTGCCTCTGGCTCCTGCAGAGGCACTCACTCTTGTGCATGATGAAAGCCTACATCTGAAGAAAATTACTTCTATATTCATTATGAAAATATACACATTTTTAACTGTACCCTTAAAACATTTTAGATATTGTTTTTTTATACATCTGCATATGTCTGCCAACAGTGTTATGCCCATACTTCATTACACATCGCAGTAATCCTGCCTAGTCCCCAAAAATCAGAAGATATGGACAGAATGTTGGTCTTAAAAGTCAAGATCTTTTCTCTTGCACTGCAGCGTTCACATTTACCCAAAGCCTTCATACTCATGCTATGTAGGAACTGCTTCTTGAGGATGCCTTTCTAAGTAAGATCTCATGTAAGTGCCATATCATTACAGACAGATTCCTCACAAAAAAGCAGACGTGATCCCCTCCTATTCAGGACAACCCATTTCAAACTGGGTTTACTCTGTGGCTCTCCTGGTGTTTGGCACTACTGAGGTGCCTCCCAAGCATTCTCCCAGGAAAACAAGTCACTAGAAATTAGATAATAGTATATTAAATCAGCCATATTTCAGCATTTTCCTTCACATTTAAAATAGAACAATTAGCTTAAAAAAAAAAAAAATCTACCCTTACCATAGCTTTATACTCTCAGAAATTCCAAAAGCTAAGATTTCTGCCACAATGTTTCCATTGCCATACTGCAATATATCACATTTTCTAGTCTTATTTCTTTGTTTAAATTTAACACTATTGTATTACTACTTTGTTGTTGTTGTTTTCAAAACTGTGGTATACTGTAAAACATTCTGGATGTGCAGTAAAGAAAGGGGGAATGAGGTAGAAACCCTAACCTTTGGAATTTCCTGACTTGGATACTTATTTGCAGTTTTGATGTTGTACTAACGCCAGCTTCCCAACACACAAATGTAATTTGCATTGTACAAATGCAAGTAGACATGGAGTTTATTATACACAAACTCACATACTAATACACTTTGATTTCTACTCCAAAACATATTAGGATTCCATACACTAAACACAAGCTAAGCAGGAAGGTCACCTGAAGGAAAAGAAAGCTCGCTTCGTGGCAGTTTCTTCCTTTGTCCTTTTAACCCGGTGTTATTGGATAAGCAGGGACTGTTCATTAGGAGGTTTTTGTATAGTGCTTGTCATAATGAAGGCATGTATTAAGATAAATATTACTTACAATACAGAACTTTGAAGTATATCTGAAAAAGGGCCATTTGCTTTACACTCATTTTGTGCATAAACTCAGTTCCATATTCCTGAAAGTTCAAAGTTAAGGCCACAAAAAGACCCCTGTAAACCAAAAGACAACATCTGGTTGTCTGCCTTGGTCCAGACTTCTTGTTTTATTCTAAAACCAACAAGAAATGAAAAGGTAACATGGACCTTCGTAACAAGGACAGTTACACTGACAGCAGTTCTTCACAACTATTAAATATGCCCCTAGATTTCCAGTTGCTCATTTGTACCAGTGACCAGTTTCTCCCATGAGCAGTTCCCACTAAGCTGACAGAAACAGTTGTGTGAGGGGCTTTTGCAATTCCTCACAGTCTCACTTTAGGGAATGTGAAATAAATGAAAGCTGGGCTGGTAGGACTCCTAGCTTCACTGGAACAGTGGACAACCACAATCAATGGCCAAAACACTTCTACAGTGGTCCCTTGTCTGTTCAGGGACAGCATCCCAAATGACGCTGGCACAGCAAACATCATCAGGTTGAGAGCACTGAGGAGCAGATCCTGCACAAGGTGACTATTCCCTGCTCCAATGCTCCTCGTTGGGTTTTCACGTCAAAACAAAGTGTCTTACAGAGCATTCCCTCCCTTTCACCACCACCCTCTTGCACTGTGCTGAAAGCTGCCAGGACCCGTGTTCCCCAGTCCACAGGGTGCTTCAGAAAGGAACGGCACAGAACTACTGTCTGTTTCAGGAATAGGCCTTCCACTGGCACATTTCATAACCTTTCTGGTTAGTAACCTTTACAGTTCGTGTGTTCAGATAGGAAGCTTTCACTTTAATGTATAATTAATGTAACAGAGGAAAAAATGTGCTCTGACAAATCAGTCTTCTCAAAAAACAAGAGTTCAACCACTGGGGAAGGAGGGGATACATCCTGCAGTACACTCCTTGAGAGAGTTTAAATGCTGTATGCCAGAAATTATCCTCTTTGAGCTTGGCTGACCTTTGATCTGCAGAACTCATTGGCCTTGCTGCTTCGGGGAATTATCCTTTGAAATCAGTTACTCATTTTGGAGCTCAGATGAAATGGGCAAATCTGGTGATCTCATCCTGATGTCAAGTTTCATTCAGCAAGGAAAAATGAAATCTAAATGTGGAAACTTTAAAGGGGAATATGGAGGCATTAAAATAATATTTACAAATGATCAAATAATGTTTCTGTGCATATATCCTCATGTGCCTTATCCAAACCCAATGAACTTTAAAAATACATACTGGAGTACAACTGTTTTGTCTGAGAAGAGAAGGATGAGTGTTTGGTATCTTGTTTCTATACTTAGTTTTGACTATTGACATGCGTTCAGTTTCATGAAGGATACAGACACATGCTGAACCTACTTATAAATAAAATGAGAATGTCTGCCTGGGACAGTTAAAACTGGCAGCCTGTAAACAGAGATGCCCCAGTGAGCCGCATGCCAAGGTTCAGATATATTCACAATGTGAACTTCCTTTCAGCTCTGCCAATGACATTAAACTAGACCAGACAAGATAGCTATCTCAAAGGAGTACGGAGAATTAATAGACTTGTGTTTCCAAAGTCCAGGCCATCAGAAATAGGTCCACGTACAATATATCATCTGTGCAAAAATACTTCCTTACCTCCCCACTCAGATGACAAGTCCTGACAAAGAAAGTGCTATATAGATGAGTACACAAAGAAACCTACCCTTGTTGCGGGAATCCACAACTGGAGAAGAAAAAAAATGTGTATTTATTGCTTCTCATGGGAATAACCATATGCTCTCAAAAACAATGTTCCGTAACAGAATGTTTCATGAATTGAAATACTGCATATGTTTTCTTTACGACGTTCTCTTTTCTTGTTCATTATTAATGGCCTTGTATTCACTTCTATAACCTTAAGACACTATAAAAATGCGTCTGGACAGTATTTGAAATTGGAAAGACAATAAAGGAAAAATATTAACTTGGAAAAATTGTGAAATACCATTTTTTCATGAAAAACAAACTGACTGGCTTAAGTGTACTAGCAGATGTTTCTCTGTAAGATTGTTAATTACTACCACCCAATTGCTCGTAATTGAGGTGGGGGAGGAAGAGAGGGAGAGAATGAACACCACCTTAAAGGTATTAAGATTCATCCCTGAAGAATTAAGTCTTTTTTTTTCCCCGAGGTTTATTCATTCCTAAGAAAAAAAGGGGATAATAATTCCAATTGCTCCTTAGGAATCACCAAAAAAATCACAGAAATGAGGTAAACATGATTGCTGTGCTGCGCATATTGAATAAGCATAGAGTACTAATCTTCAGACAGCCAAACCATTCTTCACTCACCTCCATCCTGCATCTGAGAATAAGGGGGGGAAAAACAGAGAGCCAAAATACAGCTGCAGTCAGGTCAAAAAGTAACTGTTTAAACTTTCACCCTCACTCAGGTGGCTTGTCATTTCAGATTTTTCAAAGCCTCACTAAAGCAAAGCAACATGCTCTCTACCAAATGATCTTCTTTCTCCAAGTAAGGACAGTTTCACTCTGGTTTTCAACTGCACTTAACATTTTAGTCAGATGGATTAAGAGGATCTTGTAGTCAGAAACAAAAAAGGACGCAACTCTGATGAATGTTTAAGTCTACGTCACAGCTACTGAGTTCAAATTTGCACAGTAGTTAGGAGAACTCGGGCTAAAGATGAACTGCTTCAAAGTCTCTTTGGGATGACAGCCTTTCCAAAAGGTATGTGATGGATCACAGGACCTTAACTCAGAAAGCAGAACTACAGAAGCAGCTATGCAATTCCTAAGTGATAAATTATGACTGGACACTACCAGTGACTGTTATCTTAATGTCAGGGTCGTTACTGTGTAATTTTTGAGAGAAAGCAAAATAAAGGTAGAATTGGAGAAATGTTAAAAACGCCACCTATCAAAGTCAGCACCTGGCATACATGAAACCAAACCCTTTGAAGTGAAACATTATTAGCCTTCCCCTCAAGTCGGATAGGCTGGATTCCATGGCGATTCTTTAAAACTACTACCAGAAACAGAGGGACAGAAATATCCGTACGTGGGGAAAAACAACCAACCCCACACTAGAACCTGAGACTTGTAGGGGAGTAGGACAAAAGGAAAATTAAAAAGCGTATGGACATATCAAGACAAGGAGATGAAGTCACAAGCACTTCTGTAACAGCTCAAGCTGAACTCCAGCAGCGATATTTGAGTGGTGGAATTGGGTGTCAAAGAGCTGGTGTAACTGCGCTCAGCAGTAAAATTCCTGTTGACATGAACAGGGTAAGGGTTTCACTTACAATTTACAGATCTAGCAGACACAGCAGAAGTTAAAGTCATAGACTATGGGGACCAAAGGGATAGAAAGACAATTAATGGTGTTATTTTTCCTGAAGTCTCTGATGTCTAAATTATCTGGTTCTGTCAGCTTTTTTTTCATTGCAAATTAGGTTTGACAAACACAAAAGACATTCTTCGCTGACTGCACGGCAACAAGCAGAGCAATAATAACTATGTTTGGAAGTCCAAATTGAGAAGAAGTCCTTTAATTAACAATTACATCCATATTCAGATTTCACTTTCAAGTTCTCCTGGAGGTCATGGATTAAGAAATATCACCCCCATTAAGCACACATTTTGGTTTTATTCCACAGAGTTGACTGAAATACATCCCCGATGGAGATAACTTTGCTTGAGCAAAGGTCCTCTTCTCCAGCGGCAAATGAACATAGGCAGAATAGGCCCAGGAAGAGAGTAACATCCCTGTTCCACAGCCACCAGAATAAGTGCATAGAAAAACAGGCTCGTTCTGGGTCAGTGCCGAAAGCATGTGTTCAACTTTCTCTGGCTGAAAGCTGAAGCTGATGAATTAGACACACCCTTCAAAACAACAAAGATCAAGCTGCCTTCTCTGAAACTTACTGTAGGGAAATTAATTGTCCATTTCAAGTCCAGTGGGACCAGTCAAAACCAATGTAGCAAAAGCTGTACTAATTGTACTTTGTACTAGTCTGGGATGGTTATTTCAACCTGAAAATATGGAGAGAAGTAATTTTCTTCTATTTTACTGTTTCCTGTTGATGGTCACAATGCAAATTAAAGGTGCAATTGCACACCACAGAGTGGAGAAAAAAAAAAAAAGATTCACCATGTCACAAGACCTACTGCTAGCACTGGACCTGGGGGAGACAGTTTAGCACAGAACAGAGGGGTAGTGACTCACACCATATGATAGCTTGCAAAAAAACCCCAACAAAAACAGACAACCAAAATATGTTCTAATCATTCAGGCATCAGATAATGATTCTAACTGACAATTCACCACTAGGACATCGGGGAATTGCTGAATTGAAATTCACTCAAATGTTAGACAGTATTTTCTCTCCTGAATAAAGAGCAGTCAAACTCACAGGTCTGTGCAGCACCACCTCCCTTAAAGCTTCAATCCCTTTTGTCAACCCCAATAATTTGACACATACAAGCCAAAGTATTTCCAAACCTTGATACAGAATCACAGGTTTCTGTCTAGCTCCTGTGTCTTCTTTTTTGCCTGTTGGGTTAGGGGGGGAAATTTTTATACTATCTCTTTACCAAAAAAGATTTGTACTAAATATGCAGATACAAAAGACAATACGGTCTCTCCCTGCTAGCTAGGGTGTAACTCATACATGCTTAAACACTAAACCTAGATTTCTCACACTCTCTCTGGAGTGAGTTTGCTGAAGGGAGGGAGTTTGCTGAATTTTGCCAGATTATGATTCCCTTTTCCAATTAGTTCCCCAACTGGCTGTGTTTCATCAACAGCAACTGCCAGATTAAATGCCTTACTTGACCATCTTCACCCAATACACTTTGATGTTCCGTTCTCAAGCTTCAAAATACCTTTTGGATGAAGATCAGACAGCACTAAACAGAATTACTAATTAATTAAGCAATGTTAAATTTTAAACACTGTTTGTTGTGTTAGCCAAAAGCCTGAACAGAACAGTCTCTTTTTTTTTTCCCCCTTCCTCATCAGAGATCAAAGAAGATCGTTTCTCCCTCCCCTCCCCTATCTTAAAAAAATTGAACAAAAAAAAAAAGACAGGGGAGGGGGACGGGGGAGGAGAATCTCCATAAGCTTTGGAAAGAAGAGTTCAGGATGATATCTGTAGCACCAAGATTTGTGTTTGATCAGTGGGCATATCAAAAGCCACATTAACAGAATGCAATCTGCTGTAACTATCTGTATCATTTAACATCAGTAAGTACTTTTTAAGTGAAAACTGTCACTGTCATATGGACCACTTATCACTTTCTAACAGCATTAGATGTCCCTGGAACTCTGAATGGGCCTGCAAAGCGTTGAATCCTGTTGCCCAGCAGTGACAGATGGAGACACCACCTGATCGCTTGTGACTTAAAGCAAAAGAAAGACCTCTCTCCTCTGAAGATAGCCATATACTGATTTTGTTAATAACTGGTAACAGTTTTGCTTTTTCAGAATCCCTTCTCAGTGCAAGCTGCAGATATGTGTGTTCGAATAGGATTTTCTGTCTTAAATTTTCTTTGTCTCTCTGGATTTTTTTCCCCTGAGATTCACAAGAGAAGAAAAAGAAGCAAAAACCCCAGCCACTACACAACCCTTTATTCAAATGAAGGCTGGGTAGGTAATGTCATTAATAATGTAGGCTTTGATATCATCTCACTCCCATCTAACTTAGATGTTCAACGGGAAAATCGTGTTTCCACCACCCTTGCTATGATAACGGGGCCTCTAACGGTATTAGAACTGTAAAATTAATTTAATCAGAATTACTTCCCATAAGGAAGAATGTCACTCTGAGGCTCACAAAGCCAGCCTTTTATAGAGAGCAATGTTGTGGACGTGTATTGTAACATGATTTTGGCTGTGTTGCACATCTGACAGCTCTCACAGTTAATATTCAGTAGCAGGTTCAGTGTTCCCATTCTCAGAGCCCTACATCTTACTCTGAGACTCGGGGGAGAACGGAGACTGGTCCACAGCACAGCTGAAAGGCAGTATAGTGACGAATGGTCCAGCATACACACGTGCGCATACAAGCACACATCTCCCTTTTCATATTTATACATGGGTGAGTAATGGTACTGAGGTGATACATCACATACTGCAAAACATGTACAGAAATAAAATTCAACAAGACCTGCCCTGATCACCTGATTCAAAGCCTAGAGAGCAGGTAGGATCTCATAACGACCAAAGATTCCCACACTGCTTGCTATTATTAATAATGACAGTACAGCCTAAAGACCACAACCAGAGACGGAAGCCCACTGTGCTCTGCTCAAAATGCAGTAGAGGAGACTGTCTGAAGCACGGCATGTGCTTACGGGAAGAGCCAGCCCTTCCTGTTGCTCTAGAGTGCCCATGTGTTTCTCCAACTCAAGACTCTGCTTCTCACACTGAACTACCCCTTTGGTGGAAAACCCTGCCATATCCTCCCAGACAGCGTCATTGTGAATTTTCTTTCAAACGTAGTGTCTTGAAATCTGGGCAGCAATCACTGCTTGCTAGTGGGGCCTGGGCAGCCGCCCCTGAGGGACATGGGTGGCCTGGGATGGGGCAGGCAGGTGGGTGCTCCGTGCAGCTCCCAGAGGGTCCTGCGGCAGGCACAGAGAGGGTCTTCATCTGAACAGCGATTTGCCAAGAACATCCTTCCACACCTGGATGGCTCCATTTTCTGTACAGGCTCATTAAAGTAACAAAACAAAACTGGTCTGCAGCACCACACTTCGCTTCATGCTTCCAAATCCTTAAGCGGGACTGTAACTCCCTCCTGAACAAACCTTTTGGGCGCAGAGTTCAGGGCTGCCCTGGCTCCCCTCGGCCGCTCTCCTGCCGGCGTGGAGTCCTGCGCACAGCCCCGGCTGCAAGGCACAGCAAAGCCCTCTGCTTCTCCAGAGCCCTGTGAAAATTCCTCGGGCAGCAGCTCTTTTGCTTCTGGGTATTTTGGTTTACAACTACTATTCCCTTCCTCTCTTTTTCACAGAGTTTTAAATCCTTTTAGGTACAAAGTTGGGCACTTTGTATGACATATTTTACTGGTGAAAGGACCTGGATTGCTGGATCAGATTTATAAAGCAAGAAAAACCTGATTACTGGTATTTTTATTTTTCTGGTTGGCTGGGGGTTGGGACTTTCCATCTAACAAGAGCAGCTGGACTCCGAGCTCTTTCAAGAGCAGAAATGTTGCTTTAGGTTCATTTCCACAACCCCATAGTGCTGCATTTATTATTTGCTTTTACTCACAAACTAGTTTTGGTTACAAAAAAAAAAACAACCCTCTTCCAAACAAACGACATTTTATCTTTCTCTCCACAGGAGAATAAGGTTGACTGCTACTTGTGCTTTGAGGTTTGGATATGATTGAGATGAAACATCTGTTAAGAAAAAAAAAAAAAGTGGGAAGGGGGGGCTTTTTTCTGCTAAAAATATCATGCTTTTTTTTTTTTCTTTCCACCAAACTTGAAACATGTGATGAAATTCAACTTTTAAAATATAACCCTGGAGCTACTTGAAACTATAAAAGTCTCCTCAGTATCTGAGGCAAGTCAGAATTTCCACTGTTCAAGCTGGGCTTTTATGAAGAGCAGACTTTAGAAAAAGTTGTAATCTGTCTAGGTAACAAAGGGCACTTGTTCTGCCTGGTGAGGTAAAACTTTGGGTTTCTGTAGCTACTGCAGCAGAAGTGGAGTTGAAGCACACAAAAGCACCCCTGATACACACTTTGAATTTGGAACAGCAACTGGCAAAAGCAATATGCTTTTCCCTGAAATTGCCTCTATAAGTCTGCATGTACATGCTTGCGTGGTTGTAAGGTTCAGCAAGATGACAGGTTGTTGTGTCGAAACTATCCAGCCTGAAGGTTCAGGCACCTACCTAGCTTTACATCTACCTGGCCTTACATCTACCTAGCTGCCTATATAAAATGATGGCTCCTAAATTCAAATCCAGAAATACAAGCACTATTTAATCCTGTCATAAACTGTATCCTCACGTGAGAAGCTCTGGGATAGGAAATCCCTACGGGCAGGAGACAAGGGCCTTACAAGAGCATGCACATGGGAAAAAAAAAAGCATGTTGCAGAAAGCTACCAAGAATCCAGCAACCGGAGCACTCTGAAACTCGGATGCCTGGCTGTGTCAAGGTCAAGTCAAACACAAGAGAACTGGCAATTTAGGAATATGCAGGCGTTGCAGCAGGACATATTGCCTACTATTCAAGGTTTCTAAAAATGAATGTAATGTTTCATGTAAAGGCAAAGGATTTGAAACACATATATTGTCTTCTGAAATAGCAAGGGCCAAAACTTCTTTCATTACAAGAGCACAAAACTGGAATAATTCCATGAACACCAGCATGAGAGTATTATCTGGCCCCAAATCTCTGCCTGGAAATATGCTCTAGTTTCATATGGGTAAAAATAAAAAAAGAGAGAGTCACAAGAGAGAGAAGAATGGCATTTTGACTCACTTTTCAAAAACATGTTTTATAAAACCTCCACGAACTGTGGTCAAAGCTACAAGAAAAATAACTGGTAATAATCGTTGCTGGGAAATTAAAAGTAGAAAAGGACCTTTGTTCTTCAAGTAGAATAAATGAAACCACTGGTATTCATCATGTTTCCAGAGAGATTGTTTTCAAACTCCTGACTTGTTCCCATATTTCATCCTTTGTTCTTGGTGGTGGATGTCCTGGGGCAAAGTTCAAGTACATTTTTATACTGCTGCACATGTACAATAATGCAGCTTTATCTCTACACCATACACACGGGATCAGCTATCTCCCACAGACAAGTCCACCAGTTTGCCGAGGTGTATCTGATGGTAGGCCCTGCCTCCAAGACCAGTCACCACTGCAGAGGCAGGAGAGCAGGACAGGCAGACGGACGTGGCTAGCTGTAACCCCGCCATCCTGGCTGGTGGTAGGCATTTGGCAGGCGCACCCACACGGTGGGCAGCTAGGGCAGAACCATGCACCAGCCTGCACTCCGGTGCCCTCTCGGTGGGATTGTTACACAGCCTAAGCCAGAGGAACACCTCACCCAGATCTGCCTACACATGCTACGGTTCCTTCCTCCCCTGCATTACAAGGCTGACAGCCCAAGGAAACACCAATGACCAAGACTGATCTGGTGAGTCCAGATTATTGAGGCCCAGCCCTTTCCAACCTCATGGACAGAGCATGAGCCTCACATCACCGGCACCCTTTTCTCACGCCTATTTCAGCCCTGCTACATGGTAGCTTCCCTCGAGCTTCACTCACTGATGTGAGCAACCAGTTGGGTGCCCACAGTTTGCTGCCTAAGCTTTGCCATGATGCTTCGCTCACTGTCGGGATGTGGAAGGCAAATGCAAAAGCCAGCCTTCCTTTGATGAGATCTCCCTCAGCTAGGTCCTTTTACCCTTTGATTCTCCTGCTTCCCACATGCACCATCATGGTCTGGCTCTCACATGCTACAAGAGAAGCAGCTTGAGAGATTTGTAGACACAGTTTTTTCAACAGCCATACCCACAGGTGACTTTCTGCTTCCTAGCAAACTGGATCACGACTACCCCAGAGCTGAGAGTAAATGAATACTCTTATTGTTAATTCTTTTTCTAATTACCACTCAGAAAGAGCATTAGCTTCTCCACAAAAGAAGGAAAAGTTGCCAGTAGAAGGAAAGAATATGGAAAAATCAATATTGTCATAATTATCAAGCATGCATATAATATTATTGTAAAGCTTTGCATGTTTAAGGTGTCCACTAAAGACCAACTCTTTGCTTTTTTGAGGTGCTTGTTCACTTCCTTTTTCATTACCTCGGTTTTCTACTGAAATATTTTTTATACATTACACAATGAAGTTAATATTAACATTCGGCTTTCTTCAGCCACCATAAGGAATAGAGAGCACCTGTAATTTTGGAAGAATTTCTTGTGTACTATACTTTGAACCCTCTCTCTGGCATATTGTAAGGGACAAATATGGATGCAGGAAATCCCAGGCTCTGTTCTCAGCTTTGCTATTGTGTTCCTGAACCAAACATGCAACATACTTGTGTTCAAGAACAACAACTTTCCAGCAGCGTAGAATGATCTGAATACAGAGATCAATGTGGAACTATTACTTGCAACAGGTATGATCTTCACACTCTTAACGCAGAGGATTAATAACGCTGAACAAAACCCTCAGACAGTAGACAAAACACATCATCTGTCAGAAACTGCTAGGCAGCACGGGCGGGAGCTGGTGGGCTGTCAGCTGAACAGAGCAGTACCCGACATGCAGGGAACAAGCATGGCACGGGCAGCAGAGCACATACCCTCCGCACAGCAGCGGCTCAGTGCGAGGAGGAAAGCTCACTCTCTGCGGTGACATTAACAGCCTACTTTTCACTGCCTTTCTGTGCTCCGCTTGCCAACATGGGTGGGAGCTGTGAGACACTGTAAAGGTCCATTTGGAAACACCTGGAAAGCACTAACTCATTACACACAGGCCATGGACAACCATTGGATGGCAACAGTCTTTCATCACTGCTGACCTGGCTGCACTTGAAACAGCAGCTCTAGAAGTAAAAGCTTCTGATCCAAATACAAACCCCCCACAACTGGAACAGCTAATGTTAAGAAACACTTGTTCAATTTTATATTTTTTAAAATTTTTTCTAAAGTGCCTTATGCCATAAGATTTTCCTCCCACTCATGGCAAACAGCCTACCTGCTTCTTATAATTTCCTGGATCTGTGCACGACCACAGGAAAACTTCTGCTAATCCTACCAGTCTCATGTTCTTTGGTGACTTTTATTCTAACTGCCAAACTAAGCAGTTTTCTCTTGGCACTCTCCACTGCTCCTTCCCCCCTCCATGTCCTTTGGTACTCTTTCCAATTCACAGTAACCAGCTTATCAGCTTCCAGCCTCGGCAGGGACCAGCTGCTTGTCAGATAATGGTGGCTGGTGCCGGTGGGTCACCCTGAAGCTGAAGATATTTCTCAGAGTTGTTTCATGTCACATTGAGCAGTAGGAAAGGGCACAACAGAAACCTCCTGACAGCCAAAAAAAACACAGCCAGTGAGCAAGCCATCACCAGTCCGAGGTGATCACATAGCATATACTCCTGCACAACACATCTATGGTAAGTGCATAGGATTAGCAAGAAGTCATTAAAACACAGAATTCCCATGCAACATCCCAGAGGGCTGACCACAAGAGCACTTTTAAGGTAGAACTATTAGTACTCTGTTCGTAGCGTCAGTGACAGCTATTTGGTTTAAGAATGCGACAGAGAAGATACCTTCATCTTCTGCAAAGCACCAAGCCTGCATCAATAGTATTAAGTAGGTAGTAACAATGGTGCTGAGATAAAGCAACTTTGGCTATGGGCAAGATGCAATCTATGTCTTCTATAAACACACCAGAATTTCACATACATAATGCATAGAAAATTATTTAGGCTTTAGAAAATAAATGAAATAACCATCATAACTGAAGGCAATAACTAGAAAGAGGCATGCAGTTTGAAATAACTGCCTTTTATTATCCATTCATAGCACAGCCTAGCACAACACATGAATTTATTACAGCTAAGAGATTATCAAAGTATGGTAAAAAGTGTCTCACAGGCAAACAGAAGATTAGCTAAAACTACTTAAAAGCTTGTTGAAGTTTTCCTTTGCTGATAAGTTTATAATAAATTTGGGCCTAAGTACCATACCTCAACACCCTTCCTCCGAGTTGACAACCCACAGATATTCTTCCAATTACCGATTTTAGAAACAACTCCACGAACTAAAGTCTTCACTGAATTTTCACTGACCAGAGAGACAGAGGAGAGGGAATTATCTCGCAGTGCCTGAGAGTAGCCCTGCTGCAGGGTGCAGTGGGGCTGACACGCTCCACCCCATGCCTTCACCTGCAGCTGCAGCCCCAGCAAGGGGGGAGCCCAGGCACCCCGGCAGCGGCCACGTGGAAGCTGGCATGCTCTCTTTGCCGGACTGCTGGACGCGTACGGTGGGGGCAAGCATGTGCAGCTGGGGGGTCTGGGATGGGTGGCAGCACTGGGCATAAGAGCAGTAGCCTTAAACCACCAGTGCACTCTTTACTGTTGGTTTCTTCTTTGCTTATCAGTTCTTACTTCAGCCAAAAATAACAACAGAACTCTTCGTGGTGGCACTCTGCTAGCCACGCCTCAGCTCCCACTTGACTACAGGTTCCCTGGATACTGGATGGAGGAAGAAGAGATGCAGGACTGACTGGACTACTAACATCTTGAAAAACATATAAAAATATTAAGAACATAATGAGTTATTTTTCTGCCTTTCTGAATACAGCAGGCCTTACTTCAAGGTTTAGAAATTCAATAACGTATTGTAGATGTGTAAGAAGTGCTACAAGTAGCTCTTTTACAGGTATGATTGATTTTTTTTTTTTCAGCAACATTATGTGCTTTGAACTCCGCTGGAGGGCTCTAATATTTATGGGCAACAAGATGACCTGAATAATTTTGTCCTTTCTGGTACCAGACAAGGGAACATCTTACATCTAGGGATTTTGATACATCTGGTTTGGGAAACATATCAAAAAATGGGTTTGTTGATTCAGGTCAACCTCTGTCACTACTTTCAGCAGGACTTTGGATATCACGTTCAGATAAGGCACCAGGAAGGCTTGGATCGTCTCCAGTCTTCTGCTGAAAGAACAATAATCAAGATATCACCCTGGGCTGACAAATGAAACTGGGAACAGATTGCTATCAGCCTAACAGGCAGCTCCTCTGACAGGTACAGGACTAGATTGACCTCACAGAGATGCAAGGTTTCTGGTTAGTAGAAATGCTTAAGTCATACTTTTCAGAACAGTAACATGAGCAACCACATTATCACCTAACTGGGGTGGATAGGTCAGGTGCCTTCTGAACTTCAGGACTTCACCTTGAACTGATAGCTATCTCCTACTGGGCTCTAAAGAGCTTATATTGACACAAGTAGGAAACTGCCTCTTCCACATTCGTCTGTGTCAGAGGGAGATTTTCCTGCTTCTGGTTCAGATGTCACAAGCAGGGAGAAAACAGGCTGCTCTGAAAGCCTCTAAATGTTCAAGCGATAAGATGGAGGAACCCCAGTTCACTTCATAAAGACACAGAGCGGTCAAGATAAGAAAGCTCTCCTGGTCTACAGGCTTTAGCTGTGAAAATTTCCTAAAAGGTCCAGGGAAAGGAGGTTAAAAAAGTTATGGAAAACAAGAGCAAGTCTCTTGAACAATTAATCAAAAAGCTTACTTATGCTTTGAAGAGCAGAGAGACAACTTGGACGTAATTACTGAACACTCTAATAGCAGATATCTTTCTGAACCACCTGCATGTCTCCGTGATGGAGTGACTTGCTATTTGATGCTACATTCAATTCCTACCCTGCCGTTTTAGCTTCCTCACTGAAATGAAAAATACCTTCCAATATCTGTACCAGATTTTGTGACTTCTTCCAGAGCCACCTCCAGTCATTCAGTTCTAGGGACAAGAAAGGGAAAAACGCAAAAAGCATGAAGAGTGATAAAGCACATGCTTCCTGTGCAGAAACTGCTGGGCAAGAAAGCTCAAGCACGAGAAGTACGTACACAGCCACAGCAAATCGCACACGCACTTGAAGTCTGGCAAGCAGCAGTCTCCGAAATGCAGTAGGAAAGCACTGCTGAAGTTGGAATGAAAGCTGCAAATGAATCCACTACAGAAGCTATATTCAGCATGCCCAATTGTTGAGTTATCAGTCGAACAGGAAGAAGGAAAACACAGTAAGAGTAATACAAGAAGAGACTAAGGTTTCCATTGGTGTCTCTTATCTAAGGAAATCACTGACCACATAAGAGAAAATCCCAAAATTTCAATTTAGTGACTTGCCCAGCATGAAAATCAAAGGCAGGTCCTAGATATGATGGACAATACTGGTCAAACTGTTTCTTTCTGCACAGCACTCGGTAAACAGAATCGCCACTACTGCGTTCTAACCTCCTGTCATGCAGCAACATTGAGTCAACAATCCGCTCTCATGGCTTAATGCTTTTGATGTTTACTTTGTGCTTTCTATAGTTCAAAAGAAAGCACTAATGCACCAGTCTTCTTACCAAATACAGTCTTAATCCCAGAATCCCAAGCCTTTTGCTGTTGGCCAGTTAAGTCTGTTAAGGCAAAAGGATTTGATCAAGCTTTACATAACAACATAGAAGTTAAATCCAGCAAATAGAGTTCTTTTTATCTGCACTGCTCAGACAGCTAAGAGGGGGGAAAAGTGAGAGGGAGAAAAAAAAAGGTAATGAACTTGGCTATGTAAAACAAAATAAGGAATTCAATTATTTCTCTTATTGCCACTTTGTCTTTTCAGTGAAAGTCTTCTAAAGAACTCAGATTTATTCTCCAATAAAGTCTCTGAGTGAGGCGGCTACAACTTTGCCCTAACTCAGAAGAACCGTGACATCCGCTGTGCTTATTTGCAAATCTGAGCAATGTTTCTTTTTCGTGTTCTTCCATCCTACCGTGTATTTATGAAGACAGAACATAGTTCATTGATTAGACACTTGCCTGATACTTGGTAGAGCTGGGTTCAAGTCTTTGTTTTGCCATTCATGTCTTCTGTGAGCTTAGCCCAACCAACCGTATTTCAGTGTGTTACAGCTCCCTGTCTCTGAAACTGGTTATCAGTGATGCTGATGTTGTCTTATGACACATTAACGTACAATCATGCAACACGCACGTTACACCAGTAATATGTAAAGACTGTGAGGTAGCAAAATAAAGGCAGAACAACTGTTTTAGATGGAAAGATTAATATACTTTCTCGAATATTAATTACATTTTCACACAAAACACTTCTATGCAGAAAAGAGCTACAACAGTGTTCTTCTTGTACCTAAGCCACACAGAATTCAAGCTGTGCCCTAACAAAGGTCTCAAATCATGTTTCAGCTTCACTCTATACTAATATCACAATTTTATGCTAGTACTATCACAATCATCTAAAAATATTATGCCAGTAAAGAGTACAAAGTTATACAAAAAGGGTGGAAGCATCCTGCTTTAACATGATGCTTCCAGTACAATCTGTTCATTGTAAGATGATTTTCAGTATCCTGTTCAAGAGGGAAGTGGCTAACACTGTCTCCAGCACAGAAAGCACAGTCTGGAGATCTGAGAGCTGAAGGGATGAGGACCAAGCCTTGGCAATCAGCACGCGTTTGCCTCAGCCCTGGGTGGGAGCAGTTACCTGCCTCCCAACTGGAAAAATGCCACAGAGCAGCTCTTCCCTGTGGCAGCACATAAAGGACAGACCACCTGCTGGTCTCTAAATCTTGTCTTCACTGCTCAGCTACTTCACAAGAAATGAGACACATCAGAAGTAATAATGTAAAACTGCTGAAAGACTGAAATTACAGTCACCTAAAAGGTTTTACACTCTAATAAAAACAATCATGTTGCTGACTAGTTTGGAAATATTATATATCAGATATTATGTTTGCTATGCAAGACAATTCTACACAACAAACTAAGAAATAGAGACAAGGAAAGGTAGAATGAGACACAGAAAAATGAAATTATTCACCTTGTTGACACTTAATATCCTGTGTTAAGTAGATTCTCCTATAATTCCAAAAATTAAAAAGTCACCCTTTATTAGACTTACATCCTACTATGAGCAGAAAGGAAAACTGTGGTGAAATTCAATACTGAAACACTTTTAACAAACATTGACTCCATCATGGCAAGTATATCTTGCTTTTGTGTTTAACAGTAGCCTACGAGCACCAGCTGAAACTGAGCTCCTATGTTACAGGCACATACGAGGGAACATTCTTTGTAAACCACAGATGTGATAGAAACACGGGCTCCAAGAAACACCGTATATTAACACATTTCACAGGTAAGAAACTGGAAGACAGACATTCTTAACATAGAGAATCTTTCAAGTTCTGTTTAGGCAGAAGTCTCTACCACCAGAAACAAATGACTGGACTACAAAAGGTCAGAAATTTCCAAGTAAAGCTTGACATGGTTCATTGCTCTAAACAAGTCAGACATACCGCTTCCACCAGTCTGTAATGTAAACCTAGCACACAGCCCACGCAACCACTTGTTACCCTATAGCTTCCCAGAGAGTTTCTGAAGTCTCATTTCCCTGTTTTTTTGAAAGAATGAGCAACAATGTCCTCAAATTAATGTCTTCCGTTCATGAACCCCTACTCGCCCAGCTGAAGTTCAAGATACCTCAGATAACGTTCTCTGGCACACAGAACACAGTGTCCATACTCAAGGTCCCCAAAGGCCCTTCCCACCACAACGATTCCAACTCCACTGCAAGGAGAGGCCTGATCACAGAGGAAGAGATGAGATGAGCCTTGGAAAGAAGATGTTATCCGAGGCAATAATGATTCCATTCATATTCAAGAGAAATGTATTGAGTAAGAGTCTCTACTCGTTACCAGAAATTAATGCAGGAGTTTCTAACTCTGGTTTTTGTCACAAAGAAGGGTGTGCAGCGTATCACAAAACCCAATGCCAGCATTTCCAGTGATCGCATTTACCACCTCCGCTGGGGACAGTGATACTCACTACTGCTAACAATGCCAAGGGGAGTACCTGGAAAAAAATTCTGAGACCTTGAGTTAAAACACTTGGTCCCTATGATGTAACTTTTTTTGATTCAAGGAGGAAAGTACTGGGAGACACAGAAATAATACCCTATTCCCATCTTAACGGTTTTGCCAGGCAAACCACACATCAGTATATCAAGAACTGCATTCTCACACTGACTTGTTCACTGACTTACTCCAATAGCCATTTATCAATCAAGAAATTTTGTTCTTTAAATACCTTCTAGATGAAAGTGTTCATCACCAATAGTGTCTCTGTAGCCTTCCTCAGATAAATCCTGTTAAAAGAAAAAAAAATTAACAACAAATATACTATACGCAAAGTGCTGAGGTGTTAAGAATACGTATTTATTATCACCGGGATTAACTTTAAACACTAACAAGAGCACAGAAGTTGGTTTCCAGGAAAGAAGTCAATCATTTTATTAGTCACAGTCAATGCATTTAGTGCTTTTTACAATGCTCTGGACATACTTTAAGACAAAAATTTAATGGAGATGAACGCATTGTACAGGGGGAAGAAAAAATAACTCTTCATATTCAAATCCTTTTACAAAGTAGATTTATATTTAGAATTTCAACACTCTGTCAATCAAGAAAGATAAAAAAACTCCAAATGGAAGTGACAAAGGAGAAATAAGCCTTTCACTACCCACAGAGGAATGTTATCACTTGGTTCCACCAACAAACAGAAAACTTTCATATGCCAGAGGTTACCCAAGAAAAGCAGATACCAGACTCTGAAGAGCTGCCTGATCCTTCAGTCCCAGAATTAATGAAATTTTGTCAGCCCCAGTATGTCTAGAGCAATACAGAAGCAGATGCCATAGATATGCAGATGATCTTATCTCAGACCCAAAAAATATTTCTCTAATGGTGCTGAAGCAGTAATAAAGGGCATCAGTGGGATCTGGAGCTAATCCCACTTACATCCTGAAGAGCATTCTTACTTTCTTATTAGCAGGACCCTTCCAGCTCCATCCCCCCGCCCCAGCTAAACCATAAGCAATGACAGCTGTCCTCACGTTTTGCCTTCTCCCATTCATTCCAACGGCTCCAGCATCACCATAACGTCATTGACCTTACATTATACTCTGGCTCTCTAGATTCTCCACAAACATTCTCTGCCACTGATAAACAGTTAGGGTGATAAAGAAGGATATGGTCCTAAAAAGCTGGCATGCGGCGCTCGTGACCGTTTTAACTTCACCTGCAAAAACACAGCAGGAAGACAGCGCCAGCATTCTCAGTATCAACCTGTGAATGGGAAGTTGACAGTATGGAGCTTTTTGCACAAGATAAGAATATGGAAATAACCTGTGAAATTCATGTCTGGTTGTATTCATTAGCTTTATCATCAAGCAGTTTTATCACGATAAAAGCAGTTAATGTCTTTTTCTTCAAAAGCTGGCAGCGGTTCTTCTCTGCCTTCCACATGCCCCAATGTTATTCTTTGAGACTAGTTATCAGAAAGTAACCGAGCCACAAAAGCATACCTTAGGAATTCTTCAGTATCAATTTCTGCAACAGCATTTTAAAACAGATTTCACAAACGCTACTGGATAGCTAGCCAAGAGCCCCTGCAAATATTGTTCTGTTCCTGAGCAGACACCCTGAAATAAAGCTAGAACTCACGGGCCAAATGGCTCTGAGAAATGCTGGCAGCCTGGCCTGGAACACTAGGATTCTGCACAGCACACTGTTGCTATAAAAGCTGTCAGTCTGGGTTTAGCTTTCCAACAAGCAAATCACAAGAACTATTATGTTTCCTTGAGTTTTTGTTCCAGTAAAAAAGGCCTCTTTTTCTAAGTATGTGCTGATTAATATCAACCATTACCTTACAAATTATGGAAGAAATGGACAGTGAACGAAAAGAAGCCATTAAATGTTGGCATAACTTATCATATTTCTGCAAGAACATGGTCTGTCCAGGGCCTTGTAAAAGTTAGTATACTTCTGTTTTATCAAATTCCCCCATGTCATCATTTTCCATGAAGCTCTGAAAGCACACCTCTGACTGCTCTCGAGGATAATGAGATGCATAGAAGTGACTACATAGGCACATATGGCACCTCTGTTCTCTCCCACAATGTTAAATATTTAATAACTTTTGTTTGTGGCTTTTTTTTTTCCCTAAACTCAAAATTCCTGCTCCCTCCTGTTCTCTCAGAAAAAAAAAAAAAAATTCTGTTAACCTGATCAGCAAATGTGCAATGAGTAGGTATGGTCTTACTTGTGATGTACCTCTGAGAAGAATACTATCTAGCTGGTAGCCTTCATCTCTTAAAATTTTAGCAAAGCAAGGAGTGCATGTGGGTATCAAATGTTGCCTGTTAAAATTATGTCATTAATCTCATCCTCTACAAAACCCACGAGTCATTAATTTTTATGATTTTTCAAAAGATCTCACTTAAAAATTAGCATATATTTGTTGATGTAAAATGTGCCATCAAGTAACTCAATGGAAGAGTGGAAGACAGAAGTGTAAAACAGCAGTGAAGCATCAATATTCATTAAGCTAGCTTCCTTATTTTCTTACTTATAATCACTACATGGGTCTTAAGTAAATATGTTCTATATTCCAGTCTAGTTTCACTCCTTCTTTAGCTCCTAGTTATTTAAGTTATAGTAACTTAATGCAAGCAAATTTCCAGTGTTTCCGCCTTAGAGCAAATAATGATAAATTACCAAATTCTAGAAAAGTGTTCTTATGATGTTGAACCATAATACAACTGTTAAATGCCAAATAAAGTGACAATCTATCCCGAAACTGTAAGAGTATTGTTTGAACATTTTAGTGACACATTTAAGCAGAATTCCTCAGCTCCCACTCAAATGTGTTCTTCTGTCTGTCTAAGATTATGACATGTATTACCTTTGATAGACAGGTGTGTATCTGCAAAAGGTGTGGGCAACTCCAAGATTTTACAGGAAAAAAATGAAGGGGGGAAAAAACCAAACTATATCATTCATCTTATTATCATTAACTTCTCTGTCAAAAAAACTGCAAAAGAGTTACCTGAATATTTTTAGCACCACTGAGACAGATGTCGCAACCTGGATAAATATCAAAATGCAGCTGCTTGAGAAAAGGATTCTGGACAGTGTACGCAAACTTGCACTGAACAGAAAAGTACAAAACCTGAGCAAGCATCAGAGAAAACAACCCTGAGCACAGCTCATACTGCATAATGGAGTATTATCCCAGTAACCTGTACAAATCGCCTGAATGTGACTAAAATAGCGCATCGACCCCCAGTGACCCAAACTCAGAAAAAGTGCTGGAGCAAAAGAGGAGAGTAAGCAGGTAAGGCACAACTTGCAGCTCAAGAAATTCTAGTGGGAAGTGAATGCCACAGCCAGGTAGGAAGACCTGGCCCTGAGGAGAGCCGTGCTGGAGCACAAAGGAAGCACAGGCTGGAGTGGATGAAGGCACCAGCCACGGCTCTGCTGTTTGACCAGGTTCTGCAGCGTGGGCCGCCCACACAGCTGCCGGAGCCCGGCCCACGGCAGGAGCGGTGGCTGAAAGAGCAAAAGCAATCATGTTTAGGTCATAGGTAGTTGTATATCACTGTCCTGACACCATATTTTAAATTACGACACTGCATTTTCAAACTGGAACACTGAGTCACGAAACAACCAAAACCAGATGTACCCTGTGAAATACTATACAAATGAGGTCAGCAAGCACTTGAAAGAATAAAGAAAAGAAACATTTACGTAGCAGGATTATTCCAGCATGCCATTCCTAGAGGTTGCTAAATAGGCACCCATCTAGAGTAAGTGTCTCTACCTCCCTGGGAGTTTCCCAGGTAAGGAAGTTGGCCTCCATCAGCTACCAACACAAATCAGACAATGACCAAGATTCAGACTCAAACATCGGCTTCAAAGCTCTGAACAGCTGGCTGCCAGCCCTGGCCAGAAAGGACCTTGTGTCCCATATATCCCATTCTGATAGGTGCTGCTGTACCCAGCTCAGATTTAAGAGGATGGGGGTGGAGAGAAGAGTTAATTAGCGCGACTCCCTCAGAAATGCTGCTGAGTATATACATACACCAGGAAGAAAAACAATCTTTAAAAGCTCCCACACCCCAGGGCTTCTATTCAGCTGGTTACAAGTCAGACAATTGTCACTCCCTTCCCACCTTTGCCATGGCATCAGTCTCCCAATGAATTCTAACTCGCCAGGAATTCTACTTTTTTTAACCCCAACCTCACACCTAACCATTCTGTGCAGTTTTCTTACTGATACGAGTCTCTGGAGACTCCCACTCTAGGGCTTCCAACTATTCATGAGCTATCTGAAAATGCTGCCATCCAAATCCTCACCCAGCGTTATGCCTACGTCGCTGTGTTCCTTCAATGCCCTTGCTGACTCCCTTTCTGCTTCTATGTTGCGGTTAAGCTCCTTGTCCTCACCTTCCAGGCTCTATGCAGTTGCATTTGTATTCGTGTCTCCTAGTGCTACATCCTAGCCCATATGCCAACAGATTCCTTTAATCTTGGTCACCACTATGACTCTTTCTACCTGTCCCGCCTCTGCCTTTTCATGTCACTCTCCACAACACCCAGCCAAAGCTACAGCACGTGGAGCGTTATTTTAGCAAGGCACATTTGGACTAACATGGTGTTAAATACAGTTTTGCTTTTGGTAAGTAGAGACAGCTACATCCATGGATGTACTAGATATATCAAAGGATAACCTTTGATTTAGGTAGCTTATCATGACAACAAGCACATTTTTACAGTTTAGACTCCTCTACTCCCTGTATTACATTGCAGTCAATACTGTGTTAATTAACATTTTTCTAAAAGGTATTGTTCTTCTCAAGTAGATACAAGTTGCTTTACCTCTCCTCCTTCAAACACCTCATTAGAATCCTTTGATCTGGCCTTTAAGATACTCAATTTTCCACATTTTTGGCACAAAATGTGCAGACATTTCCTGGTTTAGTGCAGTTCGTATGAAGGTGGTATATCCACCACTTTCCCCAAGTAAAACACATGCAAAACGACAAATTGTCAACCAAGAACACCTTCCTCCCTATTTTTAACCATTTGACTGAAACGTGGATTTTTTTCTCTTTATTCTCGTATTGATGCAATGAAGTTCCAGTACTTTTGGAAAGAGCAAAGTTGAAGAAACAAGTTTCACAACAGGACTGCAAGGGGTAAGATATGTGGTAACTCTAACATCTTGCGGAGTAGATTTTAGAATGGTTTTAAAGTAGCTGCCAACAAGAACACAATGTCACCTATGCACAAACTTCCATTCTTTATGCAGACAGAAAACAATCCCAAGAAACCGAGGTTCAAGACAATGAAGATGCCTTTTGGCCTTTCACACAACCGACTGAGGGCTCTGTCAACTGCCAAAGGGCTATTCGGAATGCTTCAGTCTCACTTGCAGGGAACAAGTCTCCAAAATAAGTCTGATTTTCATATGGCGAGTCCTTAGCACATTTTGAAAACCGAGTCTCTTCAAGATGTTTCAGGAAATCCATCCAAACCCCAAAGCAGTCATTATTATTGCTTGCCTTTATTTTTAATCTTGTCCAGACTTGAAGAGTTAAAAGACTTTTTTTAGAAAAAAAAAAAAAAGAAATGATGGGAGGAACCTAGCTCCCCTTTGGGTATCCGAAATTTCCCATGGACTAGAAACACAACCATGTGTAACTATGATCAACTCAAGCCTAGTCTTCACTACTAGGAAAACTATTCACACCTCAAATACTGGTACCATTTATTTTAGCATAACCCAGCTGAAAGTAGATATTCAGGTTTCCGAGGTGATCATCATTCTTTACAAATACAGTTTCACAGTCAGGCTTAAAAGTCGAAACAAAATAAGTAAAAATATAACAATTTAAACTGCTTATAGTCAGACATACTTGCAGATGACATTTTGCTAGGTTAGCAGCTTCCATGTATACAAACCCATGCAGTCAAATACACATAAAAGCAGACATTTGCGCACACAATTTTGTGTGATCACTACTTATAGGCAAAATATAAGAATATGTCTTGTGCATGCATTTGGTGCTTTCTGCATTTGGAACTGAAGCTTTCATATTAATACTCTCTTTAAAAAATGCTTGAAGATCCCCCTCGTAGGCTTTTTCAAACAGACCGTGTGCTTCTGTGTTGCAGTGTGCTATCTGGGACAAGAGCTTCCCTTCCTTCCCTGTTCATAAGCAGTCTATACACCTAGGGCCTTACACAGATAAAGTATACATTCCAAGCCTTACTATAATCAAAGTTGAAACCAGTCAAATACAATTAAGAATTAAAGCATATACCATATAAAACACACTACAGAGCAACACACATTTAGACCTTGGTTTAAGCCTAATGTTGTTTCTCCTACAGCATATTTTATCTTTCCTTCGGCAACCATGAGGTTCTACTTTTTCTCTTTTGAGTTTGCCATTCCAGACAATTTAACAATAAAGATAACTCACCAGGATTCAACTTTCTCTGAAGAATGTGAAAAGCAGCTCTCACTTGGAGAAGAAGTCAAGGTGACTTCAACTTTTAGACTAACACTAAAATACACATTGCAACTGCAATAATGCAGTTTGCTAAGCAGAAGCAGCATCCTCAACTTCTACAGTGTTTTCTTTCTCTGAAATAAGAACCTGGTGCTCTGTGATCCATTACAGATGAGTTTTTCTTCCTCCACCATGCGTGGAAGCTTCTCTCAGATAAAATTTCTTCATAACATAATCACAGCAGGTAAAGTTGTTAAGAAAACAGATTTCTAAGATCTCTGATAGATGATCTTGGGTGGGTTTAGCTGCTGCGGTTTACGATTTTACTGCCTTTATCTGACACGATGCCCTCTATGTCCAAAGTTACGGTCCTTCTAACAGAGATAGCGGAACGTGATGGGTATAGCACAACAGACACTGAAATTTGTCCTTTGGTACCTTAGCACAAAGTTCACACTAATATAGCAGCTCAAAAACTATGATGGTGAAGCGCACAAATGCATTCAGCTCGGCTGCCTCTGCTCTAGGAGCAGTAACTCCCAGCCATAATAATATGGTAATAGTGTTTGAAACTACTGCATCTATATCCACCAGTTTGACAGAATTGGACCCCCTGCAGTGTCATCTCACAGAAGGTGACTGTAGAGCAATTCCAGCCTTTGGTAAAATACTGTGAAGATTAAGACATGATAACCAAAACCCCTCAATCTCCAGTCACAAAGGATCATAGACTATTACAGGCTTATGAAGCAAAAAATACCGCCAATATCTTTATATTCCTGCTACAGACCCTCAACTGGGTACAAGGAGCAGTTGTATGATATGCTTTTAGGCATATCCCATCCATAGGAACACAACATGAGGCGGCTGAGGAAGTGAAAGTGCAAAACAGATGGACACTTACACAAAAGCCTTCATGATGGACATCTGAATAAGTAAGAAAGGAAATGTGGTACTTTTTGCTCCAGATCGCTTGCAACATGCAGCTGAACCTCTTCTGTCCCAATTCAACTCCTGGACCAGGCTTTCCAACAGGATAAAACACAAATCCTTTCTTCCTTCTTCTGATACATTTCTTTTCTCCAGCCCATGCAAACTGGGTAGTGGCAATACTGAAACATGCTCTTTGCAGGTAGGGTTTTCATCTCTACTGCAGTGGGTAAACGAGCATCCTCTTTTAGTGGTCAGTCACTGCAATGTGGATTCAACAAATGCTACCAACCTGCTCCTTTAACTCGAATTGTAAGATTCCTGTGTGCTGTGGAAGGTAAACATGCTAGTAGATATATAGCTATTTATATCCTGTATACAAAAAAAAAATCTATAGAAGAAAAAAACCCCACAGCAATAATAGCTTAAAATACTATGGACTTGCTTAATATTACTTGTTGCTAGCAAAAAAGCATCAACAGATAAAACTATCCAATGTACATTAAGACCTGTAGATAGTCAGAAGATCCATTTAGGGGACAGTTTTGTTTAGATCATTCCAGTTTCAAGACAGAACATTACTGTTTCTATGATGTTTTCATCCTGGATTTCATAGATCTTTAGAAACTCTTGCTAGGTGTTGCAAGGTGACATCTTCCATTAACACTGTTATTGGAATTCCGGAATTATTATGGCTTCTATCTTTTAAGGTGATAGGGTGAGACACAGTTTTTCAAGCACTTCTGCCAGCTAAGAGATAATACAATTTTAAGCAACTGTATGAATAGACTTATGGATTCAGCAGTTACCTTCCAACTGAAGGGTCCAAACATCCCCAGCTAAAAAAGATCATCAGATTTTGAGACAAAATAGGACTGAAACAAGAAATGACTGCTTTTCGCTATATTTAAATTCACTTTGAAGCTACTTCAGAAGGATGAATGAACAGATTCAGCTGTTTACCTTTGTTCTTTTAGCCATCCTCTAATCTCTTTGCTGATTGCAAAATCAATTGTCCCAGGTCCCCCAAGATCTTACCTTCAACATGGATTATACTGATGAACAAGTCTAAGGACACAAATGAAAGAAGACAAATCTTCATCTACCTTCTAGCCTGGAGAAGCTCAATAACTCCTCCAAATTACTTATTTTGGGTTTCTTCACCAGAGCAGACAGATGGGTGTAGCTACATAATAAATCTGATTTTCTGTTCAACTTCCTTTCATGATAGATTTGGTTACCAAGAAACTCTTTAACAAACAGACTTAAGTGTACTGAGGTGATTTTATCCAGGCATACGCTGAGAAACAAGCATGCAGAAAATGGCTACAGAGCTTGACTACAGAATAACTTGCTCCTTCAGATGTGATCACTGAAATGAAGGGTACTTTTTCCACCGACTTCTGTGATCATTACAGCTTTAACATACTGCATTCTGAACCTTTCTTGTGATAATAGCCTGTGTCTTCCGACATGGCTCAGGTTTTCATACAGCACACTGGCTTAAAGCTCCCCTAGAATGATAATCAATGCTCTTCTATTATGTTTATAGCTCCAAGTCTTTTCCTGCTAATGGATGACGTATATTTATGCAGCTGGAAGAAACCTGGATTCAATAACTGCTCCACCACAGACTCACTGTGTGGTGTAGGGTAAGTTACTTCAATTTCTCTGTGCCTTCGTTTTTCATCTGTAAAATGGAATTCTTGATGCCCACCTTTGCAAAGAGCTCTGAATCCTCAGGACGAAAACATCCCCTGCTAAATAATATCACCTTGTTAGGAAGCACAGGTGTGTGACCCCGGACACATATGCTAATGTTGATCCATAAATCTGTCAACAGAAGGTGCTGGCAAAACAGATGGTTCGCATTCCTTTTCAAACCACCTCTTTGTCCCCAAAGCCCAGGTATGTCAACTAATCATTTTATAACTGGTCAGGGTTTTAATGGGCCAGGAAGTCACAGTGAAGCACAATGTTACCAGCATTATGGCTGAAAACAGAGCCAACAAGAGGAACAGAAAAATGTACAGGCTTCTTTTACCCTTCTCCTCTGCTCCTGGCACGTAGGACAAACACTGCAAGGCTCTGCAGAAAAAGATAAAAGAAAAAGCAGAACCCGTCCCCATACTTTCCTGTAGGTAGTACAGCATCAGTGGTCTTGCCTGAATGAATGCTGATTGATGCTGCGTACATAGAAACAGACACGTTTTTTAATTACAGGCAATAAAAAAACACAGACACACACCATTTAAAAACCTGATTTAGATGAACAGTTGCATATTGACCCACAGGGTCAGGAGGATTACAAGCAAACATAAAAGTTTGCTTCTAAACATTTCTTTATTATTTTTGTACTTAAGAGTTACTTCTGTTATTAGGAATTTCGGCTCCCCATCTCGATAGCTGAAAACTGAGCATATGGCGTTTTCCTTGAAAAGGTTACTGTAGCAACAAGGGCTGTGGCAGGATTTACGGGGCAAGCTGGGCAGGCGGGTGGGAAGGCAGCGCAGGCAGGGCGGCCAGTACAGGCCCGTCTGCCACGCACATTCCCATAAAAGGAACGGCAGGGCCAGAGGACCACATCAAAGCCGCGGAGTTGAACAGATTTCCCCTTCCCCTCCCCCCGAGTCTGCGAGACGGAGACTTCGTACTCCCGAATTTAATATCTTTCTCTTCCCTCCCCCCACCAGCCCCTTTGTCTGCATCTCTGTTCTCTAAGAGCTAACAGATGTCGATGCCATATAGTTTCAAAGAACACTTTTGATGCCCACATAACTCATTACAACTAATATATTCCAAGAATGCTTGTAGCTCAGGAAACACTAGGGTGAAAAAACAGAGGAGAGGGGGCAAATGGCTACGCTGAATAACCCTTGAGAGAAAATAAATAGTTCACTTCAAAGTCTTCAGGGAATTCTTTAACAAGCTCTTTCTTCCGCAAAACACAGAACAAATTCAGCTGAGCCGAGAATTCCCAAAGGAAAAAAATAAAACCAAACCCCATACAAACGGCAAAGCAGGGGGAAGAATCAGAGAGGTCGGCAGCTCGCCCAGCAACAAAGCACAGCGTTCTCGAGGTTGGCTATTCCCAAGCAACCTGCGCTGTGCCAGGGCACAAAAGCACCGCTGAAAAGCAGAGACTGTCAACAATAACAATACAGAGAGCCCTAAAAAAAGCTAACCCTGTCCCTCTGCACGGAGTGAATGCAGGCAGCATGAGGTTGCTCAATTCACGGAGCACTTGAATTCGGCCTTACAACACACGCAGGAGGACACGTCACGAATGTCCCAATTACAGAGAAGAAACATTTGCTCATTTAGCGGAGGCAGGTGATTGCATTTTTCAGGGCAGGCAGGTCCACGTCCTCGGCCTTTTTCTAGGGTTACATCTAGGATGCAACCCTTCATAAATTTTTCTAGCAGGTCTCCTCCACTCCCCTGCTGCTTCAGCCCCCAGCTGCATCCTCCCTTCCCTTTGGTGAGAAGCCCCACAGGAGTCACCGGGGGTCGGTAGGGAGAAGGGCTGAGAAAAGGGGGGAGGGCGAGCATGCGATTACACCAATTTCCACAGCAGGCGGATCAGATTGCATCATTGTACACAACTTGGGGCCCGCTCTTTCATCCTTGATGCAGGCAAATTTCCTATAGAAATCGGTGGGAGACTCGCCTGTGCGAGGACTGCAGAATCGGGTATTCTGTGATCACAGAATTAGGCAGCGGTGGGAAGCCACACCTGGCAGCACTTCTCTCAGTGGTGCTCTGCCCTCCGTCAGGATGGACAGCAAAGCAAAATAAATGGAAATATAACAACGATGTTAAATTCCTTTTCCCCCTCATACACAAACTCCTAAACATCCACCACTGCAGTTATTGTCTCTATAAAATTCCTACCA
>Ga0065711_1028720_pt1 | contig 39544 bp, 22 predicted proteins | sample Hoacrofraction12_FD_59098 | JGI IMG/M metagenome (GOLD analysis project Ga0065711, IMG submission 59098) | Hoatzin crop microbial communities from Cojedes, Venezuela - Epithelial fraction 12 v2 (version 2) | ecosystem: Host-associated > Birds > Digestive system > Esophagus > Crop | place... | reverse complement strand
TCCTTGTTTGTTAACACGAGGTCCAGCAGCGCGCCTTTCCTTGTTGGTTCCTCCACCACTTGCATCAGAAAGTTATCACCGATGCTCTGTAGGAACCTCCTGGATTGCGCCTGCCTAGCTGTATGGTCTAAGCAGATAGAGAAGCCTTTGAAGACAGCCAAAGGGAAGGTTGAACTGGCAGAAGAGTTGGCTTGAGAAACTCTTTTCCAACAAGCTGGCATTTCCCAATGGGAATTCATTTCATAAGGAAGTTCTTGATCACCCCCTGTAACATATACACTGAGGCTTTGCACATGTACATTTAAGGAAAAATGAGCTTTGATTAGCTGCAGGGAGCATCACCGTGCCAGACCCTACCAGCTGTTTGATGGCCAAGAATCTACCACCAAAAGCAAATGCTGACAGTGGGGTGTGTAATGAGTCTGGAGCAGGGATCCACAACTGCCCATGCTCTCTTGCTAGTGCAGGTGCCATGGTTTGATGAGTTAAGAAGCTGGGCTGACCAGTGTTGTCCATTAGGAACCTAATACGTTCTGGAAGAGTTATCACACAGCTGGTAGCAGCCTCTGAAATTTTCAATAAAAAAGGCGTTTGCCGAATAAAAAGGAAATGACTACGTGGCTAGTCATCTAGTTCCTGTTTAAACTAGATTAGCTGCACCTGGATGTTTCCAGATATAAGGTGCATTTCTTCCTGATGCTATTAATTGCCCAAATGTAGCCCAAGACAGAAAATAAGACTGAAACATCAGAATCATTACATTTGCTGCCTGAAAAGAAACGGTCATTTACAAACTATCTAGCGAAGAGGACACATTTAGCAGCACCTGACATCCTGCTGCTATACTTTATACTAGACAACAAGAGTTCTAATCCCCCTTATTTCTTGTTTAATCGCTTTTATATTTATTTTTATACTTTTGTTTCTTTCTTTTTCCTCTCAAAGGGCTAAGATAAGCATACTCAACAGATGTATTTTTAGCTTAGGCCTCTGATCGCATTCCTGCAGGACAAAGGAATTGTAGATCTGCTTGCAAATATTATGTTACTTCTTTTAGTTGTCTTTATGCAATTTTGGATTAGGCTTTCAGTATCTACCTGCAGGGAATACATGCTGAGCCATAAAAGCCTATTACAGCAGTGACTGGTGAGGCACTAAAAATACCTTAGTCTGAAACAGCTTGTTTCAGCTCTTTATCAGGCACTGAGAAAAGTATGGTGCATAATATCTTACAGGAGAAGGATGATTTCCAGAGGACAGACACAATACCTCTTGAAGTGATAGAAGGAGAAAAAAGAGAGTACGACAAGCTAAACACTGGATGTTCGCTTCCATAAAAGAGGAAACTCTTCACAAAGCAACTCTGTGTAGTTTAGAGAAGCTACCCTGGAAAAAAGTAGCCCCAGTGCAAGGCTTTTGTCCACAAACTTGGTCTGCACTGGCCATTGTGCTTTTATTCCTTTCTCTAATTCAGCTTCAGATTTCCTCTTCCTCCCTCTGTCTCTCATCACTTCATCTCTCCTTAATTTCTCAGACATGATTTCCGATTTCTCATCTGTTCTTCTCTCTCCCCTTTTGATCCTCTCTCCTACTGACGTGATGCATCAGTGATTAATTAAGCAACAGTCTTCAGCCTTGATTCATTTGTCCTTCTCTCCCATGATAAGACCTTCCCTTCTAACTCTGGTACCTGTTTGCCTTACTTCTGCTCCCACCCTGTAGACTAGACTGTCTTCCTCCACATGAATTTCACTTCATCTATTTTATTTCAGCCATCTTCTGTGTATCTCTGGTTCTCTAATTTAGCTCACAGTTGAGCCAACATCAACAGTTCAACATATTTTTACTTCTTAGACCTACTCACAAGCAGTCCTGCTTCCTGAAACACTGCTGGGGTTTTCTGACTCTTCCTTGCGAGCCGCAAACCCAGGGAGCTCTTTCATAACACAGAACTGTTGTAGGTTTACTTTGGTCCACTGTTTACTGATTGTCCATGTCTATGTATGAGTATTGATACGACGTATGGTCATAGTGTCACCATTACAAATGACTCATGCCTTTAGGCCTTAGCCTTTCAGGAATTACACTAACTCCTAGTCAGTTCAAGTGTAGATACAACTCAAGATCACAGTTGTCGATTCGTGAGATGAAACTCAGAGTGTTTCTGTTGTTAAAAATGAAACAAAGCAATATTTAGAGATTTTTAAAGAGAAAACCACTCATGCCTCTCTATAATTACCAATTCAGGTCTCAAACTTGGGTTGTGAACACGATTAAGTGTGAGTCTATCTACCTTTTCTTGCAATTATTCCTTCCAGAAGTCAAGCAGTGGATATAAAATACCACCAGCCATGAAGATCAATAATTCTGATACAGCAACATTTTTACCTGTCATTACACTGTGTGACATGATTTAAACCTGAATTTTTGGCTAAGCAGAAATTATTCTCCTCATTTTGTCCTCTAGTCTGATGTTCCTACACTTCACAGGCAATGCATCATGCAGCTGATTTTTCACAAAATAATGCAGCTAGCATGGACAGTTAGCAACAGCAAAAGGGATATCTCATGTGTTGACTGTAATAATTATTTAGAAAGACTGAGTTTTAAACAGTCTAAATTGATAAGCTCTATGGGGCTGTTGCTCTAGCACATGCCAGGCCTCCCACAGAGAAAAGAGCAGGTTCTATAATTGACATATTATTATTAGTTTTTATTAATAATCTTTATTTGTCCAAGTATTTATGCTCAGGAAGGTGTCTGGGAGATACGGCAGCCCAAGGTCTGTGTGCTGCTGCATTTCCCCAGGGCTTGAGGCCTGAGCCGCTGCAGACAGTGACTTCTGGTCGCTCCCTCTCGGTCAGCCCAGAGCCTCTCCTAGCTCTCACCCTGAGTAACATCCAGCTGCACTTGAGTTAGCAGGAGTTCCATGGAAGAGGAATCCCTGAGCATCCCTGAGCACCCACCACAGCACACTATTACAGACATGCTCATATGCTGAGGAGAGGCATTAAGCAACTTGTCCTTTGGATATTGCTGAAAGCCCCTGTAGATGGTGACTGACCCTGGAGTGAAAAAAAGAACAATAATATGAGGTGCAAGAGTTTTTAAATGCTCCAGCTTGCATGAACTGGAAGCAATTAAAAATCACAAGAAAGGAAATGCCAGAGACCCTCGCAAGGTCTACACAAAGTTCAGACTATACAAGCTAAACATTGTGCAACACCAGCAGCATGTTCAGTATATCTTATTTGAATGAAGTGTAAATAGAGTTAGTTAATTTATCGAGTGGAGTCTTCCTTCTCTGTTATGGTTATGTGGAAACATCTTGTTTTCTTTTGAAATCCCCTGTTTGCAACCATCCTTCCCTCTTCCAAGAAGCAGTCCCTGAATAAAGACATGTGCCATCGAGCAGCTCTATAGAAGGCATCTTTCTTTAATACAATAAACCTGTTACATGGTGTTAGCATGGGGCAACAGTGGAAGCTCTGGTAACAGTAAGTAAGTTTTATATTATCCATGAAAGAGCTGAGTAAAAAGCAGGGCCTCAGGCTCCATTGTTCCTGCTTATAAGGTAACAACTCCAGAGCCATTTATTTTTAATGCGCCTTCTAACTGAAGCAAGTGGAAAATCAAATTTGTGGGTTTTTGGTGAGCATCACAACTGAAAAAATAAGCCAGAAAAGGAACTGACTGGCTCTCTGCCATCGGTCCAGAAGTCCGAAGTATTATACAGTCCTTAACAAAATGTCTGAAGAAGCAAAGAAATTGCATAATACTTAAGAAGTTTGATAAATATTTTATATCCTCCTTAAACACTCCTCCTAAATTGTAAGTCTGACACCTATGAACACAGCTACAGCAGGCTGGAAAGTCAGCAGCATCCAGAGCAGCAACAGATTTGGCAGCGTCCTGCTAAACTCAATGACAACAATGACTGTTATAATAATCTGAGGTCAACATTAAATAATAGCCATTGCCACAGGACCACAATGAACCTCCTAAAAATGACCAATTTGTCCTCAGCATTATGATCCATGCATCTAATGTGGAGATATCTGCAGCAATCCATGCGCTGAATCTCACATGCAACAGCTTTCATTAAAAAAAACATTCCTATGAACGCATATGTTGTGTGGGGTTTAGTCTGACCTCCATGACACACCTCTTCCAGTACATGTACTTGCAACTGATGCTTAAGTGAGTCATTGGACACTTAGTTCTGTTTAACTGCGACACTAAGGCTGTCATCATTCATCCTCAGGAAATCTCTGTGAGCCTGTTTTGGCTCATCTCAAGCTTTGCCCATGGATTGGATATTATTTATCTGATAAGGGGCTCCTGAACACTACAAAAACAGTGAGTGAACTGCTGCAGTACAAAATAGGACAATATCTGTACAGGTCAAAGACCTTGAGTGAAATTTGCTGAACTATTGCATAAGTGAAAAATTTGCCCTTGATCAGAAGCTGACCAAGGTCAAATCTCAAGCTACAGGGTTCAAACGAGTCGAGGAATTCCCAAGATGTTTATTGGGCTGGGAAACCTGCCTACACGCTCGAGGGTAAACGGGTTCCTTCTGCTCCCTGAGCTCTGCTTTCAGGAATACTATCAAAAATGACTTTGTTACAACCTGCCAAGCAGTGCTAATGCACGGTCACTGTGTCAAAGCCTTCCTGCAGAGATATACTTCTAACTAGCTGAGTCCTTTCAGGACTCAGGAATTCTGAATTTGAGTGTGTACCCTTTGCATGGCTCCGGAAGGAGGAGGATATGTCAAAACTACAAGTCATACCTGGTCAAGAAACTAAAATCTTGAAAAATATTACTGCCAGTTCAGGGTTTTGGTAAATCCTTCTGTTTCAGAAACCATCTTACCATATCCTTTGTACTATTCAAGAAGCTGTCTTGAGAATTACAATTTACTTTTGTGAAAATCTCCAGAGGCTATCGTCGAGTCTAAGCTGGCAAGTAACCAGACATTTTGTCCTAGATCTTTTGATCACCATCACACACTATGTCCATTGTTCCATTCTTGCAAACCTTAACGGCTTGCAGTGAAGACCTTCAGTGAATGCCCTTGGCAGGAACTGACTTATTTTAACTGAATTGGTCAATGTTATCACTAGTGTCTGGCCACTTTTCAAGTGTGGCTAGCTCAGAAGACCACAAGTGAACATTTGTAAACACTTATCAACCACATGAAATATTTTCAGGATAAGATAACCCACAAGAATGCATACTAACCTTTTTGAGTTTTCTTCTGATTGTTTGGTTTGTTTTAAGCATGTCTTGTGGAGCTCCATTTAACCAGAGATCAATGACTTCCCTGAAAATGCAGTGGAAGATGAACAAGACAACATGGACAGTTGACCTGGCATTGCTGGCAAACTGTACTACATTTCTTGTAATGGTTTCAGCCTACCTAAAGTACTGGTGCCTGTGAACAACAGTTCTAATAAGACCATTACAGACCACACTTTCAATAACCACAATTCCCAAGAAAAGGAAGGAAACAATTGAGACCAAAAAAGAAAAATGCCAGAACTTCCTGAACTCTGAGCCAGTCAGTCTGCAGCATTGACATGTACGCATGCACTGGTCAATGAGATGCTCTTATCTCTGATATTGTCTTCTGCTGACTTACCATATTCTCCATAGAAACTTTGGGTTACGATGCTTTCCATCAATCAGCTCAGGGGACAATCCAAAATACTGAGGACAAATCCAGTGATACATTGAGGCTAGCTCCTTGTTTGAGCTCTGAAGCCAGCTTTTCCTGCAGCACTTCAGTGAAAAATGCTTGTTTATGTTTTTCCTGCTATAAGCAGGAAAGTGATCATCTGGGAGACTGAATCTTGACAGCTATAATTAATTACCTTCAAGTTGTAGGCAATTAAAGATGTAGATTCTTAACTCTTAAGTAAGCTAACGAGGAGATATATTGTAAGGCACACTGCATCAAAGTAGTGTAAACTACTAGTCTGGGAGAAAAGAGGAGAAGATAAGACCTATGTTGCTACTTATCCACCTTATCAGTAGAGGTTATCTAAGCAAAAAGGAGGGAAACACTGCAGGAACGCTGTGTTAAAAATCAAGGAGCTGAAAATGCAAGACTAGAATGAATATTGTGTCAAGGAATCATTTTTGTCCTTAGTTATGTAAGACAGCCTGGAAAGATCATGTTGGGGTGAAGTCTCTTCCAGGATGATGCGCTCCAGGTCTTCTGACTCTATCAGAGAAAAAGAGAAAGGGTTTCTTTCAACTTGAGGAATGATCTTGCACCAAACCATCTGTTTTCTTTCTTTGACCTCTTCATTAAGTGGTGGAATTTTAAATTAGTAAAAATAAGACTGAAAACTGTGTCTATATTTGTCTCACCTTACTGCAGAACTTTCACAAAGATTCCAGTACTGTACACACGACATAGACACTATGTATCTGGCAAAACTGAGATGACAGTCTGTCTCACAATCCCTTAAGGGCAAGTTAAAAAAAAAATGCAGAAGTCTAAAGCATTGTTCAGACAAAAGATTTGAAGGTTCAAGACAGTGATTCAGGAAGAAAAAGTCTTGCCCCACAATTCTGATGCCCGAGATTCTTTCTGTACCTAAGTCTTATCCAGAAAACTTTTTTGGGTGCCAAATGCTGTGCTGTCACAAATGGCCAGAGGTACTTCTTTCTTGACCTGAACATCTGATATGAACCCATTTCCCCTCTAAGATTCCTTGGGACCCACAAAAGAGACGTGTCTCCTAGGAGACCCATCTGGAGGCCTGATCTGCACATATTGCACACACACTGAGTTTAATGAAATAGCAGCAGTAACCGCCATTAACAGCAGTGGCAGCAGTAACTGATCAATGTTTACACAATACCTTAGCTATTAGGGCAGTTGCCAAGTAAAGAGGAGGCTGAAGACACAGTTCCACATCCCAGCCTGCTTTTAACCACTCAGCTGTTATCAAAGAGACAGAAGACAGCCTGGTTTGTCTTTTGGAAGGATTCAGCCACTCGGTGTATCTGAAAGGGTGGGCATCCAACAGGACAGTCTGACCAGAGCACAGGCAGGCATCCCCTTACCCAGTGCCTGGCTACTGTGATTCTTGTTCTGAGGTGCCCGGTGGTGCCCAGCTGGGCTCTGGGGTGTGTGGGATCCCCGAGGAGCTGGGAGCCTTCACTTTGGGTGCTGCAGCGATGGGTGACAGCCTTCAGCTCCAGTCTGGGAGGTGCCTCCAGGATCCCCTTGTAGAGGGACCGCTCCATGGCATCCTGCCAGTGAGTTACTGGGGGATGGCACCCTGGGGCTGAGGTGGCTCAGCGGGGGATGCCCCAGGTGAAAGCTGTCAGACTGTGGCATCTTTTTGCCTGCAATGTTTTTTCCTTTTTATGATCACTACAAGAACATGTGGTTTCACAGCCTCTCAGATACAGTGTGCTGAGAACGGCCGTGCCTGGATGCTGCGGTACCACAAAGGACAATTCTGCACCAGCAGGAGATATGACAAAAGTCTTGGGGTTTCTTGGGCTAGCTGAACTGTGCTGCCAGAAACAACATGCCTGTGAAAGCCCTGGCGGAATTAGTGTGTCAGAAACCGTGGCATTTTCAATATTTCTGATTACAAAAAAAAAATACTTGGAGGAAATAATACAGAAATTGCCAAATATTTAAGGCTGAGTCATGTTTCCATAAAAGTCAATGGGAGATTTGCCACAGACTTTTAAAAGACAAGGATTCGACTCTAAATAGCTCATTTATGAGGAACAAGTGATATTTTAATGTACCAGTATTTTTCCAAACTGTTTTAGGAAAATTATTAATAACTGAAGAAATCTGAAAAAAACCTGAAACCTTGAAAAATGCTCAATTACCATAGCAACGCCTGTCTTACTGTCAAATATCATAACTCCAGAGAGACACAGAGCTGCCATGACCAGACAGTTTCTTTTAAAATTTCCTGATTCCTAAAATCAAAAATTGTACTGTATAATCCTCTTTAAACACAATAACAAAAACAGCTTCTCTAGGCATTAGTCACAGTCTGTCAAAGATTTCCACACCTTTCAATACACAAAGGGAGATCACCTTTGCTTAAAACTTATAAAGACCTTTTTGTTACAAAGTGAAATACGTAATTGAGTTAAATAATGAATGATACTGTAAGACCTGTAGGGAATCTTTCCTTCCATGACTCAGTCTCACTGAGAGAGGCAAACTGTCTGAATCTTCTCAATATTAAAATCCTACACACTTGCACTGAATGACATTGACTTGCTGCACAGTACATAAATATTAGGAGCCCCCCAAAAAGCATAAAAAGAAATTAATTTATCATAGTGTTGTTAACAATGAACTTGTCTTGGTTATATTAGATTAGATATATATATAGATTCAAAAGCTGATGACCTGCCTCTGAAACCTCTGTGTGGCCTCAATTTACCAAAATACCTGATAATTATAAATGCACAAAAATATTATTGGTATGCTAAAAGATATCAACCTCTCAAAGTAAAAAGACTATCTCTGACCTGAGCAGGCTTTGGATCAGACTTTAAAATCGCTGAGCTGGAGGATTTGTGGCCAATGGGGGCGAGGCAGACAGAGAGGAATAGTGCTGGGCAGCACATCGCTGCTCCTGAGAAAGTGTCCTGTTCCTCCATCCCTTCCTCCACCCAGTGATCCCTTGGAAAACGGATGCAGCAGCAGGTACCTTTGTGTTATTACCAAAATCTGTTATGAATGTTCTTATCCTAACAAATTTAGAAGATAATTTTAAGTGGTCAGATCCATTGCAGAGGACAAGGTCCACACATTCACGGTCTTAACACTGTTCTCTTACAACTGCTGACAGTTATTTTAAGTCACTGAAATTTTGTCAGCTTGGAGCAATTTTGGCACATATGAATGAAATCTTTGAGAAGATGACGGAAAAACCTGACATATGCGTATCTGTTTGCCAGCATGAGTTCCACCAAAGTTAAGGACATTCAGGCTGCAGGTGACAGCAGAGGGTGGAGGTGGCGGGCCAGCTCAGTGGGAGCAGTGCAGCCATGACACAGCAGGGACACATTTGCACAGTGTAGTCTTCAAATTCAATTTTTCCCAGTTATTTTTGACTGCTGAGGAGCAGAGACCCTATTACAACAAAAGCATCTCCTGACAGGCATGAAGTACCTTAGGGAACAATAATACAACTTTGCGGAGGATGCAAGATGTTTTACTTCATTTCTGGTTATTTATAGCTCACTTGAACATTTTGACAATTGCAAACAATTCTGTAAACTAGCTATTTAAGCACCCTGCTGAATATATCCCAACAGGAACTTGAGGGCTTTATTAATTTTCTAGCCAGAGAGAAATATACATGTGATTCACTAGAGAATGTGGCAAAACAAATCAGCCACTGAATTTTTAAACTTTCACTTCGTATAAATGCTCTTTTAATTTAGACTGTTGCCCCAATTGCCCCTTTGCGCTTCATGTGCAAGTCAATCATTTTACATGCAAAAAAAAAAAACAACAAATCCCTCACTTAACATTTTAGCATAAGAAGTTGCAATGCCTCGTACTGGAACATTGCTTCATTTAAAATCTAAGGTCTCCTGAGCACTGGGTTAAAAAGGAATAACTTTTTGGATGGATGACTTCATAGCACCAGCTTCACCACACTACAGGAAAACTTCTATTCAGCCATTACTGTCACCAAGGAAATTGAAGTTAATTCTAGCTACCACCTTCTCAGATACAGACTTCTGGTAAAAAATGTATAGCCTATTTTGGAAACCTCTGTAAATATCTCTAATGACTTTTGCTGCTTCCTAGATCAATTTCCTGACTAGCACACTCCACATAGCCTAAATTAAAATATGTTTGATATTATGTGTCATTAGTAAGTGAGCACTCTTACCTTTTTAGATACAAGACATCTTTACATCATTTGCATTTGAAAGGGATGAGTAATTTTCAGCTTTGAGAGAATTTAAACCACATCATTTCTGCATAATTTTGCATTCCACTTAAAAATTCTCTCTCTTCTGCCATACCTTTCATATCCTTTTATGCTTAGGTTTCCCGGTATCTCTTGCCCTGCCAGTTTGTCCATATCTCTCATGAGTACTGCTTTGGAACTCCCAGAAGGAAGATGAAAGCTCAGTCCTGCTCTGTTTTTCTTCAAATCACTTCACCAGTGTCTGTTGGGGATTACCCATGGAAAATAATTTAAGAAAATATTTTATTTACTACATAAAAGGCAAAGTAAAAATAAGATTTATCTTGTACCTGATTAATAGTTGTGCTAACTTAGCATTAGACATTTCTCTTTTAATCAGATACTCATCCCCCATCTTATATGAAGCTCCATGCAAGTCTGTTTCCACATGGAGCAAACGAAAAAAAGGTGTCCCAGACCTTCTCCTGCCCATTTTAGCTTTTGTAGCAGATTCATTGTCTGCTTCTTCTTCACCAATAGAAAACACTGAAAAAAATAGAAGTCATCTCTTCTGTGCGGGTAAATAAAAACTACTCTTGAAGAAGGATTACAAGTCATCTTATGTGCCTTTTACTAGTGTTGTCAGTGCAAGGATGTTCTCTGTGCTATGTACAGGATCTAGAGGATACATTTTGCTACTGAAAGTGCTGACCTGTCTGCTTTTAGTCTGTATGTAATGTCCTATGGCAAAACAAGGCAATGCACATGGTCTGATGGTGAACACCACATTCCTTTTTCATGCCTCACTGTCCTGTCTTTATAGTTATTTACACTACTGACCTTTTTGTTTTTCACATAAATGACATATTTGCCTCTTTTTATTAGATTTCTCTGTTGCAATTCTTACTTCCTGATTTCTTAAGCCTTCATCCTAATAGCATTAAAGATCAAGCTTTGAGTAGGAATTCTGAAGAAATTTAGTTTGGATTAGTGTAGTGTACTGGCTGTGTTTTAGCCAGTCCATAATAACGCCAAGTATTGCATGTGTGATTTTTGCTATTGTTTTATTATTATAGGTTTAACTACTTTACTTGTTTTATTTGGCTGAGGTGAGTCGAATCAGGTATGAAGAACAAACTGCCTCTTCTAAAGAGATTTGACCCCCATTCTTCACTGGGCCCCATTAGTAGCTGATATTGCTGCAGCAGAAGTCTAGCCTTCCTTCTTTAAAGTGGTATTGTGAAAAGTGCCAACTACATAGTCCTCAAACATGAGGTATCCCATTCATTGATATGCCAAGAGAAGCAACACAAAATTATTTATGAATGCTATACAAACATCCACATTAAATCACAACAGCATTTTTGCATGCCACCAAATATAAGAAACACTATTTCTAATCATGCTCGCTGTGCACTTCTTTTCTATAAAAAGACATGGAAGTGGCAAATGAGTTACTGTTTTGATGCATACAGCATTGTATCACGGCTTCTCTCTGCATAATCTAGCATAATCATCAGAAGTCATAACTTCTGGAACACTATCTGTGCATTTTCATTTAGCTGCTGTACCAGCAGCACCTTCTAACTCTGTATTACTGGGTTACTTGCACTAAAAACAAGGACATGAGGCTTCTCTGGACTTCAGTTTATGTTGCAGTGATCTCTGTTTTCAAGGGATGTCATTGAGTAGAACAATCACCACAACCAAATCTCAAAAGCTGTTTTCAGCACCTCCACTGAAACTATTTTCTGCCACTTCTATTCTGGTAGACTGAGGACCAGCCTGTGGTATATCAAATCACCACAGGATTCCCCTATTTATCGAGTAGTATGTGTAAGGGTGTTTTTTTTCAAAAATTAATTTTCCTTGGGCAAGGTTTGACTTAGTCAAGTTGCCAGTTCAATCATATTGTCTCACAAACACCTAAATTCAGTTTTTATTAAGTCTAGGCATATCTAATACTCTTAACAGCTCCAATAAATTGATTCTTTTCTAAATCTTCTATCAGCTGCACTACTTTATTTAAATTTACATACTTTACATCATCTTTTAAAAGTCATGAAGGTGAAGAAGAATGTAAAATCAAATCAAATCAAATTTGTATATTTTGATAACAAATTTAGATGAATATTGTGCACTTCCTAAAAGAGGGGAGAAAAAACACATAAATAGAAACAAAAATGAGCAGAAATAATCAGAATCACAGAAAAAAACTATAGGACCTTATTTCAGAGGCTTATCTGATATGAACTCTGCTTCCCCTACTGCTTCACTGTGAGGTATTTCCAAGGAGTTATTCTTCACTATACTGTCCAGGCCTGAAGTCTGTTTTACCATTGCTGCTTCTTTGGTCAGAGTAACTATACAGCTTTCAAATATAAGTCTATCTTATTTAACAAAAGAAAAAAAAAGAAGAAAAAAAAAAAGGGAAATTTGCTTTGCTGGACACAGAATAAACACATGTGGAAGTTTTCCCGCCTCTGTGCCTCAGAAGGTCTCAGGCTTTGCTTCTCTGGGTCACGTTTATGAGTACTTTCCAGACATTGTTTTCAATTCATGTGCATGCACATGGATGTGTATGTACATGTATGCACGCATGCACAGAGCCTGCTCCTGAACAAGCTGTCCTGGTACCATTAAGTTTCACCCCAGGTTACTGTGAGACCACTACCACAGGTGGCAACAGTCACAGTTCTTATCTGTCCCTACTGTCTAATAGCATCGACTTGCCCTTTTTGTTGAGCCTGAAGTAAGCTTTAGAGTGAGTCTATTTCTATTTTCTATTACTCCTGTAAGTTAATCTCTAATATCTCCCAGTAAAGAAAAAAAAGTTCCAATTCATTCATTATATAATCGCTTCACTTCCCAAGGTTTAGGGTACATAACCTAGACTCAGGTCATGCTCATCGCTCACATTCCCTGAACTGCTACAAGCCAAACTAGATTACCAGATCAGTCGATAAGCCAGCATTCGGTGTTGTGACCACAGCTCCCTCACCCACTCTGACCAGAAATCCCAGCACTCAGAAGGAACAAGATGGGCTGCTCCTGAACTACTACTGCTTTTGAAAGGAGTATTTTGATTTTTTAAAAAGGTGTTACAGTGGAGTCTCTATTTAGGTGATCAAATACTATTTATTCCACAGGAATTCTGACATATTGAGTGCTTGCAGTCAGTGTTGTCCTATGTGAAATGAAGGTTGTGCACAAGAGAAAAATACTGTCCCCTGAAGACCTGCCTCTTTCATTCCAAACCTGAGTGCTGCTGTGGATAGCTGGGATTGTGTCCCTGCATCTCTCCTCAAGTCCTGCATGATGCTGAGAAGGTCACCTAAACCAGTTTTCAAAAAGTGGCCACAAGTTATGCATTCCCCATTTTCTGGGTATCAAATATGAAACAGCTGGGGATGAGTTTGCAGGCTGTACTCACAGCTCCAGCTGGAGCTGGTTCCCACTGGTTAAATCTTTATAAAAAGGTTAAGTGCTCTGAAACACGAATTCCAATCTGGCTATGTAAAAGCTGTGGACACTTCTGACAATGGAATATTAACACAAACCATTTCTACAGGAATGCAGTGAAGACAAGTTCACTAACATTTGTGAATCAGAGCAAATCTGCAGAGATTTTGGTAGTGGCATAGATAGCTTTCAGGTGCCCTATCATAGTATAGGATTCACAACTCTGAATTAGTAGTCTGCAAGACATCAAAAGGTTTCACATAAAACCAGTGCAAAAACTGAATCCCTTCTCCCACCATATGCATATATAGTGTTGCATGCACAAGCAAACAAACAAGGAGAGTTGAGGAAAGCAAAAGGAATAAACAAACATTCCAGGCTAAACTACTTGTAAGTATTTGTAAATAAAAACAGCGGGAGCAACACTGCAAGACAGACCTCTTTCCAAAAAGTTAGGTGTTTCTCCAGTTTAAACAGCTTGTGAAGCTCTGCCTTCCGCACAACATGCAGAAACAGAGCCATCTCCCAGAGCATCCAGCATGTCGGGTTACCTAACACCAGCATCCAGATCATGCAAAGAGTGACCGCTTTCACGTTTCTGAGTGCACACCTCTACCCTACTGATGCAAGGCTGGGGGCTCAGCTCTGCGCACCTTGGTTTCCACTGAAAAGAAGCCCAGCTGAGCATCACAGAGGGAATCATACTGATTTTCCATAAATGGCCAATACTATTTAAGGGATCAACAGTTACTTGTAGACACAAGACAAGTTAATCAGAATGATAGCAAGGAACAAGCTCGTATCATAAAACCTTCCTATGCTCGCAAGGCTGTGGGAGGCTCAGGTTAAACTCCTTTTGCTGCCTGAGGGAATCTGACCTGACATCTCCCACCTCCAGGTGAATATGCTGATCACAAAAGGTCGGCTATTTTAAGGCACAAGGGTGAGGTGTCCCATTATTTCTGTTCAAACTATTTCACTTTGCATGGAATGAATATTCATTGGGCTCCTGAGCAAATGAAAGTGCAAAAATATGTCTATAACTGGGTTGTTAGGCTACTCAGTGGGGAAGGTGGGTGAGAGGAACATATTCTTTTGCAATATGAGAGCATACCTGTCTAAGCAGTAGCAGAGGAACGGTGTTGATGAGCTGTGTTTGGGACTGAGGTGCTCACACTGGTGCTAAGACAGAGTTTGAATGCTTAAATCTGATTGTGGAAGCAGCCCTCAAACACAGTACTGAAGAGGCTACCTGGAAATTAATAGTTGCCTATTTAGCGTTGGATAAAGTGAGGAAAATAGTGTGAAACTACTCACAGAATGATAAGAATGACTCTCCTACACCTGCAAGAATAAAATTTTTCCCTCTAAACTTCCCTTATATATAGATCTAGGAGTAAAAATTATCCTGGCAGAAAAGTAATTAAGTAGAATGACTGCAAAGGTCTGATAATAGATTGTCCTAAATTCAGCAAAAAGCCCTTCATCTAGATATATAGTAAAAAGCAGATTAAATAACTGTTCACATGAACACTTCCATGAAGGTATTTTTCCCTTTAGACTGTTGCTTTAATGACTGTGTAATTATTGGAATGAAGTGGGTTTGAATGAACACTAGCATTTTTAACACAGGCTTTATCAGGCAGTGAGAGTATCTTTTGTCTTATTGTAACTTTTTATTTTCACCCTCTGATGCCTTGCTATTGGATCAAACTTTTCAATTGTGAAGTAGGTGATAAATTCATTTCTGGGCAAAAGGCATTCATTTAAGACTGTCTGTACTGACTTCTGCTGGCTTTCCTCAGGAATGAATCTGTCCCCCAAAGTTTATTGTGAAACTATTTAGAGAGATGTTGACAAAGTTAGTCTGTACAGGTAATGAAACAAATTTCTGTATATTGCCTTGAAATTACCTTGCTATGGAGAAGGGTATTTGGGAATGGCTTCTTTTATGGACAAAATCTAGAGCATTTAACAAGAGGGAACAACACTGTTTTAAGATCTAGCAACAAAAACACTTTATGGGATCTGTATGCACTATATATTAGACCGTTTGGAATTATATTTAAAAAAAATAAAGAAAACATTCTACTGCTAGATGATTTTTGTTCTAAAAACTTTGGTTTAAAAAGTTCTGAAAGACTTTAGTTCTAGTGGGGAACCACACAGTATACACAAAAATGAGTGGCGAGTTCACACTGACTAAGTGACAGCTCTACTAAGGAGAAGGATCTGCCTGCTCTAAGCGCAGTCCATTCGACTGGAAAGCGAGAGAGGCTTTAACTAAGGAACACCAGGGATGCCTGTGCCTTTTCAATTTAGTCAAAGTTCATTTCAGATCTTCTGGCTGCCAAAACTCAGCAGATTCGCTTCTGTTCGCATGTATGTAGCTGGTTTGGCACTGCAACTTCATTTTATGTGGAAGAGCAGCAGCAGCCACTGCCTTCACATGAGCTTTACTGTATAATTAATTTTTACTAATAAAGACTGGATGTACCAGATTAAAAACCTCTTCTTTACATTGCAGACTGGTAAATCAGAGTTATATTTCTGTCTCTCTAAGAAATGTTGCTAGATTCAGACCACTGCTTTGATACCTTTACCTACAGAAATTCTATGCCATTCATCTTCCATGAAGTGCACCTTCTAGCTGATAGTGACATGCTGATTTATGCTAGCTTATGATCTGGGGACTGTGCAGCAAGAATTTAGGTTATATTTTTTCAGGACAGCTGAGAAAAAAATATCTGGGGCTTGGCATGCTCTCATATCCCAAAAGAAAGCTTTTTGAGTGCCCGGGGAGAAAACATCTCTAGCAAGAATTATTTAAGAAGAGGCAAAGAGAGAGGATTACATCAGAGAAGGGAGATCATCCCAAGCTTTTGGTTTGCTGTCAGAAATCTAGTCCATCTCAGGAGCATTCTAGGACTGCTTTCAGCACAGCATTAGTAGATTTCATAAATCACAATTATACACTAGGAAATATTTCTTCTGTTCTGCTTATAGATCCTTATCCCATCTTGACACTGGTAAACGTGAAACCTTTCTCTCTCCAAGGACACCCATGTGTTCTGTGTAGGAACCAGAATGTACATTTGTCTATGCTATGAAGAAGGATGCACTTCATTCACTTTGAGACTCATATTGTCCTAAAGCCACAGAGACACAGATCTGGGAAGGACAACAGGAGGCTGCCCTGTCCCTCCCCTGCACTGTCCCCAACAGGTGTTGCTATGACCTGTCCTTAAACAGATCCAATAAAAGACATTCAGATGTATTCTTGAAAGCTGCTCCAGTACTTCAACAGCCAAAATATTCCTTCTTTAAAGATTGCGCTAATAGCACAATTTAGAGCAGACAATATTTACTTGCAATAATGTCTTCTTGTCCTTCCTTGCTGGGAATTATTCTTTTTATAATGATCTCCTTTCCATACTAGAAGACTTATCCTGTCTCCTTTTAATCTCCCCTTTTATAGTCTAAAGGAATGGAGTTACCTTTCTTCATGGATCGTGTTTTCTAAACACTTTAACATTCTTTGCACTCTGCTCTGGATTTTAAAACGGGGTGTCTAAAAGTGGACACAGTGGTCTGAGTTCCAGTTGGCTCCAAGCAGAGAAGAATAATTACTTCCCAAGGGTTGTGCACGATATTCCTATGAATGTATCTTTGACCAAGATATTATTTTTGCAGAAATACTGTGTTACTACTCATAGCCAGTTTGTGATTCACTACAACCCCCCAATCCCTTTCTGTGTAAAGTCACTCCTGCTACATTTGTCTATTTGCATTTCTCTTTGTTGAATTTCCTCTGCTTTAAATTTCAGATGATGTCTGATTTTTCAGACTCATTTCATTTCCAGTTCTGATTCTGTCACCAAAGTAGGAGCAACTTCTCCCTTCATATTGTCAGAAGATTCTCTAAACATATTAATTGAATTTAATTGTTCAATCATTAATAAAAATACTTAGAAGAAATGGGACTCCACGTGAGGTGCCCCTCCAGCTTAACGTGATCACGAAAATTATTCTTGGCAGTCACTCAATAACAATGACGTGCAGAGGAGGGGATTCAGCACTTACTTTACTTGAGTGTGGGTAAACTACCCTAGTGGCTGCTGCAGTACCTAGCTCTTATCCAGGGAAACAAGACTTTTCTTAGCATTATAGTCTATGACCCATTTTCCCAACATCCACCTTTCCAGAAAAGTTATTCAATGGATGGGAGTAAAGAAGATGGAGCCAGACTCTTCTCAGTGGTATCCAGTGACAGGCTGAGAGGCAACGGTGACAAGTTGAAATACAGGAAATTACATTTAAGCACAAGAGAAAACATTTTATTTTTCTTTTCTTGTGACAGTGCCCAAACACTATAACAAGTTTCCCAGAAAGGTTGTGGAGTATCTATCTTGATGACACTCTAAACTTAAATGGACAAGGCCCTGAGCAACCTGTTGTAGCTGACCCTGCTAGAACAGGGGGCTTGGACAAGAAACCTCCTGAGGTCTCTTCCAGACTCAGCCATTCTGTGATTCTATGAATTTATGAGACAATGTTATTTATTTTATACATCGTTGCTTGAATTCAGATAGTTGCAAAAGTTTTAACTTTTTAGAATAGTAATTCTAAACAGCCAGAAGTCATGGTCTGATCTGCACTCGTTCTATTGAAAAAACCTGAAGGTCAGTCTGGGGATTAGATTAGACGTTTTGCCAGTCTCTGCAATACTGCAAATGACACATAACATTTCAAACAGCATGTGAAACTCTGTAATTGACTCCTCTGGAGACTAAGTGCGCATCTTTTTAACCCTAGATCAAAGTCTTTCTCCCGAAGTTTGAGCATTGGTATCAGACAGTTTCCCTGTTACACCCTCCCTCTTCCCACCATTCCACCTTTAAAAAGCAGCATGTTATTTTTAAGGAAGCTGAAGCCCAGTGCCAACACTATTAGTAAAGATCTACATTCAAATTCATGACTCATATGACCCAGGGTAGGCCTCTGCAGTCAAATGGGAGTATTGGCAAGCATCGCTTGTGACCTGGACTCTGTCCCCTGTGTTCCCAGAACCTCACAGTCACTTCATTAGTGCCCACGTGGATGAGTAACATGAACAGCATGAGTCACAGTCGGGGACTGAATATGCTTCAACAGTCTTTCCACTGTGCCTAAGGATTTTGGATTAGTCAAGAAGCCCATGTCCCAGCAGGGCGGTCAGACTGGCAGATGGGCGTCTCTGGCCCCATCACAAGAGAGCCTCTAATCACATCATCCACTGAGAAGTCTGTCACCGGAGCAGCACAGCAGATAACAGGATTGTACCTTACTGAAGAGCTGGGCCAAAATGTGTTTGTCTTGAGGCTGGAAATTTTCAACATTTATCCCTCCTAAAAGAGGTTTACCTTTCTTCCCTGCTGAAGTCAGTGGGGAACCTCTGGCTTCTGACTTCGCTAGGCACAGGATGTGACTCTCAGATGAACCCACAGCTTTTACAGATTACTGGTTTGCAGACTGATGGACTGGCCAAAATGCTTTCAGCTAGTCTTGTAACCCGATTTTGATAGGCAGAAATTATAAAAGTATTCGTGCTTCTTTTTGCTGTCGTATTTACCAGATTGTTTTTCAGCACTTCTCCACTTTTACACCAGAGTTTCTGGTTCTGAAATTCTGTAAAACCCACTTAACTATAACAGAGAGGTTTAGATTATCTGTTCAGACAGGTTACTAAAATGTAATACAAGCACATGATCCTGAACAGCAATGCAATAGCAGGGTGTGGAAAAAACAGCATTTAACACAACTCCCTCTTAGCTTTATAGTTGAAATCCACACTATGTCAGCTATGATATAATTCTGTAATAGTGCCTCTTCTTTTTCTCTCATATGTTATGAACACCATTATTTTCTCACTTTTTGGTAAACCTGCCTAATAATTTCCTTAAAAGGCTGAACGGAGCTTCTCTGTTAAATCTTCCCTTGGAACTTCGGTATCCATAAATGTGTCTCTTCTATCGATGGACCTTCACATTTCCTTGTCCCAAGTGAGCGATTCTCCCCAGAAGATCATTTTATGTAAAGACATCAGCCCTTCTATCTTACAGGTGAGATACAGTCGGGAAGAACTCATTTGCAGTTCTTGCCAGGTAGGTATGAGGCAGACACCAGCCAGCTGGTTGAGTACCAATGGTTTCTGCAGAAAAGTAAGAACTTGGGGCACGTTAACACTGGAAACGGAGGTGCCAAGGGGTTGTAGACACCTAAAGTGGCTCAGGAGGGTTTTGTGAAACCTTCAATGATATGTGATTTAGGCACCCTGAAAGGTAGTTAGGTAACAAGTCCTCCAGTGAATCTGGCCTCTTATCCTAGGGATTGTCATATTAGTCAGTCTTAAGCTAAATGAGAAATGGTGAAACATTAACCTGACCACAGAGGACAGGTAGTAAACACACAGTATTCAAACCTACCACTGTTTGTTTCTCCTAAGAATCCATTTTTATCTTATGATCTTACACTTCTAAAACTCCTATGTTTCCTTACCACATGTTATTGAAATGTTGGTTTTAGCAAAAAATTGGCTGCCTAGAGCTTCTTTTACTAGCTGCATGACCCTCTAGTAATGCTAAGTCACACGACTTCTGTCTGACTTGAGGGCATATAGATTCACATTTCTAATTAATATCATCCACTTGGCTAGTTTACTAGGAGCTGGAAAATTCAAACCTGCAAGACAAATACAAAGCACGTGTTTTTCCTCCTTTTCCTGACAAAGCTCACAGTAACTGTGCAGATAGAAAGGTGTGTGTGGATTAGCAAGAGGAAAATGGAATAAAACTCTAACAGTAATTCCTGGAAATATTTTCCTGCTAAGATGCTTCTGTCTTAATGCAATGAGCTTTACACATAGCTTCCTCCCACTTCCAAAAAGAGCAAGCAATATTGCACATTTATAATAGCCAGTCATGATTTCCATGAGGCACGTCAGTTTGAATGCTCATACACCATTGGTTTCTTAGTTAGAAGTTACGTTGGGCCAAAGTATTTGCATATTTCTAAGACAAATCTACCGCTGTAGCACTGAGGGCGCATCCCCATTACCACATAGTGTTTAGTTATTTCAGGAATGAAGAGTTTTAAGAGCTCCCCAAGGTTAAATACAGCATCCTGTGTGCAAGCCGAGTTGCTATGGTGACAATGCTTCATACTTGCATCACTCGCTTGTTTAATATAGGCCTATGGCCTTCTGTTTTCTAATTGCTGATGAACTATCAAACTGTCTTAGATTAACTGTACAAAGGTGATGTGAATCATATTTCAAAACACCAAACTAAGTGTGGTACAATTAAACCTGAGCAAAACACATCACCACAAACAAAACTCTGTTAAGACAGATTTTAGGTTAAAGCAGCATCTTTTAATTTGAAGCAATATTGTTGCAACCTAGTAGACACAAAATATGTTCCAGGAGGTAAAGCTGGAAGAAGAAGCTACAGTTACAAAAGCAAGCTATTAAATGTCAGGAAAGTATATTGCTGTCATTAAAAATCAGTAGCATGAGAAACTCTGGGTATTTCTAAGGTTCTGGTCTCAGTCCTTCGTGTTGTCTTGGTCGCGACTCACTGGGATCTGAACCTCGCTAACTACTACTTGGAAATTAAAATATATGTTCCATCAGATATGTAAATTAATAATCTTTTTTTATTTCTTTGCACATTGTTTGTTCGTATCTTCATTTACAATTCAAAAAGTACAATGCTGTTTCAGAAAGTTTTCCAAGAAAGTGATATAATGATGTCTTGTCAATGGCTCTGGTAATGATCTTGTGAGATAGCAATTGACTTTAGGCATTAAATATGTAGACAACTTCTTGATAGGGATCTTAACAGAGATCATAGCTCTTTCCACAGATGTGGCTTTGGTTTTCTTCACCTCTAGCTAGAAATAATCAAAAGATATGTGAAAAGTTAATATTTCCTAAAACTGTTAGGCCTTTTGTTTTAGGGAGAGCACTGTGATATTTCTGTTGTGCTGGGGAGGCAGAATATTTTTAGGCAGCTGGTGCAATTAAGTAGTCCTGGTGCATTGTTAAGAGGAAGAATATAACTAGAGTAGACATTTCTCAAAGATCTTTTTATCCACAGCAAAAAAAAAGGCTCTGAATGCATTTTTTACAAGCTCCAGACCATGCTGGAGGTGAAGGCTTCTCTGCTTCCTCTTCTCAGCCTCTGGGCTTTTACCTTAAGATTCTGTGTCACCCCACACCTTTTGCTTCCCAGTGACTTCTGGTCAAACACAAGCCAAAAGAGAAAATCTGAGACACATACATCGTTCCCTGTCTTTTGATGAAAATTATTCTGGGGCAACACTTTTTTTTTTCTCTTTTGTCTGACATTCAACATATTACTGCTCCCTCAACATGTGCATGCAAAACTGTGTTGTGTATAACTGCATGTTTCACCTGAACAGGCGTATCCAGGCACGTTTTTCATTTGTAGCAACAAGCATAATGTGCTAAATACTTTCCAAACACTTCACGAACTATCATTCTTCTGAGCAAGTCAGAATTTAGGACCAGAAGAGTAAGTGCTAGTTCTTGGAAGAGGAATAAAAAGAGATAACTTATACAAAAAAACTTGACTATTCTGCCAAGCTGATTGAGGTGAAAAAGGACCTTAAATGTGGATGAGATCAATATAGTCTTATCCTCAGAATGCTATTCATTACCTTTGCTGGGAATATTAAACTGAAGGTCAATTTTTTTCTTAATTGCAAAGTTTCCATAGCTAATGCTTATAAACAAATAACTTAATATTGTCTACTTAGTTGTGCTGTTGAAGAAGTCTCTAATACATTTGGAACGTATTTTTTATTTTTATTTCATTTTTATTTTTTATTAGTGCAGTAAGTGGGGAGTGAATAGACTGAGATATCTGATTCACAAAGATCAAGAGGAGTATTTTTAGGAAAGGAAATCTTAAAAATACTGCAGATTTCACCTTTCACAAGAACATCTAGTTTCATCCTTTATTGAATGTTCCTCTGGAGACCTGAGGAGTTTGCAGTTCAAAGACTAACAAAATATTTTCTGTGGAATATGAAGGTATATAGAACGTAAACAGAAATTAAGAATTATTATTTGAGAATGGAACAGTAATTACGATTCTTACAACTTTAAGCTGTTGTCTTCAGCGTCTGATGCTTATATGTCACATGCTGTAATCTAATAGCCAGAGTTCTTTCAGAGTTCTGAAAGCTTGATTCATAATCTTGGTTGTGTGCATCTTGCAGCAGTAAGTTGAAAGTTGAGGCTAATTATCAAAGAAGTGTGGCGGGCCGTGAATGGGCTATTTGCTGGGGAGGCAATGAGTATATGTATGCAAATGTAGTGGTATCACTGTACTGTTTAAGGACAAGGCTTGGGAATTAGCCATCCCAAACTGATTATCAAACCCTCTAGTCCCAAGAGAGAGCTAGTAATGAGATGCAGCTCTAATCCCATGTTTGTTTGCAGTAAATATAAGGTGCCCTGTACAGAAAGGCTTCAGGATGAATTCTACAAATTGCCAGGGTAGAAAAAGCATTTTACCTCTCACTATGGTAAAGATTTGCTAGTAGTTTAGACAGGCCATGATAAACAAGCTATGTTTACCACTGAGAGAGGAGGTGACTGTAAAAGGAGCATTAACATTTCCATACAAGGGATAGCAGTCTTTGAGGATCAACCTCCACCTTCAATAAATCAGTAGTCACAAAGGAGGTAGAAATCTCAATGAAAACCCCAGCCACAGTCCCTTCTTGTTCCCTTCTGGGGGACCTCAAGGAAGGGATTAAACAGAAAGGCATTCACTCTTCCCTTGTCCATCATTAATATCCCATCTCCCATGACTGCAACCTGTTTGCAGATATTGTGTGCAAATTCTGTGTCCCTGATCATATGGACCAGGTAACTGTGAGTGTCTACAGTTTGTTAGCTAAATGACTTTCAGATACAAGCTTAGGATCAACTGATGGTTTACTTTAACTTTTGTTGACAGGCTGTTATTAAATATTTACAATAGTGTTTAATGGGCACATTTTAAATGAGTACTTCTGTTTGCTTTAAATTACAGATTCAGAATAGCTTGGCAAAATTAAAATATACCAATCCTTTAAGGATGTGCTGCTCATTAGTATCAGTGTCCTGGGCAATACTCAGAGAAATCCAAACACTTTGCTACAGAATATTCAAAAAGTACCAAGGGGTTCCTCTGCCAAGGTGTTTCAGAAGCTGGAACAGGAAAAGTGTATTCTCAAGACCAGCATTATCCATTTAACTTTTACCTTGTACAGATGTTTCCTGGGGAGAGAACTGGAGCCTTGTGGGTTCAGGAGAATACCAAAAAGTAACGCACTTCCAGGGCTTGTGCGGAGACTGGTGGGGTGAGTTGCAAGTCTGCTGTAGGGATACTCAACCTTTGGCAATTTGATGGGGAAGTGAAGAGTGACATTGTGATTTCCAGCACCTAACTTCAGGCTCCTGCTCTGACTCTTCCTCTGGCAGAACTGACCTCTGTCTATTTACTATACAAAGAGTAGGGAGAAAATATCTTATTTTAATGGAATTAGCTACCAGCTCAGCTGGTAGCAGTCAAGACTTTGATGAAAATAAATGTAGTGATTTGAGTGTCATTCCAACAGAGGATTTTAGCATTTAGAAGCACTGCAGAATTGTTGCTGCTTTTCAGTATAACGTCATGAAGGCTGCCTCTCTCCTTTTTAAGGGTAGACCTTCTACATCTGTCTGGAGTAGATGGCAAAGGAACAATACAGGGCAGCTTGAACAGTCACTGCTAGTGCAGTATCCATCCAACAGATAAATACAGGATGAGAGTCTCCAGAGTTGTCAGTCTGGTAACTTTCAAAAGCATTGCAGTTGGACAAAAATTCCAATAAAACAGCATTCTTCAGGTTAATGCCAGAAATCTTGCACTGCAGTGAACAATTAGTACTAAAATCAGACTCCCTGCTGTCTTCCAATTAAAAATAACTCAATACTTCTGAGCATGTTACACAAGACAAAGCACCCTAACACTTTTTTACAGTTAATGAGGTGATTACTGGATGCTAGAAAAAGATGTGTTTCTAACAGTGTATTTAAATGGTAAATCATGGGATGGATGTGTAACTGTTCTACTATTTTTAAAAATTAGATGGACTGAATCGATACCCATGTAAGTTCCTTCTCAGTCATGAATTAGACAGATACATCATAAAACAAACAAATAAAAATGACATTTAAAAACTACAATTAAATAATCACAAATATATTGCATTGTTGTTAGTAGGGACTGTATTATCATGGAATCTGAAAGATTTTTCCATGCTTTCTACCTTCCCAATTGCAAAAGCTTAAGAAAAAGTGGACCCTTCCACCCTGGTTGTGATGGGGAAAACTTTGGAGACCTGTTACTGACTCAAAGGCAATTCTTCTTTGAAGAATACTGTCAGGACAGCAGCACTTTGAAGTCATTCTCATGTACAGAGGTAGTCCTTGTTCAAAATACTTCCTCTCTGGATAAACCAGACACAGGGAAAGAGAAAAACAGTATTTGCACAGAGATTTGCTAAGGTCACTGAGGAAAGGTGGTAAACACCTGGGAACAAGACTTCATTAGTTGTTACACCATCCTTCCTCTCTGATTATAAGTTTCTGCTTGTAAATGCCTGCTCTAAACTGAATTATGAGTTAATTAGCTTTCAGAAGGCTGACTCAGAAGGCTCAGAAACTGCAGCCTACCAATTTGAAATAGAGCTCTTAGACACAGTGTATTAATTGTAATAAAGAAAGAAAGGAAAGAAAAGAAAGAAAGAAAGAAAGAAAGAAAGAAAGAAAGAAAGAAAGAAAGAAAGAAAGAAAGAAAGAAAGAAAGAAAGAAAGAAAAGAAAAGAAAAGAAAAGAAAGAAAAGAAAACAAGAAAACAAAGAAAGAAAGAAAGAAAGAAAAGAAAGAAAGAAAGAACTCTAGATTCTTTCAACTCTCTTTTTTGAAAGAATAGCCATTTAGAAATCAAGACATGTAACTAGTTTCCAAAGCAACAGTAACTAAGAGAAACCAGTCATGGCTTTTTTTACACTGTTTGACAACAGGATTAATAAACGGAGGCATGAAATACCCTATCCAAACTCATAGCAGCATTGTAATGATTGATAATGAACTATTTTATGTTACAGAGGGAATTGCAAGAATATAATTAGCACAGAAAATGTAAGGAACACCATGCAAAACACTTCTCAGTTGAAGCAAGGGTTACAAAAAGATAATGTACACTTTACTTTGTAGCAGATGTAAATGGCGAATTTGAGGACGAATTATATTTTAATATTGACAGTAGTATCTTGGTAATGAAGTGTAAATAGCTTCTTACTACCTAACTGAGAGATTAGCCAAAAGGAAAATTAAGAGCTGGAAGCAGATGTCTCAGGCATTGCCTGGGAGGAAGAGCTTTCAGTGGAGTTCAAGGGACTGACATCCTGCATAAAGATAAATTTCTGCTGGATCCTGACTTGTATCTTTAGTAGATATGGAAACGTCTAAGAATCCATACTTGTTTGTACAGTTTAGAGGAGAGCACTATATTCAATCAGCAGGAGGTTTTATGCTTTTAACAGCTTGATGAAAATATTGCTACTGAAGCAGTCTTTTTTTCAGAAAATTAGGAATTTGGTTAATTTTTCATGCTCCATTTGATTTTTCTATGAAATATGAAAACCTGAAAGACAAAACATTTTCTCTGAATCTCAAAATTTTGTGTTTGGAAATGCAAGCAGCTGTCCTGAGAGCTTTGTTATCTCCCCATCCCCACTATCTTCCTGAGTTGCGCTCCTCAGCACATCTCCCTTGGTGCACTGCTGTCAGGAGCTCCAGTGATGCTCCTATTTAGCAAGATATCCCATAGATATGGGATAAATGGAGAAACTGCACCAAAAAGAGAATTAACGATTACTTGTAAAATTAAATAATAAAAAAAGTCATTGAAAAACTCTCAGAAAAAAAGTGTGGATACGTGTCAGTGTATAGGTATTGGTCTTCAATTTTTTTAAAAAAATGCAACTAGCTATACTTTACCCAACTAGCTATAATAATCGTCATTAGCTACTACCATCCTGCGTAGTCACCTAATGTACTGGGCACATACCTATTAAAACATGCATGATTAACTGTGCTGATGGAAACGTTTATACAGAATATTTCAAAATCATGGAAACTGAAGAAACATTTTTCCCCAAATCACTTGGGAAGTTTCATCTGCTATAGTGTCAGGCTGTATAATTGTGCCGTACCCTGCCCATTACAGATCTAGCTCCTTAGAAATATATTAGCTGTGCAACTGTCCATCAAATACATGACTCAGTCCTGCAGAAGCCTACCAAAACCAACGGGTTCATCTGTCATTTGTGATAGCTTGTAAGAGCTGTCTCAAATGCCAGTATCAACCCATGGGGCACTGCACTTGCCACATGCAGTATATCATCAGTAACCAAGGGTCTTTCGGGATTTCACAAGCAGAGTCTCTTGAGTAGGATCCCCCTTCTCCCCTTTGGATCACAAGCATGATGCTCCCCTTTGCATCCCTTGCCTCTGATGGCTCCACTGTTACCAGCAGCCGGATTAACTCAGGGACCGACAGCAAGAGAAAAGACAAATAGGACAAATAACGTCTCCACAGCCCACCTTGGCCTGAAAGAAAACATGTGACATTTCATCCCCTCTTAAACAGCCCACTTTTTCCCAAGCCCCTGAGATGTCACTTCGATATGAATGGGGCCTCGTGCAACCCCCCTGGGAGGTGGCACCACCATGTCTCTGCCGTGTGGGAGCTGCCTGGCCCCAAAGGCTCGGTCCTGGGGCTGCCCTGAGACCTGAGCTGTGCCAAGAAGTGACAGCCCTCTCAGCTGGGTCTGTGGCCAATGGGATCTGCCCCCAAGGATCTGTCAAACACAAAAGTCTACGTCTTTTGTGCCTGATACACCTGGCTGCAGACTTAAAGGGTGCTGGTGTGGGGACAGGCATAACTTACAGTCCTGCCCTGCCATGCTAGAAGACCTCAAAGCTTTAGGATGTTTCATTGGGATGAAGCCTCCAAAACTTGTGTTGAAACTCAGATTTCCTCTCCATGGCCATCTTTAGTAATACATGTAGGATTCACCTGACCCGGGGGAGTACACCAGGACCTAGTTACTCTCAGCAAAGACATCCTTGAACTTGCTCAGAGGTGCAAGTTGATCTGAGCTTTTCCTCCAAGCCCAAGAGCTGTCTCCCCATCCCCTGGGTTTCTGGGTCAATCCTGAGGCACAATCATGTGAAGACATGGCAAATATGGACGTACAGCAGGCTGGAGAAGTTCAGATTGATTTCAGCAGCCAACATACTGGGGCTTTTCCCCTTCACTCTGTTAACAGAGTCCTGTTTTTCCAAGGCTTAACGCTCATTTCTTGCAGAAGAAAACCCCTTTAAAGTATCGACATGCTGTATGCCTGATGAAGTGTGTTTAGGAAATCGTAAAGCAAAGAATACTGTAGAAATGTAACCAAAAGTGCTATCGCAGCTACGTGCACTTGTGGGACAAAAAATTAAAGGGAAATGGTTCCAGGCTGAGGCCACAGTAACTTGGTAATTGAAATGTTAGCCACAGAATCCTTTAAACAATGAGCCAGATGCTAAAGACCTTATTTCAAACACTGCTTATTATTTTCTTTGAAGCCTTACGCAAGTGATGTTTAAAATAAAAAATGAGCTGGTAATTTAGGATTTTTCCCACTGTATACAATTTTCTTTTTAAAATGTAAGGAGAAAAGGAAACAAAGGTTTCACGATGAGAACAAACTGAAATACAAGAACTTATGTGGGAGACTGAAATAGCAGCAGGATTAAAAGCAGAAAATGCACGCATCCCACAGGCTCCTTTCCTTCCTCTGAGGCCTCTCATTCAAGTGCTGACCAGGACCACTGTAGCTTTGTTTATGGCATCTGACAAGCTCAAAGCCTCTGGCTGTAGGACTGCATTAGGTATTTTTTAAAGCATTTTTTGAAGCTCTAGGGAACAATAAAACAGTATTAGGAATCAAATTCAGCTCTTCTACATTTTCTCAGCACTCCATCTATATTGTTAATGTAGTCGTAAATTTGTGTGTATGTGTAGGCATGGATATGTGTGTGCATATATATGTTGAAATATTTTAACTATCACAGAATGGGTAAGATCTGCTGTTTGTATTAGGGAACTCCAGACAATTTCAGAAGGACATGTGATGTGATACTTGTATCTTCTTGTTTTATAAAACTGATTAACAATATATATATAATTTTGGTTAATCACATTTAACACTTATTCATAGCATGTTAGCTTAAATGAAATAGCTTCTTTTTCATATTTAAGGATTTAGGGGGAAATTTTAAGTAATTGTGGAAGAAAATTAATTTTTAAGGCTTATTCCAGCACTACTGGCGTCAATAATTTCTCATCAACCTCAACATATGCAGGACGTAAGCCCCGAAATTCAAATGGCTTACAGCTGTCATCTTGCCCTCTAGTGGTATTTCTTTAAAGCCACCATTGAATAAAAACCAGATGGACTAGAGTATTTTAAATTTATGAAAAATATAAATCGACTTATGTTGCAGCTAGAGGAGCAAATAGGTGTAAAAAATGCCTGACTGTTCTAATTTCTCCTAGCACAGCAAGCAAGATAAGCCTATTACAAAAGCCCTGAAAAATTCACAGGATGGTTTGCAATTGAAGATCAGGCAAATCAGGTGGCTTGATTTATTTCGTTGGGAAACAACACCCCCATTTTCTTCCAACTTCTTCTCCAGCATTTCGATGTCCTTCATCCCTGATAAGAAAATACTAATGTTTTGACATTTGATTTCCCATACAAGGGCTACGATATCAGACTTGTTGGATCACTAAGTATCACCCAGTTTTGCAAGGACTGGGAGAAAACATTTAAAAACCATCACAACTGCAGGAATTGCTGCCTGTAATTTTCTGAAGGTGTCTCTCTGGCTTGTTCATAGGATGCACAGAGACCAAGCTCAGATTCAAAACTTCGAGCAGAGTGAATAAGACAGAGCTCTTCTTGTGCTCATGGGGTAGAGAAGGGCAGATACTGTCAAAGCACTTCTCGGCAGGCTGTGCTGAAGCTGATTCATAGCAGACTAAAGGGATGCTGCATTGATCTCACCTATTTCATATGATGCTTCCGCAGTATGTCGCATGCTTCTTATCTTGCAAAATATTTTGGTATTTACTTGCACTGTTCTGCGGGTAAAAACAAAAGAGGCTGGGGGCAAGTCAAGAGAAAGAAAAATTGTTCCTCTTAGGCAGAAAAGATACTGAAAACTAAGGGTAAAATCCTAGAGCAACCTAGGACTCAAATCTCTTTCTTAAGCCTTGTCACATGTTTCTACCTGATTTGACACTGGACTGGCACCATCAGGCAGAGCTTTGGTGAGCTGATCTGGCTGAAACCCAACCCAGCACAAGCTTTTCAGCTAGATCAGTTCTCCTACCCAATTTACCAGGTAAATCCTGAAACTGGATCAGGAGAGGGAAGAGCTTCCCTGGAAACCTGTACTTTTATCAGCTTCATCTGCAAAGGTGCCGACTGAGAAATCTGTCAGAGATCTGGTGCAGAAACAAGGAGAGGGCACAAGAGCACTGCTGTACAGGACCTCTGTGTGGGTCATCTAAGCCTTTTATGTATACTAGAGAGTCATGGAGAAGAATGGCCTAATCTCTAAGAGTCAAAACCAGCTTTCTCCATGGACTCATTTTTGGGCAATTCTATTCAGGAGACAGTTCCACATGTAATCTCCACTGGTTTTCTACCCATTTGTATTTCCATGGGAGAGGAAATCTGAGGCTCTGTTTTTTATGTTTCAGCATTTTTAAGTGGTCCATGGAAGAAGACATCATCAGAGGCAAGTCACTGAGACCGTGTGACGGGGAACAGACACTGCTTCCCTGGCAAAGTAAAAGATATCAGACCTGGGGCTACACTTGTCCCGAAGCTTTTCAGTTCTAAATAGCACAATCAGAACTGCAACGTTCATACGTAGGAAAATTCATAAAGATAATTCATGCTATCGCTATTATGTCCTGTGAGGAAGTTACATTGGCTCTCATCTTACGGATCACGGCCACTGAAAAATCCTGTTTGTAAACATTGTTAAAAGTAATAAAAGGAAGTACCTTTTCAATAAGACTTTCCTTTGTATTGTTGCAAAAGAGCTTCTATTTCACTCTGCAGAAGTTACCAGATAATGATAACTATCTTTCTAAATTTTCCTCTGGGCCTCATCCTGAAGTCCTTACTTGGTGCTTAATCACTCTTGACTCTGTCAAGCACCCTTTTGCTTTGAGGGTACAAATGCAAAGTTTCATATCAGTAAGGACATTTATCACTTCACTAGGAATTTTGCTGTGCCATGCTTTCTTTGATCACTCAAAACAAAGCAAAAACTTTACTAGAGATGATTGTGAGCCATAAAATCTTGACCTGTAAGTAAAATTGGTTTTACACATATATTTTGGCTCATTCTGCTGTAAAGATGGTCTGGCTAAGAGTTCATAACCTGAAGAAATGTAAAGCAACTTTAAAGTATACTGATCTCCACAGAGAGCTCTGGGTTCAGGCTCCCCTCCGGTTCTTCACTGTGAGATCATAACTTGCCTGAAATGACTGTTTACTTCCTTCTTAGTGACGCCATCGCTGATGTCAGCAGTCATGCATACTAAAATTCATATGCTCTTATTCTGAAAGCAGACTGTTATTTTCTTTCTATATAAAATAAAAATAATTCTAAATGCAGGCTTTCAGAGAAATGTTCAGTATGTCCAAACTTTCGGCACCTAGATTAAACAGCTAGTCTTCTTTATTTCCCTTTGCAGTCTATTGACTTTGCTTATTTATTCCGAAGGTTTCTTGGATCAAATACTTTTGACTCTTACCTGGACTCAAACTTTGGGAAAATCTATTGCTTTATAGGCTATGGATGGAGCTCAGAGACCTAAGCCTTCTCATAAAGCACCTTAATCAGATGCTCCTTCTACCAAGCAGTAGCTCTAAAGGTAGACGTACTGAATAGAAAAACCTACAATGCTTTGCTCACTACTTTAACTTCCCTAATTGTCTTTAACAGCCAGGCAAAATAAATCAGTGACTATATTTTCAGTCTGAATCTTCATTGTGATTACTATTGTAAAGATAGTATATGAATCTAGAGAGACGCATTCAGACAGTTCTGGTATTGGAACATCTATTCTGCCGTGATCTTACTCAAAAAATTTCCACCGATGCTAGACATTTACATGTAGCGCAGACTGGAGAAAAAACTTTCCTTTAAGTGAGGAATAAGTTACTTGGGTAGTTAAGTTGTTCAAAGATTAATAAAAGCAGTGTACTTCAGAAGATGGAATCAGTCAAGCTACTAAACTGGTAGATGATTTATTGAACATGAAACAACCACTGTCTTCAGTGGTATTTCAGAATTAAAATCTATGAGACCAAAACTTGCACAAGTGTCTAGTCATCTAGGATATTTCCATTTTACAGACTGAACTCAAGGTAACTAAACAGTTTGGTCTTTACAGTGTACTAAGTATGCATACATAGTATGTCTTTAGGCTGGCAACTTAAATCATGAACCAGTCTTTAAAACCTTTTTAAAATTTTGTCTGGACTGCAATTGAAGTACACTTCTGTTGAAGGCAGTGCCAGTGTATGCAGTTTATGTATGTGTATATATACTTATTTTACATATAGGGTATATAGGTAAATATTATATATGATTTTTATATATAAATGAACAATTTCTCCAGGTGCAAGACAAATGAATTGCAAGAAGGTTCAGGTCCACCTTTCATGTCCAAGGAATGGTAGGACAGTCAGAACATCTTCAAAGACCTGTGCAAATATCACTCTTGTAGTGAAGCCAGGACCAGTAGTATAAATGGAGAAAAATGGTCCCCAGCATAAGCATTTCACCCTTAGCACTCTAGCCATTGACTTGATCACAAAGCTTCTTGCTCATACTCTGATAGAACCTATGCAGCACTAGCACTAATTATGCTGAGACAGGAAGCTATCACGCAGTTATCCACAGGCTCTGGATAATAAATATTCTTGGGCAAACAAGTGTGGACATAATTTTATATTAACAAAGACAGAAAAGAAAGGAATGGGAGTGCTATGCCTAACATGGGAGAGGCAAAAAGATCTACTAAAGGCTGTGGTTATGCATAACTGAACTCAAGAGGCATGTTACTGATGGATGTGTCTTCTAAAGGCTCTGCAATGAGTTGAATTTCACTGGTTTTCACATCTTGTTTTACCTGCACTACTTCTGCAGGACTACCTCAATTCCAGTACGACCCTGGCAAAGTCACTGCAGTCAGATGGAGCTCAAAGCTCCATGGTGAGTTCTGTGACTCTAGAGGTGAAAGCCTACACAAAAAGGACCCTTGAGATGATATGCATTCATGCTCAGTACACTGTAAAGACCAGACTTAACTATCTTGAGTTCAGTCTGTAAAAATGGAAATATCCCAGATCACTAAACACTTTTGCAAGTTTTGTTCTCATAGATTTTAATTCTGAAAGCATAAGATATTTAAACTTTTATTCTGAAATGGTCTTGCTTGGTCTGATCTGTAGGCCAGAAAGGGCAGCAGACTGTCTTGCTCACCACCCAGCCTCCGGCTTTGGCTAAAGCTGAGAAAACACCACCAGTCAGTCTCTCATGTCCCGGCCTGAGAGGAGGAGACAGATTTAACCTTCAGCAAACTGAAGCCTTTAGGGACTTTTGTTTTACTTTTGTGGGCTGTGTTTCTATGAGCAGAGGAAGCCACTATATAGCACAGAAATATAGGACAAAGTGATTACCGTGTGTCAGATCCATGCAGAGCAAGTGGGAAGGGTTCATCTGCATATGCTGTAACAGTTCATTAAATGCAGTAAACTGCCTGCAATATTTGCATAGTGGAAAGAGGGCATTTCATTTTTGCCCTTTCTGTTTGAAAGAGACAAAGACCACTGAATATCTCTCAGCAGCCACCATCTTAAGAGGATTCTGTTCAGTACAGGGGAAGAATCTGGTAACACTCCAGTGCAGCTAGGCTTCTGCCCTGTGCTCATTAGCTGCCCTTGGGCTTTTCATTCCAGAGATCAAAAAAAATATATTCCTAGACTAAAAAAACATTTCCTTCAGGATTTTATGCAGAAAATCTTCACTGCTACATTGGCTTTACATGTGTTAAACATTTGTAGAGTCATGTAAGTGCTAGAGAAAATATCAGAACAAAGACCTTCAATGTGGCTGTGAAAGAAATGTTTTAAATCAATTGTCAAGATGCAGGATTTAATTGTCAGACAGTATCATACTATAAAGCTCTGCCATCTAGTTTGGGTGATCCTAGGTTGTCTGTCATTTAACATTTATACTATGTAAGGAAACTGACAGACATTCGTATTTCCACTAAAAGTTACTTCTTCAAAAGAGAGTCCTTAAGTGATTTGCCTTCTTTTGCATGTATTTGCAGTATATAATTATTTTAAGGCACAAAGAACACTATGCCTTTGTACGTCTCCTTTTGACAATAGTCATCTTGAATTTCAGTAGAAATTACTCAGATTGAAAGGGATGTGTTATTGTAATTGACTCCTATTTATATGCCCCAAAATATCTTTTGTTGTGGGTGGCGGGGGAACCTCTACCAACATGCCAATTTGTTCTGTTACTACATGTTCTTTGAGATTATCGACAACCTGAAAAAATGAATCTGCCATATGTCTATACTCAGCCGTTCTCCACTTGGTTGAATGTACAATTCCTATTTTTTAGAGCTCTGGATTTTACTCTCTTGAATCATGCTGAATGGAGAGACTTCGTACTCGGGTAAATCCAATAATCTAAAGCCAAGCAGGACAATTACAATCATTCATCTGACCTTCTGCACCACACATAATTCTGTCTAGTTAAGCCCAATCAATTTGTGGTTGAAACAGGCTATCTATTTTAGGAAGATATCCACCGTTTCAGTCAGCTGCAGAGAGCCTGAAAATATGGGGCAGAGCATCAAACATTTTTCTAAAGAAAATGGAAACCAGCAGCAGACATAGCTATGCAATCTCACCAATAGAAAAATCACACTTGGGAATGCTGAGATAAATCAGTTTTTGTAGCGGTGCACTGGGTTTGGAGTATATCCTTAGATACTGTGCAACTTTGCTGGAGAACTTCACGTCCTCTGTGTATCCTCTGCTTTTCTCTCTCCTGCAGTCACACGAAGACATATTATTTTATATTAAGTGAAGGAAATGATGAGTACAAGGGAAGTGTGGCATGTCAACTAGTGTGGCACGACAACCGAGGACAGTGAGATCAGCTGCCTGCAGGAGTATTTCTGGTCCATTCACTAATTTGTTGGGGAGCAGAACCCCTATAGTCAGGGCAAATACCTTTTCTGGTCTGACATATTACATCAAAGCGCAAATACAAATGTGATTTTGCTATCAACAACTACAGAATACATCACACTAACTCCATTTCCTACCAAAAAAGAAAAGCTATAGCCAAGTAAGATATGATCAAATCTTAAACACTGCCATGGTGGAAATTCTAGGTTCTGGAACTATTTCTCAGGTAATTGTGCTATTCTTTGATGACATGAGGTGGGAATCTCCTTTTCCATTGTTTTTTTGTCTCTTTTTTTGTACCCCATCCATCACTGCATGCTATGCAAAATTAGTTTCTTATATCAAATCAGGACTTTATTATAGTCTGCCACAGACAACTATCGTTGCTTTGCAATCCCTGCTTGCTATATGCGTCACTCCAGTCTATACTATCACTTGCCCATTTTCAAGGTAAGTAATAGTCTTTGTTACAACAGCAGCTTCTCATTGGTTCCACACTCACGAACTTCCTTCTCCTTAAATATTACCTGAACAACAATGCCTGCCCTTGATCCTACAAAGTGCTTTTGTAACTCACAATGTGCTGCAAAACTTTTTGTGAATCTCCACCTACAGTAACAGACACGTAGACCATAGGCTGCATCTTGGTATGGGCCATGGCCTGTGAGAACAGTGTCTGCTATTTAATGGTGCAAAGCTTACCTTCAGTATTCTCCTTGCTCACCGTACAAGCGTGAGCCGACTAGAAGCTACAAAGCAGCTTACACCAGCCCCACCAGCAGAGCTTCCTCGCAACTGCTGGGGGAAGCCAGGAGCAGGGGAGTAGAGGGGATTCCTTTGGGGGATGCCAACGCGAACACCAAGCATGGAAGCAGGGCTCTGCAGGTGGGCAATAGCACCTGGAAGACAGGGAACTTGTGGGAGGAAGACTACAAAGAGTTGGTGAGGCAGCAACAGGCATAAGCAAGTGAAAGCTGGGTGCAGGATTTTGGGAGGGGAAAAGTTAGACCTTCCACACCTGGATTGACTGGAGTGGAAGTAATTTTTGAGGGGAAGAGGGAGACTAAGTATTTTGGCAGGGAGGTGGAAGACAGAGGATGAAGGCTTGGTGCAGGCTGAGGCATATGTACATCTAAACTATCACAGCAAGGTAGGAGTGAGTCCAATCTAAGGAAACTTGGAAACTGCTAGTTTAGTGAAACGACAAGAGAGTCAGACTGAGCTATAATCTTGGCTTAAATGTTGATTCCTTGGGAAAGGAACCAGTTAGATGGGATTAATTATGTCTATCTACCTATTTCAAAGGACTGCTGCAAGGATTAATTAGCCATTGTTTGTAGACCTCTTTGAAGACAAAAATGTAGAACTGTATAATTAAATGAAATTATTAGACATAAGGTTATGTGACTTTGATGTTTTCCAAAAATGCATAAATTAATACCATAACATCTACTTCCATTTTATTCTTAGGCATATTTGTAATCCTGGATAAGGAATTAACGGTGCTTGTAAAACATTCCTACACAGTGGTTACACAAATGAAATCAATTTTATAAATTTATTTAAAATCATAAAGATTCAGCAACAAAACTCAGGTTTATATATCAAGCTTCCTGTTGATATTCAAAGACTTCGTGAATCTGAGACAGACTACTGCTGTTTTAAAGCATTTTTTTATCTGCAGAAAGCAAAATTCTGGTTGTTTTCCAACACTTAGGAATTGTAGCTGATGTTCCTCACAGCAGCAGTGAAAGTCCACTGGAGAGAAAGGAATTACCAATGTGCACGCAATAATGACTACAGTCTAGCACTGGAGCTGCACCTGCTGGGGTGACATGCTAGCCAATGCGCACACATATCACTGTCTTCTCCAGGGCAGGGGTGGGCCAGAATACGTGGGAAGAGTAATGGATCTTACCCATCTCCCGCTTAAATGAACTGAAAGATCGTGATATTCTGGTTGGCATAGAGCTTCAGAAAGCATAAACTGTCAAAGACATACTAAATCAAAAGATACTACACAATTTTATGTTGTCATCTCAGGCCAAATGGTTAATACCTATGACAGAATCATATCTTTGAAGTTCAGTCGTTTTTTGGTTCTGAACATCTGCTCACGTGAGTGTAACAGAGGTTGCTGTGTGGTTTTTCACCCTGGTATAACACTGCGTAATTTTATACCTATGGCAAGAATGGTTTCTGGTGATAGTGAAGGATTTGTCATCATAAATGACTCTGAAACCAACATGGAAAGCTGCTGTAGAAATTTTCTAGACTAGACTTCTTATCAAAGACATTTTTTTCTCTTTTTTAAATGGAAGTCAATTAAATGTCTCTGAAAGGACACAAGAACACCACCACCACACAGTTTGCTTGTTTGTAGGTGCTGCTTAGCATTCATGCAATTACAACACAAATGAAGTTTTGTTTCGAATTGGTTGTTTTCCAAACAGCTTTTGTGCACTTATTTATTGAATTTTGTGGGGAGGGGGGAGTGAGAGGAAGTGTTAGATTCCTTCAAGGTACAATCATCCCACCTAATTTTTCACAGCTCCTAAGATCCATACCACCCCATGGTAGGACCCATCTGCTGGTGGGAAACGGTGCCTAGAGCACTCTATTTCTCACTTAAAGTTCCTGAATAGAAACAGAAGTTAGCAAAATGGCCGAAGAGAAATAAAAGATGACTATGTTTGTATTTATCTATCTTTAGATCACATGTGGAAAGCTTTCTAACCTCTACTTTGTCAAACCAGTGCCTTGACGGTGGAGCTCAGAATGCAGTCCTTATGCAAGTCCATCATAACCTGTGGAAGCAAAGCTAAAGATGACCTCAGCCAGGGAACATATGCTTCCTCCCTCTGTTAGCATCTGTTTGGATTCATTCTTACCTCTACGGACTCTTTTACTTTGTCCTTCTCACCTCAATCCTGACTCCTGGTCCCCATCAGGAGACTTACTGATTCTTAATTCATCCAGGAGACAATGTCAATACTCACTCCCACAAAATCTTCAGTACTTTCATCTCCTCAAACAGCTGGTACACCTGTCGAGGCCAGGTGCAGGCATCCCTCTCCTTCCTGCAAGCGGTGCCTGTTAATGAGGGCCACTCCCCAGACCTCACTGAGTGTTAAAAAAGTCATTAGCCAACACTAAGGCAAAATGTTCTCTCTCACTTGGTAAAGGACTGTTCAAATCTCATCATGAAGCCTTATCATATGCTTAAACTTGTATTATATACTAGCATATACACCTGCCTATATGCTTTGCCGCACTTTACAGAAATATATCCATGCATTACTGGCTCTTGCTTGAGACTGGACTTGGCAGTAATTAATCATGCGGAAGTGGTGAGGTCTGGTGTGACAGAGCCCTGAAGCAATCGCTGTGGGACACTATAACAGACTTGCTATTTGCGAGACGTGTCAATAGGTAGCTCATATTTCATACAACTCTTTATGAAGGAGGTTTTCCTCAGGAGCACGGGGAAGAAACCAGTCAGAACTTCCTCTCCTCATCAGACTGCTTAGTTACAACTCACACGCCTGTCTGCCTAACCCAGTGCATTACAAACACTGTCAGTCCAGAGATTACCTGGGAAAACAACTACAGCAAGTGAATTGGATGCAGAACAGAGGTCCATTTTATAGAAGATACAGAAAAGGGGTGCTAAGCATTCCAAACACAAAGGGTCTGGTTTTCTACTACTCTGTACCTGCATAGATTGAGAACAAAGGGCTCTACAAAGCAAGAAGATCAAAAGTCTCTATCTACTTGCACATCATGTGCAATCTCTGCGTCTCGCTCTTGACACCATCACTACATATAGAGAGCACAGAAACACGTCTCTGTGGAGGCTGAGAAGAAACGAAGGGTAAATTGAAACATGCTGATTTTACAGGATCAGAATGAGGCCTACCCTGCTTAGATGTAAATTGCCAAGAAAAATGTGAAGAATTGGATTAAGCTGCCTCCAGTACCTGGGCTTAGACACGCAGTCCCTCCAGTAGCTGGCCCTTGGTCCTCAGTTGCCTCATGCATAGAGAGAGATATACACACACACAGACACACAGACACGCCTGATCTCTCAGTCATACTCAGACCCTACAGCCTTTCTGCCACACGGCTGGGACCCCCACTCCCTCCCACAGCCATCTACTCCAGCAGTCTCACTCAGAGACACATGTGCATGCCTGGCTCTCAGGTCACTTTGCTTGGCAAGCCCAGGCTGATATTCAGGGGTGACTGCACACTGACTTATGCACCCTCACCCACTCCAGCTGCTAACACCACAGACAGGGGCCCCTGTGATCCCGTGGTCCCACTCCGGCTGCTGGCCTCTCAGACCGCTATGCACACAGAAGAGAGCCCTGCACCCACGAAAATAAAAGTGGAGTTTAATGAGAAGGCAGGACAGACTGTGCTGATCAAGTACAGAGCACGGCCACACAAGCCTACTGACCAGCCAGCTGTTTACATGCGACTGCCCCCCCACTTTCAGGCCCTTATCCCTCTGTTTTCCCATGATTTTTCCTCCACAAACCACCTCTGTCCCTCCCTGTCCCTGCTTGTAGTTCCTCCCCTAAACATAGAATCATAGAATCATAGAAAGTTTTGGGTTGGAAGGGACCCCTAGAGGTCATCTAGTCCACTAGTCCAACCCCCCCGCAGCGAGCAGGGACACCACTAACTAGATC
>Ga0065711_1028719_pt1 | contig 39544 bp, 9 predicted proteins | sample Hoacrofraction12_FD_59098 | JGI IMG/M metagenome (GOLD analysis project Ga0065711, IMG submission 59098) | Hoatzin crop microbial communities from Cojedes, Venezuela - Epithelial fraction 12 v2 (version 2) | ecosystem: Host-associated > Birds > Digestive system > Esophagus > Crop | place... | reverse complement strand
GAAGCAGAGGAAGTTCCGTCTGAACACGAGGAAGAACTTCTTCCCTCTGAGGGTGACGGAGCCCTGGAACAGGCTGCCCAGGGAGGTTGTGGAGTCTCCTTCTCTGGAGACATTCAAGACCCGCCAGGACAAGGTCCTCTACAGCCTACTGTAGGTGACCCTGCTTCAGCAGGGGGGTTGGACTAGATGACTCACAGAGGTCCCTTCCAACCCGGACCATTCTGTGATTCTGTATGTAGGTACCTACTCTACTGTTCGCTAAGTATAACTGAAAAGAATCTAGCCTAAACATCACTGTCTCTATCATATTTGAATATACGTGATTTATTGCAGCACATCTAGAAAAACTTTTAATGATTCTATCATAACTGTGCTTTTACCACGTCCTTCTCTTAAGCAACCAAAAAGCAACAAAAACAAGCTACAAAACTTCAAGCTTAACTCCTGCAAATGGAGTTGGAGTTGTACTCTGACACATTTACGTAAATACAGCATCGCTAATACTATGAGTATGTGGGAAAAAATGCAAAGGAAATCTATTTTAGTCTATAGATTTAGACCTAAAAATCATTTGTGTTTTAAAATAATGTCAGTGAGGTCTGCTGTGCCATTGACTTTTTTTTTTAGTAGAATCCTCCATTTAATTCAACAGGGGAGTTCTGCTTGGAAATAAAAGGCTACAGCATGTCTGCTATATTTAGGGCCAGCTGATGTAAATCAGAACAACACTGATTGTAATAGACATAGCCTGATTTACTTCAGCTGAAATTTGGCTTTTAAAAGCTGATGGAAATCATTTGCATGTGCTACAGAAGTATGATGTAGAACAGAAACAAGTTCTGAGATTGCATTATTCAGATGTCAGCAGGTAAACCATCACTGTAGAAGAGAACTTGCTTCTAAGCTAAATTAACAACCAATGAAAGTTGCCTTTTCAAAAAACTTTACATAAAGCTGTCACTGTGGTTGCTTGCTTACATGTTGATTTTATGTGACATGATTTTACAGGTCTGTTTGTGATCAGAACAGCAGAGGAATATATGTTCAGTTTCCTATTTTCAACTTTATCTGCAGCTACTGCAGTGATTAAAAAATATGACTCGAGCACCTTTAACCGAATTTAACTGAAGCAGAATAAACTAGGCTTAGTTTACATCTCCTTTAGTAACAAAAATGTTTATTATCAGAATATATGCATGTTACTTAGCTGCTTGTTTGGTCTCAATGCAAAAGAAAATATACATTGAAGGAGAATAGTGGAAATGACAAACTATGGAGGCTGTGACTACACTAAGTGTCACACATTGTAGTTAAATCCTGCAATGGATATTTTCCTGTTATATTCAGTTCATTCGGAAGAGGTTCTGTCCCTCACAGGCTCCACTTTAGCTTCATGCTTGTATGACCATTTTAGCTGCCAGGAAGATATTGATAAAATGAAGTAGTTGGCGAGGAGCAAAAGAATGACTAAAGGATGCAATGCCTGCCTAAAGTGACAGGCTCCAGAAGAGCAATCAGTTTAGCTTATGGAGTTTGCCAAAGGAACGTTTACAGGTTAACTCGATCACAAGCTGTAAAGCAAGCAATACAGGGAGTATGATGGACGCTCCGCTTTGCTTTAGACGATAAAATAGGGTAAGATACTATGTACAGGGGTTGAAATTGAATTGCTTCTCAATTCTGCAATACTGGTAATTTTTGATTTACTTTTTTTCTTTTCTCTCCTAACAGCAATGCTCAGGGTCAAATAAGAACAAGTTCAGGGAAATCATCTGATCCACAAATACTGAGGGTAAAATTAAGTGATCATAGGGGTCCTCTATGGATATGTGATTTTTGAGTTTCCTCCAGAGCAAGACATTAAGCAGTAAAAGCAGAAACATTTGTTGATCTCACAATGTAATGAAAGACGTAAATTCCTAATTATAAATGAGAAATATAAATCTCATCAAATCATGAAAGGCAAGCAGAACTCAAGAAACAAATCTCTTTCCTTTAACTTAGCACTTATTTAAAACAAAGGCAAAAGTGATATTATCAATATACATCTGATTTTAAAACGGAATTGTGAAGAAAACATGAAGTTTAAGACTAACCCAAACCTGACATTTCCACTTTAAAATATTTTTATCCTATTTTCCAAGAGGTCTATCAATGTAACAAGAGAATGTGCCCTCCCCAGGCAAAATTTAAAATAGGAGTTAAATGGCTCAAGAACTGTAACAATAATGTTGGTTGATTTGACTGAATTTTGGTAAGAAATCTCTCATGTGAAAAAGCACTTTAAGAAGAACTTTCACAAAAATTTCCTAGCATCATGTTCCACAGTTCATTGCAGTTCTTCCCCCCCATCCCTCCAACAATATTTCATTAAGTCTTCACTGACATCTCATTTATAATAGCTGGATACTTATTTTCTCTGCTCAGCATTTAAACTCTCCATAAATCCCTACCACTTCACTGCAACAACAATGAACATTATTTCTTAGTAGAGTTTGATAAACTGAACAGATGTGTACCATGGTCTTGGAACATGGGTGGTGAAAGAGACTTTGATGGACTGATCAAGACAAAACCTTGAATCTCTAATCAAGAATCTAATTCCTTGCACAATTCTAGTAGTCAAGCTCACCTGTTTTTATGGCCTTCAGCGATAGCCGTCTTTTTTACACTGCAGGAGGAGTACAACAGACACACACGTCTTTAGCCACTCATAGAAGTTCAGGGCATCTCAAAAGACAGGTGGTAAAGCACAAGCCCAGTTGCAAGTTTACTGGTACAGTGAGGACACGAATCTCATTGGAACTAAATATCTGCTACTAAGCTACCTAAGTGTTCTGATTTCATAGTTTAATGGAATTTAAGTCGGTTGTAAGAGAGCATACAGGGTAGGCTTCTTGCCAAGGCCTCACGTTTGCTTCAGAGTGAAGGCAGCAGCAGAAACAACCAATTTCAATCAAGGTGAAAAACATGGTGGTGTCTTTAAAATCATGCCAATGCTCGTAGTAAAGGCTTGTATCATAATTATCTTTAAATCAGAAGACTCTGCATATTAAAGCTAAGATACAGAGAAAATAAAAATAGAAAATTAATTATATTAGAAAATATTATAATTCATAATATAATTAATTAATTATATTAGAAAATATTATAATTCATTTTCTACTTCTCCAGGAAAGTCTCACAACTGTCCAAGCAGCTTTTAAAAGATATTTTTAAATGCATTCTGTGACATTACAAGTCACAGGTAGAAAGCGATATCAGAATCTTTTCTAGGCTAAACGGTTTTACAGTACATCATACAATGATTAGAATTGATTGGCACTTAATTAGGGAGTGTTACTGATTGATTATTGATTCACCATTGGGATATTTCACATCTGTTTCTTATTTTAATGTTACATTTCACCCTTGAACAAGGTTATCAGCACTACATAATCTTGTATCTCAGTTATTAAAAATAACTGGTCAGTATAAAGTTATATTAAAATTATTCAATGGTAACATATCCCTGCATTTTTTATATTCCTTTTCAAAAAGATGATTCAGATCTCTATTGAGATAACAGATTTTCTGAGCTTCTGAATCAGAGAGAGAGAGAGATAAAAATCAAAAGGAAAAAAAGCAATTAACAGGATTCATGCTTTTGTTATTTTATTTGATTTTGTCAGTCTATCACTACAACTTTGCTGTACCCAGCATCTAGACTACTTTAACAAGAGATTTACCCGCAGACGTCATTTAAATCATATTGACAAATAGTCCCAGCAATTGGTGAGTGGGGGCTTGGACTTGAAATTAATCTGGGAAGGGATCAAATCTGCTTCTACTTTTATTTGGAACATAAATGGAGTAGAAAGACCCAAGCAAAGACTACACACTATTGTCATGTAAATAATAAGTACTGACTGTCTGAACAGAGGCCCCAGAAACAGAAATGCATACACAGTGAAGTGAAAATGAGACTCTTGTACTTTAGCCTGCCCACTAAAACCATGATCCCTTGCCATTCATCTAGCTAAATAAAGGATAACGCAATTTAAGATAATTATCCCCTGGGCATTCCTAGTGTATTTGATGCACACATAACTCCTTAGTCACTCTAAAATTACTGTATTTATTGAGAACAACAATTATAGCACCACAACAAATTCCATCCAAGAAGTGCTCTTTCCATGAGGGTGATGTTACAAATGGCGCTGGTAGCTAGAAGCCCTTTCCTCATTCCTTCTGTGCTACATATGACACAACTCAACTTCCAGAGCCGAGCAAATGGACTGAAAGCCACCTGGTTTGGAGGTGCTGTTGATGAGGAGACATAGGAAAAAGCCACAAGTGATAGTATCCTTCCCTTAGGAAAAGGCTATGCAGTTTTAAACCTACCATCAAATTTGCATCATTTAAAAAAAAATAAAAAAACAACCACCAAACAAATAAAAAAACCCAGGGAAAGGAGCATGTCACCCTGAAGTAAAAAGGCGATTTCCTCTGTCAGAGGATGGTCACCTCATAATAGCAGATTTGTTCAGTACCTTCTTACTCCCTGAGAATCCTGCAAGTAAAAGCTAAACTATTGCATCTCTTTCTGTATATGTCACCAGTATAATCGTAAAATACTCATTTAAATTAATTAGAAAACAAAACCCCCCTCTTTTTCATTAGAAAATTCCTCATAAATGGAGCCAGGAAGAATGAGAACAAAGCAGTTTAACCAAATTATCCTCCAGCATAAAGTGAACTAGCTCTACCAGTGCAACTCAAACCTTTTCAGAATAGAAACCTGCCCAGAAAGCAATGAGGGATACGTCTCGGGCTCACCGAAGCATCATGTGCTGCTTACAGAAATGACATTTAACAAGTGAAGTGCTAGACTTGGACCTGATCCTCTAAGAGGCTATCAAGCATTATTTGCCCAATTTAATAGAATGCTTAAACCCATGTACCACGTAGGTACACTAATAATCCTTTTGAAGTCAAAGATCTATCCACGCATTTAACATCAAGTGAAGCACTCGAGCACATATTTAACATTAAATGCATGGGTCCTAATAGAATCTAAAAAGGAATACTCATTAGCTCGGTTATTTGGATTAATTGAATGATGGATTAAGCACCCATTCCAAACCAAGGATGTGGCCTTCCAATTTTATTGTCCTGATCTATTACAGACACTAATTTATGAAAATAGAGGTAAATGATGCTTAGTTCAGCTTGTTGCGCATACTATCATCATTAGTTGACTTTCCAAACAATATCATGTTTTCTCTCATTTAAAAAGTAGTGCTTCTGGCAAGTGACGATTCCACATTGGAGGTATTACTCAGTTTCACTTATTCAGTTACAAACCCTCCTTACGTGGCAATATTCTATTGGATTTCATCATCTATTCACAAGAATAAACAATATTACCTAGGTCATCATTACATACTGCTTTAATTTAAATCCTGCATTCTTCAGGATCACTACATTTGGCTACCAAATGATTTCAAGAAAGACTAGCAAATATGAGTGGATGCTATATCAAATGAACATTTGACACAAGTAAAAATAATACCAGTCCTATGTGTGGAGGTCACTAATGAACTTTCTCTTGATGATGTATCCTAAGATGACTTTTAGAAATTCTTTTTCTCTCTCCAGTATTTCAAAATAAAATCTGCATTTTGATTAAAAAAAAATTGTCTTCATTCTTCCTCAAAGTATTCCATGCCTTTGATCTTCGAAGAGCCCTGAAATAATGATTTGTTTTATCTAGAAATACTTCTTCCCCAAGGATAAAGTGTAAATTTATTTTCTATGTTATAGTCAATAACACAAATAAAAGTAAAAAAATAAATGTAACTTCTGTATACATCAGTTTTGAAAGTTTAACGTGTAAGACTCAAAATATGAATCTTAATCCAAGATGAAAGAGCAATTGTTACCAAGAGAAAGACAACAACTTACAAAGCAATTACTTGACAATAGTATCTGAAATGTCACAGTAAGGGCTTGACTGAAAAAACCTCTGAAGACAAAGGGCATTTCTTCCATTATTCCAAGCAGAATTTGTTTTATGAAAAATCCTGCTTAGGCATTGCTTCTAATGTTGAACAATAAATACCAATAGAATGCTCTTGTAATACTGCTGCTCACTGTGTTGAGGGGCACAGGGAACAGTGTCCCAAATTCAACCAACACAGGGGCAAAGCGCACGTCATGACATGACAAAGGGAGAGATTACACGTATTTAGGCAATAGTTACAGCAGTATCGCACTCTTGACGCAGGAAGACAGCAATCATGCTTTTTATAGCTCTGATGCGATGGCATCTGGAATATTGCACTCTCCTGCACAAAACTATTGACAAGTCACTGAAGAGAAACACAAATAATCAGGGAGCTAGAAATATTGATCTGAGGTAATGATTGAGAGCACCAAACATATCAAGAACAGTTAAGAGAAAACAAAAGGTGGGATCTGGTAACTCTGTAGAAACACATGAAAAGGGCAGCTTTCAGAAAGAGAAAGGAATTATTTATGGTTTTTCACAGAACAATCAACAGCAGTAATGGGAAAAAAGGGGGGTGGCACCCTCATCTCATTCCTTGCAGAAACAAATCTATTCCTCTTTGATTAGCAGAAGTTTGTGCACAGAGAATGCAGGGGAGATCTCGGCAGTGGCTAACAAATAACTGACTCCGAACGGACGGAGCCGTGCACAGAGCTGCCCTATGGCTTTTTCGTTGTTTGCAAAAACCACTTGACTTTGTAATTAGGCTGAAAACTCTTCAAGGCAGAGCACAGCATAGTGGAGTCTTTATCTTAACTGATGCTCCAGTTATAAATAATGTACTAACCTAAGTTAACAACAGACTTCACTTGTTAGAAAGCTTTAGGCTGGAAGCGTGGAACTGCAGTGGAGTTTTGGCTGTATATGAGTGCAAACTCCAACACAGTAGAGCTGGAACATTAGGGATCTAGTATGGAGAAGGTCTGATTATGGGAGCTTTTGAAATCTATACAAACATCTGTTTTATTACTGTACCAGCAATCTGTAAACCCTCCATTTGTGCAAATTGCCTCGCAGCAAGAACATTAGTGGAAGAGAAGCAGCAATAAAAAGAGTTCACCAAATAGCCTTCTTCAAGAAAATCAACACATTTCTTCGTATCTTTAAACTATGAGTGGAATTTAAGTTTTGAAGTCATGGCAATATTAAATAGTGTGAAGTAAGTTTTCCAGTGTTCATTCATATCACTTGATACAATATCTAAGGTATATATTTTATGTTACTACAATAGAAAGAGATTATATGAACTTAATATGAGCAATGCTAATACAATAAAGAACACTAGAATCACAACACAGAAAACTGCTGTTTTCCTATTGCACTCCAAAACTTCATTATGGTGCTGTGAATATCTACGTATTTCCAAGCTTGTTTTTAGCTATATATGGCAACAGATGGGCCTCAGGCCTGAGTTCTGGGTCTTGCGTTAGGCAAAGAACTTGCCAGATGGAACATTTACACTTTTCCTAATTTCTGAAATATTTCAAAGCTTCTTTATTTTCAAATCGTAAGAAGAAATAAAGTATGATCAAAGAGCTCCTGGAGATCAGGGGGCGGTGGGGGTTGTGTTTAAAAAATATATTTACAAAAATTCAAATTCCTCAAATTTTACAGAAATTTAGTGTTCTGGACGTCACAGGGCCAAGTCATAGGTCCACTTAAAAAAACCCCAAACTACTAAGATTGCAAATTCCACATGGACAAGAAAACATCACCCATGTAGACTGCCCATTGTCCAAAGACAATAATTTTCAAATAGAACAAAAAAGTAACTGTGAATTTTCAGTTTGAGTTGAGTTTGAGTGACTGAGAACAAGGAAAACCAAAAGTTCCAGCTCCGGGTGAGACATGGACCATTCCTGTTTGAGATTCATCCTCTTGCTTAACTTGATGACAAAAAAAAAAACTAAAAGGGGGGGGGGGAACACCACAGAGTCTAACAAACCTCAGTGAATATACAGATTTTGCCTTTGAGGTGATTAATCCCAATTTAAAACAATACAAATACTAATCCCATACCTCGTCCATACAGTGCCCAAAGCCTTGCAGGCCTCCTGGGACACACGACTGTACTCAAAAGCCCTACAGGCATATACCATGTTTATTTGAGCCCTCAATAAGGAAAACAGAAAAATAGAAAACAGTAAGATCTGTAAATCCTCTGTATCCCCTCAAAATTAGCCCTATATTTCCCCAAGGCCCAAGTAAATAGGTTGAGTACACTGGCATAATTCACCTCACTAACACTTATTTACATCATAAAATCCAGCTCATGTCACATTTTTAGTGCGATGATTAAACATAGAAAGAAAAAAAAATCCTTCCATTCCAGACAGTCAGCATGTTTTCTGCAACCTGAACACAGTCTTCAGCCAAGGCAAAGAATAAAGAGCCCAAATGAACTGAAAATGTGCCCAAACTTGACTCCTCAGCTACGTGCTATTCTCATAGGCTTGGTGCGTTTCATAGTATGAGCTCATTATATTACCTGCAATACATAAACCCTATATACTTCATCTTGAAACCTTATTTTCCTGAAGTATGAGGTTTAGAACTAAAAAGGGACTGTGTTTAATTGCAGGACAATAGAAGGATTTGAAGCAAAGCTCTGAATAATGGAATTTTATCCTCCTGCAAACAAGGGAACTGACACAATGTATTCAATATTATAAATCCTGCTGTGCTGCCAAAGTTATAATAAGGCATACTCAGAGGAGAGCCTAATGATGGGGTAAAATACAGTTTTTTCCTTACATAAATTCGTAAATTTTCTCAGAATCGCATCTAAACAGTAAGGTATTGCCTGCAGGAAAATAAATTACCATAAAGCTGCTCTGTTGGTTTTGTCTTTTTCTTTTTGTAATCTGTTACAGATTATGCCTTCTTCCTGAATATTGCATTAAACGTAGGTATCATAGCAGAGCTTTTAATACAAGCAGTTTGAAATGTATGGAAAACAGCTTTGGTGAAACAGATTTTTCTCAGCCTTCTGTCTGTTGGATTTGTTTAAACACCTCAAATTCTTATCTGGTTAACTCTACAGTCTACACACAGATAACGTTACTTTTGCTGTCCAGGTTTGAAGGTTAAGCTATGTCTGCCAGGAATAACCCCAGAGTATTAAGAAAACATGTTCAAGAAATTCAGAGAAACTTTTCTATTTCCCTTTCTAGATGCGAGAAAGTTTTGGGCTTCCGTGTGGGGGTTTTTTCTGGGTGTTTTTTTTTGTTGTTGGTTGTTTTTTTTGGGGGGGGATTATTTTCTATTCTGAAGTATAAAGGCCTTTAGACACCAACCCAATTCTTAGCAGCAGAACAACTAAGCAAGAAGCAAGTGCTCCAGAGTAACAGAAAACAAGCTTTTCCCCCACTATTTTTACTCCCTTTTTTTGTCATCCAGTAGGAAACACACACAATGATTTGCAATATATTCACAAATAGTCCTATATCTAGGGATTATTAAGTCCCTCAACTTCATTTCACAGTTTAATTACCCACAAAATATGTTTATTGACTAATCTACTTCTCTGTTATGAGAAATTAATTAATGTGACTATTCCAGCTAGGGCTCAGCATGCACAAAAAACATAACTCTGCTTTAAGACACAAAAACAGTAAGCATTTCAGGCAGCTCCACGTGGAAGCTAAGCTAACTTCAGCTTTAACTTATATTATTATTGTTAGGCCATGTAATCGAATGACCAAGACTTTGCTTCCAGATAAAAAAATTCACAAAAGAACGAGGCTTTCAAAATCACACGTTCAAAAGAGCATTAGTCTGCAGTGTTGTACCGCAATCCTCCATTCACCACTAAAAGCTACACAGAAAGGTATCTTCTGCTGCAGCAGGAGTTAGATACTGCATGCTAAGGTAAGAGTAATATTTTAACAGGCTCACCACTCTGAATTGTACTGGGAAAAAAGGTGAGGACTGTCAGTGCTTCTGTGAGATCTAATAAGCATAATATCCTCTGCTCTAATGATAGTAACGAATTAAATCATGGTTAGGTAATCACAACAATTTCAGCACCACAGATATTTACATACAAGTTTCCAGGGGTCAGAAGACTGAAGGCCGCAGAACTACACATAGCTGGGGCACTTGTTTCACGGTGCGGAATTTGCTTTTTGTTCATGCCTTCATTTAAAAACACCTACTCCATCCCACAACAGAGATTTCTAGTGGTTAATTCTGGCTTAGGAAGAGCTAAACCTTTCACACTCAACCAAAGCTAAGAACAGATGCCTCACAAGCTGGGTTTATAGGAAGTTCATTCAGAACTCGGCGCTTATCGAAATGCTCTCTCCAAGAGGCCAGCTCTTCCCTCTGGCTTCCCGGGGCTGCCCAAACACTCAGCCGTGCGGGATGGGGCCCACGGTCAGCAAGCTTAGAATTCCTGCCAAGCTACAGTGAGAAACTTCTACTGGAGTCTTAACACTGACACAGGTAAGCCCTTTGTGTTTGGTGATCTTCCAAACAAGTGTGGGGACAGACCAAATTTGAAGCAGTAACTACGAGAACAGTAACTTGCACTTTTTTCATGCCTCTTTTCAGAGATGACCGTGTGCAAGACATCGCATTAAGGGAAATGTGACACAAAGAACCAGCGGATTCTTGTTACCCAATTCTGTGCTGTCACCTTATTCTTGGCTTTACAGAATTTAACTGGACTTGTGCCATTTTTTTGCAGGGTAACAAGATTAAGTCTTAGAAGCACTATTACTAATGAAAGCCTGTGTAAGAATTATCCAAGACCTCTAAAACGAGAGGACAAGCACCCCAGTTGTTAGAAGTCAGTGCAATGTCACCACTTTGGAACAGCTAGGGATATGCCTTACAAAACACACGTTTTCGTAGGGGTTCAGAAGGGGGCAAGGGGAGGGGTGTGTGTGAAATGAACTCATCACTATAAAAAGGAAACAATAATTAAAGCAGTGACTAATTCTGTCCTGGACCTTTGTATGGGCAGAAATTACAATACTGAATAAAAAGTAAAACGCTTTTTAAGAAAGCATTCTAATCAATTCTTTTGAGACAGATAGCCTCCAAAGAGTATTTCTGTAGCAATGACAATAAACATTTTCAATAATTATTAAAAAAAATAATGATTCTGAATGATTTGCTAGGGCAAATTAACATAAGAGCGTAACTTCACAAATACTGGTAGAGTCTGCATCCCAATATGTTTCATTTATACCATCTGAACAAGATCAGGCAAGTTTTTTTTTATACCAACTGGAATGTACAGCTTCTCTATAAAAAAAGGATTGGAACAGGATGGTAAATCTCACAAGTCTGTGGTATTTTGCAATAGTCACATTAAGAATGTATTAGTTCCACAACACTTTGGACTATTAATTCTATAATTATATGATTTAAAACACGTGGGTAAACAAAAGCTATAATCATGAAACAAATACACGCCATGTTATTATTCTGAAACACCAAGTCTAATACACATTTGACTCCTAAAGGGAAAAAACTTTGTATCAATGATATTAGGTATTAACATAAGCAGCAGCATCAGGAGTATCAAAGGATTTAATGAAACCATAACCAGACCGATAAACTGTTTGTTATGCTACCACAAGGCATTCGCGTCTGATAAATTTCACTTTGATGTTTTAGACAAATGCAGAGATAAAAATGGAGACCCCATTTTGTATAAAACCACCTTTTACCTAATCTCACTTCAGGAACTGATACAGGAGACAAAAAGCACTGGTCTATCACATATTTCTTTGGAACGGTTTTTAATTTGGAGATCTGGAATTGAATGTGTCTGCAGACAGACACTTACAAAGCGTTACCAGCGGAAGATAAGGAAACAGGGTATACTTCAGAGCAGAGTTTGTGAGAAGCTGTCAGGGGAACTTCTGAAGCACTGGTGTGCAAAAGTGAAGGCCCCAGTGGAGTACATCTCCAAAAGCCACATTCCATATGCTAATCTTGTTATAAAGAATTGCTCTAATTCAACATAAAATAAAAATACCAGACTGACAGAACCCAGCATTCTAAAGTTCAAAACATGCTTTCTCATCATTAGATAAAGTCCAACATGAAATACTGAATGCTTCTGTAGCGCATTCAAGAAGAAAACCCTCAATAATTAAACAATATCGTAAAGAGTCCTTGTAAGCACGTCTATCTCAGATTATTCCCACAGAATCTTCTGCTTTACGGACCTGAAGTAGAAGCGTCTTATAGCATGAAAAGCTTTTCCTCCTGTAGCTTCCCAGGTTTGCCTTCGCTTTCTCTTTTCTAGTGGCTAAGAGAAGTTGATAGATTGTAGGGAGCAGCATAAGAAAAACACATTACCTGGTGGCTGTAAACAGTTGAATCAGGAGCTGCCTTTATATTTATCTTCACATTGCCTGCAGCATGCAAAGCTTTAGCCTATTTCTGTGTATTACCATGTGCCACACCAAATCATAATGTAGGTCACGGGGGTGGAATAAATACAGATGGTACAAGAGATGAATAAACTTCTGTGACTAGTCAGCTCTTTACAAGGGTAACAAAGCTAAACTGAACTGAAAACAACTGTTCCTAGATCTGCTTGAGCAGGAACATTACTCCCTCTGCTTCAGAGCTGAAGACTAGCTTGTGAAGCCAGGAGCTTATCCATTTCTTCCAACTATATCAATTATTATAATACGCTTTCACATAGAACATAAAATTAGAACATTTGTATGTAAAAGCAAGTATTTCTGTAAGCTCTGATTTAAACATCCACATACCTTTTCAGACCTCTTCTGAACTGACAACAGTCACAGCTTTTGTGACCAGAAAGTGGTCAAAAGCGCTCGCCACTAAAGGAGATACCAGGTTTGTTTACAAGGATTAATAAAGTGTTTCAAATTTAACACAGAAACCTGGCTTGGTAGCATAATGTTTTGCCTCATTACACCAAAACTCACTTTGTCCCAGCATCTATCGTTAGAATTCGGGATACTGAATTATTAACACTGACGCGGCATCAAAAATGAAATCAAACTCTATCAAGTCTGGCTTCTTTCACATTAACCACTTCCAAAAGAATACCTGACTACATTTAAAAAAGAATCCCTCATTTTAAAATTCTGCTGTTTCATCATAGCAGTTTTGAAACATTTATAAGCTCAGCCTGTATGTGTTCTAATCCCAGTGGCTGGCGTAACAATGGCCTGAGGTTCCTAAGCTGTCAGGAACAACAAATTGCCAACAAGAAACACATCCTGTAAAACACTGCCTGGGTAGTTTATTTAAATTTGAATCTGTATCTCTGTTGTTGGCACATAGCATTAGTCATGACTTAAACCATTAGTAACAGAACACTCTCCCCCACCTAACACACAATGCAATAACAAATGTGACTACTGTATCAGCAGGGAGCAGGCTCTTTATCAGTTTATTTTAAAATGCTAGTTACTTGTAAACATCAAATCACAAAACCTAAACAGAGTGTGCTGCAATTTTCAACTGGTTATCTAGTTCACAGAACAACTACAGAAACCAGAGTAATAAAGGTTGTGGTGTGCCTATTGCATTGATTTCATGCCAGCATACTTGGCATGGTGCAAGAGCATCAGTACATGATAAACTACAGTGTATTTCATAATGGGATAGTTTGCATTAAAAAAGGAAAACAACGGAAGCTTGCTGGGTGTAGGCCATGGCATGCAATTTTTACTGTCTTGGGGGCAGCATGATTTACAGTACACTAGCAGACACTGGTTTATATCTAGCTCTACCAGCTGTGTTTAATAACCTTAACTGTCTCTTTTGCCAAGAAGAAAGCATCCACAAGCGAGTGGTGCAGTCAGCAGGGGATTACTGGGTTCATACCTATAAGAAACTGATGCACAGCATCTCAAAACACCCAGGCGAATCCAGTCTCCTAATAAGACTCAAGTAAACAACCAGAGTAAATGCACAGAAACATAGACTTCGTCCACTTAATTCAGGCTTATAAAACACCTGCAACAGGGGCTGAGTCACCTTAAGGTCCCTCCGCAGTCAGTGGATGGACCTGCCCCTCCAGAGATGATGACTACGTGGATCTCAGGAAGGTTAAAATCACTCTGACAGTACCCGTTTTCTCTCCATTGATAACACAATCCCTTACAAGAGTCCTGACACATCTCACTCTGGTATCTCAACTAAGTGCTAGAGATAGGTGGGACAAATCTAAACATCTGTACACTTATTTTATTTGTTTACTATTTCCCCAGTACCAATGGCTAAAGCCTAACTATGCTTTCAGGTGCAGAAATTAAGCAGAGAAAGGACTAGCAGCACCTGGGAAGCTCCTGTCTCACCTAGAAGACATTTAGCAGCCTTCCAAAACATATAACCTCTCACAATTTATCACAGTTTTAGTGACTGTGATGTAATGTCTTCCAGAAGGATACAACACAGACAGTCTCTGGTGAGGTAGCCTACCCCAGACAGTGGGGCTGATCAATAAGCGAGCATTAATGTGAAACTATGACAAGCTGCAAGATGAAGGGGTTGGATTTAAATGACAAAGCCACCATGACACACTTTTAATGACAAAACCACAACTTCACATTCAGCCTCTGATGAAACTGAAACTGCATTTTTAACAGTTTTTGCTCTTTTTAAGCAAGTACTCCAGAGTTTGGTACTTGGGCAGTAACAAGACCGACTGATTTGAGGATTTGCAATAATGTTCCATTCAGAAAGTCATGAGCGCATACGCTCATAGACATCACAGAAAAATTCTTCAAAGCAAAGTTATCACTCTTCCCTCCAAATAGAAAGCTAAAATCCACATAAGTTTGAGTTTATGTTTTTCCTCCTTTCACTCAGTCTTTTCCTGCATTTGGAAGGCATCGCTCCTAATCCAATTACCTCCATCTATGGCTTACAAGACTACTAACCACGGTACACAAGCTGCTTTGGCATTGTAACCTTGCACGCTTGTCAAGTTTTGGAGGTTTTGTTTTGGTTGGTTTTTTACTATCCCTGAACAAAACTACTTAGCTCGCAAGCTCCCTTCTCCTTTTCTCCCCCTCAGGGTCCAGAGCTTCGGCTTAACGTTCTCTTTTGAACCAGGCCTTAGCTTTTCAAAAAGCAAACCACTTGTAGCCCGAGTGCAACACGAATATGGCTCTTCTACAATAAATAGTTTCTCTGCTCTTTCTCAAGGATTCCAGCTGTTATGCTTTTGTCTCTTCTGCTTGCATCTTTCAAGGAACACCTTTGATTTAGCAAAATATACACATAAAAGATAATAATGTACCAGAAAAACTAAGACGCATAACGCTGTACAAATCATTCATGAGGACAGAATTTTGCCCAGCTGTTTGTGAATAGTTTGGTTATTGCAGAGATTAATTAAGTTTTAACTATGGTCAAATGCTTACAAGCTAAACAAACTAAAATAAAGAGAGAATTAAGACACCACAAATTAATTTTGGGGGACTGAGAAAAAGCAGATATTTTAAGCTTCAGGTATTTTATAAATGAAATTAAGAGTTGATAAAGAATAACAGTTTTCCCCCAAAGTGCAATAGTCTGTTGAAAGATAACGAGCAAAGGAGAGTTAGTAAACAAATAGTAAATTTGATCACAACAGACAGGTTAATTTGGAATGGACTCAAATACATAAATACAAATCTCTTTTCAGGCTGAGTTTTCTTTTAAGTGTACTGAGATTTTTATTAATCACTCTGCAGGCAATATATACGTCCCATAAGGTTTTTCATGTACTTCCTACTATGTTTATTAGAGAATAATTACCAGCTGCCTTTTACTGGTTTATATTTGCAGCTTTGAAGAAATTTACACTTTCATATAATATCAAAACGGAAACTGCAACTGTGTCTTCCAAAAGCAGTTGCTATAATTGCTTCAGAAACCTTGATCAATTTGAAATATGTAGCTCTGCTTTGAACTAGTGAGAGTCAGTCTAAGCAGAAATATTAAACATGTGGTTCAAATATCCAGTAAAGATGACAGGCAAAGAAAACAGAAAAAGCTGCAAAAAAGAAAATCTTTAGCTCCATGAAAATGGGATTAAAGAATGAATCTTAAAATAAACATAAGGAGAAAAGGTATTAGGCTCCTAATCCAACACAAGTGAGCTAAAAACATGCTGTACTATGTTGTTAATCATCTGTTTTGACAAAAATGCACTCTGGTGACTGTTTAATATGCACAGTGTATATTCAAACCCTTTTCAAAAATAAAAAAGTAAACCCGTGAATGTAATTGCCTTAAGTACACGCTAGAAACAATGATTAAGGATAAAACCAACAAGGTAGAAATCGCTGTTAAAACAGATACACCAATCTAAAAGTTATGAGCCTGGTTCTCAGTTTTACAGTATCTCCAGATCCATTGTCTGCTCCCCCCCCTCCTTAAATATTTTATGAATACATATCTTTTTAAGGTCTGTATGCACCACTTACTGTCTAACAACCCTCCAGACTCTTCATGTACCATCGCAGGCTGAACTCTGCTCCAGAAAGCTGACTACTCCTCTCTGTCACTCTGAAATATAGGACATTTCCCATTTAAGTCTCAGAAGCTTTCCAAGTTTGCTTACCCTGGAGAATCACTTGGCCTTTTTTAATAAATATGCTTTATCTATGCACTGGCCTTGGAATAATTTTGCCATGCATTCCTAAGAGATCGCATTTCTCAAGTCTAATAATTCTGCATGCAAGTGCTGCTGGGCTCCCTGTGCAACAGCAGCCCAGAGGCCAGCTGGCAGCAGATCCACATTTGCACCAGTGGTCTGGTTGCAGATAGGACAGCTGGAACTTCAGCATCCTTTTGTGATACATGGTCACTTGAGTGTTTGGGATACGACAAAACATTTACCATCCTCCTCCTCCAGATGCCTCTTTCAACTACTGCATGCTACAGCTACTTTTCTTCCTTCTATGGCAAAGCAGGATTCTGACCCCTGACAAGGTCACCCAGCACTGGGCATTTCAATTTCTCCAGTGCTGTGATGCCTGGATTCCCATGTCTCTGTCACATTTGTTTCTCTTTAGACTGGTCCTGCAGAGCTCCTCTGTAATAATTAGTCATCGCTGGTTTTATCTGTTCCCCAAATTGCTGTGACAATACCCCAGAATCTGTTATCTATTGTAATGATTTGAGATATTCCAGGGAATATTATTTCTTTGACTTCCCTTCTTTCACATCAGAGACAAAGGGAGAGAGCATGTTATTTGCATCACCCTCTTTCCAGGTCTAGATGAGTGCATGATCTAACAGTAGTTCCACTGTTTTTGCAGTTTGACAGTTGTCTTGCAATCCAATAACCTCAAAGATCTGCAAATCAGCACGTATCTTTTTTGGTTTGCTTCCAGATGTTGTTTTACTTTCATGTTCCACCCATCCCTCCTTGGCAGTGGATTGTGCTGGACTAATTTCTGCCACTATGCTTGACATACTGTGCGGGCAGAAGGCTCCATGTTTCTAACACAGAAAGATTCATCAAGAAAATGAGCAAAAGCAGTACCCCATTTCAACCTGAGTCCTCAGTGCTTTTCTAGTCTTGCATTGTCTGTTCTCCTGGTGGAGTCCCACACAGGTTGCTCCACTAGTATGCACACACCTGCTTTCTCAGTAAGCCAGGTGAAAGTCTAAAGCCCTCATCACAACAAATCTCTCAACACGTGCTGGAAAAACTACAAGTAAACAAATGACATGTCAAGAAAGCTAACTGTATGAGAGCAGTAGATGTCTTACCGGTCCAATCAGGAGCAAGTCATTCAGCAAGTTCCAAAAGCCATTTCATAGATATACTATGCCTCTCAATTAGTACGCATTGCAGTGTTTCTGTTTATTAGCTTCTACGCCAGTCCCCAGGTAAATCAAAAGAAGGAGGGAGAGACCTCCTCTCTAGACAAACTACCATTCGAAGTATGACTTGGAATAAGCAGTCAAAACAATGTTACTCACCCTCCAACTACTCCATTGCAAAAGATGCCTTTCAGTTGACTGTGCAATGTCAAACTGCCTCACTTCAATTGCAGAGGAGAAATTATATATGACCTTTATCCTTATGCTCAGTCTTCTCTATCCCGAAGCTTTTTAAAACCATTTAGCACAATTATTTAGAAAGATTTCACAGCCACATGAGGGCAACAATTTTTTCTACAACCTTCTAAAAGGCATCTAAGATATAAATTAATTTCATAGACACTAATTTTGCTGAGCTCTCAAAATAAAACATAACTAAGAAAGTTTGCCTGACAAATAGGATGCAACTATGCAATTACAGAACAGTTTTACAAGGGAAACTGAGTTTTCATTTAAACTTACCTTTGGCATTTTGCACCTATACTGGAAGAATTTACTCTTCATTTAATACACAGAATTTTCTAGCATTTTAGAACCATACTTCATTGAAAGTGAAGAATGTAACGACCCACACTTTTGGGGCACACATGACATGATGCCACATAAAAAGAAAATAAGTGGGTTTAACCGAGCCTGGATCTTATAATGTACTGAAGCCTCTAGAAAGCTGTATCCACACTGCCCAATAAAGAAAGCCACAAACACACACTATATACTATTTCCTTTATTTAAACAAATAATCCCACCAGATCCCTGCCAAATCAAAGCCAGGTTTCACCCAAATATAAACATTTCTTAACAATGAATAATACTGTGTTACTGAATTTCAGCTGTCCTCCTACACTAGTTGAATTGTACACTGCAAAAGATATTTTTTCACAGAATGAAAATAGGCGGTTTTATTTCTGCTGCGTGTAAAAATACCTGTTTTTCTGTTTGAGTTGGGGTTTGTTTTTTTAAGGTAAAATAAAATGCAAACTCAATGAAAATACAGACAACTACTGAGAAGAAATGTCTCAGATGTGAAAAGTTAAGAAAACTAGTAAGTTGAACACAAATGCTTAAGCACCTACACTTATTTTTCCACCTATATTAAGTCCATTAAGGTACATTAACTTCAATAATTACAAGCTATAATCATAAATAGTTTAGGAACACTTTACTGAATTGTTTGCCAACAAAATTTTAAATTATGATGTTTGGTTTGGGGTTTTGGGGGGTGTTGTTAGTTTGTTGGTTTGGGTTTTTTTTTACAACCAATACGATTCACAAACTCCAGGAGGGTGGGGAAGGGTGGGTCAGGTATCGTGATCTGAAATTTAGAAATGTACAATTCAGGATTCTCATAAGTGAGATCAACATCCCAGTACATGAGGAAGACAGAGGAAAGTAATTCACTCTTCTAGAAGAGGAAAGTAATTCTTGAAACTTTTACAGTATACATAAAAATAAACTTTCCTAATACACAGTAACAGCTTCTTTAACCAGCTGAGTATTTTTAATGAGGATAAATGATTAAACAAATAAATAGGTGCTCAAGAGACAGTATTGACAAAAAACCCATCTGGACTAAAAACACATCTATGAGCTTCCCCTAAGTCTAATATTTCTCCCTCAAGATGGCCAGCACTCTCAGCATCAGGCTTTAGAACAGAACTCAGCTTTAGCCTGATGTAACGATGACTCTTTCTTCAAAACAAAAGAAAAATTGATAAAAACTTCCTTGGAAACTTTGAAATTTTTTAATGTTCCATGACTTCCAATGATGTCAGTAGTTATTTTCTGTGTATTTTGAAATACAGTGCCAAATTAAGACAGAAAAGTCTTACAAAATAATTGGCTTCAGTTTTGTTCACCTTGAGCCTGTAGCTTGGCATTCACAGATGCCCAACATTACTAGAGGGGGCAAATATCTAGTAGAGTCATAAAACAAATGGACATTTCAAAACCTGATTTAGTTCTTCTAAGCTTCAAATGGAGATTAAAAAAATACTGACTGTTTCACTAATCAATTTGCAAATGCATACTAAATAGACTTTTTGATACGATACAGTTAAAACAGCAATAGCAGTTTATCTTGTATTAAGATTTCTGAAAGTTATCAGAAGACAGTTGTACACACTGAATTAATGAAGAATGCACAAGTACAAATATTGCAGACATCCACAGAATAGATGACTTTCATTTACAAGGATTACAAATTAAACACTAGCTTAGAGACCGATACTGCCAAATGTATACAAAGTAATGATGGAGAATACTCCAGGAAAACATTGACTTTTGAGAACTGCAGAACAGACTTGTGAAAGGAGAAAGAACACTTAAGCTTTCTCCATTTGTAATTACTAAACAACTAGTTTTTGTCAGCATATTCATCTTATTGACAGACCAAGAATTACACAGTGTTTAACTGTGTTCATTATATTGGTTCCATACTGTAGGTAATTCAAATTGAGTAGCCTTAACCTTGCAAATACAGATCAGTTTAAAAAGATTGCTACAAGCATTTAAACGTATTCATTACACAGGTAGGGACCTGTTGTGCACACGCTATAGCCCAGGCAAGTCAAGTTAACCAGTTCTTCAATAAGGCTGCTCACATGCACAATAGTCTTGCCAGGCAGATATCAACCGCCTTGCACATCTGCAGTAGCTCTGACTGTTAGGAGCATGAATATTGTTGATCCTCCATTAGAAACCTGTCAGACAGGCCTGGCATTTGCTGGCATTACCAAACACGCTCACATCAACTGCCAGGCACACAAGCAATAGCTTCAACATGAGTCATTGATAATAAAATTGGTAAATTTGGTTTCACTACCAGCTACCAGGGAGTCCATAGAACTACCAGGCCAATGAGATGTAAATGATACCAAGAAGATCAACCTGTATTTTAAGACTAGGAGCTCGCTCAGGAGACTTGGGAGGTTTCAGAGCTGTTAATTTGAAAAGGGCTCTGGAGAACAGAGTTGCTTTGAATTCAGTCTCCTCTAGGCAGGCTGAGCTGGAAGAGAGCCTGGGAGCCTTTGTAAGGGAGCAGCCCAAGAAAGGGGACCCATTCTCAAAGGAGCCAATTCAGCATCTCCCACTGACTACGGCAGCAAAGCACTGCTGTTAATTAGCGTGTCAGAAAGGTGGAACAAATAACATCCTAAGCGTGACTTTGGCCTAAGTCTTCAAACACTGAATGAGTTCTATTCAGCAATGTATTTCATACAATATTGTCCATTACTCATAAATTAATGTTATCCTCTGCAGAGTCTGGTGAGTTTTGTTAGCCAATAAGAATGGCAATTAAACACAGTATGCACTGATGGGTACACTTTGCAAAACAAAATGCTGTCTTTGATCCTCCAGGTTGAAAGGCTCTCAAAAAAACCTGTATCTTGCAAGGAGATAAACACATTTTAGAACCTTTTTGACTTATCTGATATCAGCCTTGAAACTTTTTTAGTTTGTTTTTAGTCATTCTTCATGTAACTAGTAGCATCAAAGTAGAAGCTGATTGACAGGCTGCCAGCAAGTTGTTTATACAGTAGGAAAACCAGGAAAATTATAACAGCAAGAGGTGTTTATTTAACTCTCTTTGCAAACACAAACACAATCTTGCATTACCTGCTCTGTCTCAGAGCCACCTTGGAAACGGTGCAGCAGTGAAAGACGTGCTGCTCCCAGCCAGCAAGGCCACCTCCTTGCCTGGGACATTACCGTCAGCCTCCACAAGTGCAAAATCATATTCTGCTCCTCATTGTAATCACCACACAGAGTCTGATCGGGCACTGAGATTCACTGGGATCAAACCTCAAATTTATGTTTGCAGAAGCAGTCAGATCAAAACTCAAATCTATACTCTTCCTCCCTTCCCCCAAAGTACATTAAAATAGTTCAGTTATGTCATTGCCATGCCAGGTAGCCTAGCTTTTTAAATATAGCTTCTTAAAGCTCACAGAGGTTTTAGATTAGGTCTGTTTATCTGCACCCACCCTCATAGGAGACAGCAAAACACGAAGAAGTTTCTTCTTTTATTCTGTAGAGATAAAAAAAGACAAATATTTTCCAAGTGAATAAACTGGTAGGAAAGGCATCAGAACAATGGCCCTAGAAATTAAGTCCTACTTCTCCAGCAAGTATCTGGAACGTGGCTGGAATCTACTAAGCACCTGCAGGCATTTAATATTTCTCTTTAGCCTTCCCATCACAGCACCCAAATTAACCTGCAAATGTGAGTTTAATCAATCACATAACATACAAAGAAAGACTTCTGATTCTACATGTACATGACGAACAGAGATGAACACCTAGGCACAGACCATCAAAAGTACTTTAACACCTTTTGAGGACCTTGGCTCAAATGAATTACCCACATAAAATATGTGGTTGCTGGGGAATAAACAGAAGTCTCCTTCGTTCTTAGCAAGCACCTGGTCTCTAAACTGATGTTTGTTCCTCATTTCCTAATGCTCTGACCATGAGGAGTTTGGACAAGGATCCTGCTTATCTTCCTCTGCAGTTCTGCTCATTTTGGTATTGAACAATAGCTTTTAGTCACTGGGATTTTGATCCAACTCATCAAAACTCAGTAGGATTTGACTTTTCAAAATGTTACCTTGTCTTTGATCGCCTTCTGTTTTAAGATTTCAAGAAGAGCGTGAGTCAATATGGGAAAAAAGAGAAGAATGTACCTATTGGAACAGCAATATCAGACAAAAGCAAAACACATTATTTTCACTCCATTTCTCTCACTGTTTAATAGCTTGACTTTTGTATACCAGCATTCCACAGTCATAATATGAAGACAGCTACAGCATAATGTGTTTTCTTTTAAAAGGTCATCATTACATGAGCAGTGTTTGATGCATTGTGACCACAGCACACATTTTTTAGAGATAAGAGTGTATCTAACATTTTACTATAATTTATTACCATCAAGAAAGCAGATTTAATTTTTGCTTTCAGACAAACATCTGCAAATGATTGGCATAACTCAAGGAACCTTTGCAGCTGCAACGTTCTCCAAGAGTAGAGCAGAAAGCCATGTTTGTCAATATGCCTGAGTAGGATTAAAAAAGAACAAAAAGAAGCAAAAAAAAAAAAAAACTTATAAACCCCAAACTACAAAACACTTAATTATTGGAAGTCAGTATTTCATGATCTGTGTATGGCACCCAGAGCTGAATAGATCATTAGCTAAGTTTCCAGTCAGCATTCCACACAAGCATATGTTTTCCTCACAAGTGCTTGCATAAGTTTGCTGGAAGTCTCAGTGACTTAACTGGAAGAACTTATGCACGTTGTGGAATAAGCAGGGCTGGGGAAAAGCAGTGATTTTTCTAGGGTCTTAACTTCATAATCACATGCATTTCCAACAGTCCTATGCATTTTTTTCCAGCTCTCCCTGCTCTTAAGTTTTCCCTCCATATTGAATCCTCAATAGAAAAACACTACTTCTGGCAAATGCTGTCAAAAGCTATGCCCAAACTCAGAATGCCACTTAGTACAGCTCCTTCTGTTTGTGCTTCCCTGCTGCAGCCTAATTGCCTGTATTCTCAGACCCAGTTTGAGAGTATGCACGGGTCAAGCATCGTGCACAACTGACAGCTTGCATGCAGACACCCTGGTTTTGAGAGTAAGAGAATGTAGTGGTAAGGATGCAGGCAGTTCAGTGCCAACTAGTGCTAGTGCCATTGAGCAGTCCCAGGCACGTTCAATTGACTGCTATAGATGTATCCGTAGTGCACTAATGAGCAACACGGGCAAGACTTTGTGAATTCCTGTCTCCTATCCTCACAACGTGCACACTGTGCTGCATGAATGCTGCCCACAAATTAGCTGACAGCTGAAGATCAACACGTAGAGAAGCCAGCTAAATAAAAAGAAGTCCAGGTGAAAAACACTGCAAAGATCTTGAGGGAGCCTATAAAGGAATAAGACCACAGGTGCTGACAGTGACTCCATCCAGTTCAGATCTTACCCATAACCATTTCAGTCTGATGGGCTCAAAGCGACCATCCGGCTGTAAAGGTCCCTTCAGCATTAGGTTCCCAGCTTGGCAGCAACAGCCTGTGCACAGGACCAAGTGCCCCCAGACAACCCTGTGAAACAACCCAATTCAAAGCTCTCAAGCCTCGAATGCCCTGTTTATGTTTATCTTTCAAGAACATATTGAATTATTTTAATATTTTCAACATTTTGTGAAGTACTATAAAGACTGGAAAATGTACTGATCTCCCTTTATTTCCAGCAGTGATCTACTAAGATTCTCACAAACCGAAAACAGATGTAGGAAGATATTCCCTGCCTCAGAGGTCGTATTACTTCTAGCAGTTCAAATTATTTACCAGCTACAGGATGCTTCTGTACGTGGTGTAAACAGGATGCAATTTCAATTACAGACCTCCCCTCTCTATTCCCCCCATACAGGCTGTTTTGAGATAGGTTCTGCACCTCATTTAATTTTAGAACAAGAGGGGCATGCTGTTTGCTGAAACCTTCTGGTCAGATCTGTTTGTTTGCTTGTTTCTGGTCTGTAGGTGGGCTGGTGCTTGGAGCATTTGAGCTTGAGGAAGCAGGTGGGTGGCAGGGACCTCGCTCTCCCCGCTGTACTAATTTCTGAAGACTGAAATAAACATAAAAGAAAGAAGTGAAGCTCACAGCAGGTGTTCAAGCACATGAAGAGGGTTCAAAAGCCTCTTGGAGGGAGAGTCTTCTTGAACCGAGAAGCTACAGTACTAAAGGAGCAATATTAATTAAATATATCTTAACAGTATCTGCTGAAAGACACATGAACATGGCTTTTCCTGGAGTTCTCAAAATGCGGCCACGGATGGCAACTGGGTAAGGAGTGATAAGTCCTGGAATTTCTTTAGTAGGAAATGTCAGGAAAAAATGTTTTCAGGAATATAACACTTAAGGCATATATTAAGAAAGAACAGCTTTCCACTGAGCTTTAAGTTACAGCGGGATTTGTATGCCTCCCAGAAAACCTGAATCCTCCAGAATAAAATCAAGCACTGACGCAAGGTGCTGAATTTCTTCCTAAAAAGCCCAGTGTCTCCCCTGCTGATCTCATTTTTCATAAGCATTATTACAATTACTGGTACTGCATGGACGTTATATTGATTGTCATCTAAGCTCACGTTTAATGGCTGTATAGCCCATATGTGGCTGCTGCATTATATTCTTAAGAAAATCCAATACCAACTCATGAATTTGGTATTTTAATTACTAGGGAATCCAGTTAAAAGTATCTTCAGATACACATAAAGAATGCTATATAACTCTCTCTCCTCTATGCTGAAAAAAATTATATGCCTACTTAAGAAACCTACCTCAAACTACCCCAAAACTGAAGCAAGCAAGCTCATTAGTTCGCCTGCATTAGTGAAAAAAAGTGCTGGACTGTTGGGACTCATCCCCCCGCTCCCAGCTAGCAGAGGTGCAGGGGTGACCAGCCTGCATCCAGGCTGCTGTCTGCTCGCAAGAGCAATGGGTAGAAGTGCAGCTGTGCATGAAGTTGAAACGCAGCAATAGGTTTTCAAATCACAGAGCAGGGTTGAAGGAACTAAATACATTATACGTGAAATGAGTAAATAAATCCCAAGAAATAGAATTAAGATGAGCGTTAATCAGGAGGGCTTTGAGCACAGCACATGCATGGACCAGTTCATAGGAATCTTGCTAATTGCCTTTCAAAGGCCACTTTATCCCATTAAGATTATCCTCAGGAGGCTCAAGACCTTGGGGGCGGCAGAGAAGACTGAAAAATCTAGCCACATCCATCATGTTTAGAAACCAACAGAAATTGATTTTTATTTAACTTATGAAGCAAAAACCTCTCTTGTCTTTCTCTCCTGATATTTAATCCTTTTTTTCCTAGCAATACAGACAATAAGACACACCAATTAAGCTGAGGGTAACCTTCTAAGCAATGAGAGATAAATACCATGACACCAACCTTAGTAAGCAGTGTGTGTAATTTCTCTTGTGCACAAGCATCAACACAGATTACATGACAGTTTTAGACTTATTACTGTGACCAAGCAAGGTATAAATTCTGACAGGTCCACATGGATTACAGATGATTTGAAGCAAATGAAAAGCATTAACTTTAATGAGGTGCTTTGTCTCCCTTAAATGCCACTCTTACTTTCTGTAACAGCAGCCACTAAAAATCAGTGATTGGACACCTATGCATGCAGCAGAGCTGTTAACCTCTGGAACTTCAGCCAAAGGAGCCATGCAACCAGAGCCACAAACCCATCTCCCTATTCCTCCTCTGTAACACACAGCATCTGCAATATCTCCATTAGCAACACTTACAATGAAAAAAGTGTAACTATATTAATTTTTAAAGTCAAGTTTACAAGTGTCCCCCTGAAAGCTGCAGTCAGGGGTTGCAGCACCCTATTTATTACTAGATGTAGCAGGACTGCATGCATAGTGGAGCTAAAATAGAAGACACGAAAGAGATTGAAAATTGAATCAAAATGCTTATTATACTTTCAATGACACGGCAATAGTTCAAACCAAGTCTCAGCCAGCTCTCAGTAAAGTCAATGAGAGTTGTTTTATTGAAATCAAGTGATGTATGATTTGGTCCTCAGAATTCTATGCAATACTATGTTCAAAACTGTAAAGAGTTTTCGGTTGACATCTAAAAGCCTATTTTCCTTCTGGAATTCTGCAATGAAGCTACCGTAAGAAAAGAATCAACACATAATTCAGTATACTAGAAAGAAACATAGCTCAAAGATCATGGACAGAATAAAATCCATCATTGCTTCAATCATGCTTACAGCAAACACACCATTCCAGACCATGAAAAACCTGTTCCAGATTTCAAAATGGAACCTCTAACACAGGAAAAGCACTAACAGCATTATTTTGCAAAACAGGGGTAGGGGGCAAAAAAGTCCTACAGCCTAAGATAAATTTTGGTTTTGTACACTGATGCTAACTGAAAATTTAGTTTTTCATGAAGCATGCCAGGACAAGACAAGAAAGTGTTTCTTAACTTAGTCTGCCAACTTTACTTTCAGGCTAGTACTGTTCTTGATAACATCCATCACAATTCTTTGTCTTCCCAACAGGCTGGCAGAAATATCTAAGTGCTGACTCACACACCTCAACATCTCCCTGTCCAAGTTAATCTGAAATTGATTTTACTTTCCAAAGGTAAAAACAGAACTCCATGAAGTCAGCTACAAATAGCATTCACAGATCAGTGTTCAGTACTTTTTATAACTCCTGTAAAATTTCACGAGTGTACCAGTTTTCTACCAAAACATTGGAAGCTTCAGACCAAAACAGTCAATTACATTTCCATCTTTCTTCAGGGAGAAAAAAATTAATACACCTTTTCCCTCATTTTGTTTCACTTCCTGTAATCCTTCTAATTAGATTTTTTAGCACAAAATTCGTAGAGAAGTACACAGAACAGTGTATTTGCATTCATTACTGAACGTCAGACTTCGCAGAGTTCAGTTTTGACAGTAGAAGAACTGGCAAATGCCATTGCCAGTTTCAGCACAGCAGAAAAGGAGCTTTAAGATCAGGTTAATTTATTAGAATTAAATGAGATACTGTTATTCAAAAAATCTTTTTGAAGATAATTTGTTCATCCTTGTTTCATTCCCTTCTTTCAAGGGAAGATTTCTCCATTGTTTTCCCATCTGAAGCCTCTGAAATAAATACAGCTGAGGAAGCACATGCTTGCTAAATCCACTGATCTCATGGAAATCAACCATTATCACTTCAAGTTGAGGTCCTAAGCTTTGTTACGAAAAAACAAATGAAATACCAGCCACTCTTGGTTTCTGCTGGCATGCAACACAGCAGGCCCAGGTAACATTGCTACATAATCTCCATTCCTTTTGATAACACTGCTCTTAACAGAGTAAGCCAGATGGCAAATGAATCCGAGTACGGCTTTCCTATAATCACTTAATGAACAAGGAGCAGATGATACACAAAGGAAGAGATGTTCAGGATCCTTCAAGGGCATCCACGTTGCTTTTCTCATTTCACAGATACATCTAAGTTATTAATTTCTCTACAAAATTTCTGTTGTCATTTATCATTAATAATGATCACTTTAGAGCATTCGAGAGAGGAAAAGTAGTCTTGTGTTCTACGGAAATCAATTTACTGATACAACTAGAGCTCTGCAAATAATTTATTTTCGGTTCAGCTGCCAAGCAAAAATGTTGAGGGAAAGGGTTCCACCAGAATCAAATTCAAAAGAAAAATCATTTTCTTGCCAAAATGAAAAAAAAAAAATATTTAATGCAACAGAAAGCATTTCTCTTGACAAAAGAAGGCTGAATTTCTAATAAACGTAGGAAAAATTAGTAAGGCACCAGAATTACAAAGGTATAAGGTGGAGAGGAAGAGCTGTGACGTTCTTCATGTACCCAGTAGCTCCAGTATTTCACCAGGATCTGGAAGGCTCCAGTCCAGCTGCTCTGCTTGCTCAAAGCCACCGGAGCCTGTACTGTCCCCTCTACTTTTTAGAGGACTCTCCTACACAGTAAGCTGTGGCAGTCCCTTTTGTTGGAGCCATTTCAGTTGTAGCCAATTAACCATTGCAGACAAAAAGAAAAAAGCAAATTACAGGAACAATACTCTAGCATATGGCTTGAAAATCCAGAAAGCAAGGCACTTTTTCCTCTGCTTCCTGCCGAAACTGATGTTTAAATGTTTCTACATACTTTGAAGTCATTATGTCCACATATCCTCCTGCACACATCACAAGCAGGTTCCAGTTCCAGCTCCCTGAATACTTATTAAAATACCTATAAAAATATTTCTTTTGAAATCAATAATGATTCTCATGGTTTTAATATTAAAAAAAAAAAAGTATAAGCATTCAGGTGAGCAAGGAGCAAAACAACCTCCTTCGCTCGTGTGGAAATGGGCAAACTACCAGGCTATGGAGTCACTCATTAAATCCACACATAATTAATTGATTTAAAGTATAACAGTTTCAACAGAAGGAAGACGCGACAGAAGGGTAAAGCAGGGGCATATGTGCATAGTTAAAGGATTTCACTCTCATGGGTATAGGACACACATAGATTCAAGCAAAAACTCTGCTCCTCAGGAAAGCCTAGAGGAGAAAACATGTGGCACAAGATCTCGAAGACTGTCACAGAGAGGTGAGAGGACAGCAAGAAGAGAAGCAGAGGTTGACTGTCTAGTATTTGCCTGAAGCTTGCTTTGAGGGCTCTAATTCAGGTTTTCTTGGGTTTTCTTTTGTTTTGTTTTGGTGCTGGTTTGGCTGAATTTTGGGCTTGTTTTATTTTTGTTTTGGTTTGGTGTTTTGGTGGGGGTTTTTTTGTTTGTTTTTTTTAACAGCTCACAAAGGCAGGAGGTGCCATTCTCGGTCCTGCACAGCACTACCCAGGCACCCAGCCCAGCCCCCTCTGCAGCTAGCTCGGTGCATCTCGCCTCAACCCACTCCAGCAGGCTGCTGTGCGTGGGCCGTGCAAAGCGTGCAGTGCCCGGGTACCTTCTCACGTGCTTTTGGTACAAACTGGCTCTTTAACTGATCTTTGTGGGTGCTATTCTATTTCTGTGGTCTTGATGGAAATGAGCACTTAAGATTTTATCTCGAGTGAAACTGGCTCTCCCTCCATTACTACACTGGCAGTACTGTATTAAACTCATGCAGACACTTTCCCAGTGGACAAAGTGAAAGCAGGAGCTGCTACTGGGTTTTCTAAGCACCCAGCTCCAGGAGGAAGACTGTATTAATAGACCTGGCCTTAGTATAAAGTATAAATAGTAAAGCTAGACAGAGAACAGTTTTATGACCTTTACCTGTAACTTAACATTTCCAAACCACTTACATTAAGCCTGGCCTTTGATCTTACTTAGTGACCATTTCTATCTTTACTGAACCTTTAAATCTGTCAGTTCTGATGGGGGCAGTGCCAGCTCTTCTATCAAGGGTTGGTCCCCCCAGCCCAAGGCAGCTGCTGTTCGTTCCCCACTGCCTGCCAGCAGCCCAATGGCCCAAAGCTCTCACCTGCCTGCAGCACCAGCCTTCTCTGTCTGTTTTCAGTGCTCATCCCCATACAGAGCTCCATTACATTTAAGATGTCATTGAGAGATAACTTACAAAAGACCAGTCTAGATTTGTTTCCTCAGTTACCAAAAATCCAGTACCACTTGCAGCTAGGAATAATCAGAGTTATGGCAGAGATAACACAAGAAAACCAAATTTCAGCAGAAACAGCAGTCATCCATGGAAGTCAACTTCTTGCTGTATTTATGGTTCTGAGCACAATCACTCCAACTCATTTGTTTCAGCACAGAAGATACGCGTGCTAGGAAACTTGTGTGCCTCTTCTTTTGCATGGCTGCATAGCCAACCATCACCTTATGGCTCTGCCATCGCTAAGCCTTTCCCAATGGGCAAACATTTTGCATAAGCAAATACTTGTGCTGAATCTAACAGAATTTAGGCATAGTGTACACTGAAGTAAAATTTCTATACAGAGCATGTAGGGAACTTAAATTAAGGTGCTGCTTAAATACACTGCTAAATCAGGATCTAAAGCACAGCTACGGTGCCAGAAAGGGTTAAGTCAAGTGTGTCCAGCACTCATTCATCGTGCAAGTAATTTCATGTCAATTAATTACCAGCGCTAAGTGTAGTTAGTATCATACAATTCTGGGAAATGATGCTGTCTTATAAAAACAGTAGTAAGTAGTCAATGCCTAATATTTCCAGAAGCATTAAGATTAATAGATTTATTATGTAAGTGTTAAAGCTTCTACGTTTCAGTTTCTTCTGACTTTACTGGAGAAGCTATTAAGGACAGTGTCTCAAAGAATAAAAGTAAAGTGCCTGAAGTAATAATATTATTTTTAATAAAGTTTCTTATTTTGATTTACAGTCGATAGAAGCTTCTATTCTATTACGCCAAAAGCTTCTGCCTACCTACATAAGATCTGACATTTCTCAGAAGAAACACCAAATCTTACAGAACATTTGGAACATTGCATTTTTCTCATTAATCAGAAGAGTGAACTGATTGGCTCCATTATTAAAGATAATTTTAGACTGTTTCCTGTGTCACAAACCTAACTCTTAAAAATTTAAATGAAGCGAGCTCTTTGGTTGCAAATTACACTGTATAACTTCTGCAATAGTGCTTTCATTTCTCTAGAAAAATATTGTAAAAATCACTATGTCCAATTTTCTGTGTCACACTTGACTTGTTTCTCCACAAATACAAGTCAGGCTAAATACCACTTCTGTCTAGAAGAGCCAAGATTAAAACCAAATGAAGTCACCAAAAAAAATACAAAACCCAGAGCAATAGTAACTAAACAACCAAACACAGATCCTTAGGCAACCAAGTCCAGAGCCTTCTTTTCAGCCACACTGAATCCCTGGGAAGCTCCTCGATCACAACACTTAACAGCTGCTTTCCTACCCTCCATATCATCATGTTTGAACACAAACTCATACAGAAGAAATTCCCTTATGCTTCTGTCAGGCCTGCTTGGCCTTCAGGTCTAGGGAAACTCTTTGGTCAATAGGGATGCAGCTGAGCACTGCACGCCAAAAGAGAGAACCAATCTGCTGCAAATACCTCACGTCCTCCTTCCTCAAGCACCAAGACAGCAGATGAAGCCCTCCTTGAATACAAACAGAGCAATTGTTGGAATTGTGCTGCTCCCCACAGCAATACAGACACACCACTCCACGTGTGACAGCTCTTCAAGACAACTTTTAACCTTAGATAGGCCTGTGACCCATTAGGCTGGTGGAAGTTTGAGTCCCAAAACATTCCATTCCCAGAAACAGATACATACCCTTTCTTTCTCTTCCCCGGTGTAGCTGGCATATAGCGTTATGAGTCACAGAAAACAGGTCCATCTTACTAACAACAGATATTCATAATATAATGTTGTGAAACATAACATTAGGAATACAATTAAAGAACAATAGACTTGGACATTTCATGCTTCACCTGTGAGCACAATCAAGGTAACACAGGCAATGAAGACAAGAAGTTTTAGGTCACATAAAAGCAACTTATAACCTTGGCATTCAAACACCTTCAAATTTTATTTTTGTTATAGCGACATAAAATGCAATTTGTTTAAAGTATCCTTACTTTTACAGCTTCAATTCAGTTTCATGAAAAAAGGGTAAAACTGATTAGATAAAGACAATGGAAGACCTGGAGCACAATCTTAACCATCTTTTCATGATGACAGAACTACAAAATACTGTAAGCTTCCACATCACGACTCGAGGACTATTTTAGCCAGAATTAACCAAAAAAACATTCGTATTTGTGAGCATTTATGGTGCTGTATAGAGCTGGGAGCCAGTACTGTTGCCCATTTCATCTTCCAACAGTGCTGTCGCATTGACATTTCCATACAACTTGGTCATATGGAGTCCTGCTCCATTCCTTCTCTTCAGCCCCCCCTCATTCTTTTGAGACTCCTGGCAGGAAAAAGGAGCACTTGGCCCCGGGTGCAATTCACAACAGCCGACTGTCGTGAATAGTTCCTCCTCCGGGGAACAGCGCGAGAGAGAGGAGACAGAAGAGTCACAAGAAGAGACTCAGAGGGAGCAAGTGGGCACACACGGTTTCCTGAATTGACTCTTCTGGTGAGAGCAACAGGCTCTGGTTTTTGTACATCAACTTTTCCCGTATTGTTTGTATAGTATCCTTAATTCTAACCCTCGCAGAAGGACTGCTGTCCCCAGGTACTATACAGTCATGAAAAGATTCTTCTCTCAATTGTGCAGTGTTTTTGTATAATGACCAGAAGATGGATACAGGGAAACAAACACACCAACAACTCTTCGGTGTCCACACTTGTGTATTCTTATGGTTTTTTTCCAAAAATACAAAAATTATATGCACAATTTTCATAATTCCTTGAATTCTGCCTTCCACTGTATTTATTCTTTAAAGTTGAAGTTATATTTTTGCATAAATTGGTGTTAATCTTTTATAAAGTTCAAATTATAGTGGTCTCCCTACTGTTTCATTCTAGGAGTTGAGAGTTGGCACTGTAATTAAAATTCCAGCTAAATAAAGTCTGCAGGAGCCCTACTTGTAACCAGGCAATTTGGTTTTCTAGCCTACCAGAGCACATTTTCTGTTGCCACTGGTTCACTGACACACAAAAGAAGCTAAACAAAACCCATGTGCCTGAATGCATTTACACAAACTATTTCTTATCAGTAGGGTTAGTAGATAATATAACTATAGTGTAACAAATAAAATTGAAAGAAAAAATACACCCATTTTCTAAAACCTGCTTTTCAGTATTTTAGCAAAAAAATTGCAAGACAGGACAACTCAGTCCATACTCAAACCTAGGTCTGGCCAAAATGTTCACACTACTGTTGATAAGGGACAAAAGAGATTTGCAGTTCACCCTTCAGTAAAACAAACCTGAATCCTTGGCTGCAGAATGGTCCCAATTAGATTATCATTTACTTCAGTCTACCCTGCATTTAAGTTGTGGTACTTGCTAGCATGTGTTTCACAAGTGTCAGAGATACACTAATGCTGGCTACAATGCCAGTGTCAAATTTCTGTTTTGCCATCTTCTACCTGTAAGCCGCTCCAGTATTGGCTTTGTTTTGCTGCCTTCTCTAAAGGCCCCTGAGTTCTGTTTCAGTTTTTTCACAGCCGAGAGAAAGCTGCACTGATTTTTATTTTTTTTTAAGAAAACAAACCAAAGCCAGTATTCAGTGGAGCTCCCATCTAAAAAGCAACATCCCAGAATCCTTATAGGAATCGTCTTTTAAGCCTTCCCAGAGCTCCCAATTTTATTTTCACTTTGTTTAAAAAGAATTCTTTGGTAAAGGAATTTCAGATTTTTTTAAAAGATAATCCCTTTCAGGCAGACTTTCTTTAGCCCATTTCTTATTTCAGCAAATCCTACCACTCACCAGGTTTGATATCTTTTCAGGGATTAAAAAAACACAACACAAACCCTTTGGTTAATATTCACATCACAGAACATGACATGCACTTGCTCCACGATCTACAGCTTCACTTGGCTGCCCGAGAAGCAGCGGTAGGTACAAGGCATACAAATATGCACAAAGTCATTCCAAAATGACCAGGGTTTTCAGAATCAATCCATAAAAAGTTACTTTTTCTCTCCCTTCTCTAGACGAAAGAGTTCAGATAGATAAGCTGAACAGAGACATAAGACAAAAATCAGAAACCCTAGCCTCCAGCTAGCAAAAAAGCACTCAATCTAATAAATTTCTGACAGACTTCATGGGTTTACTGCCAGTGTTACTTATTCGCAAAGAGAGAGAGAGAGATAACATGCCACGAGAAAGCCATGTAAAAAGATGTGCCCATTAGAGCAGACAGTAGCTGATGCATACAGGCAGACTGCTCTGTCCAGGAAAGACTGTTTTACATAAGCACAGGGAAAGAAAAACTGTGAGTTGAAGCATGAGCATAGTTACATTACAAAAGTTAAAATTTGATTTGGATTAGCAGAGAGAAATCCTGAACGCTAAGAATTAATTGTGAACTACATCTACAATTATTTTCAAGAATACCAGCATGCTTTAAGATATCATTAACATAAATGAGATTCTATGTTTAAAGGAAGATTTAACCTCGCATACTCCCATTAATTCTTGCTAAATGTCCACAATGTACTTTGAAACATAATAGAAAAGGTTAGCTAGCCATGCTTCTTTTGAATGGTGCTTTCCCAAGACCCTCAAATTGAAAGTTCTGCCAGAAATGCGGTCTGTGAAAATACAAAGTGATGTACTACAGAAATGCATTAACGTCTCGGCATGTAGTAATTTGTGTTGCCTCTGTTTGTCAGAGACGAACAACAACTTCTGCCTGACAAAGCTGGGCTGATGTTGTAGCCTCTTCAGCATGACCCCAGCTCTAAACAGTAACCAGAAGTCATATGCCCCTACCCCTCATTACCTCATGAAGATGACCCTGTTAAATTTTGTCAGCCATAAGCAATTAGCGTCAGACCTTTTGCTTTCTGAGTTTGTTGGATGCTAAGCTACCTACATTTTCCTAAGACAGATTTTGGCCTTCCAACATGTTTATGCCCCTGCAGAGAACGAGGCTACCTCTTGCCCTGCACTGTTAATCAGTTAGGGAGTAATAGCTTATTTCATCTGGTTTTTGTTCTGGAATTGCCAACTGGAAACAAACAGAGAAGTCTTCCACTGAAGCACTTGGCAACATTATTAATGAAGGATTTGCACTGCACTAAGCAAGAGACCCATCCTGCTAACTCTCAGAAGTTGGTCATTGATTTAGACTGTTAAAAGAACAGCTAGCGCATTTCAGCCAGCCAAAGCCTACATGTATTTTAAAAAACTATTATCTACAAAACATCATGGCTCTTGGAAAGTCTACAGAAATAAGCCAAGTCTCAAATCAAGTCATGTGCTACTTCTACCTTCCTAAATCCAGACCAATCAGTTAATAGAGCATTCACAGCCACTACAAAGATCCTCCCCCATTTTTTTTTTCTCCCAAACTGCAGTTGCATGGCTTTTCCTAACAAAATAGACACAACACTTTCCAGTTTAGATTTTCATTTCTCCCACCTTGGAATTTTAATGTCAAGAGCAGGTTTCACCAACACATATTGCTTTCTCTCCGTTACTTTACAAGAGTTGACTACATCCTTGAGAGATTTTTGACTTGCCCTGAAGATGTTTTTCAGAGACCAAATAATTCTTTCCCATTTTGCAGTCTAATGTCTTACTTTTTCAAATGCTAGTTTAATTAAATGGATATGCATAAAAATCAAACAGTCTATTTTAAATTCATTTCCCCTGAAGTCCTGTTAATAAGCTGACATGCACTGTTTGGAAGGCAACTGTCTGACCACCTGGCACTCAACAACCTTTTTTTCCTGTTTTATTTTGCTTTAATCATGTGTGAAAGCAGTTTAAAAGTTGATATTATATTCTGTTATGTTACAACATCAATCTGCATACATCTACTCAGAGACACATCTGAGACATTCTATATTACTTAGTCACAATACGTATTTGCAACACATACGCAGACAACTTAGTCCCTCTGTGTAAGAGTTAGGCATCAAACTTCAATTAAAAAGCAATGCCTTAGGTATTTAAGTGCAAAAGGATCTTCCCTTTGAAGATTCTTCACTTTGCCTCCATAAGCATACTGTGAAGTTCCAAATCTCCCACTACAAAAAGTACTTCCATAGTTTTGCAATCCTTTTGCAAACCCCAGATATTCCTGGAATTTTGGTAACATGACTTGGGTTACCTACAGTCGTGTACAGGGGAACAGGGTGATTAAGAGATATCCCTGCTGTCTGGCTTGAAATTCTAATAAGCCACACAGACAGAAATACAGTCCCAGACACCCAGTCTTCATCATGTATCCAAGTGTCAAAACTGAAGCTCTGGTATTCAAATTCTATACATGGGTATGTGCACACTAAGAAGTATTTTAGAGCATAAAAAGTATTCAGCTGTCTGGGTAGAAGAGTTGACAGACATTTCTGTAGAACCTGCTACTGCATGCTGAACACAGAAACCAAGTCATTTTTCAACATTTTCTAAAGAAGCACATTTCTTAACATAGCAAATGATTTATGTGAAATGAAAAATGATTTTAAGAATTTAAAATGTGTTAAAGATTTTTTTTTTTGAATACCCACAACTATGTTTCAGCAAGGATTCACTACAGATATGTACACTTCAACAGGTAAAAAATCCATAGTTATCTAGCTATTACCCAGAAGTCTAGAAAGTCTTCCCTGCAAGAAATTAATAAGTTAAAAAATCTTACCTTACCTTCAGCATTTTCCTTTGGAAGTTACAACTACCACCTGTACCAATTACCCAAAACCTGTAATATTCAGCATTAAGAGTTAACATCGTCGTATAAACCTCAGGTTAAAATTCCGTAGAGAGTTTGGCACATTACAGTTTATTGAATCAGGGTGTCACACTGGCTCTACACAAGCTGCAGAAAAAGTGAAGCAGGAGGAGATGAATCAAGTGTGTGAGATCACACACACTGTATGGATCAGAGTAAACAAGAGAGTAACAGCAGTAATACCGATAGCATGAAACAGTCACAGAAAGAGGCAATGGCATGGTAATCAGCGGGAAGAGTAGATGTGATAAATCACAAATCTCACATGGCATCATCTGAGAAACAACAGCAAATGTTTTGATGTGAGCTTGATCAGTGCTGTGATCCATGTACACATGTGATACTGTAAATAGTAGGAATGGTCTTCTCCGATCTTTCCATAAACATTCAGTTTGAACAAAAGAAATCTTGTTGGAGGCTACAGCTTTGCCAGACAACAGAAGAACTGCCTTTAAGCATTAATGATAAGCAGATTAATATATTTCCCATCATATGAGTAAACAAAGATTTTCAACATGGTTGAATAGAAAAGCCTTTGTTACAATACACAGAATAAAAAAGTACCCAAATGCGGACAGACAAAGCCCTGATCTTGAAGCAGCCCAAGCTTTGAAACATGAAATCTATCACGTAAGAGACAGAAGAGGTCAGCCATTAATTAACATGAAAATTAAAGCTTTTCAAGTAAGGGTCAAAACTTCTGTTGTTTTGACATTTAAATTACTGGCAATGTATTCCCCAATTTAGTATGCACAACACATCACCTAACGCCTTTATGTTAATTGCCTCAATTTTTCAAGTGCGTTATTTGATTCATTGTCAATTAAAGATACCCCCAAAAGTCAAGACTCATGTATGTTAAGTATAAACATGATTAATGTAACACAATTACATTTCCACTTTTGATGAGTCTGATTAGGAACTTTCTATCAGCTTAGCATGACAGAGCATTGTTACTACCAGTGACCTGTCAGCCTTGCCAAAGACAAGCTTGCTGATGGGGAAGCATTTCATGGCCATCAATGTTTCAGAAAGGTGTACAACCTGTAATTAAATGCTGTCAGTTATCACCTTATCAAGAACTTCGCCATCTTTATGATCTTCTCTATTTGACTGCAGAAGATGGTCTTAGGTCTAAAATAAAAAAAGCTCTCAGGAAGAAAAATCCAGAGATGCCATTGCTTGTTAAAACAGTCCTTACGTGGACAGACCCTATAGTATTTCCAGAAAGTGACCCTATGCATCCTCTCCCACTGTATCAAGTGAACATCTGGTTTAAGGAAACTGCACTCAGAGAGAAGAACAGGGCAGGCCACAAGTGGGAGAGCAATGCCTGCTTTTGTTTGTGGTCATAGAAAAGATAAGTTATAAGGAGATAACTGGGTCTGATGAGAAAAAGTCAAAATTAGGAAAAATAAATGCCAGAATTAGGAAAAGAAAATGGCCCAGGTCTGGAAGTTGCTGTTAAGTGAGATGTAATGGTAAATAAAAAAAGAAGCGCAGTTCAGCCTGAGCACTATGAGATACAAGCTAAGAAATAACAAGAGAATCCCAGTGAAACTAATGGGAAGAAGCATATGCATACACAACTGGAGTGATGTAATTGTTCTGGCCAACTTATAAGTAGGCTTTGATAAGAGCTGGTACAAATCAGAATAAGATAAAAATTCTGTACCCTCAGTTTAGACTTCTCTTCTTTCTTCCCATCAGTAAATGTAAGATATAATTAACATTGCTGTATATAGAAGTAATAAATACATAAGACCCAGACATAACCTATATTTAATTACAAGGGGGATACTAGCAATGAAATGTACAGTAGGTCCTTGTTTAAATTGAAAATGAAAAAAAGAAATAGACTGTTTTATTATACTTCAGAAAATAATTAAGGAGCTCCTTGGCTTATCGAGGACTACAAAAGCAATCACTGCTATAGGCCTGGTTTGCATATTCGTTCTATTAATTTACATAGCCCTGGTAAGCCTCACATTGCAATGAAACTGCTAAATTACACCGCTCTTGGGTAATGGGTATAAAAAAGATGCAAGAGCATGCAAAGTGTATTCAAACAGACAATTAAAAATATCAATTCTGTTGACAGTTCAAATGAAGAAACTGCAGAGCTTTAATGCTGCTGCATGAAGGACATACTGTTTACAAGTGACTGAATTAACTAGAATCATCCATCGACAGTCTGCCTTTGTCGAACATTACGTATTAGGCCAATTTAGCGTCTGCTTATTAAAATAATTTAATTCTGAAGATTGTTTCCAGACATTTCTAAATCTCCTTCTGCTCTTCCCTCCTCCTTGTACTAATGATGACACCTTAATTATTGTGCTAGTTTCACACCAGTGCAATTTGCTGGGTCCCCACAGAGCAGCCCCGTCAACTTAACCAGCTCATCCTTTAGGTATTTGGGAGGACAAGCACAAATCAGCAAGCGTGGCCAGAAATGCTACAGCCTCAAAGTTCAGAAGCAGCCAAAGAATACAGCAAAGGTTATTTTTATTCAGTGTAACACTAACTTGTTAATATTGCTTTTCTTTACATAGGTCTTCAACTTTACATGCTTCTTAAATCTATTATACTTGCTATATTCTATGAATTTCTACTGTTAACAGAATCACAGAATGTTAGGGGTCGGAAGGGACCTCTGTGGGTCATCTAGTCCAACCCTCCTGCCGAAGCAGGGTCACCTACAGCAGGCTGCACAGGACCTTGTCCAGGCAGGTCTTGAATATCTCCAGAGAAGGAG
>Ga0065711_1028718_pt1 | contig 39545 bp, 26 predicted proteins | sample Hoacrofraction12_FD_59098 | JGI IMG/M metagenome (GOLD analysis project Ga0065711, IMG submission 59098) | Hoatzin crop microbial communities from Cojedes, Venezuela - Epithelial fraction 12 v2 (version 2) | ecosystem: Host-associated > Birds > Digestive system > Esophagus > Crop | place... | reverse complement strand
TTTTTTTTTTTTTTTTTTTTTTTTTTTTTTCAAGTTGCTTGTTTAGGTCCCTAACTATTTCTTGCTGCTATATTTCCTTATGGACACCATGACTCTGCTGGACTAGATCACTGAAGTCATTTGTCTCATTTTGTCACAGATAAAAAGTGATGGTGGTAATGATGATGATACTAACCTCTCCTGTAGGGCACACTGCCATTTACTGAGGACAAACTGCTGCATCAGCCTGTGAACCAACCTCCAGCTTTTGCACTACTTCTTTTAAAGGCCTTGTACATAGCTAATGGTGACATAAATTGCTTTGAGATCTAGGACTAAAGACCCTTGTTGCTATTGAAGCACTGTGCTTTGGAGGAGATGCTCATGCCCCCCATGCCCTCAGAATGACCCTTTCCAGGTTTGTCCTGAGACAGAACATGTTATTGAAGTCTTTCCGAGTGGTGAGCTGCTCTTGCTGTGAAGATGAGGATGACTTCTGCTTGTGCTGACTGTGTTTACTGTGCGTGGCTTTGCCTGTGCCCCTCTGTGCAGCTCTCCACGGGAACAGGGCACTCTGCAAGAAAGCTGGGACCATAGCTGCACCCTGGAAAAGCACTAAAGTTGCTTAAACAGCAACATTGCTATAGCAGTACAGGAGACTTCTGCAGGCATCAGGCACAGACAGAACAAAAACCCTTGAGGAGTAATCAAAGTCATCCTCTTTTAAACGAAATTAAATTTGAGAAGAGAAAAGAAATGGTGGCTAGAAATGAATATTACTCCGTAGCAGCAAATAGGAACCTCTGCTCCCACTGTCTTGTTTCATCTTGAGTGGGATTGAAATTGTTGCTATTAGTGGTCATTGTTGCCTTGCTGATAATAACCAGACCATTTAATGGTGCAGTTGTGTAGATGGGACATGGTTATTGGCCAGGCCGTTGCAGTGATAGGGGCTGTATAAACACCAGCCTGTCTCAACGAGCTTACAGTGTTGGCACCAACATCTTCATTTATGCCAAAGTCTATTTACAGATTCAGAAAATCAATACACATGGACTTTCCAGGGTCCATGAAGAAGACCTCAGCATCGCCTCTGCCTCCCTCTCCTGCTGGCTCTGCTGTGCTCCCACACCATGCTTTTCCAGCAGGAGAGACAAGGCTGAGACCCCCCCCTTCACAGCGCTGGCCTTGCTCCTGTCCTCCAAAATGTCACAACACAGCTTCACTCTCCCTGACCTCTCCCTACTTCTTTGCCAGCCTGACCAAATCCAGCTCTGCAGGCTTGTTGTACTTTAGTGAACTTTCAGGCACACACATTGGCTTTCCAGGAGAGACTGGACATAGCTGTTTACCAGATCACCCACAGGCACTCTTGTATTTATAATGGTACAAAGAGGTGTCTCTCTCAGCCCTCCTTCACATGACTGCTGCGATAGTTCATTCACACAGGTGGGCTGCACAGTTGCTTCATTCCTTCAGGTGAAGATTTGAAGAAGTGGCTGGTCAGTACCAGCAAGAAAGCTCTTTCTTAGCTCCCATGTTTCTCAGGAGAGTTTAATTAGACTTTTTTTTCCTTCTCCGTGATGGTTACTGGCTTTATCTGATTGTTCCCATCTGCTGGCCATTCCTCAAAATTCAACATAGCAATCTCACTCCTCCACACTCTGCACAATCAGAGCAACTACGGGGAGGCCTGGCACAAGGCTGTGTGCCAGAGGGGATGGAGTCAATGGGCTTTGTGTTCGTGTTGATGTTGAATGGCATTCATGGGAGCTGGTGTGAGAGATCACAGAATGTTAGGGTTTGGAAGGGACCTCTGTGGGTCATCTAGTCCAAAGATGGGGTGTGCCACAGGCAAAGCGCCCAGTCCCCCTGTGGGAATGGTACTCTGTCCTTTCTGTTGTTGCACTGAACATCAGAGGATCTTGGTGGAAGCAGCACTTTCGACTTTCCTTTGACTTGTGCTTGTAGGGCTTGATGAAAATCAAATTACTTTTGTACTCTTCCTTTCCAGTGGGAGCCGAGATATCCCAGTAGAAAGTAAAAATCATGTAAACTGGAAAAGTCGTGTTCAGCTGCAGCCTCTGGCCAAAAAGCAGCCAAAGCACAGGACATAGCAAACTTCGACCTTTTTATTAGACTCCACCATGTCTTCACTCACAACAAGCTTTGCTCCCTTTTGGAAGACACCACTCTTTCCAGACCTAACATACCCCCTCTGGTGTCAACTGATCTGTCTCCAAGCATCTGAACACACTCACTTGTCTAAATAGAAATACCAGGCCTACATGGCATTCATATTCTCTTAGGTTAAAAACCTTAAGCAAGCTGAAGAAAGGCCACCAAGGACTAATAACTCCTGAGGAGAACCCTGCTTGCATATCTAGAACTTCATCAAAGAAGATAATTTCTTTGATGGAGTTTTTAAAGTGCTCTTACCACCATGGAACTGTGATTTAAGGACATTAAGAATAGAATAATTCAAAAGCAACACTTCTTCAGGTTCAGCGTGAAGCAAGGATCACAGGAAAAGACAGTGCTTTTTATCAGCACTGTGGAAAAAAATTAACAAACTTTCAGGCATCTGATGTCCCTCCATCATTCCTGGCAAAGACAATCAAACAGTTAAAAAAATGTTTTAAGGGCAGAGAATCCTGGCAGATCAGCATCCAGGTTTGAACCAGCCTGTGTTAAGTAGGATAGTGAAGAGACTAATGAAAAACAGCCTTTTGCACGCCCAGGTTTTCTGCTGATATCCTTTGTCCTGCTCAGCTGTGTTTCAGGTCAGGGTCTGGTGCTAAAATAGCACATGTTGTTTCAACACAAGTGGAGCACAACTGTACTTATGCTGCTGGTCATCTCTGATCTACCTGGCTCTTAGGCACTGTCCTTCCTCCAAAAGAATACGAACATAAAAATACTTCGCATCTTCCCATTTCTGAGGGAAGGTCAGAGGTCTGTATGACCAAATGTTCCTTCCCCTTCAAAGCCCTCACTGGGCTGCTGCCTTCTTCCGTCTCAGCATCTACACGAAACTCCAGCTGGCTGAGTCCTGCTTGTCATGGGCCATGCAGCAGATGGAAGCATTGCTCTTTCTCAGCTCCCATCTGGGGCAAATCCACACCTGGGAGAAGCCACAGCTAAAAAGTACGATCCAGGTGAGGGTACTTGAAAGAAAGATGTTTCTAGCAACTTACTCCATTCTCAAAGGCTATTATCCCTATGCTCTAAATGTCTCTGTGCTTTCTCCTCTTGGAGAAAGGTCCTCCAAAGTGCTCTGCATTCTGATTTTTACTGCATGGCAAACCTGAAGAGCTCTGGGCAAATGTTAAAGTCAAAGGTTTTCTGTATTGAGTGTATCATGTGTAAAAAAGCAATATTTCTGGACCTGTAAATCACAGAGCAATCTTTTGTAAGAGTGCACATCTGACTTACAGAAAAGAAGGGGCCCTGTCTTGACAAAAAATTGTGCTAGGCAGTGTTTGGGGGCCAGTTAATGGCACTTGAAATATATGTGTGGAGGAGGCCTGAGCAGGGAAGGACTGGCTGAGGGATAGCCCTAAACAGGCCCCAAATAGGTCCCACCCCAGCGGGGTCTACGTGGGATGGCTAAAGGGGTCCCAGCAGCTTGTAGAATGTACGGCAGTGAAAGACCCCTTGGGAAGTGAAGCTGCCTAGGTATACAGAGACACATCCTGGGGACTTCTGAGGCGAGATATGGGTCAGGAGATGGGCACGCAACCCAGAGATATGGGGTGCCACAGAAGCTGCAGCGCTAAGGAAGCTAGAGGTCATAAGGTGTGGGTTGCTGCTGTTGCCAGGGACAGAGGAGTGATGAGCTTTCGGGTATTTGCGGAGGGAGAAGGAAGTGCATTTCAGTGTCAGGAGGAATCCTGGCAAGTCATCCCCGCTCCTCTGAAACAAACTTTTCTTCATAACATCTGAGACAGCAAATATTTTATGAAGAGTTAAGGTCACCTCTGAAGTTTTGACCTCATTCCCTTTGAAATTGGTTGAGATCAAGCGATTTGGCTGAACCTAGCAGATGGTGCAGTAAACTGGACAGGCCTCTCCACCCCCTCAGCCTCACAGACAAGGAACATACCGTACTGGAAGTAGAGCAGGAGCCATAGTCCTTTGCTGTTTGTGACTCTTGGTACCGAGACAAACTCAACAGCCTCCAGGCTCCATCCTGCAGATGTAGACGTGAGCCCTCTTGGACACCCACTGCACTGGAATGAACTCTGATCTGAAAACCGCGTGCAGACAGAACATGCTTACTACTTTTGTCTGGTGCTTTTGCAGTTTAAGTGTAAGGCCCTTAAAGTTTCAAGCAGGCACTGAACTGGAGATGGCATTTTTTTTGACTCTCCACTTTAAAAGTCATATTAGGAAATAGCAACCTTACCAGTTTTAGGAGCAGACAGAGTGAATAGGAAGAAGAACAACAAAAAAAGTGGATGTAAAAGAGCAAAGAAAGAAGCAACATTAAAACAATAGCCCTGCCAGGGACAGCGTACTGGCCCAAGGTGGTTGCAAAGCCCTGACTGCAAGAACAGTGGGAACTTGTTAATCTGAACGCCGGTGTTAGTGGTGGGGCAGGTAATGATACTCACCCTTGAGGTCACTCAACAGCTACTTTATAGTGCTCAAAAGTTCGCACTTGAGGGACTACTAGAATCAGGTAAAAAGGTGTCACCTTGCCCAAAGACATTACCAAAAATAAAAAGGGCACCACGTAGAAGAAGAGTAGGATCCTACTGAGCACAGGACTGATAAATTTCAAACAGCTTTGGGGCAGGCTACAGCCATTTCCCTCAGAACTAGTTTTCCATTCAGAAGGACGGCTATGGGAGTTACGCAGGCTTTTCCTTCATGTAAGAATAGAGATGTCTGAAAACAACCCAGGGTATCCTCTAGTTTCACAGTAGTTCAAAGGAAACCCTAAAACTTTCAAATGAATGTAGGCTTTGAGCATTTTTGCTCCAGAGAAGTTCAGAATATGCTTGAAATGCCAGGAGGCTTGCTGCAGTATCACCCAGGGAACTGACTCCAGAGCCCTGGAAATCCTGAAATGAACAGGAGTGTGGCATTTCTGCAGAGGAAAGAAAAAAGTCTAAGAGCTGATATGAAGAATAAGAAATCGGTTCAGAAATAGTTATATGAAGATAGGCAGTGTAATCTTCGTGATAGCAGTTGTGTACCCTCCTTCCTTGGACCAAGTATGAAGCCCCTTGAAGTCCAGGAGTTCTTTCCAGTGACTGGTGCAACTTTTGGATCAGGTGTGTCCTTGCCGTCTGAGTTAAGGTTTATCTTTTTTGGCAGAGTACAGTCTAGCCAACCTAACTTGCCAGCAAATAAAGCACGTTTTGTCAATGCAAGCTTCAATCTACACAAATAAAATAACTCTTAATATATTAACTGATTAATTTGAGTAGAATGGGATGTCTCTATTAGGCTTATAAGACATACTTACCTCCAGTCAGACTCACTGAGCATGCAGGCCTTACAGCACACAAAGTAAAGCATTCAAAATGCATGAAAGAAGTGGTCATCTATTTGGAAAGAGTCCCTACGATGCCACAACATTAGAACTTTCCAGGTGTCATATTATGGACTCTGTCCAGTAACTTCTTGCTTGTCACCTCTTGGTGTGCATAATTTCATTAAGCTTTTTCAGTGCACAAGAACTTTTCAGGGAAATCCTCATAAAAAAGAAAAAGGAAAAAAAGAAAAAGAGAATGTCTTAGTTACTCAGATCTGGCAAAAGCTTCACATTATAAAAGTGATATTGATCTAAAAAATCTTATGTTATTATCTAAGTAGTTTCCAGTTGTTCCTGGAACTATTATAGCATAAAGACCATTGCCAGTTCCTTAGAGAAGGAAACTCATTAGGGTTGGAGAATTAGCTGAAATTTAAATCCTCTGACATCTTCATGAAGAAAAAGAGGTCTGTTTCATTGCAAACAATTCAGATTTTAAGAGATTATGTCAGGTTGTAAATGTCTGCGCAGTTGAGAGAATGACTTTTCTGGTAATAATGTATTTCTAATTTTCACGTAATAAGCCCCAAGAATTGATGACTAGAAAGACATTATAGTAATGGGGAAGGCTCTGTTACAACATTAGTACAGATTTTGAAGTTGTTAGAGAAATTACTTTGCAAGAAATTTGCATGTGAAAGGCTGGAGCAATGGAAATTTGCAATGTGAAATGATGCAAGAACTGTTGGGTATGGTTCTCCCCTGGTGAGTGTCAGGAATTGTCCATATTCCTTCTTTCACAGGGGCAGAAGGACACCTGGCAGGAGCTTTTTGTGAAGGCTTCTCTGGAAGTGCCTACTGCAACTGTAAAACATCTATGACCACACACATACTGGCACCACAGCCAAAAGTGAATCTGGAAGCGTCAGTGCTAACCATGAAGACATTTAGCCCCTGGAGATCCAGAACATCCTTAGCCACAAATGAAGCACAAGGTGTGAGAGCAACTGGGACCAACCACAAGAAGAAGTCATAAAATGATTCGAGACAACACATGATGGTTTTATTCATTTCTGATGTCAAGAGGCAAATCACTGACTTTGTAATTCACCATAAAGAGCACTGCCCTACTTGGGGTGAATTTTCTGGTTTCCAACTGTCATGTGTGCTACACCCCAGGGAAGGTCAGTCAGCAGGCAGGAACTGCTAGGCAACCGCAGCTGGTTCTTAGCATGCAATCGACTGATAGGAGCTGTTAGACAGCATCCATATGGTGTTTCAATGAAACATCCCTCCATCCGCACTGGGAGAGAAATTGCTCCTGAAGACCCTCCCCGCACCATGCAGTGGAATTTAAACCATAAATAATTCAATGCCATGATTATTTTTCGCACTTCTGTTCAGTCCCTTACATTTTATTACTCATGACACAACATTTATGACCCCTCTGAAATCCCAATTAAGAATTGTAATAAGAAATGACTATGTGCTAGTGCTGGTGATTTGTCTTTCCTTGTAAATGTAGCCATATTTTAATGACCTAGACAATATGCATATGTAACATGGTCTACTTCTAAGTGAAATCAAATGCAAATCCAAGTGCAGGCCAGTGCTGCCAGAAGGTTAGAGTGATTCTCTCAGCTTTAAAGAGAGTGTGGAAGGCGGAGCTTTGTTTTACTATTTACTGGTTCTGTGCTATACTTGGGGGTGTGATATATGGCTAAGCATTGTGCTATGATATAACAACACAAATGTAATTTAATAACTTGGGTGTCAAATGGCTAAGATTTGTGGTCAAGGAGGCTAAATGTTCACAAAGGATTGCTCCAGAGATACAGTACTATTGGATTAAGAGAGAAAAACTGGCTAATGCAACGTTTTAGACAGCACATCTCTGTGTGGCTGGAGGCTTTGGATCGCATTTTGCACTGTATTAATATTTCCTTGTTGCATTTCCAGAAACTCTCTTTCTAATTATAGTTTCCTGGGTTCACTCCGTGCAAATTAAAAGCACATTACTATTTTGTAACTACAGTGTATGAATTGTGAGCTGCTGTTTAAACAAGGGGCTGTGGAGTGGGCCAGATGCGGCTCCTTTCATCTCAGTGTCACTGCAAATGTTTGTATGAGCAGCTTGCAGGGTCTCTGACTTACAAGAAGATCCAATCTATGATGAGTTGGCAGATGCTTTTTATTTTCCAGCAAAAATAAAGAAAGAAGTAAGCTTGCTAAAGCCTTTCCAAACCACTAAGCTGGAGGCAGGGAGGGAGCTGGATGAGAGAATTTGTGAGGCACCACCAAACCAGCCAGAGAATTGAGTGTCATGAGTCTGATCACAGGCAAGGACTCTCCCAGCTGCAGCAACTGGAGTAGGCCAAACCTTTGAAAAATAAACTGTAGTTTGTAAGAAAGAGACTATTCACTGGCTTTCATCGTGTCCCCAGTGACATGTCATCTCATCTGGTGGCTGTCCTGGTTCCTTGCCTTCCTCTGCAGTGGTAGACACTTGTCCTCTTGTCCCGACAAGTGACAGCTCTCTAGCTCTGCTGTGGCTGCAAATGCCTCTCTGAAAGTCGCTTGAAACAGAGCAAGCAGCTCTGCTGAGGCACACATTAGCAGCACCCGAACAATTTAAAACCAGAAATAACCTAGGCTGCAGAGAAAATGGAAAATTACTCTGCTGCCACCACGACAGCTGTTCACCTTGTGCTACGGCATTATTTGCAGCAGGACTCACCGCCTTTTGCCGGCAGACCCTGAGGAATACTCTTTTCTCACCCATTTACCTAGCTTTACGCTCTAAACCCACTCCGTTCTTTCAAGGCTGGCAGAGGCTTGCTCCCTGAGGGAGCATGCCGTGTGCTGCAGGTGCTCACCCATGCATGTCCAGGCAGCAATAAACTTTGGACAAAACACTTGACCATTGTGAGACATCTGCAGAAATGCCAGTTGTCTCTGCTGCAGCAGGCTGGGAAACTGCTTTTCTGCCTTCAGCCACATGTGCAGAAGCCCCTTATAGTGTGTGGGGCTTGTTAGCAAGGAGGTGAGCACTGCACCAGCCTTGCTCCCTATTGCCCCACAGATCAGCCTGCCCCAGTGGAGTCAGCCACACATTTACCGGGTAAGGTTGTCTGCAGTTCATGCTGAATGGGCCCAAACACTAACGAAATCATGATGATACCACTGTACATGACACCCCATGTGCCATGTGGCTGAGATTTGGGTCAATACTTTTCTTGCTAGGTAAACTTGGGGTTGGTTTTGTTTTTCCTGTGTGTTTTTTACTGTGGTTTAGAGACCAAGTCCTGTCCACAAAATCTCTTTGCAGTGAAATAAGAATGCCAGTATTTTCAACTGGTATTTTTGGCAAGACGCAGACTCCCATGCTGTTTGAAGAAGGCCCCAAGGGTCCCAGTGCTTTTCCACGATTAAAAGCCACAGCTTCTTGGGTTTCTGTCCCCTTGCCTTTCCCCCTTTCCTTCTCTACCTTGCTCTGGTGGCCAGAGTTCAGTTTCCAGCCCAGCCATGGGCTGCCTTCGTGACCCTGGTCAGTCACTCGCCATCCTCTGTTTCCCTGTCAGAAAGATGGAGACGCTGCTTCGCCATGGGAAGTTCGCGAAGACAAATGCCACGCAGGGACGTGAGGCAGCCAGCTCCTGCGGCACAGGGGTGACCCAAAAAAACACTCGATCGCGCCCTACTCTCTCACCTCCATCCTTCCCCTCTCCTGACATGCTGCTTCCTCCTCCTGCCCATCAGTGAGCCTGAGCCCCAAAGGGCTTCCACTCTCCTGAAATCTCTCCTGTCTTCTGCCTCTCGCCTTCCCCCGACCCCTGAAGAGGCTCACCACCAGACCTGGAGCTTTGTCTGCAGGCAAGGGGGGCAATCATTCACTGGCCCACGCTCGCAAAGCATTTTGAGACCTTTGCTTGACCAATGCCAGCTCAAAAGGCCAAGGAATTTTGGGGAGTAGAGAGGGAGAGGGGAAGGCAGGGTTTATGATGTATTTATTAATTCCAGGCCAAGCAAGAAGCTTGCTGGTGGGAAGGGGAGCCAAACGGACCTTCCTTCCCATGCTGATGTAATTACTGTGTTTATATTTGCAAAAATAATAAAAGATTTGGAACACAAATTGGCCTGAGGCTTGAGCCAGGCTTGGGTTTGGGGTTTTTTCAGCCTGACTCCTAATCAGTTACCCTGTACCTCAGTGGTCCGATCTTGCTGTGCCGATTTACTGGTCAGTTTTACTACTGGTGCAAAATATGTACATAACAGGGGTTGTCCTTACTTGTCAGCATTTCAGGTAAGCTGTTTCCCAGCAGAACTTAAGCAACAGCTAACACCCGCTTTTTTAAGCAGATGCTTTCACCTGAAAAGGTCGGACTGGAGCCAGGGCTCCACACAGTCTTTGCAGCCCCGGCGTGAAGTCAGGATGTGTCCGGCCAGCGGACCCCGGCGGCCGGGCGGGACGTCTCAGTGCTTCCCGTGCAGATTTCTGAGGGAGCCGCGGAAGAGAACGCGAAGAAACGCGTAAAACAAAGCGAAATCAGCCAAAAAACCCTCCCAGGCCCCAAAGCCGGCTCGTTCGTTACCGGTCTGTAACGCCGCGCAGCCGCCAGGGGGCGATGGCTCCGCGCGGCAGCCGCAGAGGCGCCAGGCCGCCGCCAGGTGGCAGTGCCGGGCCGCCGCGCCTCCGCCTCTCGTAATCAGGGGCATGGGTTTGCCCTGCGGGGGTTTGCTTGGCCGGCATTGCCGCCGCTTTAATTACCGGGAATGAGAAAAGTCAATATGTTTGCAAACAGCGAAGGAAAACCGTCGTAGCTGAAGCTGGAAGGGCCTGAATCGCTGAGGGGCGCGGCCCCGGCGTCGGGCTGTGGGCTGGGTGGGTGCTGGCACGGTGACCCTGAAGCATGTTCCGGGGGAAGGAACGTGCTGGGAGATCCGTGGGCCAGGCGAGGGTGTGGGGGCTCCTGGCCTGGGTGCCAGGGGGGGAATGGCTGGAGCTCCGCTGGACAGTCCTCTGCAGAAAGGGCAAGGGCGGGTTTTGGTCCTCTGACTGCAGAAAACGCTGCGTTTCCAGATGAAGGAGTGCTTCAGAAGCACTGAAACAGTGGAAACGCAAGCAGATTGCACCAAATGTGCTGTAAAGGGTCACGAGAGATTAAAAAGTATAAGCGAAAGGCAAGGACGATAAGTCCGTGAGATACAGCCACCAGAAAAAAACTCCGGGTGAGGAAGAGCTGATGACCACCACGTCCCCAGGCAGAGTGGCTGGAGATTCTGCTTTCACCTGAGGGCAGGACAGCTGAGAGAGTGGGTGTGTGCGGGCCCAAAACTCTGCCTGGGAACTTTGAGATTGGAAAGGGCCCATTTAGATACATCATTGCTTATGGGACCTGCTTTTCTATACAGTACTTCTGCAGTAAAAATATCTGATCTTTGAGAAGCATTTCCTACAATTAGATTGCAGCTGATCTACCCAGGGAAAGAAGCAAAACTGCAGTGAGAGATCTGCTGAGGCACCTTCCCTGAGAGGCACATGTGAGACGCTGAGTGAGGTCTGGGGGGGCGAAACCAGACCCTCAATTTGCTGTTCGGACACCAGATGGACGTATAACCTCACCACAGGCAGGACGGAGACAGACAGGCCACCTCTGTGGACTGTCATATGTGAAGCAGGAGAAGCAGGGCCATTTCATGCCCTAGAGCAGCTCTTCTTTCAGGAAATAAAAAAGCATTGACTCAGGCAGTGACGAGACAGACATACAGACATCCACTGGAGTGGAGGAGCTCTGCACCGTGGCTTTCATGGGACTGCAGACAGGGGAGAGGGCTGCCCACCATGCAGCCCCCACGGGCTCAGAGGCCACTTAGGTGCCAGCTGGACCATGATCAGCTGCAATGTTGTACCAGCACCTCTGGTGAGCTGGAACTGGCTGGGCTCTGGAGGGGAAGAGTCATTACATCCTCCGACACTCGTGTGGGATGTTTAAGGAGCACGGTTGTGGGAAGTGAGATTTTGGGTGGGCTCATCCTGATGCACTAAGCCCAGCAGTGAACTAAATCCTGCCTTGTCCTGTGTGGTCACAGGTGAGCAGCTGAACTTGCTGTACCCATGGCAGGTAGTGGGCACAAGTAGGACCAGCATCAACTGTCTTTCATCAATGAAAATCATGTCACTGAAGAAAGGGAATCCTGAGCAAGAGGCAAGCTGGGCTTGTGATACCAAGCTATGGCTGCTGCTAAGGGCTATGAGGCCAACCACAGACTACATGCAGCAGAGGAGACTGAGCCCAGCTCATCTGGGCATCTGGCCATATCTGCTGAGCTCCATTCTCCTTCTGAGACACGCTCAGGCTCATTCAGGAAATGCCTTGATCAGTGGAAAAGTCCAGATGCTCTGCACATGCAGCAGAGTACTGCAAAGCCATAAGGCAGCTGCCACATGGTGGGGTTAGTCAGAGGCCCCAGATGGGCATCTGAAAGCACAAAGTTTGCTTAAGCCAGGCACATACCATAAAACATTGCTATTCTGTGGAGCAACATGAGGTAAAGGGTGATACTGGGAAAGGAAATCTAGCAGCATCACTGCTCTGAAGCCATCAGCCTGTAGCATTTGTAAGTAGAGAGGAAGTGAATACGGAAAGGGGAAATATCTGGGCTGAGAATGACACATTCCCTGTGCTTATTTGATGGGAACATTTTTGCCAGTGTGCCTTTGGCTGTTAGTGAAATGTGCCTTCTGACAACAAGCAGTGTGGTGACAACAAGCCATTGTGGACTGCACTCGACGTCGGACTGAAATGAGAGAAAAATGGCATTGCCCGTTGTCTCTACTGAGGCTTCACAGTTTACGCAAGAAGAGACACAATCTATCAACCTGCCTAAAAGCCCTCCTCAAAGGTCGAATCAGGCGTCAAACACGACGGGTTGCTGGAGGCAGTAAAATGCTTAGTACTCTTGGACTGGGACAATCACCAGCTGCAAATGCAGCAGATGATGAGTCAGTCCTGTCTGCTGAGGAATGAGAACACAAGATGAGGGGTTTTTTTGAAACTGCTAAGCACTTTCAGAGCTGGTGTCGTGGGAGGGATCATCTCATTGAACTCCACATCCAGAGTCTGGAGTCTCTTCTCAGTCACTGAAGATGTAGTTGATACTGCCAGTGAACTGTAGGTCATTATTTGCTCTACCTTAAAGTACTTCTCTGAACAAGCCTGATGTATTTTAAAATTATTTCTTTCCATTGTCTGTGCAAGGATCTGCAAGGGAGTACTTACTTCATCCATATACACCTGCCTTCCAGTAGTCTAAACATTAGAGAGAGGGCTCCTGGCCTATGTGGTGTGTCCATACTTCCCACAGACCAAAAGAAGATGCAGAAGCATGGCATGATTGCTCAAAGAAGGGCAGATTAGATAATGTAGTGTGTTCAGGGTGAACAGAAGAACACAAAAGGAGACACTAGACTGCATCATGAGATATGAACCTAAACCTGAATCGTGCTATTAGCCATACTAACTTTTTACTCCGTTTCCAAGCAAGAATGATGCTATCTGAAGGACACTCAGACAAGGACTGAGAATAAGACATCGCAGTGCCCTTGTCAAGGTCTGGTTGTCATGACTCTGTCTGTGCTCAGACAACAGACTACAGAATTCCTTGGCAGAACTCAAATATGGATTCAGCTTTGAATGGGAATTTGAACACAGAGTATCCGCAAAGCAGTGGGAAGCTGGGAGTCAGGAGAGGCAAGACATTGATAACCAGTGCAAAACAAGCAGGAAGGCAGGTCTGCCTGACAGTGTGGGAACACGGCAGCAGAGCTCCTACAGATCAGATAGCAACTAAGCATGAAGATGGATGGGCAGAGAACCTCAGATATTTCCCTGAAGAGAAAGTCTGTGTGGTCTAGCTGAATAGTGCAGGATGGTGCACAGAAACACTTAGGAGATGCTTGCAGAGAACTCCCTAGAGCCACACATTTTAGGCTCACACATACAAGTGACTAGAGCAAGATCCAACAATCAAATAAGGACACAAAACAGCATCCACAGCCTATGCTGTAATGTCACTGGTGATGTTTACAGCCTTAGAGTAAGGGTGAAAAGTAAACCAAGGAAGCAGTAAATAATAGGACTGTACAGCCAACACACTTGGGCTTATGGGCTAGAGCCAGAGTGAAGAGTAATGAGTACAGCCCTTTACCACTGTCTGTTGAGGCTTAGGAAGATGACAAATAGCAAGGGCCAACAGGACACTGCTCAGCACTGATCTGCAGCAGAGACATGTTACTGCCTTGAGCTACAACTTAAGGCAATAGCAGCTCATGTTTTTAAGTGCTGGTTTGATCCTTTGTGTGTCAGCCAACAAGTAGGGACCATGTTCACCTTCTTTGAGCCAGCTGAGGTTCCTGGCCAAAGGACATGGAAGCAGGCTGTGCTGCCTGAAAGGATTTATGCTCCTGCAAGCACAGTATAGCTCTATACATCCCTTCTCTTATGTCTTGGCTGAAATAGTTTCTTCTGCAAAGATATGGGGGATTGGTCAGAATTCACATATTTAGTTGAAAAAATGCTGAATGTGCTGATCCTGATCTTCAGTTCTCTTCATGTCTCATTGATGACAGTCACATGTCAGCATCAGTTTAAAGGACAGCCAGTGGAAGGACAGCCAATGAAAGGACACCTATGGAAGACAAGAGGGGTTTCTCGTTTTCTATCCATTGCTGCCAGCCTGACATCCTCCCCTGACCATGCCATTCCACCCCTCTGTGGTGCAGGTTTTGGTCCAATGAGCATCCGCACCAGCACATGGCAAGAGATGGGATCACATGGCCAAGAATGGCACCAGTGAGGGAGGAAGGTGCGATTCTCTTTTGTCCAAAGGAAGTTGCTTCAGCTCACAGCATCTCCTGAGGCCGTACATACCCCTAATACAGACTGGCTGGCCAAAGTCCGAAGTAGCAAAGCACATAAACCTAAGCACAGGAATCGCCCTTCTTCCCTTCAAAGCTCCTATGTTTTAAGTTCAGCATGTGCACTCTACGCTTGAAGATACGTGCATGAAGAATTAAATTAGCAGAGCATGGGGTTTGGATTACTAGTCTCAGTAGTAGCAGAGGGCTCAGTGCTGCAAGTGATCATTCAGCTCTCTATTCTTCTGAGATGCTCCCAATTCAGGCTTCAACGTGCAAATTCTTTTTGTCCAGAGGTCCTTCTGTGGGCGTGAGATATATTGTGGTCTGTAAAGAGCTTTGGGTTCATTTTAAGACACTATGAGACAATCTGTAAATTCCTTTAGTTGCATTTGTGTGCAGTTACTCATGCGCATAGACCCACTAATAGTTGAAGGCTTGCCAATACTAGTGTGGGATTTACAGTCCCTAGCCCTTTATGAAGGTCTTTTGGAGGTTGTGAAATGTTAAGTATTCTCAGTAGTTCTGGAGAAAAATGACATTATATAGGATTACCAAAACCAACTGAAAAAAATGCCTGTCCTTTTCTTTGCTGGAGATTGATCTGTACTCAAGGGAAGCAGCAAGACTGTCCCACACCACAGTTTCCGAGATGAACGCTCCTAAGGTGAAAACCAGCAGTGTGCACAGTGCTAACTTTAGCCTAGGAAGCCTGTTGGGTTAAGCGATGGTTGCAGACAAAGAGCTCCTTAGAAATGCCGTGGGTGACAATTGTCTGTGGTGGGTTCATTCATCGTGGGGTAGTACTGTATGTGGGAAGCGAGTGCTGGCTAACAATGCCACAGCTGCTTTCCCAACCCACACGCTGGTCATGTGTGGGTCCTGTTCAGCACAATAAAGAAGAGGGCTGCAGTGTCAGTTGTCTTTCACTCCATTGAAAATGGCTACAAAGCATTAAAGCCTGGCTGAGTGAGAAGGCTCACCGAAGTCAGTGTGAGGGTGTTCAGAGGCACAGCTGTTTAAAGTAACTGGATGGACAGAGGAAGGCTATTTACGGATTGTTCTCTGTCCGAAAAGGCAATATTAAAAGTGTTACACAATCAGAACTGTGTATGTGCAGTGCTTGTTGAGAATAAGCAGCTGAGAGGTTTATTTAATGCATAATTCAATGGTTATGCTATTATTACCATTTTGCTTTTCGCTCCTTTGCAATTTTACATATGCATTTTATTTAAAATGCCAGGAATTATTTATGCAATTTCTGTCGGAGGAACTCTTGAAGGCTGCTTGCACTAGTGATCGAATACCAGGGAATTTAGTCTTCTGCTCCTGGTTAAACTGATTATGACACAGTGAGTTGAATCTTCCCACTTGCCACAAAGAGCAGCATTTGATCCTACATACACACAAGCATATCTATACCTATATGTACACAGACCCAGCTTCTGCAGCTGCATGTGCAAACTCTCACTAAACGAAAGTTCCTTGGAGCAGAAAGTGACTTCTGTGTTTGGCAATGATATTGTGTATGTAGGGATATTTCACTGTAAATGTTTATTCTGGATAGTGCCGACTTGCAATCAAAATAGTGTATTAATAATGAAAAACATCAGTAGTATCACGAAGATAGTATATCCATGCTTTTCTTTGTTGCCTCTAATCTGTAGTATTTATTGGTCTGAGACTGTAGGCCCTTCTCATGTAAGATTCAAATACTAGCTTCTACACATGGAATGTGTACAAAGCTGGCCCCTGATGTCACCGTGAGCTCATCAACACCGACCCTCATGTAACCCGCTTCTACCCCCTCCCCCCCCACTCCTGTTTTGGGGTGTTTTCAGCTGAATTAAATCAGTTTGGGGTAATGTCCATACTAGGGCATGTTTTGTACACGTTGCTGCAATCTGAGGCTCACTGTGTAGGGAAGATTTGATGAGCTCATCAGCTCCGATCACCTGCACAATAGTGCTACCATGCAGAGAAGCTCTCTCCCAAGTTTACTTCATGGTTATTTTCCCTCCTTCTATACTGTGAACTCTGAAAACAAGAATAAATGGAATTCCCAGTTTCCAAAGTCAAAGACAGCGTGAATTGATATTGCCCACTGAAATGCAGTGAGACTAAATCAATAACATCTGCGATAAGGCATAATGAAGACAAAATTATATCTCAGCTTTCCTGAACAGCTGCGAATCTATTTTTAATGATCCTCATTTTTGGCAGTCAGCTAAACAACTTCTAAAATGTCCTCGAAAATGGATTGTTAAGTAGATCAGCAATGCAGAACACTGAAATGCCATTAATTGCAGCTTCTTCTGTGTGGTCTGTAGTACTTGGCATGAAAACACCCTCACTCTATAGCTAGACTTGAAAACATACGCGGCACCCTAGGGTAGTTAGAAAAAAAGAAGCGACTTCAAATAGGTGTCTTAAAGAATAATGCGGTGTGATTGCTACTGCTGATATGCACTTTTTTTAGGCAGGGTTTTTAGGGAAACTCTATGTGTTTTCACAGGCTTGCCCTATCATTCAGTGATACCTCTCTGTGTGATGACAGCTTTGTACGCTGATAACCAAGCTCCTGGGCTTGGCCTCTCAGGCTCTCAGCATAGCTTCTCAGTCTGAAAAGTCTGAAAGAGTCAGCTTTCTCCCAACACTGATGGAGTTCATCACAGCGAGATTCAGCATAGCATTTTAAACCTCAGTGTGATGTCTATTTTTCTTAAAATGCAGAGTATACAGTGACAGTGGAGGTGGTGAAAGAGAGCAGAGGACTGAGAAGTGTATTTGGTTATTCTTTGTAGTAAGTCACATAGGTCATGCTCATCTAGGGTGAACAATGTCTCCTGGCAAGGCAGTAAACAGAGAAAAGGGGCTTCCCATGGGATCTTCTTGTGGTGATGCTATGCAGTGTGAATCAATGAGGTTACTATGGGGCTGTGATTACTACTCATTTTGTGTGGTGACTTAACACCGACCTCCCAATTTGCTGAGCTTTGTTCTTTCTTATAGGTAGCAATGAAATTGAGTTCATGTGTACCAGTTCTGTCTGGTACAAAATTAATCAATATTACTGTTCACACCTCATCCCATTACTCCACAAGCTGCATGCTTCTTCCCTGATGAACATACAGTCCAGACAGAGGTCTCCATGCCGCTCTTTGGAAGCCTTCAGGTGATTTCTCTGGACAAATGTGATTTCTTCAGTTGGCTCCATTCCTTGGGAAAGGCTGGTGGTGAGGGCTGACACTGCACCACACTCATGGTATGATGGAGTGTGCTCCATTTAAAATGAACACAAAAATAGTTTCCAGAAACATTCAGCAGAACCTTGCTTGTCTATATCTACTGGTGATCTGGTCCACTGTTTTAAAATATTTGATAGGTACTCAGACACTGGAAATACACAGTCAATCTCAAACTTCTTTCACATACATTTGGGAATTGTCCTTACTGCATCCATATTTACCCTACCTCTCTGCTCAGTTGACCCAACATCTCTCCTGAGGAATTTTAGTGCATTCCTTGCACTGGTGGGCTATTAAGCACTTTTGTGATGTTAAAGTTAAAAAATCTGGTCAGCAAGTCATCTACTTGCACTTGCAGAACACTGCTTTTTCGCCCGAGAATGAGCCTGATCCTGATTTTCATCAGTTTCCGATTCTGCAGAAATGGGTCCTCAGTGGAAAAAGTACTGCATGTTTGTCTTCCATGTTTATCTTGAAAACTAAAGCATAGTAAAGTACTCTTTGCAAGGTGGGAGGGATCATTAATCTCTGCAGCCTGTTACTCTGAATCCTTGATGCCTTTGTCTCCTCTATCTCTAGACATCTAAGAGCTCTGTTTGTATGTTTGGAAAGCAGTTGCTATGGTCAAAATTGATTAAATAGGTTAAGGAGAGACCACACAGTGCTGTGTCATGAGGATTTTACTTTTGCTCATGTGAAATGCAAGTTTTCCACTCTTTGTCTAAGCAAAAATAACATAAGCATATATAGTTGTTTCTGAGTGGCAAAACACCATAGCTTCCCACAGATGGGATATTTTTAATAGGCAACTGATCTGGTTACCCAGCAATTGAGCCTCTCTGTCTGTCCTTCTCAAGCATTCTTTCAGGACAATTAGGCAGGATTATTTGTTTGTTCTGTGGAGTACACAAATGCTCTTCCATGCCCCCACAACTCACCCCCATGTCAATCTGAAACCCAGTTTGCTTTTGCATTTTATTTTTCTATTTACCAGTAGCAGGTTCCTCTGCAAACTTTTCACTGTGTCTCGCCATTTCACAAGGAGTAAACATGATGCTGCCATTTGCGATAACTTCAGTCTTTTTATAGGAAATTGAAAACATGCCCTGAAATTCCTGCACAAACATGCAACCGTCTATCTGGAAGGAGAGCATGTTATGTATCAGGCGAATGATAACTGCAGTATTTGGAAGGAGAGGAAAACAAAGCTGTTTAAAGACGTCAGGCTGCATGTATGATCTCTCACAGAGAAGCGTTACAAGGTATAGTCCATGAATCAGAGGAGCATCCCATCGGCACTGGGGAATTTTAATGAAGAGAATGAAATTCTCATCATGTCTAAACCAGAAATTAACATGCATCATTTTTTTCTTCCCATGGCTCTTACTGCCAGCTTCAGCTATTTTGAAATATTTGGGGCCAAAGCAGGAGCAAATCTCTGGAGGGAAGAAAGCTATTAACATCGCCAATAGTTCACAACACATCTTTGTTTCTTGAAAGGCATGGACACGGCAGGAGGTGCTCTGCACAGCTACACGATGGCTGTGCAACTTTGAAATAATGGCCCCCGGGGCCCAGAGCCTCCAAAGCCATTTCTTACGCCACCAGAGGACCCCTGGGTTGTGTCAGAGCTCCTTGCGAGAGGCAGGGCTCGCCGGGCGCCGTCCTCCCCTCCGGGACTGAGGGGCACTGGGATCTGTAGGGAGCCTCAGTGACCCGGCCAGAATTTGGACCAGGCTGAGAAAAAGTGTTTTTATAGATGGGCTATGCAGTCCAGGTGACTTTTTACTCATGGCTAGGCCTGAGGTCGTGCTATCTGCCCAAGAAACGTGGCCCTTTGTTTGTTTTTCGACAAAATGATCTCAAACAGACACTTCCCTGCTGCACCCACGTTCCGGGCAGCTTAGAAGAGACAGGGGTTTTAGTGAAATGCAAGAACATGCAATTGTAAAGAAAGGGTGGATAAAAGAGGACCTCTTTCATTTAATTCTTGTTCCAAAATTTCCCACCAGTCTTACGAACAAATCTGAGGCAATATAGGGGAACATTAGTACTGGCACAGTTTGCTATTTAATATCAGAATTTTCTATTCAAGATCTGAGACTGGCAACCAGTCTCCAGTAATGCATGTACTCTATTTCGACACACGAGAGCAGCTGATTTCCTCAGTGTGGATAGTTATAACAGGCACAACTTTATGTGTATACAATATTTGTACGTTAACTTCCATGAGTTTTTCCCTAGATTTGCCCTTGTAAGCAGAACATGTGGATGTCCTGTTTATCAGGTCAAAATTTACAATAACATACTGCTTGTTGCAATTTGGTAAACAAAGAAGAGCCAGACATATTTCATGGCCTTTACACATGGAAATTGATATGCAAATAGTTCACAAAAAATGTCTGAAGAGGTTTTGTGCGAGAATATGTATGGAGTTGTAGTATCATAATGTTCTGTGTGGAAAATGTCTTCCTTTGTGTATTTCTGTGTCATACCCTTATTCAGAGGAGGCTTGAAACACTTGACTTAATTCCTATTCCCTATCAAATGCTATAATCTCATAAATTACCTCATCCAAATTTAAAAAAAAAAAAAAAAGAAAATAAAAAACTCTATTTTAAATTAAGGCTTTATTTTAACTTAAAAGTTAATTCAAACTCTACACCTGCTCTTCAGTCCAGCTTATAATTTTCATTATTCCATGTAATTATTTCCTTCAATTTTTAAATATTTCCTTTTTCTGCATGAGAGACCCACATAATCTGAAAGGGAAACTAACTGAATATATGGGCAAGAGTAAATGATTAGAGACAAAGTGGTATCAGGTTAACACATGATGCAAGCAGAAGAACAGAAACCCATTGTTCAGCTATAGTAGGAATATGATTGTGTGCGGTAAGCTACAGATTTCCACTCTGCTCAGGAAAAATGTGATTTTTAAATCTAAGTGTTGCTTTTAATTTAGTATACTCGAAATTTTCCTTGCAGGAAAGTAAGCCAACCTTTGATTTAACTGTGTTTACCTATAATAGTAGTAAAACAATCAGGTACTTGGGTTTTACTTTGACTGTGGAGTCTATGTTGGCAAACAAGACATATTTGTCCTTTTACGGTGGTTTAATTTATGACAACCACGGAGATTTCACCTCAGAATAACATGCTAGTAACATGTCATCAAAACACCTGGCATGGCTGGAATGGCCATGTAATCAAACACTTCATGATTTAAAGCAAAATTAAAATAAAATAATTGCTGCTTAATACTGCTGAGAGGAAGGTTAAATGTGATCTACCTAAAAGCTTGTGTGTTGTTAAATAAGAATAATAATTAGAAAACAGTCCAGGATATCTGTGTTCCTTCATGTTTCTACTGGTAACCCTGTGGTTAAGTAAAGTAAGGATTGATTTTGAGAGAATTATAGCTATCATAAACTGTAATCAGCAGAGGATGAGAATAATTATGCAGAGAAAGGGGAAAAAAGCTGAAACATGGCTGAGCAATATTCTGATTGATGTCAAAGTCATTTCCTGGCTGTTAATGACTGATTATTCAACAGTCAGCACAAGTGCTAACCCTGTGGGGGAAGAGGGAAAGGAATGGTCGTGTTGTAAAGAAAACTACTGCCCTCAACTTATCATTTTCATTAGGAATGGGTGAACAGTCTTGGAAAAAACCTGCCGACCATTGTTCAGGACCATCTCTGTGTGACATGACTGCAGCTTGGGGTGAGCATGTTTGGAACTGCTGTGAGTTGTGCTCTTGGTTTGCCCTGGAAGTGCCCAGTAAGGCTTCATCCCTTTCAAACTCCTGCGCCCCCAAACCCCACCAAAACACCCCAAGGAGAGCTGTTTTTGTGATATTACAGGGCACGAGCAGAGCAGGACGGCACATATGACAGAAATCCTGTCCCAGTGAGACATTCAGATAGTCTATCTGATCTGAAAAATTTTCTGCTAATGAAAGCCTAGTTGATCCATCAGTTGTCTTTCGCATTTCGGTATTCTCAAATCAAGCAAGTACCAGTCCCCCCAGCCTCAGGCCGGTCAGATATTACCCCTCGTGTCCTGCCTGCGAGCTTCCCTCCTTGATTGCTTACATCTGCTCTCCTTTCATCCTCAGACCTCTCTTGTTTTGCTCTCAGGAGAAAGGCATGTCCCCTCCAGAAAGGCTAATTACCTGCCCCTCGCCACATTTCAGCGCGCATGCACATGTGCTGGTGGCATGCACACAGGGCACAACGAGTGAGAACCATGGGGGGTGGGACGCAGAGCAAAAAAACAATCGCTCTGGTCTGACACGAGTTTCTGAAGGAATGTCTGATGGGGGTGCGTGTGCATTTTCAGGTCCTAAAATAATTTTAATTTGTATTTTATGCTACATGAGGTCATGGAGTGGACAAGCCTACAGAACAGTGGGCTCCAGTTGACAGCCGTGTGCTCTCTGAACTGTGACACTTCCAAAAAAGAGACTAATTTATCTTATCAGCCACAACCATAAAATAGGGTAGGGGATGAAAATAGATTAAAACCCATAAAACTGAGGGAAGCAAGACAGCCGCCATCCAGGAAGGGACAGACACTGCCCTGTGGGGTCCTGCTGACTTTGAAGAAATTTGTGGATCGTTTACTGCTGGCTTCACAAAGTGTCTTCTGTCACAGGAACTCTCCCATCAGATTTGAGCATCCAGAGAAGCTCCAGAAATGTTCTTTTTCAGATCCCCCCTTTCTCTCTTAGTGCGAAGATGAGGTAGGTACTGGATTTCAAAAGCCGGCTGTGCACCAAAGTTCACTGCTTGCTTGCAGACCTGTGTGCTTCTGTAGGCAGTTTTCCATCTGCCCCAGAAATTATGTCTGCATAACGCTTAGCACTTTCTGGCAGATTTTGAAGTGCCACAGAAAAGCTTGGGTGGTGGATTTTCAATTAATTGCAAAAATCCAAATTGTCCAGAGTTTATAGTACCAATTCTAAACTGTGTAATAGTGGCTTGATATGGGTGCTGTCTCCCTGATTTTAGTGGCGTTATACCAATCAGTGAAAACAGATGGAGTGAAGAATGCAGTTAGCAGCTGTATCTCCTCCAACAGCAGGTCAAACACATCTCAGCAGCCAACAGTACCAGAAAAGAAGGGAGATCAGCAGAACAAATGTTAGAAACATAAAGTGACTGCAATTCAGACTTGCTAGTATTGGAATTCCTCATTAGAGACAGTAAAAGAGACAAATAAACAGGCAGAGGGAGAAAGATGAACTACTTACAAGCAGTTTGTGCAGTAGAGTAATAAATCCTACTGACTCACTTGGAGGCTCAGCGAAGAGATTGCTCCTTTCCTCTTCTTTAACTCCTCAGGCCATGCCTCTGAAATCTCCACTCCACCATGGGACCCTACAGAACATTGTCCAAAGAGAGGACAGAAGATCCTCTACTTTCCTCCAAGCCAATTTACTAGTAGTTTAAATCTCTTTTTAAGAAACTCTCCTCTTTGGAGATGCTGGCAAAGATTTGGATGAACGCGGTGGGACACAGAATTCCTTTTTTTTTTTTTTTCTTTTTTTTTCTCATACTTATTTTGTGGATATAATCTCAGGGTAAAATACTGAGCAATAAGTGGGTCACAGACAACTTATTGAACCCTGGGCTTTCAATAACTCTTTTTCAGTAGGCAGGAGGAATCATACAGGCTAGGATTAGTGTGCAGCAGTTTACCTCCTGGGTATATATTGGTCCAGATATTTTCTTTCCTAGTGTGAAGTACATTTACAACACGTGTAGCCTGAGATACTTTGAGGAAATCATGCCTAACTGGAAGCACGTGGATAGTCCAATTGTTTTCAGTTACTGTGTTTAGTAATGAGTGTGTACTTCAATTTCTTGTTGAACATGAGGAGTCAGCAGGGGTGAAAGCTGCCATGCTGATGCTGCTGTATATTGCAATTTTCTGGTCATAGGGAAGGCTAGGCAACAAGAGTGCCCATTTCCCATGACATCTCCGGTGGCTACAGTGTGGGACAGCGTTCGGTTCACCCAGACTTTCACCTTGTCCCCTGACTCTACCTGACCTGGCCACAGTCATTTCTCATCAGCATTTCCATGTCTCACCTGTGAAATGAGTATGCTGATACAGTCTGTGCCTCAGGCACCTGCGGTACCTGCAGTGAGGCTGAGATATCTAAAACCATCATGTTTGTCTGCCGTTCCGTCATGATCAGTGATGCTTCTCAAGCTTCTCCTCGTGCTCTTGCTGGGACATGAAGACCTCATCCCAGCACTGTGTTCCCACTTACATCTCTGGTGTGAGCACAGTGTGCACCAAGGAGCAGAGCCACAGCTGAGGAGGCGCAGCGATGGTGGAGTGGGAGGAGGAAACAGGTTTCGGTGGTGCTGTGGAGGGACACTGCTGTAAGCCCACTACCTTTCAGTGAAGGCCTCGGGACATCTGACAACTACCATGGCAAATACTGGCAGGCAGTGATTTCCACCAGGTCTTCTGCCTTCTGCCTCAGCAGAGGTTGTCTTAGTCATAATCCATTCCCTGGTTTTGGCCTGGACTAGCCACCTTCCACAAGTCGCTTCACTCATCTCATTTCCAGGAGATGGCCAACAAGACATCTCTCTCTCTCCTCCAGCTACCTCCAGAGCCCCTGGGTTGACAGATGGCCTTTTTGGGACTGAAGAGGTCTCAACGGATCTGGAAACATGGTTTGTTCAGTCCACTCGGAGAGTCATGCGCCTACTCAGACATCCAACCAACTACACAGGAACCTAAGTTTAGAACTCTTTTTTCCCCCCTTTCTGCATTGAAAACAGTGGCTTCAGTTTGGGAAAGTTTAGGTAAGCTTTGGGTGGAAAATGTTCTGCAAACAAAGCCTGTGGGCTGTTCTCAGCTGAAGGTGCCTGTGGAAGCCAGAGGGTAGCTGATGCTGCCAGCAAAGCTGCCAGGCATTGCCAGCTACCATGATGTTTTATTACTTGGCCACTTGCTGACTGAACACTGGATCAAGACCGGTGTGGAAAAGATGTGTCGCTTTCCTGGGAAAGGGCAGCTTAGTACATGCGTATCAAGTACAAGAGCAGCAAGTTTGCTGAGTTTTGTTTTCCTTTTTTCCTCCCTTTTGAAAGGAAGTTGTGAGTCATGGTTCCAACAATCTGGTAACAACGTCGATGGCCAGATCAACAAACAGGCTAGCAGAAGGCCATGCAGAGCGGCAGTGGACTGACAGCCAAATGCCGTGCCTGAGCAAATGCAGCTAGCGAAACTTTGTCGTCCGGCTTCTTCAGATGCCAAATGCATTCGCTGAGTAAATGAAGCAGCTGGGTTGTTCCTGTTCAGGAAAAGGCACAGGAAAAAGATTCCTACAGTAGGTGACAGGCAGAGAAGCTGTCACGGTTGAACGTACTGCAGCTCTGCGCCAAAGCCCAGCTTGCCAGAGATGTAACTTCACCCCATGCATTCCACTACTGCTTGGATGTTCCTCCAGCTTGACCTGTTTCTTGCCAAGGTTTTCTCAAGAGTGCTCTCAGACAACAAACAGCAGTTTGTTCTCTTACACAGGGGCTTTTTCACCCCAAAAAGCCAAAGCCATAAAAGGCTTTCACCAAGGCCTTTTATGTCGAGAGTGCAGCTTCCCACTGGCACTGTGCTTCAGGAACAGACACGGAAAAATGAAGTCAGGAGATAACGCACAGTGCAGTGTAACGAGGGCACCAGCATGGAGACATTTTTGCGTTTTTTTAAAAGTGCCAAATAAATTCTGTTCCATAAAAGTGACAAGAAACCAATTTAAAGAGAAGGGAAGACAGTTTCAGCATGAGTCACTGCTCTATATGTTCTGAAAACTACAATAAAATTAAGCAGCTCCCCCAAAGCTGAATCCCCTTGGCAGCACACAGCTTAGTAAGCAGCCTACAGCACAAGGCTGGGATAGAAGTTACCCATCTTTTCTTTTGAGAGAGGACTAATGCAGCAGACAGGGTACTGATGCCAGCTAGACGTCCAGTGGAATCATGAGCACCCATCCCATCCCATCCCATCCCATCCCATCCCATCCCATCCCATCCCATCCCATCCCATCCCATTCTTCCGACTTACTGGAAATTTGCTGTCTCATCTTGCCATTCTCAGGGCTCAAGATTTGAGTCTATATTTTTCTCATGATCTAGAATGTCTTATGGGAGCCAGCCCAGCTTTGTCTGACTGACCACAGGAAATGTGCACAAACCCAGCAATAATTCGTGAGTCCAAAAGAAGACCCAGTGAGTGCCCTGCTCATGGGATTCCACTTCACCTTTATCCTTCATCCCCCAGCAATTGTAGGTTTTAAAAATACTATACTGAAAAGAAGCTTGGTTCTGATATGCTGAGGTCTCTGGAGAATTTGCTTTTGCTCAGTTACAGACAAAGGGAGTCAGAGTGCCGTGTTTGCCGTTTTAATTTTGGATGGCTAATGGCAAGATTGTTACAGAAATGTTTCTTACAAGTAAGTTTGCGCAATGAAAGCATCTAATATGGCCAAAAGAAGCAAGGAAATCTCTCCTTAGTACAGCTTTGTACTTCTTTCTTTTTCATGTTGAAGTGACAAAACACATAATAAGTTACATCTGACTTGGTGAAATTTTACATGTACAAGAGTTGGCTGGGAAATGCACTTTATCTGAACTTTGTGGCCAATGGCCAAGTTAAATAAACCCAATTAATATTAATTTCCCTTACCCCTTCCATCCCTTCCTTGGTAAGCAGAACCACCTCTGGGATTTCCAATGGTAAGTTACCCTTGCAGTGTCTGGTTTAACTTGGCTACTATATTGACAAGATGTTTTTCCACTTTGAGTCCTTTTTCTCTTTCTTTGTAAACTTATTAAACTTCAGAATCCTCACTGCATCCCTATAACATTTCTTCTGTAAGAGCATTTTGGTCTCTTTTACTTCATGCTTAGGCATAAAAAAAAATATAATCTAGCTTGTGGGATGTTACTTAAATTGTAAATTTATTTGTTATGTTGAAGAGCCTTGGGGTGGTGTGTGACTTGAATGAATATGAAGATATTCAGCAAATAAATCTGAGTTCCAAAGTAGAAAGAATAATTTATTACCCATACAACACAAAAAAATGAAGCCACGCTACAGCCATGTCTCAGCATCAGCTCTGGTACCTTCCAAGAGTGCCCACAGAGGTCCCTTCCAACCCCGAACATTCTGTGATTCTATGATTCTGTGTGATTCTTACAAAGAGAATTCTAACTTTAGGGTTTTCAATGAAAAGTTGTTTTTTAGTATGGGTGCTATGAATATGGGCTGAAGTTTGTATTGATTATATTCTGTGTTAGTTTCATTACCAAAATAGTTTAGCAAAGAGTCACAAATGTGAACCCTCTGTGCTGTTCCCCCTGTTTTTCTCATAGAAATGTTGTATCTGGAGACTCCAGACTCTCTTTTGTCTCTGTGCACTGGGAACAGGACTTGGCTTGCCTGATTTGGAAAGCAGCTTGTGCATTAGCAAATGTGCTTTCAGGATCAAGTGATCATTTTAGCAACATGGATCAGGTTTGTTCAGCTGTCTCTTCATGTCTGGCCAAGGTTAGGAGCCACGGGGCTTCTGGTGCCTAGAGCATGCATCTCTGGGGCCACTTTACCAAGGCCGATCACTTTGTTACCATAGCTAGGGCCATGGGACAATGTGCAAGAAAGTATTCTTGATCTTAATGCAAGATGTCAATGAAACATTCTTAATGAAAAAAAAAGAAGACAAAGAGGAAAAGCTGACAGTGAATGAAGAGAGGAGAAACCCATTCAGAAACCTCTCAACCTTGTTGGTTCGTGTGACCTGTGGAGCTGAGACACACAGATGTGCTGTGATCAGCATGTGTCGCTACTTAGTAATGTACTCTGAATAAACTTAGTCTCCACTGGGAATGGTTGCAAGGGCATACCAAAGTCTGCTCGTCTGGTGGTCTGCCTCTGAGTGTGGCGAAGAGCCACGTGTGAGGACAGGGCAGACAAACCGTGGTCATCTGGAGAGCGCTGCCCAGCACGCCACGGTCTGCACAGACTGCTGGCTGTAAACAAGATGAAACTTTTGGTTTTCCCCTGTAGCTACTTTTTCTAGACTGTAAGTTCATGGAAATGGCACACACTAGAGTGTGGGTCTGATCAGAGTTGTCTGCTCAAGGGGAGACATTGGTGACTTTGTTTAGCCTTGCTGTAAGTGGTTGAAATAACAAAGCCAGCGAAGCCACAAACCCAATTCATATGCCAGAACCCTGTGGTAAAATGTCTGCAGAGCTTTAAAAATGCAGCACAGAAAGTTGAAAGCTTCTGCCACATACAGAGCACTCCCTCAAGCCATTGATTGTTTCAGATCAAGTTAGAGAGACATTTCAGGCATAAAAGGGAGAACTAGATTGCTATAGAGGATGACTGCATTTTCCACTGAGGAAATTTATACTTTACCTGTGACATGAAACCCTTTTGCAAACTACCCTGTCCAAACACCCAAGGGCTTTTTTGCAGAAGGACAGAGCATCTGCAGAAGATGTCAAGAATTGATGGACTTTTGCCTCAAGACTGAGAGTAATACATTGACTCTCAATGTGATTATGATGGACTTCTGCCCAGAACAGGAAAATGGGTTCTGAATGAAAATTGCTCTTCAGAAGTGGCTGTTCTTTAATGATAATATTATTATTTTATTTTAATGTAATTAGGGTTATGTTCTTAAATCATAATTGTCATCATTATACTTTCCTTAAGTCAGCATAGCATTACATTTAGTGATCTAGGTAATGACACAAAAGAGTTGTGAATCTCACCTGCCATGGATAGTGCCTTCTGTTTCTACATAATTTGGTTGTGCTTGGAACAGAAATTGTCCTTGAGGTGCCTCAGAAATGTACTGTCTTGATCATAACAATTACCTGAGACTAAAAAGCCATCTGGTTAAAATGATGTCTTCTTATGTGCTTTATGTACCTTCTTTAAAACATATTCCTCCTTCTCCCCTTTAAAATTAGAACAACTGACATGTTTAAGCATTTTTCTAGTCATACAACTTAACAAATTGGTTTTTAATAGCTGCACTGGGCAATGAACTATTTGAGTCAAGCCTGTGGTAACCATTTTCATGCAGCTTTGAGATGTTGGCTAATGAATCTCTGTTCCAAGGACCTTGGGAGCCAGGGAAGAGCTCACCAGACAGGCCCAGAGGGTACACTGCTAGGTGTATTTTAATGCCTTGAGAGAGAGCTGCATAGCAGGATGCTGTAGAAAAGCTGACCTTCCTGTCTTGAGAAATAAGGATACCACAAGCGATTAAAGAAAAATCTCTCTGTGCCCCCTCTCCCTCTCTAGTAATGTAGTAATGCCGTAAGGAAAAGCCTAGCCTTTAATTTAATTTCAGTCACTCATGCATTTTTTACCCATGACATCACCCCAGAGCGATTAGAAAATTATAACTGGGATGTGAACTCAAGCAGAAGCTTATGGACTTTTCACTGTGTCATAAGGAACAAGAAATGAGGTGATTCATGTCATCTTTCAACAGGTCTCCCACTGGGCATTTGTGTCCCATGCTTCACTCTGGCTAGTCATCTTTCAAGCAGCAGATCAAGCAGAAAGGAGACTACAGCTGGCATGTGAGAGCTAGTCTGGCTGGGGAGGCGAGTAAAGGGATGACACATTTGTGTGATGAGACTGGTGAGGTGCCATAGCAGACCAAGCAAGCACAGATCAATGATGAGTTGACCTGCAATGAAACCAACTTTGATACAACACCACCATTAGCTCCCCCTTCAAAAAATATGCCCATTAGCCTTGTTCCAAAGTGAAAGAAAAAAAAAAAAAGCCTTTTTAATTTTCCCAGAGGAAAAAAACTGGGAAAAATATCAGAATTCTCACACTTTTCTGCTGTGATAATGTCTGTGCTTCCCACAACGGGCTTAGAGATCTGCTTTCTGAGCATGGCACTGTCAGCAGAGGATGATGCCAACCACTTCGAGAAATGCCTGGTCAGGTTTCTATCATAACTCACTGTCTTGTAAATATGTTTAATTTCTGTTTTAGCAGAGTCTGTCTTCTAGCAGAAGTACAGAGATTTGTGCATTTATCCTCTATAGAAGTCATAATGCTTCTGGAGTTTACAGACAGGTGTTACAAATACCTTCCTGCAAGCCTCACTCTCTGCGAAGTTCAGTGTCATCTGGCAGCAGAAGACATTAATCACTACAGAGAAGGGCAGGCTAATGTTTCTAAGCCAGGCAGGGCTTGTATCTGCTTCCCAAATAGCTTACCCTAACAGTTCTTTTTATTGAGATTGATTATCCATATTTTGCTAGTTTGGGGATATAGTGCATTTATATTTGTCTTGTACTGTGAAGCTAATAATTGACATTGTTACTGTAGTTATTTTATGAACCAATTTCTTAGTACCCAAGAGTATTTTTATTACTCCCGTTTTGGCCTTTCCTTTAGAGTACTGAATGTATATGGGGGAGGGGGGGAGAAGTGTTGTACACACTTTGTAAAGAAGTTAGTTGGCTGATAAGTATTATTTCCTAGTTTATATCACTCTTGTGATTTCTGTTACTCTAGTTCTGGCTAGAAAGCTAACCATCCATGCAAGTCAGAGGCTAGCCTGAAGGCAGCTCTAATTTAATCTCATGCTCTCCATATCTCCTCTATGATATAGAGAATAGCCAAAATGTTCTGTCCTGCTGATACTTGGTGATAGGGTTCTTACACAGAGAGTTATGAGGGGCCCGAGTTGGCCATTGCACCCATTCTCAGCCTGCTAAAGAAATTTCGTATGCTGCAAATATTTCCCTGAAAAAAGTTACTCCTGGTGGAGTAAATACGGCGATGGAGAAATGAGTGAAGAATGATTAGATGATACTCTATTTCTTACTCTTTGCTTTCGATTTAGCACCACTTAATGCCTGTGAAACAGGATATCTGTAATTTTTGATTGATAATAAGCTATCAGAGCACTTCATGGCTTTTCTGTCAGGCTGAATCTTGCATAGGTATGTGTGAACATTTTTACCTTCAACTTGTTATGGAAGACGACTTATTTACAGAAGGAAATTTTCATCCAGAAAATTAGGAACCTTCACTGACAATGAGGCAAAATGACATAAAGTTAGTCTCTCATTTCGGCTTTGATGATGAGTCTGTGGACTGATGACATCCATACTGCTAGGATTACTCTTAAGTTGTCTTAAAACACATGATCCAGTGAAGACACATACCTTCGTTATTGCCAATTAGTGCAAGATAGTGTGAAAGATGAACCAATTGCCTGGGCCCGGAGGCTTCTCCAGCAAGTGAATTGATGGTGCCAGTCAGAAGAGACTCCAGATTTCAGGGCCAGGAGGGGCCACTAAATCACGGAGTCTGACTTCTTAAATAACACAGGCCATAACTTTTGGTCTGTTACTTGTGTCTTCATAGTATCTCCCTTCTCACAGATGGATGATTAGGCAAGAAGAAAACAAATGGAAGCAGATCTAGCTTCAAAGACAGAAAACAGCTAGTCTTGTGTACCTTGATATAGGAGCAAACTTACACCTACTGGTCCTCTTATATCAGTCTCAAAACCCAGTGGAATAGCACACCTGGTAAGTCTAACTAGGTCTCTTTAATCCTCATACAGACACTGTTAGTCTGGGACAAAAATGGCCTGTCTGGAGAATATTGAAACGCTGTCAACGCTAAAATGTCAATAACGCCGTCGGTGTTGGTGTTTCGGAGGCAGCCTCACTGGGGTGTGAAATTTGGCCTAGCCTGGGAAGGAGGCTTGAGAGAATAGTCTCTCTGTAGCTTGTGAAAGTTGAGGGGACCTGCATGTGTTCTGTGAATGGATTCTCACCATTATTTGTGTCAAACAATTTTTCTTGAGAATAATTTTTATATGGTTCCTTGTATTTTGTGGCATTTAAGATGAACAGTGATTGTCGCAGATGTCCTTCATAAGACCATGTCTCAGTCTCTTGAATGGCCATGGGTGTCTGAGGGATAGCACTGTAAGCCAGTGTGTCCCTGAGAGTGGAGCTGGGAAACCAACCTTCAGCTGCGGAGGACGTTGCTGGCTCATCCGAACTCTTCCACTTTTCAGACAGAAGATTAGACAGCCAAGGAGTGAGCCTTATAGCTCTGTAGAGATACTTTGAGCCTACATGGACCAAAAAGGAATTGGAGGACTTGTGGATCCAGTCTGATGTCCAGTAGATGGGTTTGATCAGATTTGATATTTTCTTTTTCATCTCATGATGAAGCTCTATGCTTACTGGGAAACTTTGACTCTGTTACTCTTTCCAGGAAATGATTGCCTTTGATGAGATTTCATCTGGAGTCACTCATGCCCTTAGATAAAATTACAAAATCCAACTAACTTCATTTTTAAACATGACCATTTCTTTCCTTAACACATTAATATTTATCAGCTTATACATTTCCTCCAACTAGTTTTTCTTAGATAAGAACCTATAACTGGTGTTAATGAGAACTGCAGGGCACTTCTTGAAGTGCCAAAAATAGGTGCTTCCTTCAGGTCTCATTTGGGTACTGGGAAAATATATTTTTCCTAATGTCACTTTAAATTAGTAAATTTCTTCAGCGGTTTTGAATTACTCTGCAATAAAGAGTACATAATTTCTATTCTTGTCTAAAAGGAGGCTTTCTATTCTCATTCTTATAATCTGAATTCTCATTTTTTTAAAAAGGTATCAGTAAGAAGAAAGAAATATTTTAGGGTATCTAAGTCAGAATATCCTGATGGGAGATGCCCATCTTTCAGTGGGTTGATAGTGGACAACTTTTCTCACTTGTAGTTCAGGCACAAGCTATAAATCCAAGGTGCTATAATGGCATACTTTCCAGGGGAATCACACTTTTTCCATTTGTATCTTGCAATAAAATCACAAAGTTTTCCCCTGTGAGTTTTACTGTGCCTAGGCAACCACTCCACCACCGTGTGATAGCTAGCTAACAAGAGGAGAACATTGTGAACTCAGCTAATTTGCCCAAGAACAGATACCCAGGGCTATTTGAAATGCCCTGTGGTAAATGAGATGTCCACACAGGGCTGGAAGATACACTACAAGACCTATGGGAGACCTGTGATCTTCTTGAGGATAGATTGGATACTCTGGGATGTCTCAAATGAAACAAGTTGCCCATATTGATGCAATGAACTCAACCCACTTTGTATAAAACCTAAAGTTATCCCCTTCCCCTTTCTAGGCCACAGTCCCATGAGCCCAGAGAGTGCCTTGAAAATGAAGAAGACCGTAACACCAGAGTTCATCAGCTCCAACTCATGATGGGATTTTTAACATCCAGACCTATAACTGCAAATGACTAGTGACAAGGAGACAACGGCTAAGCATAATATCAACATTTTTTTAACCATGTTTGCAAAAGCAACCAGCCCCCTTCACCCCTTGCCCTCACCGCTAGAGCAGGAACTCCCTGGTGGCTGCAGCAGTCTGCACGGGTCTGGGAAATGGCCTCACCACGGCGGGAGCGTGGCATCAGCCTCCTCTGAGCTCCCTGAGGCAGCCTGGGGGCAGACACGGCCTCTCAGGCTCCCACTGCTCATGTGGTTGCTGTGGCTCTCCCTCAGCTGCTTGCCAAAGCAGCAGGTGCAGATATGGCTTGGGAAGTGTCGAGGTCTGCAAATTCCTCCCTCTTGCCCCGACGCTCCCTGGTCATGTTTTCACTGACCAGTGTTGATGGTCACAAAATATCTGTGCTGCTTCTGAGCTGAGGATTTTCTCCTGTTGGTGTAATAGCTTGTGGGAAATGTGATGCTTGGATGGGGTGACCCATGTGATGCTGTCCCAAAGCCACCAAGCTGTTATGGTGTGGGGTTGCCCCAGCACCACACCATCCCAACAGACAAAGTCACTGGCAGGCCACGTATTCAAAAATCGTGTGTCTAGTTCTGCACAGAGAGAGGTATTTGGAAGGTAAGAATCTGTTGGCTGTCCAAACACACAAATTTATCTCTGCATTTGTACTACACAATATGTGTGTATGGAAATGCACAGTCTGGTATGTGTGTTTGTACAGAACAACTTTTGTTTTTTAAATGTCCTCACAGGAGCATAAGAAATCACTTGTCCTGTTTAGAGGAATTTTACCAACTTTCAATCTAGGTTATCCATGGCCATGGCAAGAACAACCGTCTCAAAAGATGTTGATGTAGGATGCTGTTGATTCTCAGTCAACTAGAGGTCTAACCTGCAAAACCCAGTGCCAGAAGAGACGCTCCTGCCTTGGCATCAACAGACTGGACTGAAGCGCATGAAGCGATTATAGGGAGGAGGTTGTGCAGCTGTCTAATACTGCATGCAATGGTGGAGCATGTTGGCTTGTGCTCTTTACCCTGCCTTTCTGCGGGACAGACCACACTTACATGTGTGTGTGTATAGGTGCACACTTCCTGGGTAATGTTGGGGGATAATGAAGATAAGATGAAATAGCATAGTATAGGAATAATGGGAAAGTATTAGATCTTACTCACCCTGTCCTTGACTTTCTTTAAGTTTACACTTTCACCTTTTCCAGTCAGCCAAATTGCTGTTGTAATTAATATATTGAAAAAAACATTTGGGATTGATGTAATGCTGTGATTTTAGCCTTAATGCATAGTCTTGGCTTATCTAACTACTTGTCTGGAGTCTTGTGAGTCCCTATAGCAGATTGATGCCTCTCCAAAGCCATCTGGAAGAAGATCTACTCACTCTTTTTCCCTTGCTCTTTTAATTGGAACTGCTGGCTGGCCCTGTGTATCAGAGCAATACAAAGGCTGAGAAAACAGAGAGGTTTTACACTAAACCGTTTGAAAGGGCAGCAGGAGACGTCATCCATTTTGTGTATAGATATGTTTAGATAGATGTGGTAAGCCATGAGAAGTGGATGCCTTGACAGGTTACTTTTCAAAGACTGCTGATTTGCAGTGACCTCTGACTGCTCTCAGAACAGCTGAATTCTGCAGACACTGGTAATCTGAGATAGAAAAGGTTTTGAAGTTGGCTGGGTGTAAAGAGTCTATTGCTGCCCTTGGTGTCTCAATATCACAAGGAAAAGCAGAGCAAGGGAAAAAAGGATGCTGTAGCTGGAAACTCCCTTGTCTGATTTTGTACGGGACAACTCGCTCTGTTCGCAGGACAACACCTTGTTGAAAACCATGCACCTATACACTCAGATATTGTCCGTTCCCCCAAGCCAGCTGTTGCCTCTGGGCTGTGTGTAAAAACTCCCTGTTCCCTGCTGCATGATGCTTCCCTGTTCTGCGGGACCCTCATGTAAATGTATTTTAAATGCACAGTATGTTATATACCATGTTGTAGTCACGGTTCTGTAAAAGGTAGACTGTGTAAGGAGAGGTAATAACACCACCCTTTTCTCTCAAACTACCTTATTGGTTAAAATAATGAAGTCAGCATAATCCTTTAAAACTTGTACTGGAAGTCTGTTACCTTTCTGTCAGACATGTAGAAACTCTTGTAAGCCTGAAAGTTTTTGTTTGTTTGTTTGTTTTGTTTTGTTTGATTTTTGTTTTGCTTTGTTTTAAATGCTAACACATTGTGTAATAAAAGATATTCCCCCTTCTAATAAAGTTTGCCTCTGTTCTGGGCTGCCATATATTTTTTATTTGAGGCCTATAGGGCTGCATGATGCTGAGGACACCCGGAAAGAAGCTGCTCCCATCATCCCAGTTCACCCACCAGCACAGACAGGGAGTGTGCACACAAGCCTCTGTCTCTCTTTGGACATGTGCTTGCAGGATTCCAGCGGCCCTCTTCCCCTGCCATGCACATCCAGTTTTAAGGGATCCCAAAGATCTGCTTCCAGATGTTCATTTGGAGATTATATACAACCCCCCTGTGTTTGATGTATTTGTATTCCCTTAAAAGCACCACAAACTTTTATCTATCTATGCTTGCAGTAGGCATGGGGCTAGAGAGGACAGCCTGGCAGTACCACGGTACAAGGGGAAAGCAAAGGAGGGGCAAGACGACAGGGTCGGTGAAGCACAGGCACTGAGCAAGGCTTTGGCAGGTTGAGGAGAGCCTTCAGACACCTTCAATCCCAGCCAAGTGGCTCAAATGGAAGACCCCTACTCCTTGCATATTGTCAGCGGGGCTGCAGGCAAGGAGAAAAAGCCATTGGAACACCCAGGGAGAGCTTTTAAAATTGTGCCATCCCTTTTTGGGCAGACCTTGCTTTACGACAATGGGCTGAAAGATGGCGAGCGTGGCAAAATGAAGGCTGAGCAGTTAAGGAAAAGGCAGTATCAAGTCTCCCCATGTTTTGGAGCTGGGCGGGAAGGCTATGACCACCGCAGCATGCGGGGAGGCCGCTGCAGAGCGCCGGCACTAGGGCAGTCAGGGCAGGTGGCAGGCGTGCAGCCTCCTGGTCACCGGCCTGGCGAGCGGCAGGTGTGGGCTCAGTGTGGATGGGGTGCAGTCGCCAAACCCAACGAGTCTCCAGTGAACATGTGCTGAGTGAGATTTTTTTCAAAGGCTTGATGAATTGGGCAGATTTGGAGAAAATTTCTGTCTGTGAAATGGGGGCAGTTCTCAGTCACGTGGTCCGGAGTCTTGTGCTGCTGAAACATCTCAGACGAGTGGCTGAAAAGTTTTCTTTTTAACAGGCAAAAGCTACATTTTCAATTAGCCTCTCTCTTGTGTAGGCATCTGCACCATTTAGATGAAAATTCCAGAAAAAGATTCACTCTGAGATACCAATCCAGAGTAGAAAATTTCAGCAGAACCAAACTGATTTTATTTAGTTCAAAGCTCTGTGTTTTAGGAAGTTAAAGCAGCAAAGTATCAGTCTAATTTTCTGGTAGTATTCCTAACCCATCTGCTTTAATAAAAGCCTCAAATGTGTTTTAAAGCTTGAAGCCGATCATTCCTGGAGCTGTTAAAGTAATTCTTGATTTGGAATCATTAACGAGAGGAGACATCGCTATGGTTTCCAACAAGCGCATGATCAAACTTTACTTAGCACTTAAGATGTCTTTTGTGAGCATGGGTCATTTCCTTCTCCATAATAAAATTAATTTGCTGGCTATCATTTCATATCCATCAACATAGTGACAGAAATCAATCCAACTAACTCAGGGTATCCACAAGCAATTATTGTCCACACATGCTATTTTTCCTCTTAATTATTGTGGTCTTGGAAGGATCTGACTGTTTGTGGGTGGCAGATTTCATTATGGAAAAAAACAAACACCCCACCCCCAACCTGATTTTTACCAAAAAAAAGACAGAAATGTTGAATGTCCTGTTAAGCCCCAAAAAACAGAAGGCAAATGAAAGAATTTGAAAATTATGTATGTTTTTTTTATCCAGTCTAATGATTTTTAAAGCCGCCTCATAAGTATGGTGGTCTTAATGCTGCTTTCTGATTGATTTGTATTGGCACTACCACTGTATATTAATTTCATATGTTAACAGTTTTATAGAAATATGCTTAAGTGCCTAAAAGCACCAAGCAGGATTCATGGTTGTTAACAAAACATCGCAAACAGATCTTGGATGATTAACAGCCCCCCTTGCAATTGGGGAAATGTTGTCTCTGGGATTGTCACTGGTGTCTGGCTCAAGTAGAAGATTCCTCTGACATCTTCTGTTCTGATGCAGCCTCCAAAACGGCATAATTCGATACAATCCTATTGACTTTGGCAGCTGTTCTGAGCTGTGATTCTGGTACATATAATCCACATTTTAAAATAGAGATATGTATTTCCTTCTGCCATAAGATAAGAGTAATTTACAGCCATGCTTCAACAATACTTTGATCTTGACTTAAGACAATTAAATTGAATGTAAAATCCTGGGTAAGTATATTATTGTTTTCCCCTCTTGTCAGTACAGAAGTTATACTAGTATTAGATTTCAAAGTTAAAGCAAAGATATTTTTAGAAAAAAAAATACTACTCTGGAAATTTTGTTTGGCTTAAATTTGTTCATTAATTTAGGAGGAAATATATGGTATTTTCAATACTGTTTTTTTACACCCTAAATACAGCTCAGATTTTAGTATTTCCTATATTTATTGAGAACTTAGTTTAAAGATTTTAGTGGAATGGCTGAATTGCCAAAAATTTTATATACGCATGTATATATACACAGGCTGTATCCAAGAAAAAAAACCCAAAACTTTATTCAGAATAAAGGTGACTTTCATTCTGGTTTTGACACCAAAACTGAATTTTGCAATGGTTAAAAAACAATGTAAATTCATTACTGACCTTCGAAGGGTGATTTCATTAAGCATATGGGGATCATCTACGTTTTGAAAGCAGCTGTTTTTATGACCCGAAGAGTATACATGAAACACTGGGATTCGGGCTGCTTTCTGTAGACAAAAAAAAAGAAAAAAAAAATCTGTGCAGCTTTTAAAATATTTCTTTTTTCTTGCAGTGATTTATCATATTATAAAAGTATCATCAACATATAATCCTCACATTCTCCAGTGTATAACAAAGATACATGTTTGTTATTATGGACGGAACGAATATGTACCTTCACAACCGTGATGCTCCACAGAAAGAAACATATGGAGATACACAGGACTTGTTAATTTGTTCTCAAAAGGATACAGATAAAAGCAGATGCTAAGGGGCAATAAATTGTACTTTTTTGTACATTTTCTTCAGTCGTTTTCTTCAACCCTGCTTGTTGACACAGAATTTCCTTTGCATCGTTATTTATTGCCAGCAATGTTGCTAGACTGGCTGGGAGGGCAAAATCGAAAACTTTGTGAAGTATACTTGGAGAGTGCTCTTTTAAACCACATGATTTGTGAGTAAGTCTTGGAGAGCTGGGAGTATATTTTAGATATGTTAGCTTGTAGTGGGCTTTTTTGCAGTGAATGAAAGACTCTGGAAAATGTTGCTTATGTAGGGAATGTTTACCAAGATATATTTGAGTTTCTCACCAGTAAGTGTGCTATAATCTTCTCAGCACAAAATAAGATCTTCTGTTTCTCCACCTGAAGCCTCTATAAATGTTGGAGAGTTGTATTTTGGAAAATGACTTCATTTGGGGTTTGCCTCTTCTAGGACCGTAATTATTAGAGAGCACCGACACCTCGCTTCAGAAAACTAGATACAGTGTGTCTCAGGCTGCACACCAAAACACTGGAGCCATCAGAAACCATTAGTCACTTCTGAAAATTTTTGGGCTTGAATGACTGGCTTGGCAGTTCCTTTACAGAGAGGTTTTAATGGGGACTTTGTCTAACCCGGGTCTGGTATAAATCAACAACCGCCAAAGATGCTTAGAGCTTGTAAGAGCAAATGATTACATCATGTGCACACCTACATGTTGAGTGTGTATATATGTTAAATATATTTCTGTATGGATGCATTTGCATACAGGGACCCCTGGAGGAAAAGCAGCTTCCAGACCTGAGGGATCCTATGGGTGGATGCAAGGAGACATCTGGGAAGGGCTGGGGCAGGGATGCACTTGCACCTCTGCCTGAACACCTCCTCCATGCACTCCTCTTCCTCAGCATCCTCCCATTACCAAGGTGGCAGAGGAGAGGGGGGATGAGGGAGATGTGGTGAGAAGCCTGGGGCAGGGGGCACCAGGGAGACTGGGGGAAGGGACTAAGCCCACCCTAAGCTCACCCCCCAGCTGTGAGCATCTAACCTGTACAGAAATGCCCCTGGGATGCTGAGCTGCAAGGTGGGCTCCTGCTGGTTTGGTAACCTTTCTTTCTAGCTTACGCCCACACACTTGCCTACAACACTGGAGTGAATGCATTTCAAAATCAGACACTTCAGGGAAAGACCCAAAGCAGCATTATCACCTGGTGAAGATCTGCTGTAAAATCTGCTGTTCCCTTCATATCCTCCCGTGCATGCACATGGGCTGCTCCCTGCTGCCCCCCCCCCCCC
>Ga0065711_1028717_pt1 | contig 39547 bp, 20 predicted proteins | sample Hoacrofraction12_FD_59098 | JGI IMG/M metagenome (GOLD analysis project Ga0065711, IMG submission 59098) | Hoatzin crop microbial communities from Cojedes, Venezuela - Epithelial fraction 12 v2 (version 2) | ecosystem: Host-associated > Birds > Digestive system > Esophagus > Crop | place... | reverse complement strand
CCTTTTTTTTTTTTCTTTTCCGCTGGTGTTCCTGGACGGGTAGGTTTTATTGATGTCAACTACAGTGAGTGTCAAGGAACAATCTCATAATTTCCAGCTGCATCCATTTTAAGAAAATAAATCAAGGACATAAAGGTTTTTAAGACAGTGAATTAATGGAAGTGTAGACTTGATCATTCATTATATCAAGCACCACTTTTGACCTACACAGAAAAAATGCTGTCTGTTCTTCTCCCTGTCTATGAATTCCTTGTTTTTAAATTTTCCTTTCACCACAATGTGAAAATACCTTTGTCCTACGAACAGTTCTCCTCAATCAAAATGGAATGAGCTGTGGTGAATAATGGGGAGCTGTGTGAGGGAAGGGGGCGGGCAAGAAGCATTACCAGTCGCTGATGTTAGAATACCATAAATTTCCCTTTCATAGGAGGCATGGCCTCAGTGACGAGGGTCATTAATAGCCGTATTTCCATGATCCTGAATGTCAGTTTGATTTTTTCCAAGTTAACAAAAAAATCATCTGGATTATCCTTATTAAAGTTCGTGCAATTTCTGACCAAGCAATCATATCTGTATGTTATATGATTAAAACAGCATGTAAAATATAGCAGTTTTCAGTAATTTATAACCTCTAGTTTTCTATGATTTTTAATCATTTAAGAGTATGTAAAAACATATTTTATACACAATCTTTTACCTTACATTTATTTTTATATTTCTCCATAGCAATTTATTGCAATAGATATATCACCATTACTATAGACTTTTATAGTGCTATTAAAATTCAATACCACCATAAATTCATGTTCCTTAAAGTGTTGACACTTCTAACAGCTTCCCCAAGGACATATTTTATACTGAAAGTGAAACTTAGAGTAGAAACTTTTGTTAAATTTAAGATGGAGGCAAGTAAATAAATGTCTTTTATCTGCTGTCAATAAATTCAATAACTTGGATGAGACAAACTGTGTTATGCCCCACTTTTGGGTTTCATTTGCTCAGGCCACTTCAAGTTCAAAATAAAGCACAATATACAAAACGAAACTACAAAGCCATTATTTACTGGCTCACACACAAAATATAGACAGTATAAATGAGCTAATCAAGTAAGAATTAATATCCTGATTTTTCCTAAGGGACGTGAACGGTATTTGCCATCCCAACAGGCATCAGTCAGGGTCTGGGACAGGCTGTGCTGCCGAGCTGCTCTCTGCTACAAGGTTGGTCATGGCGCCAACGGCTTGACCTGACTGTCCCGACTGGACTGACTGGCCTTTGGGATTTGTTTCTTCTTTTCCCACATTGGGATCTTATACTTCTCTCTGTTGATGTTTTTCCTCTTGAATCCTTAATTCTGTCTCAACCGTCCCATCTCTCGCTCTAATTTTTACCTTCCTTACCTCTCTACAGACTTTCTTACAGCTCTTTCTCTGCAGTCTCAGTGAAATTCAGACAGCTGTGCAGGGTCAGAGCTGGGTTATTCATTCACGATACGCTGTCTGCCAGACTGCCTGTGATGGGAGCAAGCTTACAGCACACATTGCAGAGATGGGTACAGCTGATGGCTTTTGGTTTGTGTGTCTCAACATTACACTTCACAGGGTGGGAGTGTAAGATCTAACCAGAAAAGTTAAAAAAAGGACAATTCTGTATCCTGAATGTTTAAGATTATTTAAAGATCATTTAGTCTTTTCCGTGGTGATTGAAATGGAGTTGCTACTTACTTGTAAACGGCAGCTTTCACCTATGGGATGGATTACATCTTATGTAGTTGCTTTATGAAGCAGAGCCTATCTTACAGTCCCTAATAGGAAAAGCTATAGGAGTACGGTACCAAAATAACTCCTCTTATAAGTGCACAAAGTTTCTTTTAGCCAATGTGTCTGTCTGTTATTAGAACTGACCTAAACTGCTTCTTGGAATTGGAGGATTTGATGTGGTTTCTCTGTGAATTGTGCTTAAGTTGCACAGAAACGGACATTTGGGAAAAGACTCCCCGTAGACTCTCTAAAGAGGGAATACTTGCACACAGCCTGATTTGTTGTGTTAGGTTGTCTCTCCCTTCTTAACTGGGAACCTTAGGTTTGTGGCTTTTGCACTGCTTCATCACAGGCAGTGAGCACAAGCCAAGATAGGGTTTTTTCATCCCTCTCCAACCAGAATCGGAACAGGACCCCATCCGTAGGGTAGTGTATTATATGCTTCCTAAAGTGACAAAGCTACTGATGTAGTCCATAATTTCATGCAGATGCCTCTCACTCACAATTCTTTATAAAGACTACAGCTGCATGGAATACTTCCCCAAACCTTTTGCCATCATTTCTGAGGCTACTTTAGCTCTGAAAGAAACCAGCATAAAATCACTACTGAAACAAATGGTTTCCCTTCCTCTCCCCATCATTGCGGAACTGGGCAGGAATCTCTCACTCTCCTATGAGTTGCTTCATTCATGGGAAAAAAATAGACTGCTGAGTAAGTATCAGCATGGAGTTGAATCTAATGTGCAAGTGGATATTTCTGTTTCTGATGTTTTCTTTGTGTAAATTCAAAAATGAAAATACGTTTTGAGAGTTCAAGGTATCTTTGATGATGGTCAAAATTACCATTAACCTTTACCTTTTATCACCCTAGATTCCGTGTAGGTAACTCATTTTGACATGGGAGGGAGTAGTAGAAAGTAGAAGTGTGGGACAAATTGTAAAGAAACGACTGAAGAGGTGCCTGCTTGGAAATCCCAGCCCCTCCAAAGGCAGGCAGGTGTGAATACCAGCTAAAGCATCTCTCATGGGTAGGCAACAAGGGAAAGGAATGCAGTTTTAGATGATGTCTGGAACTTGTCTGCCAGTGCTGGCTGCTACATCGGTTCACCCTGGAAGTGCTTTTCTTCTGACCTGAGCTGTTCTGTGTTTGAAGATTCAGTAGAATACAGCATAAACACAGACTTAAAGTGGTCCACAGAGATTGACTAAGCACGACTACAGTTGAGGAGTAGAAGAATCCGATGGGGATTACAGTTGTTAATCAGGAAAGTTATCAAGGAATCATTGGCTGTCGTGACCAATCATGTCTGATGGAAATTACAGAGATGTTCTTATTTTCAGTCTATGACTAATTAAACAGCAGACATAACCAAGTGCCCAATGTATTTATACATATAGACAAGTCACACAGTTTACTTGTACACTCCTCACATACTAGGTATAAGTGTCAGTAGCTTATATCTGCGTATTTTCAAGAGCTGCACTAGTAACACCTGAGAAAAACAGAATGAGTTACAGGATGTCCTGTGGAGTAGCAAGTCATTGGCCTGGATTAGCAATCACCCTTTAGATTTACCAATAGCAGTATTTCTATATACCTGTGCTCAAATTTAATAGTGAAAGGAAGGTGAGAGATTTGCAAAAATGAAGCAAAGGGAGATATTGAAAAAGTAAAATATTCATTAATAAGGTCGTAAGCAGATTTTATCATCTTTATTTCTTACTATAGTTTATGAGATGAGCTGTTCTGAAAGTAGAGATTGCAGTGCGGTGATAAAGCATACTATAAAATGAGAAATGTACTATAAAAGTACTTTAATGTTTCAATGCCAGGAATCTGTTATTGCATTTGACATCATATAGTTCAACTCTGTTTTTTTTAACATGCACCCAGCTACACAACTGGAAGCTTTGTAAGCTAAAGAGAAAGGAAGATTGGTCAAGTGCTTCTGGCAAGATCAAAAGTAAAGCTGTATTTCAGGAAAGAGGATTTTTTTGTCACAAAATTAGTAATGCACGTGTGTCCCAGCACAGTTCACAGAGGCACTGCTCTACTGAAAGCTCTCTTTCGAGTCAAAATTAAGAGACCTAGAGGGCTTGTGGTCATTAATGATGCTACAGGACTTTCCATACAAAGTAGCTTGTTAGCACTGTGGTTCTGACTAACTCGTGTAATTACTTTCGGCCAACTGAAATTGCCCTTCAGCTTCAATTGTAGTGAGAGATTCTGGGAGCAAAATCTGATGAGGTTAACCAGCAGGAGGTTATAGGATCACAAATCATAAGTAACTGTATCAGGAACAAAACTTGGCTACTGGAAGTTTTCCAGTCTACCAGAAAAAAAGTTTGTTGATAGGAAGTTGAAATAGAAAGAATTTATTTTAGGGAAAAAAGGTGTAAATTTTCCAGTTGTAAATGTGGTTAGTCATTTGGGAGAATCTTCCAAGAAAGCTTATGGAAAATTCTTTATTGGTAGGAATGTTAAAATTAGATTTGAATGTCTTTAAAAGCCAAACTTGGACACTTTTTAAAGGATAATTCTAACTGATTCCAGGTAGTATTTGTTGTACGGAAGATAAATCTTGTACAACAGTATTTTCATTGCCGCCTTTTATATTAATGATAGCATTTCGCTGTGCTCTTGCATTTCAACTCCTGATGTGGTGTTGGGCCAGTGGACGTGCCCTTTTCAACTCGAGTGGTGCGGATGCAATCAGTGAATGAAATGATCCGTTTTCCATTGGCAGCAGATGAGGGACACTGTAGATTTGTCAACGGCCTCCCTCGCTTTCTGCTGTAGCCATGCTATGTATCTTGTTTAGAAATGCTTTCTCATCATGGCCTACTGATTTTATATCACATGACGTTAAATCGGTTTTAATATGATTCAAAATATTAGACTGAATAAACCTGTAATTTTATTTCCATATTGCATATAGAATATCTAATCAGTATTTATGATCATGTAAGATTAATCCCACTCTTGAGGAGAGGCCTTTATAATTTATTAGTGCCATCACCTTGCTTGAGTTATAAACTGTTCACTTCATTCAAGACAGAAAAATCCGTATCTCAGGAATGTTAGTCATGCCTCCTCTTTTGTGAATTTATTACTCTTGTTAATAGGAAAAGTTTGAATGATAAAGGTATTTTTTCAGTGATTATCATTGCATGAAGAGTTTGACCATTTCTGTGAAAGTGAGTCTGATTTGGCAGAAAATGGCCTGGTGCTTTTGGGTCTGAAAGGCTTTGGAAACATTTCAAAGTTGGAGAAACTGTAGATTTGGCTTTTATGAAAGGGAGAAAAGCAAGCGTTGTTTGAAATGTGTGATTTGGGTTGCATTTGATGTGCCTTTGCTGTAACTCTGCTTGTGATAAGCATTGCCTGTAACGATCCCTCGTGCTTTGTGCCTACAGCTGGAGTTCAGCATGGGACACTAAGATGGGAATCTCCACTTAACAAATATTAAAACGTATCTGCCTACATCTCTTTCTCCTAGTGAGCAATTTAAGAGCAAAAGGCTTGCAAACTCGGAAAAGCCAAGTTATGCCAGAACAGTCAAGTTTTTAAACAGCAAAGCATCCAAGAGATGGGGTAAAGCAGGACTGAAATAGGAAGCAATTACTGTGTGCATGGAGACTCTCCTTGTCTCTAGTCAAAACTAATTTTCTGTCAGCAAACTGCAGTGTTTCTTGGCTCATAGGATTAGGTTTTTTGGTTTCTTTATCTTCCATTGTCCCGAGACTTGATTGTCTGATTGCTTCCCGAGGGAACGAGCCGTCACGGCATTTGCACTCCTTCATAATTTCCACCAGATCCAGTCACTCCCTTTTAGAGGGCCGTATTACACAAAATCAGGACAAACCCTTCTTTGGCTCTGGCCAGAGCAGACATGGTAACTGTAATCAAACAGAAATTCCCTTTCCCTACCTGTCAGTGAGAAGTGTGGTGGCGAAATGGCTCCCCTGCCATAGCAGAGCGTTATCTCCCCTCTTCCCTCAGTCCTCTTTTCTGTGCCCTCATCTTTCCTCACGAAGCTGGGGATTGGTCAGTCTGTGTGCATGGCGATGCCCTTCCTGTATGAGTGCTGCGCAGTCCCCCGGCTGCTCGGAGCAGCGCCCTACCATCGATTGCCCGGCCCTGTGGGGTGGACGACCCGTTGGGAAGGGAAGTCCGGCCGCTGGCGTGAGGCAGCGCGAGTCCCCGGAGGTTGCTTCTGCTGGTAGAGACTTCGAGAGGTGGTTGTTCTTTCTGCTGACTGAACGCTTCTAGAAGCATAATGCTGCTTCTCAGTGGGATTGTTTTAACTGAAGAGGTCTTTGTGGAAAATACAGTGGTGTTTTGGGAGTACTTATTGGAGTTTGGCTAGAATTCAAATGAAGATTCCTACGGCATAAACTCATAGGGGTTTAGAAAAAAAAATTTTAATCTTTTAAGGTTGGATTTAAGGATTAGCTGAAAAGGGGAGTTGGGAATCATGTTTATATAAACAAATGGAAATTGCTTTCTACATACTGATTGCAATTACACATTTCTGTTTTCACTTTTCATTAATACCAAACTGTTTGTTATCACAGCTAATACGAAATAAATCATAATTGTTTTTAGCTATTCTGCATAATGAACAAAAATATGATTGCTGTCGGCAGTTGCACTAGGAATTATATTTTTGCCCAATAAACAGAAGATTTCTACTGTTTGTACCGTAGAAGAAAACTCTGCTGTGTGCCATTGCAAACAAACATCCCAGTTAAATAGTTTAGAGATTTTATGCCTTGCTGTATGTTAGCACACAATTAGTCGAAAATTTTGAACTTCAAAAATTCTTTAGGCTCAACAGATTGTGGAATTTTCTGTAACTGTAAGTGAAAAAAAGATGCTGAAAATAATAAAACATTATTTACAATGTTCAAGAATAAAACTCTACAGATGTGCCGAAATGCTTACCACAGAGGCTGCACATCTACTGACAGACTTCAGTGTCACATTTACTGAAAAATCATTCTTTGAATAGTCCTAGTTTTTGATAACTGCATTATCTGAGGTCATTTCATATATGAGAGCATTTTAGTAGGCATAGTAAAGCAAGTTGTAGGCTCGTACTGTGTGTTGTCCAATTGTGCGAAAGTTATATGAAAAATGAAGTGCGTTTGATGCTAGCCCATTTCAGAGGATGTAACACTTGCGTACTTCTTTGCTGTAAAACTTTGTGTGTTCTCAGTTACATTTCCATTGTAACAGCACAAGATGTAATATAATGTGAGCTTCGGTTATTTCAAAAGAAAGCCCAGAGCACTTGCATCAAAAGTAGGAAATAGCCATTAGCTAGAAATGTGTCTAAAACTCCGTATGCAGCACAGCAGTGATGTCTGATCTGCAGCAATATTGACGTTATCTTGCACTTTTGCTGGAGGCAGCTGGCTTGTTTACCTTCTTCGTGAGCAAGGGTACAATGACTTTTGGATATGGACATGGAAGCTAATGTGATCATTTGATTTGCTTTAAAAAAATCATATCTGCTATGTTTTTGGTAGCTTGTTTTTTTTCTTTCACTACTTCTGTTGCTTTCAGCATTATGACATATCGTTATCTAATTTCCATCTGAGAGTGTAAAGGCTGGCAAAGATGCTGGTATTAGTGTTTTTGCAATTAAAAAAGAAAAGTAGAGTTGCTGTAATACGCCAAAACTTAGCCCTTTGCTATTGCCTCTTGTAAAAGAGCATCAACCTGGAATCCCAGACTTTGGCGACATCTAACAAGGACTGAAACTGTGCAGCACTCCAAAATTAATTGGTATTTTTCTTTGTAGTGATTTTGATCAGATTCTTCTTTTACTGCCAACAAACCACTAGATTATCCCTTCCAGAGCTGTCTTCTCGCATATACTGAACTTATGTTGAACAGCTCATCAGAAATTCTGAGGGAACATCGAATGTTTTGGCCAGTTTTCATTCCTAATTGGAATAATATTAAAAATTAAAATTTTTCACATGACTTTTTTCCCAAAAGAAACAGAATATTTTGAAGCTTCACATTGACCTGATCTGATGTGGTTTGGGATGAGCTGCTTTCCTACCAGTTTCAGTTTCAGTGCCTTTGTCTCTTGTCCAAGTTGGCAACTTGCTGGCTTCCTGTCGCACCTTGCAGTTGGGACTGCCATTTTGCAGGCCACCTTGCAGTGGGTTGTAGGCTTGCAGGGAAGAAATGTTGGCCTATGTTAAGCAGTAATATTTAGAAAAAAATGTTTTGCATACCTTCCTGAACTTTTCTGATGTACTTTACGTTGCTTGTAATGAGCCGGAGACTTGATTCCATAATCAAGGGGACTCTCTGCCACTCCTGCTTTCCTGTCTGGTGCTGGACAGTTGAGTCCGATGGGTCACGTTCGGTCTGGGATCACAAGATGCTCTGTGCAAAATCCTCAGTGGTTTCAATGTGGCTGTCTGCAACACTTCTGCATTGTCTTAGTGTGATTTTGTCGCTTTATTGCTTGTACATATGGGCAGAGAGGATTTATTGCAGAAAGATACACAAACAAATCTTCTACAGTCACCTGGTCTGCTGAAAAGTTGTGTATAAAACTACCTAATTATGCTTTGTGTATTTGAAAAAGATTCTATTTGGAAAGTTTAGTAGTTTGAACATGGTGAAGCGGATGCCTGTCTGTCAGTGTACTCTCTCTTTTGTTGAAACGTTTAACATAGTAACGTTTTTTTCATGAGCCTTGAGTTTGCTTTGGGGTGAAAATCGCCTCTTTGAAGAGGCTTAAGAGTGATAAAAACTGGCTGGACAAATGGAGATAAAATGCAACAACACATAACAATCAGAGCTACTGTAATAGCGGCCATCTTGTACTGCTCATACCATTAGTATGCTGAGAATAATTTTGGTTGCATAACAACCGATGATTCTTCCATGGTGAATTCCTTACCACAGTTTACCGTGATTTCTGATATTAACTCCAGGTTTTATTACTTTGAGATCCTTTGTCAGTAAATATTCATCTAAACTTAACACTGCGATAAAGGTATAATTTTTTCCAGCATGCCAGTTCTGTTTGAATTTTACTTTATCAGTCCAGGAGGTGTAGCAAGAGCAATGGCATTTACGCCGACTCAAATACAAAGACAGAACCCAGGCTGATCCTCCAGTGACAGCTGTGGCTTGGCTGGGTGTCGGGGTTGTGCCAGCTTGGTCAGAAGCGGGTGAGGACATGGTTGAGAAGTTGGACTGACTTGATTGACTCAGCACCCTGAGGCCTTCCCAGTGAAGCAAATGACTGCTCCGGGGCCTCTCCTGGTGCAAATCTGGGACAGTCTCAGACCCCCTCAGGCAGCTCCTGCAGCGCGCGCACCAACTCCATGCTTCAACGTGTTGATTAACTCCCCAGGGGGAGAAGCTGTCTGTCCCAGAGACCCTCCTCGTCAGGTCCTGCTGCAGGAGTGACCAGAGCGCACATACCTGAGATACTCGTTGAACAGCCAGCAGAAACTGATCCTGCAGATGCAGGAATGTTGGCGTAGGGCAGTCTTTTGTATGTCATTCGGATAGCTGGATGTTGTGTAAGTAGTGTAAGGTCAGAAACATGTCACGCGTGTGCTGGAGTGGTTGTGTAGGACCACGGGCCCAGCAGCGTATGGGAATTCAGCAATGCTTGTGGGGCCTTGCCTGGTCCGCGTGGAGAAGCGATCGCAGGACACTTGCAGTGGAGACTCCTTGCGTGGTACAGACAAGGCTGGTGGTCTTCAAGACATTTGATTCCCCAGGCAGTCATTGCCCTATGCAGAGCTCTCAACAACCAGTTGTTTTGGTATTTTGGTTTGTTCCTAAACAGTCCATGACTGTGCAACATAATATTCTACCATGGAGTTTAAAGCAGCTCGTCCCCTCAGGGTATTCAGTCCCAGCTAGGAATCATATTTGTTGAAACCAGAAGCGTAACAAGACATTTGGCAACTTCTCGTCAGCCTACCTGCACGCCCGCCGGGGCAAGAGGCAGGGGCAAGGGCCTGAGCTTCGTGGGAGCTCTTGGGCCCCTGGGTGTTGATCCCAGCTGGGGTTGCTCAGAGCCGCTAAGGCCTGCTGATGCCCTCAAGGTACGCAACGTGTTTTCCCATCGATTTAGCACTGTCAGTCATGTCCTTTTGAAAAATGAGATCATAGCACTAGTGCAACTAGAATATCTTGTTTATTCGATGTAGCCCTGATTATTTGGAGAAGACAGAACGCTGCACCAAAACTAGCTAGTGGTTTAGAATATGAATAACAATCTATGAAGGCTTCTAAATAAATAATGCCATTAATCCAGTGTGTGCTCATTTTTTTTGTTGTTTTACTTGTTGAAAGGAATCAGAAGCAATATTATGTTATTTATTCCTAGAATAATGTTGCTATAGTAACCGTTGCACCTTATTGTTAGATGTGTACAGGAGTTGTAAAGTTACTTGGGGGGGAGACAAGAAATTTGTCTGATAATTGGGCATTTTCAATAAAAGAGGTGTTTGCTTTCCTTGAGAGACTGTGTACAGCAAGAAGTCTGAGAGCTTTATGCAGCGTGGGGCGGGCGGGGGGGTGAAAGGAGAGGAGGGATTGTTAGATGTGCAGGGACTTGTATTACACAAAGTTGGCTCATTTTTATCATTGTTTTACTGTGGCGGTTTTGAAGCGTGGACTGTGTGGGTAACCATGGAAACAGAAACTCTACAAATTGAGGGCCTCAACACGCCTTTGTAAGAATCCTTCAGATGCGATTAACGTGATTATTAGAGATAAAGTGCTGCACAAATCTCATACAGAGTAGGGGAAAACTACTGTTTCCCCGTGAGTGTCGAAACCTAGAGTTTTCTGAGCACCCGTGGAGAGGATGCCTTGCAGCGCCCTCGGTGCAAAATGGGGTTGGGCTGTGGGGTGGCTGGTGGCGACGTCCTTGGGCTGCTGTGAGAGCCAGCCCATTCGTTGGGAAGCACCCGCGAGGGCTCGGGAAGGTTCCTTTAGCTCCTCGGGCCTCGTGGGGCTGGTGGAAAGAGGAGCGGACAGGCCAGCTCCCTCCTGCAGAAGTCAGGCACGTTGTTAGCCTGAGGAAGGTCCTGAGCACTTATGAGGAGAGCTGAGCAGAATCTACTTAGCGTTCATTCCTTTTTTGTTAATCTAGCCCAGTTTTCCAGGTTCGTTGATGTGTTTTCCTGCACTCTTCAAGGTGGTTGACATGCTAAAACTGTGTGTGTGCTTGCATACTACAACTCTGAAATTTTTTAGCACTATCTATGTTTCTGTAATTGCTGTCCATTCTGAAATGATACTTAGCAGCACAGTAGCATCCAAATCCTTAGAGGACTCTATTTCATGTGCAGGTTTGGTTTTTTTAACACTGTGGGTAGTGCTGTGCTACTAAACTATTCCCATCCTCCCTGTTGTTTCAGCAGAATTCTGAATTAAATCCAGGCAATTTGTTAACTACAAAACTGCGGGGAGAAAACCGCAAACCAAACATAAGCTTATTCTGGGGTAAGCAGAAAACGTGTTGATAAAAAAAACAAACAAGCAAACAAACAAAAACCCCAAAACACCCTGCAAAAAAACAAAACAAAAAAAAAAAAACCAACAAACCAAACCAAAACAAAATAAAAAAACCACAAACAAACAAAAGCAAAAAACAAAACCAAACCTTGTGTAAGACAATAGTGAAGAGTAGTTCTGAATTAAAGATTAAGAGGTTAGGCATTTAGACAATTACAATGATACACTGAATTTCTTGGAGCATCTCCGGTTTATTAGGGAAAAGGAGCATTCAGACAATTTGGAAACATTAGTATACTTCAGTGGAGCTTTCTGTTGTTGGAGACTGTGCCTTTTTTTTGTCAGAAAAAAAGATTTAGTTAATTAATCTGTCTCTGATTACTTTGAAAGTGCGATATGTGGTAGGTAATATGCAAGCTGGTTGTTGCCTTAGATTCATTTTTATGTCATTCTGAATTATTAAAGCAATTATAATTCACCATTCAAAGGGCTGAAGGAAGTAATATATGTTTTAAATTTCATGAAACACTTTACTCATGAAAATCCCCAGTAATGCTAAGAGTGGTATTAATGTGCATAAGGTGAGCAGGGTTTTAGCTAGTCTGATAATGGAATGTTGTGATAGACTGAAAATGTGGAAGAGTGCTTTATGAGCAGAATTTTAAATCTGTATCTCTCTAAATACTTTTAGATATAGTATGTTCTGTAAAATCGTATGCTATATAGCACATACCTATGGTATTCATTGACATATTTCAAATATTAATTGTTGCAGTAAAAATAAAAATGGAGTATAAATACCTTAGAACCTTTGAATTACAATAGGCTGCTTCAGTATGTAAAGGTGGGCATTGCCCACAGCTTCATCAGGACTAGATCCTGTTAACCATGTCACTGTTGCCTTTTATTTCACAACACAAAGTATACCGTGAAAACTAGAAATCAGAAAAATAACAGTAGCAATCTGAATTTGACTCTGGACTAATAATCACGATTCAGGATAAAATGGTATGGCCCTAAATGTGGAACAAAACAAAATTTACTAAATTTCATTCTTTGCAATACATCAGTTTTGCATGAGATTTGAGTGCTGTTGCCCCAATCATTCCAACCACTTAAGCAAATGTTTTACTATGAAAAAAATTAAGTCGTGTTATTTGCAGCTTTATAAAAGTCTTTGAATGGCACAAAAAAGGAAGGGAATATAAAACAGAATTATACAGGGTTTTGTGTCCCAAAGATACATATTTTGTGAATTAATTTCACCAACTTGTTTTGCTAAAAATGTGTTTTGAAAAGTGAATTTCAGCAGAATGCCAGCAGAGTTGAAGCAGTAACGTTTTGTCGCGTTAGCAGCTACTTGCCACATTGGTGTAGGGCTGGTAGCGTGGGAAGAGCAGCATTTTGTGTTCTGTGAATCTGCAACCAGTTTACAGTAGACCATTGCTGATTTATAATAACAGTATTAGGCGTACATACAAAACATCTCCTTTGGATCTATAATTGAATGTACAGACACAAGGGAATACAAAAGTTTCCCAAAATTGGCATTTTATTTCTACAGCTACTTTACTCAATGTGGTTGATTTTAACGAGAATTGTATAATACATATTGTAACGCACATAGGCCTGTCACTCTCCTTCATCTACACTGTTCAGCACTGAAGGTAAAATTTCCCCCAGCATATGATAATCCACTCCTAAAATAAATATCTGCACGCACAAGCGGTATAATTAATCTGACAGAGTTCTGACTAAGACAAGTATATTGCTGGCAGATTGTGTTTGCCGAGTGTCACGTAGAGGTGCTGACAGCGTGCAGGTATATTTGTATTCTCAGCTGCAAGCGTGGATAATTCTTTTCATTGTTTGAGGTGACTGTGCACTGCAGCTGCAAAGTACACTGCCGAAATAATAGCCGTCGCACAAAAGCTTCCTGGGTGCCGTCGATGCAAATGGCTCGCGGACAGTTTTTCAATTGCCTCTCATTATGACATGGCAGTTCCTCAGCTGTTGAAAGCAGCTTGCAATGGTCTACCTAGCAGGGCACAGGTTGTCCTCCACCTAACCCTGACAGCAAGGCTAATGGCTGTTCAGGAGGCCAATGGATCTTAATAAAAAATGGAAATGGTTTTGCCCCTTCGTTTTAATTAACATTATGCCTACATTTCTATGATAATGGATAATTAAGTGAGTTACCTTGACATTGGAATGTTCTTGGAAATAATTTACTATGCAATTTCATTAGGTTAAAGACATTAGTCGGTTTTATTTTGAATGGAAGTTTCATCATAAATATTTCTAAATATGATTTATACATAAACTAATTATTATTCACAGAGTCAGGATTTTACAAACTGCAGAATTCATTATGTGGATTTAAAAAATCTTTTTGTCATTATATGTATAACACATTTCATCTATTTCTTCAAGTAAATACTCCTTTTTTTTCCTGGAACATCCAGTTGTCTGTTACTCTAGAAACACATCAAGAGGCAGACAAGCATTATCATGCAATATTACTGTTTTGAGGATAGCAAAGCAAAAAGTTTTCCTCCATAAGGGTTTGTTTATTACAGTTCAGAGAAAAATGTTAATCAGTCAAAAGTGTTCTTCAATAGAAGTGGGAAGAATTGTGAAGAGGCAGTTTTTGCTTATGTTTATTCACCAAAACAGCAGAGCATGTGCCTTTCAAGGTAACTATGGTACCCCCGGTAGCATCCTTGTTCAAGCACAGCTATGTTGTAAAATATGTTCCCTTTAATAAAGCAAACAAACAAAAAACCCCAAGGCACCAAACAACTTTCTAAATCTAGTAAGGATCGTGTCCTGTTGTTAAATCTGCTTGCACATCTATTTATAAAGAAATGGGGGGGGGGTGCATGCAGGTCCTTTTTGCTGTGATGTGCCATCAGAAAAATACTTCAGCAGCAGTTCTGTCCCTCGGCTTCCTACAGGGTCATGGCCTCGATTCAAGAAAGTGCTTAACTGTGTTTTGTTTGTCCTACGGAGATACCGTGAACTCTGCTGCAGAGCTATCTTTTGAAGAGGTGCCCGAGGCTCACATAAATAATGATAAAATTGCAAAACTTTGTACTGTTTTTCATTGAATAGGCATAATTCTATCAAAATATGCATTTCCAATATCCCGTGGAAGGGGTCGTTAAAGGCAATCATTTATTCATCGTTTCTGGTAGCACTGTCTATATGTGAGAACTAACAGGAGGCCACAGCTTCCTTCAAAGGGATAGGCAGTGAGATTGGTCTTCAAATGTACTGACAAAGAACATTTTTAGTGTTAGATTTGTGGAATGCAAATTTTTGTGATGCAAATTACCAACTGCATCGTGGAAACAAATTACACATTTGTTCATTTTAAATTGTAATAAACTAGCCTGTTCCAGCAGACCGTGGACCAGGAGAGGCGCACGTGATGAAGAGAAAAGGAAGTGAATAATGTTTTGAGATAAGTATTTTAGGACAGCATTTAAATACATGATGTGATACGGTGATCTGTGAACGAACATTGCATGTGGTATTACTGCAGGAAAACCTGTAGCAGGAATAAGTAGACTATTAAATGGTACAAGAATATCAGATGTCTCTTGGAAACTCTGCGGAGTGTTATTTAGCAACACTTTTCTGTCTGTAATAAGAATGTAAGTATTTCTGAAGCCTGATCCTGCAGCTGGTTCTCTCACAGAAACTGGAGATTCAGGACCTGGGGTTAGTTGGGCTACTCTTTGCCATTCATTGAATCGTCTGTGGGATCCATGGGAATACAAGGGCAATTAAAGTTTTCATAAAGCAGATGAATTAATGTGTTAATACTTGAGATGGACCAATCTGTAATATTCAGTGAGGTAGCTGAGAGACACAAAAAATTTAACTAAAATCTGGATGTGTCTTTATACGTATATATAGTTCTTTGTTATTTTCAGTCAGCAGGAAACATTTTGAATTGCAAGTGAAAATGTCTTACACAGTAGTTAAGTGTTGCTTTATTAGATACATATCATGGGCTGAAGAACCATTTTTAGCTTTCAGTGGTTTCATTTTTTTGAGCCTGATGCAAAATTCCAGGCTGCTTTTTCTTTAGAAATAACATTTTCAGATACAGTAAGAGTAGATTAAGAAATGGAAGTTTTTTTCTGGAAGAGGAGGATACAGCTTTCCGAGGAGGTCCCACAGCAGAAAATACTCCTGTTGTATTTTTCATTTCCGTAATAATTCTAGAACATAACAAATGGAATTGGAAACACAAGTCAAAAGCAGTTGAAAAAGAGAGTTCTTAATAACAAGAAGGAGTACTAACTTTGTGCCAAGAAGTTCTTTCTGATGCATGACAGTAAAAGCCCAGTGATGCCATATTTCTGCATGGCACCATAATCTGAAGCACTTAATCATATGGATTCTAGGAGATGGCCTAATGCATTATCTGCAAGGTACATGGTTCTTAATTTTATACAAATTCCACACTTCAGAGATTCAATATAACATATAGAAAATAAAAAAAAAAAAGCCCAATAAGAAAAATAAACACTTGTGCTTAGTGAAAGCATAATTTCTTCATTACTACAAGTGAGTATTTGGGGCATGAGTGGGGTATGGACCTCATGGCCTGTGCTTTAGAGTTTTGGTGGCAAAAAGTATTGCACTCGTTCGTTAATAGGCCGTACGAGTTGTGTACTGCATTCTGTGAAATGCAGTACACAAGGGTTTGCCGTGATCACACTGTTCTCCCAGATAGCTGAAACCTGAAGACCTTCTCATTTGTAAAACAAAAGCAGATTTGAAAATTTTTCTGCGTTTACCTAAATAGAATAAATGATTCTAAGTCATTGTATGCAGCTAGAATCTTGCCTTGGTAAAGCTGTTTTCCTGAATTAAAGCGCAATAACGATACTCCTTCCACTGTCCAGTGGACAGTGATGGTAAGACTTTGTCTTCAGTAGAGCATAACATCCCTTCTGTGCCGAAGGCTGATCTGCTCTTCTTGACCATCAGCTCTGTCCCTGGCGTGAAAGAGGTTTGACCCAACCAAACTCTTGTTCCAGCAACAGCTTGAGCGTGTGGCAAGTTAAATCCACCCACTCACACGCCGGTGCCGAGGGTGCTGCTGCAGCAAGATGTTTTGCATGCCAGGTACTGCTTTGGTGCTGGGGCCCTTTGTGCTGCGGGCTGCGGTGGGCAGCAGGTCGGGCTGCAGCACGTGCGGCATTGGACGGGCAGGGCTTGGGCAAAACAGCCTTGAGCAGCTTATAGGAGAGTAAAATATTTTGGGATCCTTGAGGTCTCGTAACCCTGCATCCCCCGTGAAGGGCTCCAGGCAGCCCGTCTCCCTAGCCAAACACTTATTCGCCTCCCTAGCTGGTGAGTTTGGAGAGCTGAGAGAGCCACCACCTTCTAAAAGTTGTGCTTTGTGGGATGCCTCGTTGGCTGGGTCTAGGGACTGCTAGTGGGCCAACACCTACATGACAAGCAGCCTAGGGCACCAAGGTGCTGAGAGGTCCCGGAGTTTGTCTGCGTGGCTGTTTTCTGTACATAACTGCAAAGCTGGCTTCTTCAATTCTACAAAAAGAGTACTCGAGCCTTTCTGTGCCCCTGAGCCCTATGGCGAGAGGGGAGAGCAAGAGGGAAAGAGGGGAGTAAGAGCAGTGTTCCAGTCTGGGGTGACTAAATGCCCCAAATGTAAACCTCAAATTGTTCACAGAACTAGAAATCTAATTTCTACACAGCCTGTAGCATGCTACCAGTCTTACTTACAAAGCCTTGGTAATTGTGTGAGTAATTTTTCCGGGGAGTTTGTTTTATATTGATTGTAAACTTAAGATCTCCTTTAAGCTCCTTCTACCCAGCCCATAAGACATCTTATTTTAGGCAGCAATCAGAAAAATAGTACCTATTTGCGGTTGGAGCTCCACAATCATTATACCTTTAGTGCAGAGGGACGCACTGAAGAACAGTTCTTATACCCTTTTGTTGTTTGGTTTGTCCCTGCATGAGGAAATGTTCCAGGTTCGAATTTTTTTTCTCCTTTTAAATATTAAATCATACATTGACTTTAATGGGAGCAGAGGTTGATAATGCTAATTAATTAATAATTAATACTAAATAATTCCTAGTCTAACCTAAGAATATGCAGTACATCAAGAACCACCTCATATTGGTAGGGCTATTTAATAGAGGAAAACTAAAATCAGCACAATATTTAAGTTTCTTTCCAAAAATTATCCCTATTGTCTTTCTGCCCTTGCTAAAGATTTTCCTTCTGTCAGGGTTTCTGATTTGTCACTAGGCCCTTGAACTGAAATGGATATCAAGAACTTCGCTTATATTTTCAAGGGGGAGTCAGGCTTGCCAAACCTAAATAAAATGGAAGATTTTTAGAAAGGCGAATCATTGAATCAGTTAATATATATGCTGAGAGAAAGAAATAAGATTCAGACCAAATTATAGCAGGATGTTTATTCTACTGCAACGATTTATTATATACTTTAGATACTATATAACCTGTTTAAAACCAAAATCTAAACATTAAAATATTTATGGAATGCTAACCGCATTCCAGTGTCAGAGAAGTTCTTATTTATTAACATATACACTGATATTGAAAATAGTACAATGTAAACCATGCATTATACCCTACTGTTATAAGAAGAGAAATTTTCATGCAAAAATGTTTAAAGCATGTCACTCAATAGCACAAATAAGAACCCCATCTTTCACACTTTTTGTTCTATACGCTGCAGCTAATATGGCATGCACAGAGATTGCATATGACTCTCAGATAAGTTTAAATAAATTTCTGGCTTTAATTCTTGCTGAATATTCTTCATCTAGAATGTACAAAGTATAAACTATTCTTTAGATCTTCAGGGAAAGTCAGTTTAGGTTTTTTGGGGAAAGAAGTTTGTTGATTTAACCTTGGTGAACATCTGGATGACTCAAAATAGAGGGTGGAAATGCGTGAAGTTTGCCTGCTTTTTGACAGGAGCTCCGCCATGCTCGCTCTGTCTCTCTGCACTGCAGAAGCCTCATTTCTGAGCCTGCACCCCCACTCCTGCTCCCCTGAAAATGTCAGTCTTGGCAACTGACAAGTTGTTCGACTCCAGCTCGAACTTAATGTGATAGACAAGTCTGTCATGCTAACAAAAAGTTTATCGGAGTCCTACAGTCCTTGTACAAAAGTCTTTCTTTTTCTTGCTTTCCATCTTTCCTCTTTTATTTAATAGAACACAAAGTATGAAGGCTTATCTTAGTAGGAAAGATTTATCAAAATCTCTAATTAAATACATGACAGCTAGTGAATTAGAGCATTTTGTCTTGGCGCTGCCATCCTGTAATACTTCATAATCCTCAGAGTCCAAAGTATGAATTAATTATGCTTGTAAGTATCCTGATACCCAACTAAAGGGGAACAATAATCAAAATCAACCCTAAAAGGTCTCTGAGAAAGTGGGCAATACTGCTAGTACTGAGTAACTAGGACCAAATTATTTCCAGACTACTCGACTTTACTTTGGAGATGCTTTGATATAGAATACTCTTGTATTGTGAGACTATTTCGTTGAATAAACTGCTTGTTTTTAAGATAATGTGTTAAAAAAGCATTTTTAAAAGCTGTGTGTTAAATATCAGTTCCTAGCAGCTAGCACAATGAAATGACATCATCTTCAGCCTTGCGAAGATAAATATGGTAAAAAAAGAAACCAACCAACCCATAGTTTTAGAGTAGTCCTGTTGTCGTCAAGAAATGGAATTTTAGAGACAAATTTGTGCAGGTGCTCACGTGTTGTAAGTTCGTTTAGATTTGCTGCTGAAGAGGTTTTGGTTGCTCGTGTTACTTTAGAGGAAAAGGAACAGAACCAAAGTAAGAATTTTCATGCTGTGGAGTTCATGGGATTTAGAATATTGTTACACCAAGATATTCCAGGTTTGGGGCATCTCCTTTTTTGAACTTCAATAAACAAAGACTAAATGTTTCACTGAAAGGAAATACTTCCTTTAATAAATTTTGCTCCATCAGTAATCCAGATCCGAGAAACACATTTCCAGGCAAAAACTTCCAAGCAGCCCTAGTGGCTTCTATCGATCTTCTTCTCGGTTTGGGGTTGTTTTTATATTTCCTGTCAAGACTTAAGGATTTTTTTTTCTCAGGCTTTCTAACGTCAACTCTTCTAATTAAAATATATCTTACAAAATGTGAAGCATGTGTCATTAGACTTCTATTCCTGTGTATTTTGAACAAAATCAGACTTGTATAGTAGGTCTTACAAGCATTTCAGCAGTCATCTTTGTAGCTTTTCTGGTTTCCAACGTGTAGTGCAAAATGTTTCTTTATAATTTACCTTTCTGCCTATTAATTAATTGATTTTATTGGTTATTAAAAGCGATCTAATTATATTGAAACTTGTGTGTTCTTGGTGGTGTGGATGTTCTCAAAATCCACGTAGAGTGAATGCTTTATGCGTGAGGGTTTTTTCTCATTTTGGTCGACCGATGGTGAGATGTGAGTATCGTGACTGAGACTGAGGAGGTGATTCATTTCAGACAAACTTGGCCTAAAATGCCTGAGAATTCACATACTCCTGAGTCAAGAACACTTCTTTGGAAGTATGTTGCACCTTCAGAACACAGCGATTTTGTTTCAGTCCAGTGAAATTACTATTTATTTACCACAGTTGTTAACTGACATGGTTCATGAATCAGCACCTGATTGCTGTTGGCAGTTGAGAAGCCTGAGTAAAAGTACAGTTCCTGAAATTCAAGTGTCAGATGCTTTTTACCTAGTTAACAGATGTACTCTGTATAGAGCAAGAGAGGAGAAAGATGCTGAACATTTCTCATTTTTAAGATCTGAAGAAATCACCAAATTTATTACATTCTATTTGTAACAAATACAGTGTTCTTGAGAACGGTACCCGTTCAGTGGTATGCTCAAATGGAGAAGGAACCACTGAATATCTTTTAAGTAAACTGATTTATCTCTTGAAGGGTTTTTCTTTTTTCCCTAATCCATCTGATAATCTGCCATTTTGACATCAGAAATTGTGGAAAAGAGTGCGGATCTTGGATCAGCATACACGAGGAAGGCTTTCACCAAGTAAGACATTTTCGTTGTTCTGGTGAGCAGAACAACTACTTGGCAGAATCCCGAGAAATGCTTGGCAGGAGATGCTCCTTTGTGTTCTCTAGTTACCACTAGTCAGAAAATTATTCAGGTTTGTCCTTTTTTGTGGGCTTTGAAAAATCCTTTTTTTTTTTCCATTTAAAAACAGTGGAGACGTTTGTGAGTTGTTTGGGTTTTGGAAGGGTTGGGTGAGGATTTGGGGTTTTTTGGTTTGTTTGTGTGGTTTTTTCTTTCCCCTGCAGTGTGCTTTCTAAAAAAAATGAATGTTCTAGTATTGTAGAATCATTCTGGTTGGAAGGAATTGTGGGAAGTCCCTCAACTTCCTAGTCATTTTACCTCAGAAGGCAGTGAACATGGTCAGGTATGATTTCTCTTCATAAATCCATGACAGCTGTTCCTGGTTTTGGCTTTCCTGACACCCTCCCTGCATGCTTGAGCAATGGGCTCATCTGTCTTCCTCCTTTGTAGCTTGTCTTTCCCTCTGCCTCCAGCGTCCATCCTATGTTGTTGGAGATCAGTCGTGACTTCCCTGCCTTGCCAAGTCGCTGGCCTGCGACATCTGTTCCTTTTCCCAAATACCAGGATGGACTGTTGTGCTTGGAGGGCTTCGTCCTGAAAGACCCACCAGCTGACTTGAGCTCCTTTGCCCTTCAGAAATGCCCAACATCCTCTCTAACAATTCCCTGAACAAAGCAAATGTTATTTGCCTAAATATTTGTCCACATGGCTTGTGATTTCTACTATTTATATCTGCATTTTGACACCCCAAGCTCCATATCTGGACTGTGCTTTACGAAAAGCATCAGACTGTCCCCCGAAAAAGTTGTGGTGACACATCATGGTATATGTGGGCCCAGTGGAGAACAGTTGTTTTTGTAGGAGGATGGGCATACGATTCTCTTCCATAAGGCACCAAATCAGTTTAGCGAGACACATTTCAGTCTTGAACTAAGTAAAATGTTTCAGTTGATTTTGACATTGAGATGTATGTCTGAATAGATAATGTCATAACATTTCTTTTCCAGTGAATACACCAAAATGGAAAAAAAAAAAGTATACATTAAAACTTGTCTAAACCTCATATGGGATGAAGTGGAATGAAAATGAGTATCCATATCTCAGAAATTTTGACAGGGAACTTAAAATTTTCTCTGAGGTTTAGTTAACGGTTAAAATGCCAGTAGATGGCACTCAGGAATCTATAATGTTGTTACGTATGGGGCTTTCTGTGACCAAGGAAGCTGGGTGCTTTGCAGTGCGGTGTGCAGCTCATACCACGCACTAGTGCTTGCATGACTTTTCGTGGATCGGAGTATTCGTATGTAATGGGAGCAACCGGTTGATACCAGCGATGACTAACATGCGGTATGATGTTATAGTCATACAGGATTGGGAAGGTAGTGAGACCTGGTTCGAATGTTCTGAACTGTTTACTGTGAAGAGAGCTGTGATATTGTTTGTATATTAAAATATCGTGTTGGTTTTATTGTGTTTCGTACTGGGATCTAATAATGGTGACCAGTGGCATAGATTGCATCATTTAATCAGTTTTCAGTTTTGATTGCAGCTACCAGCAGGAGACTCAGAGTTGCCAACTGTAATTAAAATGTAAAAAAACCCAAAGAACGAAGAAACAAAAAACAGTTCAGAGATAATTAAGGCTGAGAAACATTTATTTTCCTGTGAACTACTGTGCCAACGAGAGCTGAATATTATCCATCTTTAAACATCCACTTCCTTGAGCTGGTTTGATCTGGGGTTGGATCATCATTTCCGTCTTAGTGCAGATTTTTCTCAATGAATAACACAGATGATATTTGAGTAATTTGTATTAATACTTATGGGATTTCTCAGTGTTGCAGTAGAACACAGGAATACTTTATTCTGATTCTGGTTATGATTAAAGGAACTTATGTGCTTTGCAAGCAAAGATAAAAATTTTGCAGTGGCCTCTTGCAGGTACCAGCGGCCTTTTCTCCCATTAGGTGCCCATTTGGGACCAAAAAAATAGCACTGCTACCTTGTACAACTACTAGCTTTACCTCCTTGGCTGCTTCTACCTTGGATTTGTGTGTCATCATCTTTAGAAAACTGACCTGAAATAAAAAGATGGAGTTAAGAAGGGTCTAGCCCTGTAGGCTCAGATAAAGGCCGTATTTGTATAAACATGCACAGCTCCGCCATTTGCTGCTTTTGGAAAGCTGTGTTCAGAGGCTTGCTCATTCAGTGCTTAGAAACCTTTTATCAGGAATCCTGAGCTTATTTTTGGACTGTTTGTCTGTTTTTACACAGCGTTATTTCATTCAGATAGCTTTTCCCCTTCTCTGGGCTGTTCTTTTCTCTCGTGTTTTTCAGGTATGTCTTCTCAGCAGGCCTAGTCCCTGTGTGGCTTTGTTTACTAAACAAGCGAAACTCATCATGATCTCCCAAGGAAGACCCCCTCCTGATGATGATTCTAGGTGATGGCGATGATATTAATTCCCCCCTCCCCCTTTTTTTCCTTTATTGCCAGTTAGAAATAGCACAAAACCCTGAATAAAAACCTATATTTGTAGTCCTTTTACATGGATACAGTTATTACTCCAGTCTTATGCTATCTGAATATTGAGAAAAATTCATGTACATGGATAACTTTGCTTGTATGCCTTTTTCCATAGTCAGTCCAGAAGTGGCTTTTCCATAAATGTAATTTTCCTTGAAGTACATATCTAAAACAGGTCAGGTGAATTGTTCTTTAAATGTTCTCCTCCTTTTCTGAGTGTGGAGGGATGCTAAACACCGTGGAAGCCTGAAGTCAGCAGAAGTGAATCTTCCCTTCTGTGACTGACCGCTGATCTGTGCTCCGTGTGGTGCTGTACCAGCAAGCCGTTCAGCTGGTCCAGGAGGAGCAATTGGTTAAGCCTTCTTCAGTCTAAAGATCAAGAAACCTTTCAAGTCATTTGTGTGCCCAAAAGAACTACTGAACTGTGGTCTTTGTCCAGAAAGTACATGCACATTTGAGACTTACCAACAGTGGTAAAATTATTTGTTTTTAACAAGTCGAGATGAAGCAGGACCTTGGCAGACTAAACCTGAGGTTTTGCACCATTTTTAAAGCCAGTACTAAAGAGAAATGAATATTGTTTTTTTGTTTTTTTAATGTAGATGATGATTTGCTTGAAATATTCTGAACCGTCAGCTTGGCAGGATCTCCGTACACTTTTGTTAGCTAATCAAAGACAGATTGCAGTCAGGAGCCATATCTAAATTTATTAGGAAAATTAATAGACCATTTAAATTTTACTAGAATTAGGCTAAGATGCAATGAGCATTTGCACCAGCAGATATTCATTAGCTGTAGCATTGACCTGGTGCCTGCGTGCGTAATGAGAAATTGACGCCTAGATTCGAACGGAGACAATGGTGCGAACAATGTGAGTTTGAATCATTAGGAAAAAACCCTAATATTATGTAAGTGTCAGATTTTATTTTTCATATTAATCCCTCTGTGTATATTATGGACTGCAAAGTCAAGGTTTGGAGGGTTGTGTTTGCCTGATCCAGGATTTTTGCGCTCTTCTCTGCTCTGTAAATCTCTATATGCTCTTACTGTGAAAGTGAAATTTATTTCTTCATTTATTTATATAGCTTTTTTGGAAAGCAATCAGCTTAGTTCAGAGTTGAGAAGCTAATTGTGTTTGTCCCGAAGTGTGTCAGTCTTTCTGTTGTAGGCTTCCTTGAAAACAGATTCTTGCAAAATTTCAGCACATCGTTCATGGGTTTTATCACAATTCAGGCTGCATGATTATCTGTGTCTGCTTCATCCTGATATCTTTCAATCTAATGAAATTCGTATTCCCCTCTCCCTTTTTTTGTGTGACCTTTTAAAACCTCCATAGAGCCTATGGCTGGATATGATTCTTGCTTGAAGTTAGCTTCACTTTCAGAGGAGCTACCTTAGCAATCTTTGCTAAGAATAAATGTGTGCAGTTGGGATTAGTTCACCCGAGAGTACTGTTCAGCGCTTCAAAGAAGATTATATAATTGAAGTTCAATTATTCTTAAACTGTTTTTTCTGTCTTATAATTGCAAGCATGATCAACAGTGAATTCTGTGTAGGACTGACTTGCAAGATACAGTAATTCTGAATACTGGAAAATGAGGTGACCTATTTTTGAAAACCTGATCATTTGTGTCACGCGCAAATGTATGCCGTGCTGAATGCGCATACTGTACTTTATAAATAATTTTAGAAACGCCATTGAAGATTTGTTGTTCTGTGGTCTAAGGACAAGAATGAGGACTCATATTGTTCTCGGTACATTTTGTGCTTTTTGTTACACGTGGCCAAGTAAAAATGCATTTAAAAAAAAAATTCTCTGCCATTGTAGATGATATAGCCAATTACAAATAAGTTGTACCGTGTGGAGTTTTCTGTTCCTATTGTCTAAATACATTTCCTTTTCAGCACATTAGTATATTCATTGGCACCAGCTTCCACCTCGTTGACATATAAAATATATTGAGATGCAGGCAGCAACCAAAAATATTTGGCATAGGGAAAATGAGCCATTACTCTGAGCATCAGCCTTCTGCTGCCTACTAGGCACCGGTCCTCCGTGCTACTGGTTGTGCTCTGTAGCTGTCTGATTCTCTGGTGAATTAGGGTTAGGGGAGAATTTCGTTGAAGTGCGTGGATTCAAGATTCTTTGTGCATCATGCAGTGATGGGGGCAACTGTCTGTAACTACTGCCTCGGGTCTCATCTGAAGGGAAGACTGGTCCTGGGGGGGGTTGATGGAGTGGATGGTGTTCATGGTTTGGGGGAGCAGGCTCTACTCCCAGTCTTCCCGTGGATCTCCTGGGAACGTTCCCTCCCCTCCACTACTGCCAAGCTCTTGGAAAGTGCAAGCCATGAAGCTGAACTGTTTTGGGTTTGGGCCATCTGGCTTCAATAGCCCTTCATTTCTTTGTGGAATCCAAATGAATTTGGTCCCCTGGTAGATGCTGGACGCCAACAGGAAGGGGTACGGCTGACAGTACTGCCAGCGATTCAGGACAGGTATTTCAAAGCAAGCCAGTGTTTATCTGCCAGCTCTGATACTCTACATGTAGAGTCATTTTAGAGTGGCAAAGCGCAGCTTAGGTGTGTGAATGTCACTTCTCTCCTTGGTCCACAGCTTCCGAGGTTTCTTATCTTCCTCTTTTGCTGCTCTGCAGACACACTTGGTATATCATACTCTCTTCACACTCTGTTGCCAATTCACGTGTTCTGCACTCATAGCTGCCAGGTCTTAAAAGTTTGTGTCCAACTAGCTGATCATCTGAGCCAACTCTGTCCCATGGGCAGGCAGCTTCTCTAATAGCTCTGTACCACCAGGCTCGGCAGGCCTACAGCCCTGCCGGTTTTTAGCGATTCTTTTATTTCAGAAAAGGCTTCAATCCCAGTAGGTAAAAGCAGATAATGAGCAAACTGAATCATTTTTGTTCTGTTTCAGAACTATTAGAGGTATTTCCACAGGAGCTGATGGCTGCTTTTCAACTGGTTGGAGAGGTTACAAAAAAAAGGAATAAATGTTGTCCATTTTTACATTAGTTTTAGTCTACTTACACTGTATACCTCGTGGCTTGTTTTCTTTCCTGTGATGTTCAGGCCAATAAACAGTGATCACAGACGCTGCCCAACCTTTACGGTTGGTATGAAGCAACAAATCTTTGAAAGCTTCAGTGTTTCATCCTGAGAAGGAGCAATCATTCTTCTCCCGTTTTTCCTTCCTGTTGAAGGCTGAGATAACTTTTCTTCTGTTCCAGACAGAGCTGACATCTCAGAAATTTATAATTCCAGTGATTATTCCAAAACTTCAAAGTTACGTTAGTAGCAGAGACACAAACACTGGGAGAACAGTGTGTGTGTAATACTGAGGCGTGCCCTCCCGTTTTTCGTTTCCCTCAGGTTTTGCTCAGGCCCTGTCGCAGGAGTACGTGTCAACTCGGCAAGGCAGAGATCTCGAATCTTACTGAGCAATCATTCCGGTGCTAGAAGGATGTTAATGATGTTTTGCCACCTAAGAGGGTGATGAAAGGAGAGCATCTGAACACCTGAGCATGTATAATTTAAATGTAATAAAATCACAATATGAATTCTAAGTAGAAAAATTAGCATCGCTAATTATTGCTTGCTGATTATTGCTGTAAGCTTTTCTGCAGTTGTGGGTCTGGTTTGTGTAGTGTGGTTTTTTTTTTTTTTTTAAATAGATGCTGATAGTGAATTCAGGTGTCGGGATAAATACCTGACACCGCATGTACTCAAATTTCTGCCTGGCACCAACTTCACATCTTTGTCTGTCAATTATATGTTGCACAGTTTGATTCAGGGCAGCTAAGAGGGAAAGACTGGGCAGCAGGTGGGCATCTAAGAGCCCTCATTAGACAAGGAACCAGCCTGTTTTTATTTATTAGTCTGTCATGAAAGCGTACAGTATGAAACGGACCAAAGTGTCATAATTAGCAGGTTGTGCATACAGGGTGAGAGATTCGAATCCTTACCTTGTGTGTGCTACTCTCATACAGTCATGCCTTTCCTGCTGAAGACAAAAGTTATAAATAACAGAAGTACAAAAGCCTCCTTTGCTGCTGCAGAAAGGCCTCAAGGTTACGAAGCGCATGTGTGACATAAGTGCAGTAGAGCATTTTAATTAGATTCCTTCACCAGAACTCCTGACCTTCTGTGTAGCACATTAATGTATTTTACTAATTATAAATGCAATTAAAAAGTACTGAAATAAAATTAGGCTGATCTATCTAATTTACATTAAGCACTTTCAAATTACGTGGATTTTCAAAGTCTTTTTCTTTCTTTCTTTCTTTCCTTTTTTTTTTTCCAATTTGTGTTTCAGGAAAAAATTGTCTGCATTAAAACAGCTGGAAAACAACCTTGTAGCAAAAACAAATTTCCTTTCTGTGATTATTCACAGTGTGTGAGTTAATTTTCTAGGCAGTAATATGCTTAGCTATCATTAGGTAGTGACTCACACAACAGAAGCCATATGTGCATCGGCTGCAGCGGAGGTTACGCCAGTGGGTGTGTACTTCTCAATTTTTTCTTATGGAAGTTGGGTTCAGAGGCTAACTAGGAAAGAAATACTGATATAATGGTCAAAACCAACAGAGATTTATAAACAATAAAGAAACAGCCAAAACAGTGTGTGAATAACATAGGCAAAACATCTGGTGTGTTCAGTCGTTAAAACAGGCTGACTTATCTCTGCCGTATACCTTGTTCTGGCAATACTTTCCTAGTGTTGTAGACGTGAAAATAGAAAAATAACAGCATTTCATTATTATTTTTGTTAAGCTTTCAAATGATGGTAGGCACTGCAGAGAACGTAACACCACCCTTACCCCGAAGAGCTTATGATCAAATTTTAGATGGGCTGCAGAAACAGGGGGTAACACTAAGCACTGAATGTAGACAGAAAGAAGCAATCGTAAAGTAGGAAAATTTGTGGAGCTACTCAGGCATTTTAGTTCATGTTGTTTATCTTGAAACGGTTCCCGTAATAAAGGATTAATTTCTAATACATGTGTGTTTTATTGAAAGTTCTCCAGGTTTTACTAAAAAAGGAAGCAAAAGTACCTCTGGTTTTTTTCCTGTTCTATCCTGTTACCTAAAGAATTAATGTAAAATAGTGGACAGGAAGAAAATCTGAAATATAAATAGATCAGCGTAAATGAACAAATTCAGCATTCATTTCATGCCATATATCTTGCATTAAGACCGTGCTATTTTTCTGCTATGTTTTGAGTGTGTTTATGGAGTTTGGATCTCAAACACCTGGGCTGAAAGTAGAAAAGTGAGAACAACGCTTTGTTCATTATTGGTGGTTATTTTTTAAACATCTAAAAGATGATACCAGAGGACGCACTGTGATGGTGCTTGCTTAGAAGTTCTGTGAAGTCTACAAGGGACTGAGAATTCAAAGGAATAGGAAGGCACATGAACTAATTTGTTTATAAAATCTGAAATTGTAAGATCCTCCCCCCTGAACATTTTGTTGCTGGACACATGGGGATTTTCCTCACTCTCGTCTGGAAGCGGCAAGCACTGCGCTACATAAGCCAGTGATCCATTATTCCAACCTCTCTTTCTTGTCTCTGTTTCAGTGAGAGGACCGTGAGTGATTTCCAAGAGGAATTTCAGTCACTAAAACTCTAAGCTTCTCCCCTTGATATACCAGCATACGTAGCTCATTAACTCAATATCCAACAGTTATTTTCAAGTAACGTAAATAGTTTCTGATGGGAGAGTTGCACTGTTTAACTTCAGACATTTTAGTCAATGCTCGTGTTATGAGTCTAGGTGCTCTGCACTGATCAGCAGAGGAAGGAACGCACCTAACTGTAAATCACCCTCTAAAAGGAAAAATGTGTCCAGTACACTTGAGGTAATGTTCATGTGGGAATCGGAACATGGGGGAGCTGGGAGCTCCTACCACTCTCAGGGATGATGGTATTTCTGGGCAAGCAGCAGCTCCTGTTCTGAGGCATGGCACTGCTCGACCTGAACAGAAGCTCCTTGCCCTGGTTTCTGTGAGCAGCCACTTACTGGGAGTCAGAAAATGCTGCTATGTGCAACAGCAAGGACTCTCTTGAGAGAAAGTGCCAGCAGGTCCCAAATCGTGCTTAGTTCAGGTCAACGTTTAGTCTGGAAGTGCCTCTTACAGCTTAAAAATTTGGAAACGGTCACCTCTCTCAGCAGTGTTACATGCTCAAGTAATAGTATCGTACCACTGTCAGAAGAAACAGTTTGCAAGCCTTCCTTAGCCCATGGTTCCTGCAGGAATTATAAATCCAGTTACTACCTAAAAAAGTATTCACTGGTACCACTTTTCTGTTTGAAACCTTAGAACAGAGCAGCGTTTTGGTGTCCTTTTGGCACAGGATTACATATGTAAGCAGGATTGCTGGAGGTGTTTGCAAATTCTTGCTCGATGTTTAGGATTGTGTGAAAGGACCTGAAATATTTGAAATGTTCTGCTTTAAGCTTTTTCCTCCCCTAAACACAAATATCTGTATTTAGTAAAATGTTTATGTAGTAACACTTACTATGGTTAAAAAATAAAACTTTGGAAATGTGTATGTTTCCATTAAAATACATATTGTCATACAATCAATATTTAGTGAAAGCTTTCTCTGAAAGAAAGGCAAATCTATTAAACATGCTCCAGGCTGCGGTCATATGCAATCGCTTGCTGGAAGTGATCCGTGCTCATTTAGTTGTGCGTGTTTCAGAACATGGTTATTTTAATTGCAACATTTGATATAGGTGAGATCTAATTTTTCTGTCGGGAGTGAATATAAGGCAGAACTCCAGGCGGAATAACATAGCCTTGGTAGGAGCCCCCAGTGCATCCCACTTCTATGGCCAAAACGCAGTGATGCATACCAGCCCGTCTAATTATGAAATTAAAGCCTACCAAAGTACCATGTTCTTCTATTGACGTGTTCTGTTGGTATGAGCTGGATTTAAGCACAGGGTTCAGTCCTTTGCTGAACAGAAACCTTTTTAATTGTAAAATTCTTCATGAGGAAACAGACTAATCAAATTTTAATATTAGGGAAAACAGTGTTTTGAATCTTTATTTTAGTGGGTGCCTGAAAAAACACAGGAAGAATAGAATATTTACAAACTGCCCTTCTTTAACAAAGTTTTGGTTGGATATGATTGTTCTTCGTAGGCACTTTTGTAAACTCGCGTCCTATGGCATGGTGCAAAAAATAGTTTCTTGCTTTTTTTTTGGCCCATGAGGATGTTTGCAGAAGAGTATTTGTAACATCAAAATTTTTAGAACTTTGAAAACCTACTTTTTTTGCAGAAATACAGGTCAGTGTGCAAGTAGAAAGGGCAGGAGTCACGCGCGCTAAACTGTCTTCTGCGCTGACTAATGAAAAGGAGACATCGATCCTATTGGAGAGGCTGTTGAAATAGCCAACAAGAAAAAAAGAAAGACTAGATTTAAATACTCTAAATAAAGTCTATTTAAAAGCAAATTAATCTGTTTTCTAGCTCAGAAGTCACGTGCAAAAGCTTATAAGGCAGAACAGTAAGGTTTTTTTTAACTTTACAAGCTCTGCGACGGCGCTGCAGTGGAATATGACAGCCAAAGTGCTCTCGGTAATAACTCACACGTGGCCTTGATAATAGAATCTTTTACTGAGAGCGCCAGCCAGTGTGTTGACTAAGACGCTGGGGGTTATCCTTCTCACCCTCTCAAAAAAGAGGTGTGTGATCTTGAGCTACTGCTTGTTGGAAAGGCGGGGGGGGGCTGATGTGTGTGCGTGTGTTATAGTTTGTCTGAGAGCAACAGCTCTACAGTGGCAGCTGCACGGGTGGCTGGCTTACACTCTGCGAGATTTTGGACCCCTGAGATCTGGCATCAGCTGGTATAAATTGACACAACTCTATTCATTTCAATTAAGTCACACCAATTTACACAAACTGAAGATATGGCCCATTATTTCTTCATGCCTGCTCTAGCAATGAATCCAAGGGTGTGATTAAGAATACAAGAACGCTCATTACAGTTAATGCTGTGTGCTTCAAGCCATGGGCTTAAAGTTAAGCAGGTATTTAAGTGCTTTGTGGTATCAGCAGCAGAATGCAGAGCTGCCTGGTGCCAGCTGACATGTTGTTATAGCAATTGCTTTGAAAGGAACCTTGATTTTTAGTGAGCAACTTTCCTGTCGGTCGGTGTCTGGCCAGCTGGATTAAATGTTGTTTACAGTATTTCCTTCTGCCTCAAAATATTGCTTAGCTTGTGTCATGGATGTAGGAAATAAGGAGAGAAGTCATTGAACAGTTTCCTTGATGGTAATCTTTCTTACCGAATATGATTTTTTTTTAAAGTCCAAAACAGAAGTCTGAAATTCTCTTCCAAACACTGCCTTTGAAACGCAATCAGACATTTCACAAATTATATCATCTTGGTAGCTCATGTAATCCCACAGGTATAATGTTTAGGTATGTTTTTTTCTTTTTTAGAAAAAGAGAGCAGCTACTGTATTCGTGATGTCCGTGTATCTATATATACAACGCCGTGAGACAGAGGGTAACTGTGTTCTCTATGTGCCGTTGAAGGCAGCACCCAGCTTGCAGTGCCCTGTGCGGCTGGCAGTAGCAGCCAAGGTGCTATGCCCCGTGGTTCACAGAGGATGGAAGACCTTTCCAGAAATGTGTGTGTGCCTGTGAGGATGGAGTTGGCAGCTTGGCTGCCCTGAAGCCTGCGTAGCTGCAGTGCTTCTGCTAGCAGCAGCCACACCACCTCTCTGGGTACGCCCTTACGAGCTGCAGTCGCGCTTCTGACGACTGCCAGCAGCCGTAGCACCACATGAAAGGTATGGAACTTGTCATGCACACTGTCCCTGGAGCCTGCAAACAAAATGAATTACCGAGAAGCTAATCTCTCCAAACGTGTAATTTTACGAGCAGTTGATCTAATACCTTAGATTCACATTTTCTTTCGTCAGCTGTACCTAACTGCATTCTACGTAACCTACCTTTACAAGCCCCGTCTTAGGATAAAGATATAGGGTATTTGTCTTTAGGTAAGCATTAAAAAAAAGTCTCCAGCTCTTCTTTGCTCGCTAATCTGAGTGGCGTTCACCCTCTCCGTTCCGTGGGTGAGCATGACTTTGCCAGACACACACACTTAGCCGGTGTTTTCATCCTGACATTGGTAATAAGAATTGACACGTTCTAAATGAGGAATCCCTTGTTGTGCCTGGTAGCTCTGATGGATATTATGGGGAATTGACAGCTTCTGAAAAATGTTTTTGCCATGACCAGCGCTTCCTTGACAGATTTTTAATGGGTCTCATGGAACTCTCACTAACTTGAATACTTTTGCAGATGAAGTGGAAAGTGGTGAAATGTGCTGCTTTAACACTTTTCAAAGTTAGTGAAGAAGCATGGAACAACTCTGAATTTTGCTTCTAAATCGCAATCTTTTTTTTTTTTCTTCTCTGAAAATATTGTTTCCTCTATCAAAACTAAAAGATGGGAATGGATTAGCTGAGGGGGGGAAGCATTTGTTATGATACCCCAGGACTGAGCTCTATAACCCCCATTGACCTTAATGGGAACCACAAAGCTCTGTTGGCTCATTTAGATGGAAATATCTCCCTGCTCCTTGAGGATCAATTGCACGGCGTGTCGCCTGCTTTCAGTGTCTCAGTCAATATGGAAGTCACTGTCGTGACCTTGTAAGCCTTGGACTATGTGAAAGGGAGGACAGAGAAAATGGGGCTATAGGAAGAAAGGTCAAATAAAAATATAAGCTAAAAAAAGGGAGAGAAAAAGCTATAACGGTTGGTACATAGCTCATGTTAGAAGTTCGTGTGAAATGTAATTGCAATTAAATCACAAGTCTCCTTTGCAGTTCAATGCGATACTGCAGAAAATCAATACAAAGATAACAGTGTATACACTTCATGTTCTTCTGAGAATTCTTAAATTTAAAATAATTTTGTAGGAAGAATATGTCAACTAACTTTTTTTTAAACTTTCCTATAAAGGACAGAATAAGATAATGGTTTTTATATGTTCCTATTTTTAGCCTCCCCCCCACCCCCGAAGTTAAACATTGCATACATAAACCTGAGCTAATAAGGGTGCTGTTATCAGAAGAGCCTAAATGGAATAGATACTCATCTGTTTTTGAAAGTCAATTAAGCTTACGTGCCTAAATCCGGTGTTTATGTCTGAATCCCCGTCGATAGCTTTATTGAAAAAGATCTCCAGTTGCTTTTTTAAGTGATAGGAGGATTGTGGTTAAGTATAGCAAAAGCTCAATTCTATGCTGACATCTCTTATCTCTCACTGATGAAAATAACAGGCATCTTCTGCCCCAGAAAGCATTATATAGTTAAGGAAGGGGACCAAAGAGGAGACAGCAAAGCTAACATTATGGAAGGAACACGTTTCTTGTAGAAAATTGTTAAAGTTTGTGTTATGATTTGAGGCTGCCCAGTGCAGATAACAAAAAAGATGCAAGTTAAACTTCAAATAAATGTTGTGCTGCCACCGGCATGATTTCCAGTATTACAATCTACTTCATTAATACTGGAATGACACCTCCTGTCCTCAGGTTGAGTACAGCAATCTTCAAGCTAACAGAGGAGAAGCAGTACTGGTTTCCAAACATCTCTCACAGCCAGAAAATTACAACATAACTACTGATAGAATTTAGGAAAATTGTTTCCAGTAGCTTATCTTCCGTGCTTGGGAATAATTTTCCGCTCATCGTGGCTTTCTCATTGTAAGATTTGGCTATTCTAAGCATGCAGTAGTACCCCTCAGAAGACAATTTTGTCTACTGCTTCCACATAGTTCTTCAAGAAATTTCCACCACAGCCAGTACTAAAGTGTAGTATGCAAGGGCTACAAGAATAAGAATAAAGTTGTCCTGATCTCTAAATTAAAGGTAACAGTGACATTCAGGAGAAAGCCAATTTTTGTTTTTATTAGGTTTTGTTGTTTTGGTTTTGTTTTTTTCTTTTATATTCACTAGATGACGGGCGTTACAATGCATGACTTTATCTGGGTGCATTTTTCAAGTATATGAATTTATAACAATGTAATTTGTCAGTTTGGCCGAATGTGGACCACCACTAGTCTCTTCCTTAAACAAATCCTGAGACTAAGAATTCACGAAAAGGTGATTCTTCCTCAGAAGGTCGCTTCCTGGCATGTCCCCAAGGAAACTACCTTACCAAGACAGCGCGTTTGTCTCCTACAGAAGGCCATAAGGGGAACTGCAATGTTGTGTAGCAACCGCAAGCCTCTAAGCTGGCATTTCCAGGTCTGTATTCTAACAAGAAGACTTAACTGGAGTTGTGTCCCGTAGGTTGCAGTGGCGTCTCCCAGTGCTTTGTTGTGAGATCACGTCATTGTTCAAGTAGTTTTTAGCTCGGTGGATGAAAGTATGCAGGCACCATTTTCATTTATCCTAGTCTTTTCCTCCGCTTACTGCAAACACGGATCAGTGAATATCATATGAAAGACCTTGACATCAATCCAGTTTATCAAACTGCTGCCCAGTCCTGCCTTAGGATGGCTTCTCCTGGATCAGTTTCTCCTTACAGTTATGTAAACAGGGCTTTTAGTTTGGCCTGGTTTTAAACAAACAGCCTATTGATGCAAGACAGAAGGCGACCTACCTGAGTACCTGTATCCTGGGGTTGCACATCTCGTTGACAGCAAGTCTGCAGCCCAGACTCCAGAGAAAGTCCCCAGTGCAGGGATGGAGAGCCAGTGTCTGCTGAAGGAACTGGGTTTAGACAGCAAGGGTAAATATCATCTCTTTGAGCAGATTTAAAAGAGAATGACATCAGTGCTGTGGAGCTTGGGTCGCTGATACAGTTACCACTGCAGGGGCCAGATAATGACAAATGAGTTGCCCATAGTTGTATTTTTCTGTTGTAGAGTCGTGAGTCTTTTCTGTGAGCTCTGAAGGCTGGTTATTCTATTTAAAAAATGCAGTAGAATTACCAGTTGCTGGTGTGTAATCAGATCTGAATTCCTAAATTTCCTCTTTGGCAGTGGTATCTTGGGATCTTATTTGGAAGCCGTGATTTTAGTTCTAATAACTCCTCCTGTAGATGGTCATTGGGATTTTATTTTACTGAGAAATGGAGTAAAGCAATACGTGAAGAAAGACAGTTTCAGATACTTTTAGTCGTTTCACTTCAGAAGATTTGCAAGCGCTGTGTTTGTCGTGCCTGTTTTGTGCTTTTCTTCCAGTTATAAATAACTGCTAAAGACTTATGTGTTTACTTTGTTTAACCATGGCCGTGATGGGTCGAGGACACATTAAATCATCCTCAGGCTTGTATTTGCAGCCAATTCTGAAATAACCAGAGTAGTGACATAAAATTACTTCATACTGCAGAGATTTTTATATTGGCTTAAGCCTCTGAAGTCCCCAGTGCTTTACAACAAGACACTTTAATGGTAAAACAGTGACAGCAGAGATGAAAGTCCATGTGGAATTGCCTAGCAGACAACTCAAGGTTTGTTTAAGGTGCTAAGATATGAAAAAGGGAGATTTTCTTCTGAGGTTTTCCTTAATGAGTTTACAGATCTAGCTATTATTTATTTAGTGTCGTAATATTTTAGAAATAGTGATAGAGGATAGTGACACTGTTATTCTGATGAGATTAAAAGGGGAAAATGTTCTTTTCTGACAATTGCTACAAATACAGCCTTTATGTGTACATGTTCTTGCTTCTTCTCTGAGAACACCATTGGCAGTTGCTACTGTTAGTTTAATGATTTGACCCCTTTTGGTTTTGGAATTACCTGCAAGCAAACTTCGCTGTTTATAATTGCCTGTTATCATCAAAAGCAAGAGTGACTTTGAAAATCAAGCTTGTGTTGGTATGATTCACACAAAATTAATATGTCTCCATTACACTGTCAGTTGCACATCAGCCCAGTATTTGCAACGTGTCTCCTTCTATTAATATATTAGCAAGATTGTATCACTGATTTATTGTGTGTGGTTAGCATTGACTTAATAATGTGCGTCTGGGAATTCTGTCACCATTTGTTTGTATTAGAAAATGCATTGCGATCAAACTACGTTCCAATACTGGTTGGTGCTCACTCTGAGGTAACTCACAGAAACCAGCCGGTAATTCTCACTTCACTTCTTTCTCAGATGTCTGAGAAACAAGATGAGCTTTCTCCTGTGGATTAAACATCTGAGCTCAATTAGATCGTGTTTGGGAGTGAACTGCAGAGTTCAGGACCATTTTGGAAATCACTCACTCTTCAGGTAATACTGCAGTATTCAAGTCAAGCAATTTGTAGGCCAGGAATCCTCCCCTGAGGAATGAATGCGTTGCAGGAGTTGGAGAGGCGTTCATACAGAAGGGTGGAAAGAGGGAAAGGTGGTGTGTTGAAATTCTTTTTGTTTGCATATAAATAATTCATTGAAATTATCTTTCTTCCAGTGGTTTCAGTCTGTTTCAAGGGAAGTAATTAAAATCATACAGATATTATTTATTAATGCTTGTGGGAATAGGAGATATTGCGGCTGGAACAATTTGAAGTTACTCAAAAGAACATTAGGGCTACGGTCTGACGGCAGGTGAACTGAAAACAAATCCATTTTTTAAAGGGATCTAAAGGCATCAGTGACTACATACATCTACTTCTCTGTAAAGGTAGACAATAATTTAATGTTAGAATTCTGCTGATCTACTGTAAACTTTCATTACCCAGTAGTTGGAGGAAACACAAATAAATATTCAGAGTCAAGTTCTTATGGAGTAGAATTTCTTGGTTCCCTTTTCTGGACATGGATATATCCAGTACCCAACAAAGCTGTAAAGCTGAACCTGAAATGTTTCAGCAAAACTGCATTTTGTAATACTCTGGCATTTCTGATGGGAAGTAGCACAGAAGGTTGTATTATTTGGAAAGCAGAAGTATGGAATTAAGCAGAGAGGTAAATGCTGTAGTCGGTGTAATCTTGGTAGAAAAGTTACCCTTTACCTTCCGGTGGTGAAGAAGTGTGAAAAGCCTGAGGCAGGTCGGAGCAGTGGACAGTTCACTCTTTGCTTGTCAGTTCATTATAACTTGCAGGAACAGAAAATAAACACTTTGAGACATGAAATGTGAAGTACTTCAACTTTTAAAAATCAAGATTTGGGGAAAAAAAAATCAGTACTGATATATCAGCAAATGGCAGTAGTTTATAAATTGTAAGTTTAGGAAGTGATTTCATTTGTATAGTTTGATGCTTTTTTTTAAAAAAGAAAAAAATTAATACCCGTGAGTCCTAGATCAAAATACACAGAGACGAGGATATAAGTGGTGACAATGATTCTCCTAGAGGCGTGTGGTAAATTATTATATTTTTTCTGTAGTCTCTTTTTGGCTGAGAGTACAAGGTTTAGACATGAAAGATCTTTGTTCCTGCTCTATAAAGAACGTGCTTTTGTAAAGTTTTCCTGTGAAATTCTTTTCAGTTAGTATTATGATACTTACATTTGTAAAAACTAACTACCAAGCTGAGCTAATATTAATAATTAGGCACAAATGTAACTATTACTTATGCAACTTATTTTCTAAGTTCTGATGGAGATTGTTTGAGAAAAGGAAGGAGGATTTTGCTATTTATTTGCAGGATCTGAATTAAATTTAATATTAAGAACCTGTTTAAAAGATTTTGATTGCTTTCTTTGGATGGTTTTCCACTTAGTCTACAACACAGCTAGCACATCATATGTGTCTGACATAGGCTTGTTTGAAACCAGAGCTCCAAACATTTGCAGTTGCTGCGGAAGGGATCGCAAACAGGCTTTCTGGAGAGTTTTGGATCACATCAATTGCCTTGACTTGCCCATTAAGGTTTGTCTTTGATTTTGAAGAAGATTCAGAATAAAACACGGTCTGTCTTTATTTGCAAGTTGGAACTTCAGTCTGTTTTACCAAAAATATTCATAAACCTACTACAAGCTTTAAGTAAGGGTGAAAGCTGTACCTGTTTTGCTGATGGATAGAGGGCATTTTACAAGTAGTCTGCAAACTGTTTGCATAATATTTTGAAATGCAGTCCAGTGAGATAAGGCACTCAGGATTTTTCTTATGAATAAAACAGGAATGAGAAATAGGGAGTGCTGTCTGCGGAGAAATGGCCAGTGCAATTGAAAAGCATTCTGCTCCTTGTTGAAAACCTGTTTGGTTTTGATATGAGAGCATGTTTTTTCTCTCCAAACTATCAACACTGGCTTTCTGCAGAAATTAAAGTACAAAATATTCACCCTGGGAGCACATTAACGAAAAGAAGGAGAAAGGTGAGAGAGGGGGACTGAGGGAAAAAAATTCCAGAAATGCAAATTATTACTTTGTAACAAAGTAGCATTAAAAAGGTATAAAATCTGGATGAAATTAAAAAGTCTTCAGCAAATTTAAATAGGTTGTCCCTTTAGCTAATATCAGAAGCTTAAAGTTCTAGATCCTAGGAGAATTTATCTCCAGACATAGCAATACATTTATCAGCAACAGTATGTATTCATAAGCTTTTTAAAGAGGCTCCTATTACAACATCTTATCAAACCTTGTTAGAAATACGTTACTTTTAATGCTGTTCACAATAATACATTTTATAGTCAAATGCTTCAGAGAGACATAAGGAAAATTTTGAAAGAAAGCAGAACTGACTGGTCTGGTGATTCTGAAAAAACAAACTTTCCCTGTTACATCTAAATGGTGTCTTAGGGGAAAAAAGTTCTCCTTTTTTTTATAATTTGATCTTAGGAAAATTTTAATACTTTGACTGTCTAGAGTAGAAACTAAAAACATTCACAAATTGATAGACCAAAAAAGAAGGGAAACTGAAAAGATTCTCTGTGATTAAATTTCTAAAGCATAATGAGATAGATGATAACAAGCATTAACATCAGAAAAATATGGAGAGGTGCCACAAGAATATCTGGAAATTCTCCATCCTTTTTGTTTGGTGGTTTTTGGAGGATTTGGAAGGCAGGAGAGCACTTGATGTGGTGTGATGGTTGTCTCTGTCTTCCTACCAATTGCAGTGTTTCCAGAAGAGCTTGGCACATGAGACTAATCTTGTTAGTAGGTCTGACCAAAAACAACAGTATGGGGTATTTAAATTCAAAAGCCTCATCAGTAATGAAGTTCTGCCTCTTCTACAGTGTTTGCTGTCTGGGGCCTTACAGTAACTCCAGTTCAGCAGCACTCCAGCAAATATTTTAACTGTTTTTAAACTAGTTAAAAAGAATCATTAGGAATAGTAGTAGATTCTTTTGTGTCAAATACAAAATCTTTCTTCTCCGACCTCATAAATTTCCTATTGTTTCTCTTATTCCAGGCTTCAGCTCAAAAGTATGTTGTTGTGGTTTCAGCTGGGATAGAGTTAATTTTCTTTCTGGTAGCTGTGTAGTGCTGTGTTTTGGATTTGGGATGAAAATGATGTTGGTAACATTCTGATGTTTTTAGTTGCTAGGCAGTCAAGGACTTTTCAGCTTCTCATGTGGCCAGGTGCCTGGGAAGCTGGGAGGGGACACAGCTGGGACAGCCGTCCCAAGCTGGCCAAAGGGATATTCCATACCATACGGCGTCATGCCC
>Ga0065711_1004730_pt1 | contig 39547 bp, 18 predicted proteins | sample Hoacrofraction12_FD_59098 | JGI IMG/M metagenome (GOLD analysis project Ga0065711, IMG submission 59098) | Hoatzin crop microbial communities from Cojedes, Venezuela - Epithelial fraction 12 v2 (version 2) | ecosystem: Host-associated > Birds > Digestive system > Esophagus > Crop | place... | reverse complement strand
TTTTTTTTTTTTTTTTTTTTATCAGACTTCATAACTGGTACCCTCTGCCTGAAGGAATTAAGTTGTAGATAGTAGCATTCTCTGATTTAGGAAATACACCTTTTGCTTATCAAGCTCTTGTATGTTCTAGTATATGAGCTTGTACTTGAAAACTGTCTACTCCGTCTGAGGACCTGCTGTTCCCTGTACACGAGAAATCCCTTTTTGTGCTTCATTATTGCCTTCTGACCTGGTCTGTGGAATCAGAAGTTGTGGTAATGTGGATGCTACGCTTGGGACCAGTCTGTTAATGGAAAGAGCACACATCTGAGTACTGAAAAGGATGGGTCAGCAGGAAGGGATCTGGGAGTAATTTTTTATGTTTATTTGAGCAGTTCTTTTTATAGGTGATTGCCATCAACTGTTTAATAAACCTTTACGTCACGTGTAGTGGTAAGAACTTGAGTGCACTTGAATTACCCTTCTGTGAAGAATTCGACAGTGGAAAAAACTTGAAAGGCCCATTTTAAATGCTGACTCTCCTAAGAACTGTGATTATCCTTCTCGCTCTCAAGCAAATGATTTCTAGCATTCAGCTGACTCCATGCTCCCCACAGATTCCCTGATCCCTGTGTGATTTCTTGTAGCACAGTTTACACCATTTTTCAGGGGCGGGGGGACTCCTTCCCCAGCGAGAGCTAAACTGTTCACAGTGAATGTCTTACAGCGTTGATTTCTCTATGCCGCTTCCCAACAGCTCTTTGAACAGGAAGACTTTTGCATGCAGAGATGATCCTTTGACCTTCTGGATCCAATTCACCTGCATTTAAAGTAGAGTAGACGCAGGCAGGGGGATGAACAGAGAAAAGGAGGAATGTCGTCATCTCAGTTGTTTCATCATTTGCTTTGTCCTCAGTGCAGTGCTTTTAGGGAACTGCCAGATAATAACGAAGGAGACTTTTTCCAAGAAACCTTGAACAGCATTGTCTTGTTTGCCCAGCATGATGCCTGGCATCATCAAAAGCAAAGGGTGAAATAGGCGGCAGCTGGTATTTTTGTAGTAATGGATTAGGTGAAAAATGGCTCATAATGCTTTACCATGTGTTTGGTGTGGTTTAGGGAACGGATGTCAAAAGCTTGCCTGCCTGCGCAAAAGCATATATTGAGAAGACAGTTTCAAAGCAGCTGAATACAGTTAAAATATCATGGGCAGGGGGTGATTATTAGGTTTTTTTCTTACTGTAACTTCTCTTTGCCTTTGTCTTGGCTTTCATCTCAGCCTCCTCTTCTGTTGTAAATGATAGGCTTTGTTATTGTTCTTCCAGCCTCCTGGCATCCTTGTTCTTCAAACATTGTTGAGTTGACCTGTTACCGTAGTTTAAAACCATGCAAGTCTCTCTTTTGAGCTCTTCCATTTTATAGGATGACTCCATGATAGCTTCTGCATAATATTCTAATTGTAGAAAGTGTCTCAGCCTGATTTACTGTGGGAACACCATCACTTTGTACCAGGCGTCTGTCCTTAGTTTTGCTCAACTTTTGGAACCTATTGGCTCGTTTCAATCACGTTTTGGTAGGGAAGAGAGGATGACATCTCAAAGATCAGCATCCCTATGGGTTTGATGAAAATAAATAACTGGGTAAAAGGGACGGATAACGTAATAGCATTTGAGCAGAAGAAAGGCCGCATCCTTGGCTGAAGCCTTCTCAGACCCCTGCCAGAAAACAGAGTTGTAAAGTACCTGTTTATCCTTCTCCCCTAAGGTTAGGCCCTCTCATCAGCCAGAAGCCTTTAGACCTCTCTAATTACAGCCCTAACTCAATTCTAGGGTTGTCTCCTGGATTTCCGTTGTTCAGGCAATGGGTCAATCAGCAGAACAGCACAACACTGATGCACTGCCAGTGAGATTATAACCAGTGGCAACCGGCCTGCCCAGCAGCTAGAATCTGAGGTTCACTAAGCAGGGTTTCCATTGCCGCCAACAGATTTCTGTGAGCGTAAGGCTGTGGCTGTAGCTCTGCTTTTGGAAATGTATATGTAGAGCTTGCATCTCAGAAATCAAAGCCAGTCAGGCCCGTGATTGAGCTCCCTAGGAAATCAAATACTGTTCATTTCCCTGAACTTCTTGCTGTAAGTATACAGTTACCAGAAAACATTTCAAAATGTGACCAGCTTGGATGAAGAGAGATGCCACGCTTTTGTGGCGACTGGGCGTCCGTCCCTTTGCTCCGTGACATGCTGTTGCCCTCCGCAGGGTTTCCAGGCGTTACAGTGAGCCTCAGCCACCAGCAGCCCAAACATCAGCTACCCGTCGTCGAGCCCCAGCTGGCTGCTGCACGGTGCATTCACGACCTCGCCTCTCCCGTGGCCAGGTGTTTGACGCTGGGTTCTGTCATCAGCTGCCTTCACTAGGGCAGCGTGGCAAGTCGTGGCCGCGCCGTCGGTAGTGAGGTTTGCCAGGCTCGATACAACGGGCCTGTGCTGACCCGATGACTCGACTCCAGGAGCCGTGAGCCCCACCTTCCCCCAAGAGGGCTTCCTTTTTCCTTCTTTAAAAGATATTGTGACATATTTTTGGCTGTTGTCTTTTGCTATGTCTGTTGAGCATCCTAACTAACATTTTGTTCACACGCTGAGTGCACAGTCAAGCTGTAGCCACGATTAATGTCGCACAATCAATTCAGGTACTAGACACGCAACTTTGACTGCCATACCGTGGCCTTTTTTCAGTACGCGTCCTTCTTACGTGAGACTCCTCATCACACAGGAATCACCTGCCAAGAGTATCGCCCTGCCAGAAGAGAGAAACACATGATCAGTGGGCATTTTGACCATCCCTTCCAGGTTTCGTACCTGTCAGTTTGCAAGAAGTTGTCCGTTGATGCAGTTTATGTCCTTCCTCCAATATCACGTGCACTTCAAGCTTAGCTAGAAGACAGACAGGATTTCTGATTTTAGGCTTGCATAGCAGCTTTGCTTTAGTGCCAGTCTTCACTTAATAGTTTTGCTTGATCTCTTTTTCTCTAGCCTACATACGAAAACTCAGCAAACTGGGGTGAAAAAAACATTTGTTGATGGTTGACGTGATTATGGACAGAGTCTACATCCTTAGATTCTGAAAGTTTTTATCATATAAACTCTTCCACTTCACAAAAAATGCATCCACACATACACATTTGGACATGCACGCTCCTAACTCCCCAGCATGTTTACATTTTTAGTTCCAATTTGCAACACTTCATTTGTTCCTGAGCAGTGCACATTCTTTATTTATGTCCAAGATCCAAGCAACAAAAATTCCTTCAAACGTGTTTCTGAATCAGAGGAGAGAGGACAGTGAAAAAAAGGAAAACAATTAAGTTCTCTCCCATGTAAATGAAAATTTTACTGAGGCTTGTTTTGTTACATAGTGTTATAGTGAAAACAGATGATATTTGAAACTTGGCTTTGGAGCAAGCCTCCCTTCAGCCTCCACAGGCAACCAGACGTTTCCCCCTCCCCACACCACTTCCAACAGCTCTTTAGTGCAAAATATTTCCGTGTTTATCCTCCGAACAAATTACAATTGCTGATCTGAAGTCATTTGTGTACTAAGAAAGTGATGTGTTGTCAACCCCAAATCCCGCTCTTCTGTGTAAACCCTTTCTTTCATGAAGAACTAAATGAAACAAAGAGGAAATTCATTGCATTCCTCTCTTTTCATTTTAAAATATGAAGATGGAAGCAGCTCAGCAGTGGGAAGTGCGGCGAGCAGCCTATATAGTCAGCCGCTGCAGCCTGACGGGCCCCAGCGCGCTCTGGCAGCTTGCGCATGGCCCGGGCAGGGGGAACTGAGGTTCAGCAGTGCTGCTGGCACCAGAGGAGCAGATGTTGGATATACCTCCCCTAATCTGTGTTCTTTACGGAACGCCTGTGAATCATTTATCAAAATGTTTAGCTTGTTTTGATAGCTGGGTTAAATTGTAAACAAATGGTAACCACATGTTATTTACAGCAGAATAATTTTGCTTTGTTTGGTTTTATGACAGCATTTACTTCGTATTTTATGCAACCTTAGTGACCTACATAAGGTTTTGGTCTGCAAGTTATACTCTTTTTCTGAAAAAACAAAGAATTAACAAGATAGATGACGGCAGGATTTGTCTTTAACCATAGCAGCTGGTAATTTGATGGAAAAAAAAGCCCAGTAAAACATTTTTGGTGTTTTCAGAGAGCAGAAATTCTCTTTTCTGCTGTCCCAAGGGCCTTTAAAAATATTCAGGCTTGTTGTTGAAGTTCATTAAGTCTTGGAGTGATAGGAATACACATCACCATCCCTAATTTCAACTAAGTTCCCCTAATTCCTGCCATCACAAACCATTTCCTGTCTTCTCCTCACCTTGCTCTGAAGCCTTTTTTTTCCTTTGGTCTATGGTTTTTTGTTACTCAAGATTGGGGAAGAAGGGGGGACATTGTGATGAAACGTTCTTCTGTAAAATCACTGAAACCATTACACCACAGTTACAGCTCGGGTCTATTTGCCTTCAGGCACAAGCCAAGATCAGATGGTTCTAGATCAGGAAAGAAGGAACGGGGAAGGGAAAGCCACATAAAAGCTATTCTCCTCCCCAGCACTTCCATTCAAGAGTCCCAGAGGGAAATCACAAATACGCTAGGTCAGCCTTACAAAAATCATTCTTTAAAAAAAACACAGTGAAAAAAAAACCCAAACCCCAAAACACTGGAGTGTGCAATATCTGAATTATTTCATAGTAACGTTGGAAAAGTAGTAGCTGAATAATTCTGTGGCTTGGTTGTTGTTTTCAAAACAATTTTGTAAAGTTGCATGAGAGGGAACAGAAACCTCTTGGTTAGGATTTGTAAACAGAAAACATCCTAAGGCTGCTGTTCCTCTTCTGCTGGATCTTTACTCTCAGGAATCCACCCGTAATTATCTTTGTAAATGGTCTGTGCTGCATGTGAAAGAAGGAAGGAAGGAAGGAAGGAAGAAACACCCTCCCCCCCCAAAAAAACCCCACAATTTGCTGAACAGAACACAGAAAAGTAAGTATTTTTGAAAATGTTTAATTTTCCAGGAGGGATGTCTCCAGTTTTTGGTTCTCTGGTACGCGGAAAGGGGAAAGTTACAGCTGCTTCAAGCACTATCAGCTCCATTTTACTGCCAAGATGACACACTTACACGTGAACTGCAGATATAAGAAACATTAGCATTCCTCAGTGTTGCTCTATGATTTTTGTAGGTTATATGCACAGCTTTTTCAGTGAAAGGCAAAAGATTAAATCATTAACAAAGGCTTTCTTTTCCTCATAGTTAAATCCGTCACTGAGCTTAAACAAAGGCTAAAGTTAAGGGGTTGGACTTACGACTCCCTTTCACTTCTACCACCCAGTTTATTGGCTTGACTTACAGGCTGTCATAGTCTTCATTCCTTCTGAACCCTTTCTGCATGACATCCATTCGCATAAGCAATCCCATGGCAATAGCAGGGATAATATTTAGCTCTCTAAACCAGAGCGTTCGTCCGTATTTCTCAAAAGTATGTCGGCTCTGAGTGCGACTGGTCAAGCTGCCACTTGAAATTCCTGCCTGGTGTCGTACACCATGATGGTGAATCTGCGCTGATTGCAGCAGCTTGAGTGAGTTTTCAGCTCATGTTTCTTTCACAGGAATGAGTGGAGCTCCTGGAGACCAAAGACTGACCTTCTGACTCCTTTTGCTTCCTCTAGCTCCTTCGCGATGCCTGGCTGACTTGCTCAGGCCTTTGTTTCCATGTTTCTCCTCATCACTTGCGTCCATTTCTTGCAAAATGGCACAGAACTGTTTATACAAATCTCAGAGCTGCTCAGAGAAAATTTTTAGACCTGCCATGTTTCAGCCATGAGGGTGAGATGTTCCAGACCAGGTGCCCTTCTTGGGATGATCTGCTCTGAAAAGTTTCATTCAAAATGTCTTCTTGAGAAAGTTAGGGATACAAAGTCCATTGCTTTTTTATGTATTTTTGAAAAGCAGTGGTTTTGAGAAGCTTCAGTGTCCTCGTGTTTAGATCAGAGGGGAAGCCCAGAGTTGGCCAGCCCCGGCGCGGTCCCACAGCCGCTGGGGGGGGTGAGTGGAGAGGGTCTGGTGGCAGGAGCCAAGTTTGACCGAGAGTCCAGATTACCAGGCAAGTCTGTAAGTGATGAGACAGGTTTGAGGTCAGGTTGAGTCTGCAGTTCAGGATCAAGTCCAGAGACAAACGCCGTGGTCGTTACACAGTCCAGAGATCACCAAGCATGTTCTTAGCATGGAGGAAAGCCTGAAGTTAAGCTAGAAAACCAGATCTGAGGGTTTTCTCAAAGAGCTCCGAGACGGGTGATTGGCCTCCTCGATCGTCTCTCTCCTCCCAGTGAGGTCCAGCCCCACCAGAACTTTCCAGCCTTCAGTAAAATGTCTGCAAGCCCATTTCCCCCTTGTGCTGAGTGGGGATGGTGCCCATGGCAGCACCCAGCCTGGCACCACAACACGCCCGAGCGGCAAGGACGCAGGACCTTCGCACAGCCCCTGGCAGGGATTTCCCCGGCCATTTCTCCTACAACATTTTCTGTTGAGTTCCCCTCAGCTGAAAAAGCATCAGAGCGCCATGTGCAGAAACTGTGAAGGTAATGGCTGCCTCGCTGTCCAGGAGAGATCATGAGTCGGGAGGCTCCCTATGGAAACGCAGAGCGTGCCTGCAAAACTAAAAGGCAAACGGCAGTACACTTGCAGGGGAGGCTCAGATTGTACTGATACACGGGTGGCTTTAAAAGGGGCGATTTACAGCTTGCATGTTTATGGGGAAAAAAAACGCATGACGGTTGCAAAGCCAGTTTTGGCTCGAAATTTTAATACGTATAAGTGGCAGAGACTAAGAGAAAAGGGTTGACTCATTCTTCTTGTGTGGGGAGGGATAGTGTGGAAAAGATACCAAATAACACCTAATAAAAAATAGGCAGTGGCGCATATAAATTAAGACGTTGGGAAGAGGTCTGGTAAAACTTTATTTTTTGGCACTAACAGCACACACCAAAAGGCTCGCTGAATATTGGAGGGGTTTCTTGAAAGAAAACTGAAAACTCCAATTGTAATAAAAGGAAATAGTTTTCTGACAGAGCAGTAAAAAGGTGCAACAACAGATGCCCTGATAAACATACCCAGTTGCCACAGGCACCTACAACGCATCCCCTAAACATGTTTTTTTGGCTGGCGAAGTGGAAAAATGGGCTAATCTAGGATTAAAGAAAATTGCATCCCACTTCGAATGTCTGGAGAATGCCTGAGTGGTATAAACTGTGTATCTTGGCCATTCCCGAATATATAGGCAAGCACTTGAGGAAAGGAGTTAGAACTGCATTTCCTCAGTCTCAAAACTCAGTTGCAGCCTCCAGTAAACTTGTATTTTTCCATCTAACACAGTTAGCAACTTGGATTCCTAATGGGGAAAAAAGATAGTAGCGAATAATAAAACGCAGAAGTGGTGACCGATGTCCCACACAGTAGCAGGTTTTCTCTAATCAGTTAGGTGGAACCACAGAGATACTAAACGCTAGTTTTTCCCTAAAAACAAAACACACAAACAAAGAAGCGAGCAACTGGGTAAAACAGCAGCCAGCGTGACTCTGTCGTTCCTCTGAGCTCTAGGAGGGGCAGTAGCTTGAATTCCACAAATGCGAAAATGTTCCTCTATGTTTGCGTAGACATTTTGTGTTCAGCAAATGAGTTCTATTCATCTGACAAAGTGAACGTTTAAAAGATTTAGTGGAAAGATCTGGAAAGACCGTTTTTTAACCAGTTTTCTGATTTTGAAGGACTTCAAAGTACTTGGGAGGAGATATAATTGATTTGTAAGAAACTTGAGAACTATGATTTTTGTCACATTCCCTTTGGAATATTATGAATCTTTATGGTCAGTCAGAAATATTTGTGCAAAGTTGCTAAGATTTCCTTAATGAACATATGATGTATTTTGTTCTTTTTATGTTGTATCATGAGATGTTTTGGCTTTCTTTTTCATCCCAATCCTGTCTTAAATTAAAAAACAGGAGTAGAGAAACTCCTGTTTGTTCTACATAAGTAGTTTCTTAGGTGGATTCGTAATTAATCCAGAAGCATTTTATTACCAAAGAGGAACTGAATGATCACAAGAGTCCATACTTTGTCTTATATTTAAAACATGCAAATAGGAAATGTCACGTTATGTGATTTTGCCTATTTGAAAAGCCGGAAGTCTTTCTCGTCTGCATTAACATCATCAGTGTAAGATCTGTAACGTCTGCTTATGAACTTCCCAAGTATCCTTGCGGTAAAAAGCGTAGTACTTGTAAAAGGATGGATTGAATTGGATGCTAGAAGTCATTTCTGACTGACAAAGTTCTACAGATTATTGCGTTCATTCCTTTTCTTGTCTGTGTAAAAGATGACTTGTACACATGGGAGAGACTCACGGACAAAGCGGGACTATGTAACCGTGTGTTGCAGGTACGGACTTTCTGGGTTTTGACATCACTTGCTCTGATCGCGTACTCATCACAGCAAGACAGAAGAGAGAGCAGCTTAGATCAGCCTCATAAATGTTCTATAAGGTTCCTGATAGGTATGGGTAGAGCAGAAAGTGTGAGCTCCCATTGGGAAAGCCTTTGTCCCACATCAGCACGTGTGTATGTGTGGCCAAAGGGTGACTGCTCCCCAAATTTGCTTGGCATTACCTGCTTTAAAATAGCAGGTATAATAATGCTTAAACTGATGCAGAAGCACAGACATGCTACCTAAATAGAAATTATCACGTCTGATTCCTTCATTGAAATTAGGTGAATATATGACAAAATACGAAATTCTAAATATCATGAGAGGCAGGAGCTTTTCTGCTGTCAGATCACTGTAAGGAACTTTAAAAAGATTTAGTGTTAAATTTGCAGTTTTGTTTTCCTTAGATGTCCTGACTTGGCAGCATTCAGTTCCAAAAGTGTCTGGTTTTGGTACAAATGACTCATAAATAAAAACTTACTGTACAGGCTTTAAAGCTGGCGCATAGTTTTCCACAAAGCAAAATCATAAGGAACTTATTCTCCAAGTGGTCACACAAATACTGGAGTAAAAACACAGGGTGACTGGGGGATGGGATATAGGAGAGTTACTCACCTTAGTGCAGAGAGCTGAATTTAAAAGGTGGGGTCTTTTTTCTTTTTTTGCTTCTTTATTGCTTCTTTTAAAAGCAAAGTGCTCTAAAATCACATTCAGGCCAAACTAATTAAATATTTAAATTATTTGCATTCCTTCGTTGCTGTTTGAATCCCAGGGACAAACCTCAGCTCAAGGATGCCTGTGGTGAGGGGTGCCAACAGAAATGTGGCAGACTAGTCAGTAAGAGAGCTTTAGCGATAGGACGGGAATCAGATTTTGCTGCTTTATGATAATAAATGAGGACTGAAAACAAACCTTTGCATAATTTCAGATTTTCCACATTTCAGACCTTTCCAGCCAGTTTATGGTTCCTGCACTCTGATTTCTGCTAAAAATAACAATAGTTGCCTCCCACTGATTTCGATCCACCGAAGGCAGGAAAAGCCGGAGTCCTGCTGCAGGGCAGGCTGCAGGGAGCTGCCAGAGTTTTAGCTGCCATTAGGTCTAACTTGTTGAGAGCAGAGCTGTACCTGAGATTTATAGCGGAGTCGTGCTGCTTTACCAAGTTAAGCCTAGTCAGCAAGACACCAAAAACTGAGCAAGCAGGAACAAGAATGGGAGGTTATAGGAGAAATCTTCTCTCGCATGCCAAGACTGACGTAGTGGCGAACTGAAGTTGGGGTGAGGACAGCAGTAAAGAAGACTGGCTTTTTTCTTTATGGTGTGCCACAATGGCCACTATTTGGGATTTTGTCCCCCTTGGGCTCCGCTTCACAAACGGCATGAACCTTTCTACCAGCCGGGAGCCCGCAGGTCTCTGCCCTGGCCACCATTTTACAGGAGCCCACTGGAGACGAACTCACGTAGGCCTGCATCAGTCTCACGGCGGGCTGCCCTCTTCTCTGGTTCTCACCAGCTGCTGCCGCCCGCCGTTCATGTTTTCTGCTTCTTTAAAACCACAGATGAAAACTTGTTTTGGTCAACTAAGATCAAGTAAATGTAGCATAGTTCCATCCTTCCTGCCCCGCTGGGCTGGCCAGACGTGGAAACACCTGTCCTCCTTCATGTGCCGGCAAAGCTGCGGAAAATAACCCCACTGCCCTCTCACTTGAAAAAGGAAAGTATTCAGAGAGCAAATTCTCCTTCCAGTCAAACAGCGTGAATTACTCAAATTCTCATTTGATTTCAGCTTTTATGTTGACTGATCTGTCACCATATTAACATTCTGGAAATACACTATGTAAACTTCCACCCATTTGTTAAAGAAATTATGTAGACAGTGCAAAATAAAGCCTGTTTTCTCCAGGTAAAGCATTAGTCACCCTTGAAAAACTTGTCTTATTTCTAAATTCCTGCAGGCAATTTGTAAGAGTGAGTTATGTAGTAAGGACAAAAAAATACGCTTCCTAAGCTACATGCTGTAGACCAAACTCAGTGTAATACCTAAGTGACCGCAGAAAGATTTTATTTTTCTGAAAAAGAATTGAGAGAAAAATTATTCCAAGTCAGTGACAGTTTAAAAAGTCAAAGCAATGAACTGTTGTCAACCCTCAGATTTTGTCTGCCAGGAACCCGGAGCATTGGTGGTCCTGAGGATGGCTGCGGATGACTACTGATCCACAAACTCTGCTTGGGAATCACTTTTCCAAACCGTATCTGAAATTGTTACAACTTATAACTCCAATTTGGCTTCTGTATGAAAGGCAGCAATATGATATCACTGTGCAATTATTCACATGTTGTTTGGTTTGTTTGTTTTTTGGGGTTTTTTTTTGTGTCTAAGGACAGCTGACATTCTGGGTGTTTCCCTGATGAAGGCGTGTGAATGAATGCAGTGTCTGCAGCTAAAGCTAGGTATCGATTTACTTGGATATGGAAATACTGATGGACTTGACTTTTCCTTTGAAACCTGAAGACTGCTAAGTCAGCATTGTGACAGCTGTGCCTCCACTCACGTTTTGAACAAACTTTGTTTTGGATTCCTGGGCCTGACTGCTTCTTAGCTTTATATTTACTTTACACTTTAAAGTTCATGTTACAAGATAGGTGTTCCTGCCTCCTTTTTCTCCATTCTGTTATAATTGAAAAAATCTCAGCATCACACAAAGTTCACAGCGTTTACAGTTTGATTTTCTTCTTTTGGTTGGCCTGCCTCCAGAAAAGAAACAAATACTTTTTTTTTAAGTTCTTGGTTTTAGGTGTATTCTTTCAGAACGAATGGACTTTCCTACCCAGACTGTTGCCATTTGTTTCTCAAAAAGCCCAGAGTAATTCCTGTAAAGACAGCTTTCCTCTTTCATCTCATGACGTGCAGCCTGGTGTATGGATAGTTAAGGATAGTGGTATCCACCCAAACTCCCTCATTCCCAGGGAAGACTTTCTTTGGCTTCAATAATTAGCAATAATACTAATATAGTATTTTTCAATTCCAGTCTAATTGCATTCTGGTGACCAAGGGTGGTGTAGATTTTCATAAGTTTATCACCTATCTTTGCTTGCTGCTTTGTGAATTGCTGCAAGAACAAAAGGTTTGGTACCAAACGGTGGTTAGGTTACACATAACATAGCCCGGGAGAATTTCTTCATTGCTACTTCCACCCTTGTGCAGTAAGACTGGAAGATCTGTTTTCTCAGTGAAGGTGTTAGTTACTCCTTTCACAGGTGACACCCCGTGCCTTATGAACCTGTACAGCATATCTACTCTGTTCCGGGACTGCAGGAAAGCTTACATGCTGAGTAAGAGAGAAATGTAGCTGTACTCTTTGGGAAGCCCATGTGCTTAGCAGCCTTTACACGCTTTCTGCACATGAGTATTGAAGCCTTACTGCCCTGAATAGGTCCAGAAGACAGGATCTAACAGCTTTGGTCCAGGCACATTAGATTAGGAAAAATAATCTAATATAATTACAGCTTAAGTCTGGGGAGTTTGTTTTTGCCATCATATCTGATGAACGCTTGGTTTTTGGCTCTCTGTTCTCTAGTTTTCTGCCCCCATCTAGCATAGAGTAATTTTAGATACAAGACTGATACAAAAAGGAAAGGGAGAAAGCAACCATTTGGAGACCACTTCATGAAAACCAAGACAAACATGTGCTGATTAGATGACATTAGATGGAGGAGTATCAGTCATTCAGAAGGATGTTATGCACAGGATACCTTTGAAACTTTCCATCCAGCAGTCCTTATTGTTGAATCTGGATACATGATCCAGATCACATTTAGATAGTTCTGACTGATACCTCATGAGGTAAGATATGTTTTTTGAAGCTATTCCAACTGCCAGGTCAAAGACGAGGTCACATATGCAGACCGGACTGATGAAGACAGCTGTCCAAGACTTCTACATCTTCAGCCTTACGAACGTTGAAAACTTAACCTGCCAGGTCTCCTGGGCATTTCAACACTGTTGCCATAAAGGTATCAGCAAGCTCTTTTGTTTTTGTACTTCCCTGTAGTTTTGGCAGAGAACTCTCCTGTAGTTTTTGGCAGAGTGTAAATGAGCACAAAACTTCTGTTAGCTTCGGCTCTGGGTTCTCTTGCAAATGAATATGTTTTTATCAGTCGTGCTTTACATGAAGCACCACCTCTGGATAAGAGATTGAAAATGATGATAAATGGAGTGCCAGTTGTAATCTGATAATTAACCCAGGGTGTCAACCTGATCTCTGCGATACCCTTAATGTTCTGTCATTGTACAGTACAGACAGATAGTTAATTCTTTTCAGGATAAGCTCATTTTCATTGTTTCACAGCAGTGCAAAGAATCCATGGCCAGTCCTTCAAACATACCTAGGCTCAACTGTAAGCATGTATGTATTTGTAGAACTGAAGACAAATTTTAGTTAATGCATTCAAGTGCTGGACAGGTGATGACAAACAGGAAACAGCGATTACACAGACCAGCTCCACCAGTAACATGTGTGCACTGTGTATTTCAATACTCGGTAGATAAAAGTGGTGTCGGTAACCACTGGTCTTTACCTGCCTCATAAGTTTCTGACAAACAAAAATAGTAAGCAGGGTTTTTTCCTGCAAATGGATATCAAAGGGCTTTTCAAGGTAGTTCACAATAAGCAGATAAGCATGACAGGAACAGAATGTGATTTAAATCCAAGCAAAGTACAAAGATTCCGCAGGATTTTGAAGGTGTTGAATGAGTCCTCTCATAAACAGCCTTCTTAACACGGCAGCTACCATGTGCCATGGTTAGGAGATCTCATTTTCCTCCTGAGGCCAAATTTAAGTACCCTCAGTCTCTACTCCTTCTCTCCAATGAATCTGAAAAGGGCAACTGCTGTCTAGGCCACTGCTCAGTCTGGTTCTTCATCTCTCATAATTGCACCATTATCACCCATAAGGAACCCATTAATGTGGAAGAGGTTTTGAAACCAAAGCCTCTCTTTTCAGAGCCCTGATCTAAGAATGCTTTAAGGGTATATGCCAGCTCGAGAATCAGATTCATTTTGGTTCTGGGAATCAAACCACAGCCTCTGAAAAACAATGGAATTCACAGCTCATTCCAGAAAGTTAAGCAATAGCCTCAGCTTTTTGCTAAAAGAAGACTCTTAAGGTTTGATGTAACATCAGAGGAGCTAATTCAGATCTAATATCAATACTTGTTTTTTGAACACTTTAGCCTTTACACAAACAAATTCTCACTTCGTAATTTTCCTTCCTAGGGCCTTCTTTTGGAATATCCTGCAGGCAGATGTCCTACTTAACAGGAGACCCCTCATATTCTGCCAATTTCCAGCTATGTTTAAGTGTTTACTGATGGAGAACATTTCAACCATTAGGCAAAGAATCCTCTCTTTCTGTGTGGCACGCCAGATGTCAGCTGCAATACCATTTGCAGAAAGACACGCTGTCTTAAGGCTACCTGGGCAGTAGTATGATGAGCTTAGTCACTCCTGCCTTATTTGAAACAGCACTGTCCCTATCTGGAAGTAGATGTTAAGAAATAACGAGCTGTATACAAAGCAGCATGTTGTGCGCAGAGTGGAGTGGCAGAGGAAAACTGTAGTTTACACTGCACCAGCAGAAGAATTGCTGTGACCAATATGGAGGATCACGAGCAGCAGCAAACATAACATGATCTCAAGGGAACGGACATTTCAGAATGTGACTGGATTTGTATTTCAAGCTTAAGAGGATTCATTACAAAAATATTTGCTCCCATCACTGCAAAGGTAGATGCCAGAAGTAGCCAGCTACTCTGACCTTTATAAGCAGCCAGGAAATAACATAAGCCTAAATCATGCCAGTTTGTTCTAGGATCTTAAACTGCGCTTCTGATAAGAGGTGGTAGCAAAATAGGTGGAGGAAAGATGACACCAATTGCTATGCTTTAGAAAGAAGTGGGTCTAAAAACAAAGTAAAAAAATACCAGGGGAAAAAAGTGACAAAAATGGCTAGGTTTCCTGAGAGGAACTTGCCCTGGAATGCATGTCCTGTTTACAGTATCTGCTGTAAACTTCAGCCTCATAGAGACCTGCCCAGGTCTGGTGTAGCTGTACACAGCCGAAACAAATCTACGTCTGTGTGCCTGTTCATGCACAGCGTCAGAAAGAAGATCACAAGCTGTAAGTGAAGTTGGTTTAAGAGCAGGTTTAATGATTACACTTTAATTACTAGTGAATCAACTGGTCTCTGTTCAACTTTGTGCGAATCTGAGACGAGTAAGTTGGTTAAAAAAATATTTTTAAATCCTAGGAAGTTAAAGGCACTAAAGTAGCCATAAATAAACGTTGAAGAGTAAAACTAGATGTTGAAAAACAGACTCCCCAGATATGTTGGACAAGAGCCTACAAAAGCTTTCAAAAGTATTTTCTTCAAAACACTATGAAAGTTAACAGGAAACGCTCTATAGGAAACTTCATGATAATTATAAAGATGTTGTTTGGCACTTTCTGAATAATGTGTTCCCTTCTTTAAAGAAAACAATACTGACAATTCACAATAGCCCAAAAATAAATGCTCAGGGAGGCAACAAACTTATGCTAAGACGCGAGTTCAGATTAGCAATATTTTGTGTTAAACAGCAGTTTAGCAGCAGGCTAACAGAACTTCCCTCTATGCAGGGTATTTAGGAGATGAGAATTAATTCCATAGGTTTGGCTGGATGAAGTACGGCGCACGTTTGATTGATCCTAATGCAGCCCAGTATAAACACACAGGTAAGAAAAGCCATCTCCACCCTTTTCTGCTGGAGTGTCTATCCTCCTTCTGACTGCCAACAGATGTGTTAAGACTTCATTACGTATTATTTGATGGGTGGCCATTTACCTTGTGGCTCTTCCAGTTGCGTCAGCATAATTCTCCTCCCTTTCCTCCTCCCTAGAGCAGTACTGGTCCATTAGACTCACCAGAGGTTTGTAGTTCTGGATCTGTTTTATTTCCAGTTCCAATGGTTTTCTTTCCTGTTTTTTAAATTTGATTTTTTTTTTTTTTTTTTAATTTTCAGTGATGAGCATGAGTCTCCTGACTTAGGTTTCTGTTTTCCCATCTTGTGATGTGGAGGGTTCTTGTGCGTTGACTCCTTGAGATGTATTTCAGCCATCCCTTGGCTGCCGGGAGTGGAGAACCCATCATAATCCAGCAAACCCTCCTTGCACCTCAGTGACACCCTTTTCAGAGCCTCTCACATGGCACCAGAGACAGGAGCAGATCACCACAAACATCTTTCCTGTGTAGCGCATTCCTTAGTGTTTCATTTCAGATGTTCTGTTCTTCTTCTAGCTCTGTCATTTTGCTGGCAAAAAACTCTCGTGTGTTCCCTATGGGGCTGCCAAACAAGCTGGTGTCTTCCTACCAGAAGCTACATGAGGACCTTTACAAGCAAGCACGATCTCCTGTTTCCCCAAATTCTACACTGAAAATCCACAGAAGGGAGAAATCCTCCTGGCTCTGACTGATCTGCTGCAATCTGTGAGCAGGTAGCAATTCTCCAGGTCCTCTGACTGCAGCTATAACGTAACTTTGCTCCTAAGAAACCCACCAAGCTATTGATCCTCAGTATCTGGAAACTGGAGTAAAGTGCTTCCTGCTCCCTCTATGTAATGTGCTGTCATTTAATGCAATTGATTGTATATACATTCCTTACAGGATAATAAAGAGCTCTTTATGTTTTTCTTTATTTCCGCTGAGGCCAGTGACAAGTGGCACGTTCATTTCCCCAAGCTCTGAGGCAAACTTCTGTAGTCCTACCTTTTCCTTCCCATCTTTTCTCATATGAGGACTCTCCTCTTCCTCACCTGTTCCCTCAGCTTCTAAACTTTAGACCTGTTTCTGAGTCTGCGTGTCTTGAGAGTAACTGGTAAAAATGCAGGGGAACTGCTGATTCTGTCATAAGGTTACATAATTTAGTATTCCAGATCATGAGCCATCTCCAGCTCCCCTTGAAGAAAGTTGAAGGATCACTAATTCCCGTTTAGCCACGCCACTTAACTGCTGCCATGATTTATGGGATGCTTTCAATAACCCATCCATGATATTGCTAGGGTTTTGGTTTCTGAGATTTCTGTATTTTCCCAAAACCCAGAGTTATGTGCAAAGGCAGTGTTTGTATTCTTTCTGAAAATCTCGGACTTACCTGTCCCCAGTGCTGAGCTGAATGCTTGATGCACAGCGCCTTCTGCTCGCTGAATGTAACTACGTGGTTTGAGAGTCAACCCCCTTTCATCCTTCAACCCCTACTCAAGAAGACTCAGTGGTCTGCAGGACTGCATTTTTACTCCAGAAATTGTTTTTTATTTGTCTGTTTGTGCATTTTTCCGTATTGAATTTTTATCTGAGAGTGCAATGAACAGTTTCCAACTCCGTCTTTCTTTAGTTTCCTCTCACTCCTCTTTAGTCCTAACATTGTTAAATATTTTTGCAACCAGAAGGTATTTTTGGAGTGAATCTACTGCCATGACTTTCTGTTTTCAATGGCAACGCTCAGTTCTGGCTGCCATGAGCAGAGACAAGATGCCATGTAAAACTGCAAGTTGATTTTTAAAAAATCTGATTATATAATGTTGTACCATTCCTTTTGGTTGAAATTCCAGGAAAGTAGCAATAAGGATTTTGTATTGCTTACCCCAAACAGTAAGCATGTTTTAAATTCAGTTCAAGACTATAAAGCTACGCTAATACAACAATAATGTTCAAAATTTAAAGCTGTTTGGCAAGGAGACGTACTGAGAAAATGTCAGCTTCACCCTTTGACAGCACTGGCAATCACCCTTTAAAATCTGCTATAATACTATAATTACCCCAAATATTTGGTTTAAACACTTTTAAGCTAACCAGCCATGCCAGCTGTAGGCAGGATCTCAGTTGACAGTTGATTTTGGTCGGCAGTCAGGTCAGAGAGCACCTATGACTTACTACCTGCATACGTTTAAATTCCCCAGATATCAGACTGAGACCACAAAATGGAGGAAAGTAAGGCTAATTTGTTGACTGTCATGAAGAAAGATGAAATCTGGAACAGAATCATAGAAACCACATCCTAATACTAACATACTAGAAGAGCCGTTTGCCAACACAATTTGTGTGAATTGAGTATTAGGTAACACAGAAGGACAGAGGACAAAGGGAGAAATAAGAAATGGCGCCATCTCCATGCCCCCAAAACCGAGAGGAAGCCATGCCAATGGAAAGCTTCCACGCTCCTGAGAAAGCGAGTGCTGGCTGAAGCCTGTCTCCTGATTCCTCAGTTGCTTCTAAGACTGTTACAGCTGCTCCGGGACTTCTCTGATCTTGCCACAGTGCCATGATCTTTACACACAACAGCTTTTGCATTGAATTTTGGATTAAATGTTGTTAGAGGCTTAATCAAAACTACATCCTTTTGAGATCTGTGGCATTGGTTCTGATACCTCATGTCTAAACACTGCGCTTTGAACGCTCCACTTCCGTTTCTTCAACAAGGAAACAAGTTGGGTTTTAAGGAGCGGGGCAGAACAAGCAGAGAGTCTTAGAGCTTGATGTCTCCTTCAAACTGGCTTACAGAGAAATAACTTGTTTTCCAGATCCATCCCTGAGGTTGTTCTGCTCACTCCAGAAGCTACCCAGGCAACATCCTCAGGCACTTGCACTTGCTGAGCAGAGTGAGAAATACTAACAATTAAAGCCAGTAAAAGGCTCACGATCTGATTTTAGTTGATTAAAGGTAAGATCACTTTTCCTTCAAGTCAAGGTTCTTATCTCCTATTGAATTTGGATTTTCAAAGGTTAAATTGCTCTCTGTAAGAACAGAGTGATACCTCATCAGGAGGAATTTTTGAACGTTACGTTTTTGCCTTAAGATCAAGAGCCATGGTCAAAATCAGTTCTAAGCAGTAAAACCAACAAGATTTTATGTGTAATCCTAGTGAAAGTACAAATCTGTAAAACATTCTATTTATCATGTTTTAAAGGAAAAAAGTTCAGAAATTATTTTAGTATGAAAAACTATCCTGAGGAAGAGACTAGCAATTGTCTAAAACACTCTTTATGGTAATCCCAAAAGAATAGTTTTTTACTTTCCTAGGTCACCTATATGAATGAAAGCTAGCACAGATTACTGGAAAAAACAGAGCCAGCCTAGAAATGCTGGGATATGACAAAGCCTAGCTGCGCAAGCCTTTGTTTCAGAGGGTTTGATTGGAGCGTGGTCAAGGCTTTTGAACCATCTACACACTGGATGTTTAAGGGGGAAGCTGGTTGATTTGAATAAAAAAAATTCCTTTGAATTATAGTATTGCTAAACAGTTGCATCACCCAGTCACCCATTGACAGAAGATAAATAGTTCCAGATTTTAGCTAAAATGAATAAAGATCAAAAAGAGCCATTATGCACAACGATAAAAGCTCAGGCACGTATTATATCTCATTAGCAGCGTTACTTCCTTTTTTCCTGGTTAGAATTTCCCTAGTCTTCCACAAGACCCTTAAGATTAACTTTAAGCTATTGACTTTTTGCGTGGTTTCTGCTTTTGCCAAGCAAAACAACACAAAACCAAACCCCTGTGGCAGACAGATTAGCTTCTCCTACCGACCTGCCTCTGCCTGTGACGTTGCACCCTTGAGTGACGCCTGCTGTCACCACCTTACCAAGCTGGCGTCAGTCTGTGCTGCTGCCACTCTCTTTCTTCGCATTGCCACAGCAAAATACTCTTCAATAATGCAAAGCAAAAGAAAAAAAGTCCATGAAAATCATCTATTGTCTTTCAACTATTGGATGGAGCTTAAGAGGAACAAAAGATACCTCTTTGCTAGGAGATCCGTCAACTGCTAATGTCTATAACGAAGGCAGAGCTACAGGGACTGTTCCTGCAGCTCTTGTGATGAAAGTCTCAATGTTCGTCAGAGAAACCTTCTTTCAAATGTACCTTCCACTTACAATGAATTTTATGGTGTGTGCTGGGAGAGGAGCCATGTTGCGGAGTAAGAAGTGTCTGTCAACGACAAAGTATTCATATTTTGTTAAAGTACTTTCTATATTTATTAAAAAAAAAATCCATGCAACACTTGATGAGAGTTTTTAGAGGAATATCTAAGCTCGGAGTGGCTTGCATAAGACCGAGAATTCTGAACTTGTAGAATTCCAGGTAAAATAACAACTGTTCAGAGGCCTGGATTATTGCTACACTTCACAGAAGATGGTGCAAAAAATACTATCCCAGTGTTCAGTTCAGCAAGGAAATAACTGAAAACAGACACATTATATGCAAACAAAAGGGAATTTTAAATAGATACTGCAGCTGCCTTTGAATTTTTTTTACAACCTGACCTGTCACTGTTTCTGGGTGCAAAATGGCTAAAATTTTGAAATGTTAAAATCTTGTTCTTTTTATATTGTTATCTCTTGAAAATAACGTCTATATTGTCTTCTGATGCTCCACTGCAAACTGACAGAAGTCTACTGAAGCTACTGAGTAAAACGTACCCTTTGTAATAGGGTAGGAAAAACTTCCCAGGGGAAGTGGCTTCATGATGACAGCGGAATTGCAGCTTTTGCCAGAGGTAACTACAGCAAGTGGCTCCTTTGATTTTAGACAAATTAATTTGAACACTGAAGTTGCTATGAAACTATGTGTTTCAGCAGCAAAACATATTTGCTTAGATTAAGGCAGGAAGGGATGGCAAGGAAACTTAGATCTGACTTGTTTTCCACGAAGGCATAATAAAAAACATCATTTCACTGGGCCTCCAGATGACTATTAAAAACAGTTAAAGCTACCTACAAAACTATTGTACTTGCCAGCCTGAACGTGGAAAATGAACCCTGATCATGTAGTCTGCTAGTGCCATCTATTGTGTACAGGGAAAAATACAGTTACCGAATGTGGAAGTTGCCTATTTTGTCTTTAAAATGTGAGAAATACTCTTTCTGCGTTACAGTACCTATTAGAAAACATAGCCAAGCTCATAAAATTACTTGTTTTTTATAAAATGCAGCAATTATCACTTCTGTGTATTACAGCAATGTACAGTATTCTACCCACTGTCAGGCTTCATCATGCCAATACCATTCTTGTCTGCACGTATGGATCACACAGGCAAGCACACACAAATGCAAAGACAGAACCAACCGTGATAGTTTTACTCAAAGCTACAGAAATCTTGTAAATTAAAACCTATTGCTACTTCCTTATGTTAAATTTCTCCCAAATAAAGGGACATTAGTTCATCTTCCAAGGAAAAGAACACTACCCATTCTTAAAGGGGTTAAAAAAAAATAAAATCCAAGCACTGTGATGCCTTTCACCATTTCTTGGAGCAAAACAGCTCTTCCAGCGAGACTATTTGTAGTGGACATTGTAAATCACTAGGATCAGCTCACCAACCCCAGACACTCTGCAGTCTTCAAGCAGACCCTCCAAAACCCAATGGCTTGTGAAAGGGTGGTGTCAATATTGAGATTAAGTCTCTGTATTTACAGAGCAGTTTAACATACCAAGCTCTTGAATGTCTTCAAACTTCATACTGAATTGTCCAAACCTTACTGACATATATTGCCATAATCCCTCTAGTCTGCTTGAAAATTTTGCAACCAGTACTACCACCAAATAATAAAGCCTTTGACATCAAGACAGTTTTACTACTATCAAATACACGCTGCTGTCAGAGATAAGGCAGTATGCAAATAGAGCAGATCAGAAATAAAAATTTGGAATACCTTATGAGGAAAAAAAAAAAGGTGCACTATGTGTTGATCACTGGCTGAGCACACACGGCAGAGAAGAGCAGAGACAGTAACAGCGTCCGAAGACAAAGCAGGGTTTAGGTATGTTGAGGCCATTGAGTTTCATCCTTTCATGATTTGGAACCGTGATAGAGACCTCAATGGTAGGATTTCATCAGTAGATTCAGCTGCACAACCTAGAAAAATCAGGCACTGCACTTTCGGAAGGGTTAGAGAAGTGATTTAGTGTAATCACTAAAAATAACTGTCATGTGATTTATTGCAGTTTATTCAAAAGAAGTTTCTCAATCAGTCACGATGGGCTGACAAACAGAAAACATCATGCAAACAGAGTAGATGGTAAAAATATTTCTAGTATTGCTCCCAAGAAAAAAACAGGTGTTTCTTGTTGCTAAGAAATGTGAAAATACAGAAAAAAGGGTCTGTGCAAAGGAAGAGAAGTGTACTGTGACATTATCTGTACTAACCTGAAGAAAACATTTGATTGTAAAAAGTTAAATACCATTATTTAACAAGAGTCATCTACTGCTAAAATGATACAACTTGGTAGAGGAAAATATTTTTCAATTGCTTTCCACATGTCAACTCATCTTTAAACTGAAAAACAGTTAGGACTGTGACTGAAAAGCTGCCTGGAACCAGAGAATAATCAAAGTCCTTTCAACAGTTGTTCACAGCACCAATGAAAAGCCAATAACCCACTGTCTCCACCCGCATGTAGATGCATGGTCATAGTTTTGGCCTAACAAATTAAATAAAAAGGCAACTGTTGGCTACGCATTCTTTTGGTGATGGCTGTAACTCATATAAAAATGTACATGATAAAGCTTGGAAAAATGGGAAGGATTTCATTTGGTAGTTCTTCAGTACTTGAATTAACACGTTGATGTCAGCAAGCAAGATTATCTTGATTTAGCCACTTTTGGAAAAAATTTTTGTGGGTTTTTTTGTCTTTAGGAGACTGTAAGCACTGTAAAGGTTCACAGGAACCTGGATATGATTCTTTTGAGGCAGATAGAGTACTAAGAGATAAGTGGGAACTTGTTTCAGGAGCCTTGTATTGGGATGGTGATTTAATGTTTTTTCAGAGTTCTCTCACCTTGAAACTTGTGAAATTTATTGTGGTGATTTCCTGCCTAAATCAGAACAAGACAAAGAATTCTCTTCCTGTTTAAGTTTACTTGGATTCACTGTAAAAACACTAATATAGTTAAGGCTGAACTTCAAGTTAACTTAATTTCTTTTATTCATGTAAAATGTTTAGTAAATTGATGAGCTGAAATCTCATATCTGGTATCATTTGAAATAACAACTTCAAGCTCCTTACACTTCAGTTTAAGCAAGCTAGGAATTAAAAGTAATACAAGAACAATAATTGCACTAAGAAATACGGTCTTTTCTTAACATGGCCTTCAAGATAACAGTATGTCACTTTTTATGGTTGGTATACTTTTTCTTGTATTTCTGATCTCCACTTGAAGGAACATGTGCCCCCTGCAGGATACCTAATAAGTAAGACGTAAGTGCTGCATTTAGTCAGCACTAGATTCGATTTTTAACCTGATTGTAACTATAAAACTCTGCAAGATAACCTGAATACTGTGGACAGAAAATCTGCCAGTGAAAAACATTTTTACTATTTTAATTTGGAAGAACTTATAAAGAAAACGTGGACTCTTTAAGTTGTGAAACAGCTGAATTTAATACAGTTAAAACACACATTAAAGGAAATATCAACAGACGACTAGTCTTCAAACATCACTGTCCACGCATTTGTTTTATCCCATAGAAAATTAGCAACTGAAAAATCATCAATATTTGTGTATAAACTATGATAGACCATGCAAATGTAATTTTCAGAGAACTTGATTGATAGCCAAGTGGTTAATGCTCTAAATGGAGGTAGTGAATTAGTTCACGAAAGACCCTTTTGCCTCCAGATACTTGTAACATCTGACTTCTCAGCTAGATCCTTTCCAAGTCTTTCATTATAGAAGTAAGTTCATAGCAGCAAATATGCCATATCTTAACTACAGAAACTTTCCAGGATTTTTTTTCTTATTATCTTTTGGATATGTCCAAAATGGAAGAGCTGAGGAGATCAAACGTCTTTGAATGACTTTCAAGTGCTTCTACAGATTGCTTCTATTACAGTATTCTTAATATATCAAACAGTATAAAAAATACAAAATATTGCAAAAAGGTAGCAGGAACTTTGATCAGTTTTCAAAATGTTTTAGTGGTTGCTGTTATAGATGTTGCAGAGTTAATGGCATGGGTTCTTTATATAACTTTGAAAATCCCTCTCCCTCTGCAACATTTTCTATAAGTAAAAAGAAACCTAGAATGTTCATATATATATAAAATATAATTTTCTCTACTATCAGGAGTCGTTGAGTATTTCTGTTGATATCCTTAAAGAAAGTCTCTAAAAGAAAAATAAAACAAGATCAGCTTAAGATAAATTAATTTTACAGTTCTGTGATAAATTAAGTACAAGGAGATAAAAAAACTACATTTAAGTGAAATACATACTCTGAGAAATTTAAAAAAAAAGAAGGCTTGTTTTTCTTACAGTCTGTCAGGGTTTTTTTCTGAATTAGTAGTTTGGTTTTCTGTGATAATAGTTTAGGACAAAAAGAGGATAGAATCTAAAAAAATCTTTCTCTCATTGTCAAACACTAACACTAGATTTCATGCTGTTTTATAGCCTGTAATTTAAAATGTCTGTATTTCTATTTAGTTTAATTCCATCCCTTTCTCTTATGTTCACAATATTTACATATAGTTAAATTTTCAGTGTTGAACACTTTGCGATCTGTGATCTGAGGCAGACTTATCAACAACGAGGACTACAGCATTGTCTGCAAATACGTATCTCCAAAGCAAGAGTATGACTTTCAATAAAACAGATACCATCATATATGCAGATGTCAGAGAGTGATGGACTGGCAATCAATACCTCCCCCACAAAATTGTAAATTTAATGATGCATGCGTTTCTGAATGGTACTCTGGTATTTTTCACAGCTTGAGAAGGCTATTATATGCCTTTAAGATAATGCATTGTGTAATTTTGAACAATTATTTTTTTTTAAAGAAGCATTTTGTTCTGCAGAACCTAGCTTATTTTTAATAAGGGAAAGCCCTACAGCCATCGTCTATTCAGTACAATGAGTCAAAACCAGGTGTAGAAATGTTTGCTATCAGTTAGCCAAACATGTTACCTCTGAATCCTTAGCTGAAAATTTATTTCTGTATATGTTTATGAAAGTTACGTACAGACTATACATAAGCATTAACCACTTCCATGCTAAGCAAACATGTAAGGGAAGAAGCAAGTAAACTAATTACAAAGTTTTACATCATTTGATGTCAAACTTCGGTTTTATGCTAGAGGACTTAAGAGGGGTCTCACCATTTTTCCTCCTTTGCCACCTCCACAAATTCTGGATATGGTTTCCAGCAATTTATCGCAGCACCAACTGGCTCACATATGTGATCTCGATTATTAGTTCTACCGGTATACAAGTACTTGGATCTAGTTTTCGACTTCCTGGGACTTGTGTGAGGCAATGGTACATATGAAAGACCAACATATGGGGTCTGACATCTACAGTGATTACAACTGAGTTAGTTCTTCTTTGTGATTATGGTGTAAAGCACCAGTTCTCAGTCTTTTCTACCTTAAGCTCTCTAGTCCAGTCTTGCAAAGATCTAACTACTTTATGGGGGAAACAAAAATCCAGAAGTCTGAGAAGGATAAGGAGGCCATGATCATCCTAACACCTACAGTAATATCCAAGAGGTTTTGTCCTCAAATCTCCACAAGGCACTTGCCATGAGCAATATTTTTTATATTTTTTTACAAGTTCTTTTGCCAAAGTTAAGCTTCACACATTGGTATTTTCAGCATTTTGTATCCTTGTACCAAACAAAAACCCAACGAAACACTGCAGCTAGAACATGCTGTGTAAACAAGAGTTGGCAAGGCAAAGCTTGGGGAAGTTCAAGGCATGCCTTTCACAAATCATATAAAAGTGTTGACTTTTTACCTAACATTTTCTCTTCCTTAAAGTCAGGCTTGATGCAACACAAGATCCAGCTACCCAAACCAGAAGGTTTTCATGTTAATACATTTGAAAAAGTATTTGATATTCTTTGCATTGTGAGGGAACTGATAGCAAAATGTGTAATTTTTAAAAAGAAAGGAAATGTCTATAGTTGAAATGCATTGAATTGTTATGTAAAATTCCTCAGGTAGAAGGAAACGCAGTTTTAGTTGCATCATTTATTTTGGTATCATGTCACCTTTAGAGGACCTCTTTCTACAAAAAGATTGGTAAATAAGTAGAAGACATTAATTTACTGGATAATTTTCAAGACCAGAGACCTATTAAACTATTAAGCTGATTTATAAAACTGATTTTTATGTTTAAAACCCAGGGGAAAAATATTCATTAGGTAGACAGAAATCAGTTCTGTGACTGATAAAATATGTTTCTGTATAGCTTTGGTGTATATAGCTGAGATAAAGAATGGTAATTTTCTATTGCATTTGTTGTTATACAATTCATAGCACTTCATAGTCACTGCTAAAATATGTAGATACCAACCTGAAAATCTCTAATGAATGTTAAAAAGAAGAAGATAAAACCAAAGGCCACTGTCCATTCACAGATCGCACTCACAAAATGATAAGTATAATCCTGATGGAATGAGACATAAAACAAAATTTCAGATAAAACAGCTAAACAAAATAACTGTGGGATGTTATAAAAATAGACATTTCCTTCTGTAAATTCAACAAATATTCTAAGACTTCTGACTCATCATCCCAATACCCTGTTGTATAAAAGTCAATTCAGATTTAGTTTTTACAGAATGGTAAGCATATTTATCAAGGTTGCATATGTTCCATTATGCAACGTCTTGTGAAATAACATAAAAAAATAGTACAAGAAAACTACAATAAGCACAAGATCAAAACATAGCTTGAATCTGCACCACTAAAATTTTAGTTCACATGTGAAGGATACCAAAGTCCCATATTTAAAATTTTTACTCAGGGCCACTGAGTTCCATAGTAATGTCCCTTACAGAAAATTCTCACGCTGTTTTAAAATGGAGGGCTACCCTTGTATGACAGTTCCTGACCAGACCTTTAAGTAGATCATCATAGAAAACTTACGTAATATGACACAAACAGAATGTAAAGTATTTCTTAACATGCCAACAACAACAAATATGTCATGTTTCAGTAAAAACATTTTCTCATCCTTGCATCTCAAGTAAAAAAAAACCCAAAACCTCAAGAGGTAGATATGACTAAGATTATCTAACTTGTGAAGATTTATCTCACAGCTGCCTTGCCACTGTCTGGTTGAAGTACATTTGCCACTATCGCTTTTATTATGCTCTTCAAGCGGGATACACTCTCTGCGTTATTTAACCTGTTTTTTGAATACCTCCATGTGGCAAACTTTGTCCAGAAAGAAAACTTACCTTTCATAGTTATCATTCCGAGAACACTGAAATAAATTCAAATACCTGATATTGACTTCAGCATGCTTCACGTTGGACCCCTAATGTCATCACAACAGTAAAGATTCTTTAATAAAGAACGGCGAAAAAGCTGAGAAAACCAATGTTGTAAAAAACCTCCAAAACTTCAGGATCAAACTGGTCAACTTTCGTTTCATGTGTGAAGTTCATTTTCAAGAAATGTGACCATAAAAGGAAGTAGAACAACTCACTTCCAGAATATTTTAATTTATTTTTACAATTTATTCTATGGGTAAGTTTCAAAAGCTTGGTTAAAATGAAAGTCTGGCTCTTTGAAGATTTACCCATATGTGACACGTTACCCAAGCCGCAGACAGTTTTCTGATGAGGAAATAACTGGAAACCAGCACTGCACAAATTGGTGAGATTTCACAAATCTGTTCATGATGATGGGCTATTTAGAGTCTCTGAAGTGTTTGTACGATATACACTTTCAGATAAACATAACAGCATCCTTCAAATAAAATGATACAGGGTAAGTTGGCTATCTCATGAGATTTTACCTTTTCACCTGGAGTCCAATCAATTTTTGTGATGGAAATTCGTGAAGCAAACACAATCACTGGGAAAAATACAGTGTAAAGGAAACTATAAATTTTTAGTGAGCAATAGTGAAAATATCTGCTTACAAAAAAAGACCCCATCTCCCCCTTCTGCAGCACAGGAGATCCTCAACAATCAGAATGTCAAATCAAAGTATTAAGAAGACAAGTAAATGAAACACATGATTGGAAGGTAACTGATAGTGGCAATCAAAACAAACTTCTGCACAAATAAAGGTTTCTGTGCGTTCTTCCAAAGTACAGAGGGTAAGGGGAAACACTCCAAAACTTAGATCACATTCTTGATTGAGAACTGCACGAGCAGAGTCCTGCATCATTGGAAGGGGAACCATGTTGGTTTCCACTGGTCCACAACAGGTGCCTTGATATATTTGTACAACTTTCTCTCAGGCCTGGGGGCCTCTTTAAAAGCCCTTTCACAGCTGCTGAAACTTTTCAACACTGGTAGGTCACCTAAAGCCCAACAAAATCAATGGGATGACTCTGATTTCAGCAGGCTGTGGGGAAAGCCAGGAAGTGTGTCAACTGCGTCTCTAGAGGAAGCATCTAATGAAGACAAGCACCTATCGACACGATCCAAAGCATCTGCTTAGGCTTGAAGGAAATCTTGTGTATGCCAACTGTATTTTACACGTCCATGTGTTAGGTTCATTTCAGAAGCAGCGTGCCCCTTTTGCAGGTCTTTCTCCATACCCTGCCTCAAATGGAGGAGGCTGGAAAGTTGGTCTGCCTAACTTGCTGAGGTCCCTTCCTATCTGAATTACCATATGATCCCATGAAGGATACTGGGGCATTAGATTTAAATATACCACTTAAAGAAGCAATACAGCTTTTTTAGAAAGACTCTGAAACTCATCTTTATGCTATTAATGGTGTCTTGACATGCTATATGCATTATTATAGCAGAAATATTAGACAACCCTAAGCAAAGATTGTGACCTCATTTTCATGCTTTATCAGCAATGGTTTAACTTAAAAGGAAAATCATGAATGCATAAAGGGAAAACTGTGGGATACACCATAAAGGATACTGGGAATGAAAGCAATGCATGATATTACAGATATGGCCATCCTTATGTGACACACAAAGTAAGTATTCCATTGTGGACAGGACTTGTAAGAGATTATAGACTGAAGTGTAATGTATACAACACCCGAGCCAAATGCCACCAAAGCTCCTATGTCGTGGACACTGGGAACAGACAGCTCCTGGAAAGAGAATCAGCACAATGGTTAGCTGCTACTATTTGTGCAGCGGTAGGAATCACTGAGCCCTGAGAAGACGGTAGCCACATTATGCTGGGCACGTACAAGCAGTGGGAAACAGTCCCTTCTCTCAACAGTCTACACAGGGAAGATGAAAGAAAAAGGAGAAAGAGTAGTTCAGAGAGGTAAACTAACCATGTCCAAAGCCACCAGGTCAAAGTCCTTTCCTGTGTTCACATAAAAGCATAAATCAATTTTAGTGCTGTTCAACAGTTGGTCTATAGTTAATGTTTCCACAAACAGAAGCTGGCTTGTGTTTTACTTAAGAGGTTCCTATAGATTCTTTTTCCCTTTACCCTGCCAAAGATTTTCACCCTTTTGCATTGAAATTCTAATCCACATTTGTGTGGCCATACTCTAAGTAACAGTAAAGTTTCATGGGAGCTGTTCTAAACAGCGACTGCTATAGCTCTGTTCCCCACCCTTCAGAGGCCAGCCACAAGGCCCCAGCAAACAAGTCAGCATAAAATTAGTTATATATTTAAAGAAAAAAAGGGTTTCCTGAAATAAGTTCTTGATATGAAAGTCTCATGCTGTCAGTCTCTTGAATTATTCAGCCCTCTTACACTTCCCCACATCATTAGCCACTTTTATTCAAGTTCCGCAACAGGTGAAGGTGTGTATAAAAATCCAGTATCACATATGTGGCCTATATTTTTGTAAGACCTACCTATAGAAGATTCTCTCCTTTAAAACACAAACAAGTAGAAAAATCCAGTAACAAAACAGATGAAGACTCCAGAGAAATCATTGTATTCTGAATGTTTAAAAAAATTACAAAGTTATGCCACCTTGGAATCCAATATCAGACAGGTAAGTTAGCTTTAAGGCTCCTTTCTGTCACCAAAGCATAGCAAAACACGTGCTACGATCTGCCCTACTACAGTTCTATTTTACTGATTCATAAAAACACATCTATATCCTTTCATTACATATTTTAACATACTTCCTGCCTGGAGGCCACTGTTTTCTTTGTCTTGTAATGGTGATTACTTTCACATGCTCTTTATAAAGATTCTTCCCTGTGCTTTCCTTTGTACTCATTCCCTTCTATCTCCTTGTGCTGTATTAAGTTCTATCACATTTTAAGGCAGGTTTTTCACACAGTTATTTAAGTGGCATCTCATCTATACTTGCATTTTCTTCCCCTCTGTCCTACTTTTTGCCTTCCACATAGGAATGACAGGATTTGGTATGGAAAGCATTAAGCAAGTGTAACTGTTGGCTTTTGCATTTAGCCCCATACACAATATATAGAACTTTTCTAACACGGCTCTCATGATTGCTCCTATCGAACTGCCACAGCTTCCCTAAAAAGCCCATCACATTCAACCCCTACACAACCTGGGAAATGCTCCTACATCTGGTGCGGTAAGTCCCCTACGCTTTCTAGTCAGAAGCGTGAAGATCTCTCTGTAATCATCTCTCTTTAACATCTAACAGGCAAAAACAGACCTGCTAAGACCTGGGTTTTTGCTTTCTCTTATTCATTAAGGGCTACAGGATTTTTCCTGCAATATCCAATTACCTTCTTACAGCTAACCCTCCACGGTCTTTCATTTTTATATATTTACATTTCAAGCATTATGTTCTTTAAAACAGAGAATAAACACTTTATTTGTGACCGTTACTTTTTTCCTCAGAAACACTCGTAGCATTTTCTCCCAGCCTTTTTCTCACTTTTGTTAAGTGTTCAGAGACCAGTATCAATAAAACCCTATGCTACCTAGCATATCTTACCTTGAAGCAAAAAGGATGAAAAAGAAAAAACTTACAGCTGATCATGCTACTTAAAAAGACTCATCACAAGTGGAATGACATTTGAATAAATAAAAGCAAATCTTAAATATTTCCAGTATAATTTCACACTGAAGCCTTTTCAACAAACTAGATACTTTCCTTTGGGGAAAGACAAAATGAACTGAACATGTCAATCACCTCTACTATAGTGCTCAGGTATGGTGTTAGCTCACCTGCTGGGGAAAAATAAGTGTCAAGAAACAAAGAGGTAGTGCACATGAATGTGAAATTCCTGCGTTGACTCCCTGATTAGACGGACCAGATCGAATGTCAAAGAAATAACTTCTAATTCCAGCTTTGCTTTGGTCTCCTGACCTGAAACGATCACCTGACCTTCAGCAAATCTCACAGCTTCTTCATGTCTCAGTTATTCTACTGGTAAATGGGGAAAAGAGTGTACTGTTCACTAGTTGTACACTATACAGTTGAAAGACTGAAGACTCGCAAGCCACCATTTCCATCTTCCTGGGCAATTAAGCATGCTCAAAAATCTGCTAGATCAGATCCTCAGCTAGATTCAATCCTTACTGTGTTCTGAACCCTTCCTACAAACATGCAAAGTAAGGTCAAAGCAGAGGAAAGAGAAATCAAGTGAGGAAGGAGTTTATGAACAGGCAATGAGAGACGACAGAGATTAGATAAAAACCAACGTTGTAACTGTCAAGCGGCCCCTTTGGAAACTTTAGGATCAAAGTTTCTGCTTCCCTGACTCTCTCAAACTAGTTCGCATTCCTGATTTTGTCTTTTCCTTATTGAAGCTGAGTTTGCTTTCTATTTCAGTCAAACAACACTGTTCCCCATCATCTAACTTTTTTATATGTCACATATAAATCTTCTCAATGAGTACAGATATTTAGACGTAGAATAACATGCTTAGAATAGACTGCAGTGCCTGTAGTGTTTGCAATCCACACACATGGCCTGGAGGAAAAACTAAAACCAGCAAGGTATCAGCCTAAGGCAGAGTTTTTTGTCTGAAAATATCGTGTCACTTACTTCCAAAATTATATTGACTGCTGAAGCTCTGACAATCTTTATTTTCAATTTCTCTGTATGTTGTCAGGTCACTATATGAGCACAACAGTATTTATCAAAATGTTACTCAAGTTATAACACCCTTTAAAAGAAATAATTCAGCTGTTTCCACAGATTTAAAGGCACTGCCAATTAAACTTGATTCTCAGCTGAAGTTTTCAGTGCAATTGTCCTAATACTTCCCCTTGTCAGAATCTACCTTATTACATGCTTCCTCACTAGAACAGGTGAAAAGAATAATCTGTTTCAATATTGTTCCTCTCTTTTGAACTGTCTTTCAGACACTGAGGGCTGGACTTCTTTGATTTATAATGAGATATCTTATCCTTCCTGGCAAAGTAAGTGGTAATTCTACATGTCTCTATCAAAAGACTTCACGTATTGTTATGCCGTCTCCTACAGACACAAAACAATGGGCTAATACTGTGCTCAATGCTCTAACCTGTCAGCCAAGCCAAGTTTACTCTGTAGAATATGCTGCTAGTGTGCGTGCCGTCATTCAGGTAACAGCACAGGTGCTTTTGCTAGCCTGACTTATTCTTCCCTACCTGACTGTAAGGGAACTAAACTGCAAACAACAAAGCTTTTTTACAGTAAAATTTTCATAGTAAAAATTTTACAGCAAAAGCATCTATATTGTTTTCTAGTACAGACATGTTACAAGACAAGCACACACAAAACCCCTTACTGACATAACCATACAAGCAAAAAATCTAGCTAATAGGGAGAAAGCAAATCCGTCTTTTTAAAGCTACCGAAAAAATGCAAGAACAAAAAACACATTCTTACTCCGTTCGCCAACTATCCACACTGGGATAATGTTAATCTAATCTATTTGATTTTTTAACTGGTAAACCAACTTTAGTTTAATTTATGATATGAAATTTATGGTCATACCTGAAAAGTTGCAACTATGCCCATTCCAATACAGCCCATCAATCCAATACATAATGAAAACATGTTGCATGAAGACCTAACAAAGTGCGATGATTCATTTTGCTTCTCTATTAATAAGTATCTGATGTACATTGTAATTACACCTGAAAAACAAAAAAATAGGTATTTTGTTCAAAGATAATGTATCGCTTGCATTTTAACATCTTGCCCTGTAACATATTTGCATACAGAATAAAATTATAATCATAATACAATAAATAATAATGCCTTTAACTCTACTGGGGTGAAGAAGAAAAGTAGTGAATTTCAGATGTATTACTTTCAGATAGAACTAACATTAATGTTATCTAGAAATAACTGCACATCACTCCAGGAAAAACACTAATTTAAATCCCATTCTCCTGTACGTTTCACGCACAGAGGCACTGGCATTCCACATTAGGAGTAGCTGTTACAGGGAGATGAGCCACAAGATAGAAGTGGGAGAATTTATTCTGTTATGATACGCAGTCTTGTAACAGTACTACATCTCCTTACAACGGATGCCCTGAAGAATGAATACATTTTTGTACAGTGTAAGCATAAAAAAGTGTAACTAGCTGTGCATCCAGAAAATATTTTCAAAGTTTTTGGGCCAATTCTGGCTGCTCTTTAGTACAAGAGAGTCCCCAAACCACTACACACAAATTTTATTGCAGCCTACCTGACCCCAATATGCAGTTCACCCCTGACAAACACCTCTACTGAATCAGAAGATCGTGGTTTATCAGGATATAATAAACTGTAGACTGGATTCCACAGTTCAGTAACAAAGAACATAGTTTCAGTGTAACTACAGTTGGAAAAATAAATCAGGTAACTTTTTCCAGGCACTATGAGGTTACATGAAACACACCAAGATAGTGTGACTGAATGAGGCTCTTACAAACAGTAAAATATGTGATTTTCACTTTGCATGAAGGCCATCACGGACTGCATGTATACAGAGGTACACAATTCTTGATCCTCCATCCCCTAGAAGTGAACAGAAAATGCCAAAACTTCCTGATTCAAGGCCACTAAACATTTAATGGAGGAGTGGGCATCTTGCAGAGGAAACCAGGTGTTGCTTCAACACTGTTCTTCCCCTTGCTGCAGCATCCTAGAACCTAATGTCTCCCTGTACCAAAGACACAGTTTTGGCAAAGTAATAATGCCAGCTTTCTTCCACTTTTTATTTCCAGGTGCACTGACTACTTTGCACTGACGAGGTGCTCTTAAGAGACAGAAGTGCTCTAAGCCTGCACTTACTGACCCTAAGGACCTGGCCCTCCAGATATTACTTCCATCTCTATCTCATACTGCCCCTTGACTGTGGAGTGCTTTTTCTGCAGGATATTGTATGGACTGCAGTGTAAGCAGACAGCTTTTGCTAGTTTTATTTCTTTGCTGTGTTCAAACCAAGTACCTCATACATACCTAAAAGTGCTGAAATATTAATCATAAAACCAAAGATACCGCTTTCTGGAGGTTTAGTTCCAGTGTCACTAAAGCAGGAAGAGAGAGAAGAAATTAAAAGTTAATCAAGATCCACCAAACATAAATGAGACGTACACATGAAACCCCAAATGTAACTTGTGTGAACTGCTGCTATGTGCATAAGGCATTTAAATACACACATCCGAATGCCACCTGCTGCACACTTAAGCTCCATTTGTAGTACTGAATCTTTCTTTTGAGAAAGAATTTGTATTTTTAGAGCATACTGTTTGAACTGTATTTCTTCCTTTTCTGTATGCAATGTGCAGAGATGTGACAGAGCAACACTTTGTCCATGAATGACATAAATGATTACATAAATGACGTTTTAGAAATGACATTTCTTTTATCTGCTAAACTAACACTGTGACAGATAACATAACTATGCCATAACTAGTGGCATTCAGTATCCCAAGATGCGAGAGAATTTGGCTTAATTTCCTGATTTATTTGAAAGGACTTTACCCCAGGAGAGCAATTGCGTTCCAATGCCTAGGAGCATTCCTAGGCACTGTTTAATTTACTAATGTAGATACAGCTTAAGAGTACTCTAGGCCCAAGGTGTTCTAAGTCACTTCTGCTACAGCAGTTCACCCTCACAGGGGATAATTAGAAGTTCACGGGGGCAGACAGACAGAGCATGAGTGTGAGAATATATACTGAATTTATACACATACACACAAACATATATGAAAAATATCATATATATAAAATCTATATATGTAGAAAATGGAATACCTTTATCACAGAATCCCCTTCCCTCTTTTCCTTACACATGTGCAAACACCCACACAAACACCCACCCCAGAGAACGCCCCTTCCTCGCAGGAAGGACATACTCCTGGCAGTATGTGGGTTCAGGTTTCTTCAAGCAGATCTCTTTAATACAAGTTGAGTGCTCTGTTGAAATAAGAATACTGCAATGTCACCACCTCTTTACATTAATTTTTTCTTGTCTAACGTACAGTAAGTTGAGGTTATCTGTTTGATCAGGCTCTGTTGATCAAGCCAGCAGAAAACATGTAGCTCATAAATCTTTACACAATTTGGGTATTATTATGACCAGTACCAAGAGGCGCGATTGTGTGTAAACAGAGGCATCCAAGGAACTCTGCTGGCAGAAATGTAACAACGTAAGGATTTTAGCTAATGCTAAAGTTTAGTGGAAACCGAGCAAAGATTCCGAGAATGAATCTTTCTCTTAGGTGTATGACGGGACAAGTAGGTACTAGCTAGAGATTTTTTTTTATGTGATTCAAGAAGATGAATATTCTTCATTCCAGCAGTGAGGCTGGATTAGTTTCCAGTGCTAAACTTCTGCGCCTACCACCTAGCGCAGCCAAAATGACAGGTGCTTAGCACGAATGCCTGTGCTCTTAATACCCAAAAGAAAAATCACTCTACACAAGCAATCATTCTTGAAGAAAGATATTGACAATTTTGTTAACTTCAAGCCAGAAGAGTATGACCACATCAAAAGATTTCTTTTTTTAGAAATTATAGTCTCTCGCAATCCCCTTTTATGTTACAGAAGCATGTGTGTAATCAGTTGCTAAGATGATTTATCAAGAACGAGAAGAAGCGTAGGGTGAAAGGCGAATCCTTTTCTATGAGAAGCTGATGCAAAAAATAGAGAAACATCTTATATTTCTTTTGACTAGATTGGTTCCAAATTCGTAGAAAACAAAAGCTTGGATCAGGCTTTTAGACAAGTTTTTACAACTTCTCAGGCATTAAGAATCCCTATTCATCTGTATTTTCTTGTTGTAATGCTTTCTGCAGACTTGCGCCAGCTTGTAGTCTGCATTAATCTTGTTTCTCTTTGATAGAGGAATTGATGAAAACAGTACAGTACCTCTCATTTTTTTGTTTGACACTTCCAAAAATCACCTTAATCCATTCTTCATTTAGCCCATTTTTTAACCTTGAACTTCACATCTTTTCTTCATCTTTCTGGAGTGTTTTCATAAATACGACAAAGGACTCCATTTAAATAGTGGGCCACTTGTGACAACCTTGAAGCACTTTTGCAAATCAGAAACTGCTCTATGCTAAGTACCAGACTGTGGTCACTTCAAAGTTTTGAAGGACTTCAGGTGAGAAGAGAATGGAACCGGCATATGCAAAGAAAGCCATCTGAAGTTCCTGGAACACTTCACATCATAAGAGCAATCCAAATAACATGAAATTGCACTGAAGTCCATTTTTTAACTAAAGCTTTTCTCAAGCTAAGGCTTTATAGGTGAATTTTGTTATTGTTGATTTTTAAACTAAATAATCTTAGATGTACGCTTTCAAGAAATTTCATACCAAGAATACTCTATCATATCTACAACGTATTTACAAAGCACTGCACTGGAGTTTTAAGGACACAATCTTTTTAATGCCATATTTTCCAGTAAAAAAGTCCCTGAAGCTAAATAAAGACTTATGTACATTTTCATTTTACTTCTGGTCTATTGCTTTGGAAAAAATAATAATTAAAAAAAGTGTTCTGTGATAGTTACTGTCTTTTAATGAAAAAGAATAAAGAAAATGGCACATACAACACCAAAACTTGTGCTCATTTATTTGCAGTGGTGCACAGGTGAGCACAACCACCATGGAAAAGATGGGGAACTCTATATGAAGTTGACCGCATTTGTGTCACCGTCTCATGTAGCAGAATTCTACAGTCAAACAGTCTTCTGAAGAGTGGAAAGACAAGAAGGCAGAGGAGACAGGGATTAAATATTTTAGGGCCAAAAGACTCATCATCATCAAATTTTCTTCACAGTCAAGCCATCATAAACTATTTCTCTCCAAACTCAAGTCCCAAATTTTTAAAGTAGGAAGATTATATTCTGCCTGCACGGCTTCTGATTGATCCAGAGCTGCTAACTGTCAGCAAACACCTCACAGAAAATTCTCTTCACTCTTTCACTGAGAATTCAAACCACCAAACAGCCACCCCAGCACATCGAAATTAGTTTGGATTTTGAGTAGTATGAGCAAGAGAACTAATTTGGGCACAACTTAATCATCATTTAGGCCTCAGCTGCTAGAAAACACAAAATCATATTAATTTTTATCTACACAGAAATGTATTTGTATGGTTTACTTCATGATATATCAGCAGTTTCAATGATGAATCTAGATGTGGTCTTTCTCTCACTGTGACAGCTGTTATGGTAAACAAATGTAATTAACAAGTTACCTCAAGGCATACACAGGGTACTTAAGGAATGTAACTAAGAATTACAGAAATATTGAACTAAAATTTGTCTATGTTTTTCTCCTTCTGTAACTGGAATTCCCCCGTAAAAGCTCTATTTAATTGTTATAGTTCATTTTAAGCTATTGCACAACTGAAATGTTGCAACATTCTTCCTCTTTTATCACTCCAAGTTTCACTAAATCACATTCTTAATCCCATGATTCAGCTTCTCAGGCTAAAGCAATGACCTACAAAATAAGAATGGTAAAATAAACTATGGTATGACTATTCGCCCGAGTACTTAGAAGGAATCATGACATTACTCCCAAGTGCACCTTCTATGAAGATCATATGCTTAGACCATATGCCTTCAGAATTATTACAGATTGTTCACCAAGAGTCAATGTACACCTTTAGTCCAATGTTATGTTAAAAGGATGTAAATTGAATAAGACAGCTGTTTTTTAAAAAACTTTTCTAGCAAATACAGAGGGCCTGAAATGTGAGTGCTTTTTTTTTTTTTAATCACTGACACAGCCTGATCTGTCTTGGTTTTTTTTAGGGTATTTGGGCATTTATTGTGATTCCTTAGTTAAAGGATAGGAATTAATTTTTCAGTTAGATGTTCAGTTAGATTGGTACAACTATGGCAGCTGAGATACATTCATCACAGTTACACAGCTGTGACTTGTAGGTTTGGTCTACCTCTTCAAAAAGAATGACACTTACAACTGACATATGTGGGCTGTCAAAAACTTGACTGCAAACACAATTATACAGGAAAAAAATGTCCCGTTGTCTCATATATTTTATTCCAGGGCATGGCTTAAGCTGCAACATAAGAAACATCATTTATCAAATTTCTTACTACAGGACCTCAAAATCCTTCCGAGAACAAACCATCTACTGGACATGGACACAGTTACATCAAATGGTTTATCTTTCTTGGTCGATAGGGGATAAACTACACTGGCTACAAGTGCTTTTGTGTTAGCAAAACTGTGCATGTAATCAGGGTATAGCATAACCACAATTGTTCATGCAGTAGGGTATTTGTGCATGTACAAGAAGGCAGCTTCCCAAGAGCTGAGTCCAGATTTGGGCAGACAATCTTCAAAAGTTTTGCTAGCATAAGCATGCAGTCCAACTTTCCTTGGCTCAATTTGAATGAAGCTCAGCTTTCTTGCGGGTTGCAGTGTCATTTGCACCATCTCACTTGCTTCTGATGACAGACCCTAATTTTCTGTCAAATTTACATGTATGTACAGATCAGGTAGCAGTCTTCTGAAATTATGCATGTCTGCAAAGTCCTTCAAGGAATTAGGCCCAGATGTATCTTTAAACATGTATTTGAAAATGTTTTTTAGATCCTCTGTGTATGAGAGACCACTCCTGGATTTCTGGCTTGCCTTTAATCTATGAAGAGCTAAATATGAGTAATTTCACAGTTCAGATTTAAGTGTTCAATGTATAGTCAACATATAAAAATTGATTTATACAGAACTGTGCTTAAATGACTAAGGTTATAGAAAACAGATGTCAGATATCTCTCGGGGAGCCTTTTACACCCATCGGTCCTATGCTGAAATTTTAAAAGTGCGTGTTTGTGGGGGTGTGCGTCCCACAAAACCTGTCGCAGGCCTTCGAGTCCTGTCACCCTCCAGCACAGTCTGCCCAGGCTGCAGAGTCACACAGGCAAAACTACCCTTCCACCACCGACCCCAGGGCAGACACCTCAAGCTCTGCTAGGATCGGGCCTGCGAGCACGCTTCGGCTCCGGCAGAAACCCGCTTCAGGTCCTTTCCACCACTTCGGCCAGCGCTGGGGTCCCGCGGCTCTCGCAGCGCGGTGCCAGAGGCGCGATGGCGGTAGGATCTCTGCCTCCCCTCACGGCGAGCCCCTGCCACCGCCGCCTCTCCTGCCCCGGGCACCCCACACCGCCCCGGGGGCCCGGACCCGGCCGCGGGGGGAAGGACCCGCCGGAGCCCCCTCGGCACCTCTCGGCTAAGCCGTCGCCTCACAGCCCGGGCGTCGCCCCCTCCGCCGCGCCCCGCCGCCTCACCTGATGTAGGGGACGAGGGGCTCGACGTGGCCCGCCAGCACGGCGATCACGTAGGAGACGATGAAGGCGGCCGAAGACCAGCCGACGAGCAAAGCGGGGACGGCGGCCACGCCGGGCATGCGGCACAGCATCGCCGGCGGCTGCCTCGCCCTGGGCATCGGCGGCTGGGACGGGAGCTCCGTGGCGGCGCCCTGAAGCCACGCACCGTGACCGAGGCCTCCCGGGACGCCCGCACCCACCCACCCGCTTCCCCCCCACTGGCGTCCTCCCCGCTGTCGTCCGCCGCTACCCGGGACCCCCCGCCGCCCGCGGCCGTCCCGTCGCTTTCGCTTCTCCTCAGCGCGCCCCCTGGGGGGCA